>Ga0160457_1000023_pt1 | contig 328177 bp, 312 predicted proteins | sample HID1972M_E6MG_FD_108242 | JGI IMG/M metagenome (GOLD analysis project Ga0160457, IMG submission 108242) | Enriched pill bug-associated microbial communities from UW Madison campus, WI, USA - HID1972M_E6 MG | ecosystem: Host-associated > Arthropoda: Insects > Digestive system > Unclassified ...
ATCGGAAGTACAAGGTGCATTTTTAAGTTATACGGCTCATGAGTTTAAGAAGCGTTTGCTAAACCGCGGTGAAAAACATCTACTAGAAAAGTATCGTGTTAACTTAATCGATCGCACTTTTCAATTTTGGCAGCGAGATTGTGTTGTTAAAGAATGTTGGGGCGAGGATTTTTTTGAACAAAAGTTAGATTATATCCATAACAATCCTTTACAAGCACATTTGGAATTTAAGTGAAACACCAGAAGACTGTTATTGGTCTTCAGCTTCGTTTTATGAAGAAGGAAATAGTCCATTTGATTTTCTTAAGCATTACAAAAGTTAGGTTGATAATTTCTTCATTTTTTAAATTGATCGACGTTGGCGGGGACGCCAACGTGAGAAGAAAAAAACTATAATGAGCGTACAATGTCTTTGTAGTTAGTGCCCACATTTTCTTTGCAGTAATGATTTCCGGTCCTTTGATTTTAAACCTGATAGTAACGGAAATCCTTTTACTAATGCCCTTTAGGGGATTAAGGGTAAAAGATTGCAGTGGATAGCAGGACTTTCTTATCCGAAGAACTACAGCATCTGCTTTTCAAATAAAAAATCCCATTCTGATTTTACTCAAAATGGGATTTCGTTTATAAAGGATCATATCTTTTATCCTTGCTCTTTGTTCTTCCTATAATCCTGCAGCTTTCATTGCCGCTTCTTTTCTGATGATATTTAGTGCTCCACCAGCTTTGAACCACTCAATTTGTTGAGAATTGTAACTATGGTTTACAGAAATGATGTCCTTAGAACCATCGGCATGATGTAAATCCATTTGTAACGGTACGTTTGGCGCAAAAGTACTTAAGCCGTGGATATCAATAACATCATCCTCTTGTATTTTTTCATAATCATCTTTATCTGCAAACGTTAAAGCCAACATACCTTGTTTTTTAAGGTTCGTTTCGTGGATACGAGCAAACGACTTCACCAAAACTGCACGTACACCAAGGTGGCGAGGTTCCATAGCTGCATGTTCACGAGATGAACCTTCGCCGTAATTTTCGTCGCCAACAACAATAGAACCTAAACCTTCGGCTTTATAGTCGCGTTGTGTTGCTGGTACTGGGCCATATTCTCCGGTTAAAGCATTTTTAACATTGTCGGTTTTGTCGTTAAAATAATTAACAGCACCAATTAACATGTTATTCGAAATATTATCTAAATGACCGCGGAACTTTAACCAAGGACCAGCCATAGAAATATGGTCGGTTGTACATTTACCTTTAGCTTTAATCAAAAGTTTTAAACCTTTTAAGTCGGTTCCTTCCCAAGCGGTAAAAGGCTCTAATAACTGTAAACGATGTGAACTTGGCGAAACCAATACCTCTACACCAGAACCATCTTCTGCTGGAGCTTGGAAGCCGGCGTCTTCAACAGCGTAACCGTTTACTGGTAATTCATCTCCTACAGGCGGATCTAATTTCACTTGTTCGCCTTTATTGTTTGTTAGGGTATCTGTTAAAGGATTAAAACTTAAGTCACCGGCAATAGCGATCGCTGCAACAATCTCTGGAGAAGTTACAAAAGCGTATGTGTTTGGATTTCCATCGGCACGTTTAGCAAAGTTTCTGTTAAATGAGTGTACGATTGTGTTTTTTTCTGCTTTCTCTGCACCGGTTCTATCCCACATGCCAATACATGGACCGCACGCGTTTGTGAAAATGGTAGCATTTAGGTCAGTGAAAGTACCTAACAAACCATCGCGGTCTGCAGTGTAACGAACTTGCTCAGAACCTGGATTGATGCCAAACTCTGCTTTGGTAACTAAACCTTTATCAATTGCTTGTTTAGCAATAGATGCTGCTCTAGATAAATCTTCGTAAGATGAGTTAGTACAAGAACCAATTAATCCCCATTCTACTTTTAAAGGCCAACCGTTAGCTTCTGCTACGGTTTTCATTTGAGAAATAGGCGTAGCCAAATCTGGTGTAAACGGACCGTTTAAATAAGGTTCCAATTCATCAAGGTTAATTTCAATTAACTGATCGAAATAATGTTCTGGATTAGCGTAAACTTCATCGTCGCCAGTTAAATGTTCTTTAATCTCGTTGGCAGCATCGGCAACATCAGCACGATTGGTGGCACGTAAATAACGTTCCATACTGTCATCATAGCCAAAAGTAGACGTAGTAGCGCCAATTTCGGCACCCATATTACAGATAGTTCCCTTACCGGTACAGCTTAAATTAATAGCACCATCGCCAAAATATTCTACAATTGCTCCGGTACCACCTTTTACGGTTAAAATACCGGCAACTTTTAAAATCACATCTTTTGCAGAGGTCCAACCGTTTAATTTACCTGTTAGTTTTACACCAATTAACTTAGGGAATTTAAGTTCCCAAGGTAATCCAGCCATCACATCACAAGCATCTGCACCACCAACGCCAATTGCAACCATGCCTAAACCACCAGCATTCACGGTGTGGCTATCGGTACCAATCATCATCCCGCCAGGAAATGCGTAGTTTTCTAAAACAACCTGGTGGATAATGCCTGCACCTGGTTTCCAAAAACCAATACCGTATTTGTTAGATACTGAAGCTAGGAAATCAAAAACTTCTTTACTTTCTGTATTTGCGTGAGGCAAATCTATTTCTGCTCCTAATTTAGCCGTAATTAAGTGATCGCAATGAACAGTAGAAGGAACAGCAACTTGTGGGCGACCAGCTTGCATAAATTGTAGTAATGCCATTTGTGCCGTGGCATCTTGCATTGCAACTCTGTCCGGAGCGAAATCAACATAGTCTGTTCCGCGTTTAAACGCAGTTTTTGCGTTTCCGTCCCAAAGGTGAGTGTATAATATTTTTTCTGAAAGAGTTAAAGGTCTGCCAACAACTTTACGAGCCGCATCTACACGGCTACTAAAGTTTGCATATACCTTTTTGATCATGTCTATATCAAAAGCCATAGTTTGTTTTTTTATTATTGTCAATAACTATTATGTCTAAATTAAACAATTTTTCACACACTTATTTTTGAGATTTGTCAAATTGTCTTATTTAAAACCATTCCATGCAAGGTTTGCATAAACGAAAAGGCTATCTGATATTTAGATAGCCTTTTCAATTTATTAACAAATTACGACTGTATTTGTTTGTTATTGTTTTGAAGAAATAGGGGTGAACTTGGTTAAATTTATACCTTCAACCGATGCTTTGTATTCCTGAATATTCGGAATGCGACCTAAAATAGCTGACAAAACTACTACTGGTGTCGAGGCCAGTAACGATTCTCCTTTTTTCCCCTCTTTATCTTCTACCACTCGGCCTTGGAACAGGCGAGTAGAAGTTGCCATTACGGTATCACCTTTTTCTGCTTTTTCTTGGTTACCCATGCAAAGGTTACATCCTGGGCGCTCTAAATACATAATGTTTTCATACTCCGTACGAGCTGTGCTTTTCGGTAAAGCATCACTAAACTCAAAACCAGAATATTTTTGCAAGTATTCCCAATCTCCTTCAGCTTTCAACTCATCAATAATGTTATAGGTAGGAGCAGCAACAACTAAAGGTGCTTTAAATTCTACCTTACCAGTCTGTTTTTCGATATTTCTTAAAATCTGAGAAACAATTTTTAAGTCGTCCTTGTGTACCATACAAGAGCCTACGAAACCAAGGTCTACTTTTTTATCGCCACCGTAGAAAGTTAAATCCCTAATCGTATCGTGTGTGTAACGCTTAGAAACATCAACGTTGTTCACATCCGGATCGGCAATCATTGGTTCGTTGATAACATCTAAATCAATTACAACTTCTGCATAGTATTTTGCATTTTCATCTGGCATTAAAGCAGGTTTGATACCTGTTTTAATCTCCTCAATACGTTTATTTGCTTTGTTAATCAAACCCTGTAAAACTTGGTTATGGTTGTCCATACCCTTGTCTATCATTATTTGAATACGGTTTTTAGCAATTTCTAAAGATTGGATCAAGGTATCGTCTTGCGAAATACAGATAGATGCTTTTGCTTTCATCTCTGCTGTCCAATCTGTAAAAGTAAAGGCTTGGTCGGCTAATAAAGTGCCAATGTGTACCTCTATAATACGACCTTGGAATACGTTTTCACCATCAAACTGCTGCAACATTTGCAGTTGTGTAGCATGAACCACATCACGGAAATCCATGTGTTCTTTCATTTGGCCCTTAAAGGTAACTTTAACAGAGTCTGGGATTGGCATAGAAGCCTCACCCGTAGCCAATGCTAATGCCACTGTGCCCGAATCTGCACCGAAAGCTACGCCTTTCGACATACGTGTGTGCGAGTCTCCGCCGATGATGATTGCCCACTCGTCGATAGTAATATCGTTCAATACTTTGTGAATAACATCTGTCATAGAATGATACTCGCCCTTAGGATCGCGAGCGGTAATAACACCGAAGTCATTCATGAATTTCATCAATTTTGGAATGTTTGCTTGCGCTTTTTTATCCCAAACAGAAGCAGTATGGCAACCAGACTGATATGCACCGTCGACAATTGGCGAAATAACTGTGGCAGCCATTGCCTCTAATTCTTGTGCGGTCATTAAGCCTGTAGTATCTTGAGAACCTACAATGTTTACCTCTACACGAACGTCAGAGCCTGCATGTAACACTTTTCCTGGAGCTAAGCCAACAGCATTTCTGTTGAATATTTTTTCTACAGCCGTTAAACCCTGTCCTTCTATGGAAACTTCTTTGGCCGGTGCAAAAACAATAGGTGCTTCAACACCTAGCACTCTAGCAGCAAAGGTTTGAATTTTTTTGCCGAAAACAATGGCGTAAGATCCGCCAGCTTTCATAAACTCCCTTTTTTGAGGTGTTAGGGCTTTCGAAATATCAATCAGCTCTCGGTCGCCGTTGTAAAGTTTTTTAGTTTTTGTATTGATGGTAAGTACTGTTCCTGTTTCAACAGAAAATACTTGCTCTAAAACAGGTTCATCGTTCTCATTACGAATCACATTGCCATTTTCATCAGTTTTCTTTACCCAGTTCTGCAAGTCGATACCTATACCGCCGGTTACATCAACAGTTGTTAAGAAAATTGGAGAAATGCCATTAGTGCCTGCTACAATTGGAGCGATGTTTACAAACGGAATGTAAGGACTAGAACGTTTACCCGTCCAAAGTGCTACATTGTTTACACCAGACATACGAGAAGAACCTACGCCCATCGTGCCTTTTTCTGCAACTAACATTACACTGGCATCTGGATGTTGCGCCTGCAAAGCTTTTATTTGCTCTTGGGCTTGTGGCGTAATCATACATTTTCCATGCAATTCACGATCTGAACGAGAGTGCGCTTGGTTACCAGGTGAAAGTAAGTCTGTAGAAATATCACCGATGCCGGCAATAAAAGTTACCACTTTAATCTCTTCGGCTATTTCCGGCAGTTCTGTAAAGAATTCGGCTTTAGCGTAGCTTTCTAAAATTTCTTTAGCAATCTCATTACCATTGTTATAAGCTTCTTTCAAACGCTCTGTATCAGCATCGTACAGGAAAACCTGCGTTTTAAGCACATTTGCTGCTTTGTGCGCTTTATCGCCGTTATCTGCTAAAGCAATATCTAGTAAAACTTTAATAGATGGCCCGCCTTTCATGTGCGATAATAATTCGAAAGCAAAATCAGAAGTAATTTCGGCTACAGTAACTTCGCCTAAAATAATTTCCTTTAAAAATTGTGCTTTTACAACAGCAGCTCCGGTAGTTCCTGGTAAGGTGTTGTATATAAAGAAGTTAACAGCATCTTCTCTGTTAATATTATTTATGTTTTTAATTTGATCTATGATTTCGCTAGTTAATTCGGCTCCATCAATGGGTTTAGGATGAAGACCTTGAGCTTTTCTGTCTTCAATTTCCTGGATATAATCGTTGTAAATACTCATCTAGATTTTCTTTTCATTTTACAATAGCTCGTTGCCATAAAGCAGCTTCGATACAGCAAAATAAAATATTGGTTTTAAGGTGTTAATTAGTTTCTAACGGTCAAAAAAACTTGAATTTTTCTACCCAAACAAAAATAACAAAAAACAACTTTTAAATATAATCTGCATAATCTATTAGATAATTTGGAATTGTTCTAAACTAAAAGATACGCCGTCATTTTTTTTTGTTTAAAATTCTTAAAATCAGCAAATTGAATATTTATTTTCAGGTTGGTTCGTAGCGGTTATTACAAAGTAATTTGTTTGTAAAGAAAAATTTGAACAGAATTTTTAGGTATTAGTGGCTTGTTCAAAAATCTAAAGATCAAATAAAATGATGGTTTCATAAATTTTAGAAAATTAATGCCAGCAATTATCGGCAAAATCAGCCCTTCTTTTCATTGCAAGTCCTCGGTTCGTGCCTAACCTGTGGGCTTTTCATTACAATAAGGTTTAACTAACAAAGCAAGTAGGTCTTTTGACAATTAGAATGCCCTATGCACAAGCAGTTCTTTTTTAAGCCCTTTTAATTGTGGTGAGGTAAATCCGAAATTGGAAAAGTTATATCCACTTGGTGATTTTTGTACATTAACGGACAGTCCTTGTGCGTAATCGAACAATCATATTTACAACTGTAATGTAAATATTTGATTTTTAGTTAGTTGTGGTTTTGAATGGCTTTGGCATTAACTTAGCTTCTGCGCAACTGTTAAAGTGTGCCAAAACGGTAACCTTTGTCACTTAAATACTGGATAGTTTTAGGTAAGGCGTAAGCCAATCGGTCAAATGCTTTTAAGCTATCGTGGAAAACAATTATAGAGCCATTCACTGTATTTTTAATAACGTTTTTGTAGCATTTTTCAGGTGAAAGATTGATGTCAAAATCGCCACTTAAAACATCCCACATAATAATTTCCAGTTGGTGGTTCTCAATGTTTGATTTGTTAATTGGCAACCGAGAGCTGATAATCGGCAACTGATAATCGGCAACTGATAAGTGGTAGTTCTTAACAAGCTTTTTAATCTGGCTCTTCTTAATCCTCCCGTAAGGTGGCCTAAATAAGTTCGTTTGTGTTAGCTCTTGGCATTTTTCGAAATTTTCCAGATAGGTACTGTCATCGGTTTTCCAACCTTTTAAATGGTTAAAAGTATGGTTGCCAATAGCGTGCCCGTCGTGCTTTAGTCGCTCGAAAATTTCAGGATGTTTTTGGATATTATCGCCAATACAAAAGAAAGTAGCTTTAACATCGAAGCTTTTTAAAGTATTTAGTACAAAGTCTGTAACATTAGGTATGGGTCCATCGTCAAAGGTTAAATAAACAATTTTTTCCGAACGGGATTTATTCCAAGTTAATGCAGGATAATACCATTTAAGAAGAAGCGGAGATTTGACCAAGTACATGCTCAAAAGTAATTATTTTACGGCTGTACTTAAAAATTTACAGAAATCAATTAATTGTTTATTTAATATTGCGAAACAAATTTTTATGAAACACATTGCCAAATTAAGCTTTTTCAAGAAGCTCTCTTATATTTTAACGTTTACCGTTGCATTGGGTATGGGCCAAAAAAGCTTTGCGCAAGAAGTTATTACCATACAGCAAGCGGTAGAGAATACCTTAAAAAACAACCTGCAGGTTAAGCAGGCACAGTTTAGCGCTGCTATAAGCGATGAAAACTTAGTGCAATCTAAAAATGCTTTGCTACCTACATTTAATGGAAATGCAAACGTTAATAAAAACTTCGGACGTAGTATAGATCCGTCTACCAATACTTATATCAGTCAGCAATTTACAGGTGCAAGCGGTAGTATCTCGGCTGGCGCAGATTTATTTCAGGGTTTTCAAAAAATCAACCAAATAAAACAAAATAGATTGTTGTTAGATGCGGATAAAACAAATGTAGAGAAGATAAAAAACGATTTGATTTTGCAAGTGGTAACATCTTACATGCAAATCCTTTTTAATAGAGATTTACTTAAAGCATCAACCCAACAATTAGAGGTAGCTAAGCAAACTTTAAATAGAGAGCAAGCTTTATTAGATGCAGGTAATAAAACTTTGGCAGATGTTTCTCAAGCAAAATCTCAAGTAGCAATATCAGAATTAGATGTAACGAATGCACAAAATAATTTGGCCATATCTTATTTAACCCTGAATCAGTTAATGGAAATGCCATCTGAATATAGATTTGAAGTACAAGCGCCTTTAATTACTGAAAGTGCAGCAAGTAAAAACAACTATAACATCACCGAAATTTTTAATAATGCGTTAAATACTTTTCCTGATGTAAAATTAGCTGCTTTAAGAACTGCTGCTGCAGAAAAGGCTGTTGATATTGCTAAAGGTGCTTATTCTCCTAGACTTTCGTTAAGCGGTGGCTTGGGCTCAAATTATTCTAGTGGTCGACAAGAATTAGTTTCTACTACACCGAATGGAACACGGGAAATTGGTAGAACTGCTATCGGTAATGAGTCTGTAGTTGTACCTAACTTTAGCACAATTTATGCAAATCAGCGATTTACAGATCAAATTCAAGATAACTTTAATCAATCAATCGGCTTAAATCTTTCTATCCCAATCTTTAACGGTTTTGCAGTTCGATCTAATGTTAGACGAGCGAAACTAACTTATCAGAATACGCAAGTTCAAGAACAGTTAACTAAGAATAATTTAAGCAAGGTTATTTCTCAAGCTGTGGTAGATGTTAGAGCTGCAGAAAGCAGATTCCAATCTACAACTAATGCTTTTAATGCACAGAAAGACGCCTTTTACGTAGTAGAGCAACGTTACAATGTTGGTTTAGTAAATTCTTTAGATTTTAGTACTGCGCAAACTAACAAGAATAAAGCAGAAATAGATATGATACAAGCAAAGTACGATCTATTGTTTAGAGCTAAGGTAATAGACTATTATTTAGGCAAACAAATTACGTTTTAACACTCGCTAATCCATTTTGGCAAGCAACAATAAATAAACAACTATTAATATATTATGAAACTTAAACACATTTTAATTGGAGTCGGCGTACTGTTGGCGTTGATACTGGTTTTAAAAGTAACTGGTGTTATTGGAGGCGAAAAAACTGAAAAAGTAACAGTAGAGGCAGCCGGCAACAAAAAAGTGGTAGAAACAGTAACTGCAAGTGGTAAAATACAACCAGAAACAGAAGTTAAATTAAGTTCTGAAGTATCTGGTGAAGTAACCGAGCTTTTGGTAAAAGAAGGAGATGTGGTAAAAAAAGGTCAATTGCTTTGTAAAGTTAGACCAGACATTTTGCAATCTGGATACGAAAGGGCAGTAGCATCTTACAATTCGCAAAAGGCAACTGTAGCGTCAACGCAACAACAGTTAATTCAAAATCAAGCTAATTTTGCAAATGCATCTGCAACTTATAAACGTAATGTAGAGCTTTACAATAAAAAAGTAATTTCGGCATCTGAGTTTGATGCTGCAAAAGCTGCATATTTAACTGCTCAAGCAAATTTAGCTAGTGCAAAAGAAAATGTAACCGGCGCAAAATTCGGGTTAGAGCAATCTGGTGCTAACGTGAAAGAAGCTGGTGCTAACTTGGCAAGAACTACAATTTATTCTCCTGTAGATGGTGTTGTTTCAAAATTATCTATAGAGTTGGGCGATCGTATTTTAGGTACTTCTCAAATGGCGGGTACAGAAATTATGCGTATTTCTAACCTAAGCTCAATGGAAGTAAATGTTGATGTTAACGAAAACGATATTAATCGTGTAAATGTTGGTGACAGTGCAACAATTGAAGTTGATGCTTTTGCGGACAAGAAATTTAAGGGAATTGTAACTGAGATTGCAAGTTCATCAACAAGTGTTGGTACAGCTTCTACTTCCGTAGATCAAGTAACTAATTTTTCTGTAAAAGTTCGTATCCTGGCAGATTCTTATAGTTCTGTTAAAGGTGGCGCTAAAGATTTGCCTTCTCCTTTCAGACCAGGTTTATCTGCAACTGTAGATATCGAAAGTGAATCTTTAACTTCATTGGCGGTTCCAATTCAAGCTATTTTTACAGGCGATAAAGAAAAATCTGCTTCACAAGCGGCTACGGCTACTAATGATCAGAACCAGGATAAGCAAAAAGCAAAATTGAACGATAAAAACATTAAACAATACGTTTATCTATTCGATAGCAAAGCATCAACAGTTAAAAAAGCAGAGGTTACTACAGGTATCCAAGACGATCAATATATTATTGTTAAAACCGGACTTAAAGCTGGTCAAGAGATTGTATCAGGTCCATATTCTGCAATTCAGAACAAACTAAAAGACGGTTTAAAAGTAGAGAAAACTACAAAAGACAAGCTTTTTAGTGCCGATGGCAAAAAGTAAGCGCTACAAATCAATAATAAATAAGTAATTTTGAATTAAGCTTGAAAAGGTTTAAGGAAACGCTCAAGAGTTGTTGCCTTAAACCTTTTCGTTTTACAGCTTGTTTAAAAGGAGAATATGGTACCTAAAATTGCAATGATTGGTGGTGGAAGTTGGGCAACAGCAATTATAAAAATGCTGAGTGACAATGCCACAGAAAAGGAAATATTTTGGTGGATGCGAAGCGAAACTTCCATTGAGCATATAAAGGCTTTTAAACACAACCCAAACTACCTAAGTTCGGTAGAAATCAAAGTTCCCGCAGATCATATTTCGTCAAACGTTAAGGAGATTATTAGCAAAGCCGATTACTTGGTTTTAAACGTTCCGGCGGCTTTCCTAAAAAGTTCATTGCAAGATATTTCTGCAGAAGACTTAAAAGGCAAAAAAATTATTTCGGCAATTAAAGGCATAGTGCCTGATGAAAATCTCATTATTGGAGAATTTTTACATCAGAAATATGAAATTCCTTTGCAGGATATAGTTGTAATTAGTGGGCCTTGCCACGCAGAAGAAGTGGCGCTTGAAAAACTATCTTACCTAACTATTGCAAGCATAGATATAAGTTTGGCAGCAAACTTTGCCAGTATGTTAGCAACCAGATATATAAAAACGAACGTTTCTGATGATATTTTTGGAACCGAATATGCTGCGGTTTTAAAGAATATTTACGCTGTTGCTAGCGGTATTTGCCACGGCGTTGGTTATGGCGATAATTTTCAAGCGGTTTTAATTTCAAATGCGATAAGAGAAATTAAAGATTTTGTAGACGCTGTGCATCCGATAGACCGAGACATAAATGAGTCGGCTTATTTAGGCGATTTGCTGGTAACTGCCTATTCTCAATTTAGCCGAAACCGAACATTCGGAAATATGATAGGCAAGGGCTACACTGTAAAATCTGCACAATTAGAAATGAACATGATTGCCGAAGGTTACTATGCTGTAAGTTGCATGCACTATATCAATCAAAAATACCAAGTAGAAATGCCTATTTGCAAAGCGGTTTACGAAATTCTTTATCAAGCAAAGTCTCCTGTGCATGAAATGGGTAAGCTAACAGAAAAATTAAAATAAACCAGCTTACATTTTGAAGCGCAACTACATTGTGTTTATCAATGGCAGTCCCGCTTTTCGCTACAATTTTTTTGCCCTTTCCACTAAGCGACGCAAAAAAAGGATTTTCGCTCCAATCGGAGGCTAAAAACAAGTGCTTGTGCTGTGCAAGCTTAATTTCTTAATTTAAGAATTCATCTTTTCAAGTTGCTATTTTACACAAGTGATGCGGTTTTTCAGCCATTTAAACTCTCCTCACAGCAACTGAAGTGTTAAAACCTTACATAACCTAATCTAAAAGCATTGCAAATTCCGGTAATTGTATGGCAATTGCCGATGAAATAATTTAAAAAACAATACTTATACGAAACGTGTTTTATTACCAAAATCTACTACCATGAAAAGAAAATATTTATTAGGCTTAGTAGCCTTAGGAATGGTTACTTCGGTAAGTTTTACCGCAGTGGCGCAAGAGAAAAAGACCGAAGCTGGCAAAGTGATTCAGAAAACAGGTAAAGCAGCTAAAAGTGTGGGTAACAAAACTGCAGAGGTTGCTGTAAAAGGTACGGCTAAAGTTGCCGATCAAACTTTTAAAGGCAAAATGGCTCCAGACGGATCTAATGTTTACATCGACGGAAAAAATAACAAATATTACATTAATAGCAAAGGCGCTAAGGTTTATTTAAAAGCTAGCCAGATCAGAAATAAACCAGCTGATAAATAAAATTAAGTAAATCGTCATGCTGAATTTATTTCAGCATCTGTTTAATACCAACATCGACCCTGAAATAAGTTGAGGGTTAAGACAGTTTGCAAACAACAAAGCCTCGACAATTTGTCGAGGCTTTGTTGTTTATTGTGGTCAATTAACGGAAAATTGTTAACTGAAAACTACGAACCGCTAATTAAGATCTACGTCTTCTTTCGCCACCACTGCCTTCGCGTCTACCGCTTCCGCCTGTGTTGCCACCTTTATCATCGCGACTGCGACCAGAGAAATCTCTAAAACCGCCACCGCCGTTTCCGCCTTCACGTCTTCCGCCACCGCTGCTTCTTCTATCTCCACCACCGCTTCTTCTCTCTCCGCCGCCGTAACCGCCACCGCCTCTGCGTTCTCCACCAAATCCACCACGTCTGCGCTCGCCACCATCGCCGCCTCTTCCACCAACTGGTGCTTCACCGCTTTTTTCGATTCTTACATCGCGACCGTTAAATTTAATATCTTTAAAGTTTGTGAATAAAGCATCAACCGTATCATTTTCTACTTCAATAAAAGAGAAAACTCCTTTCAAATCTATTTTACCAACAGATTTACCGCTTATTTTACCGTTATTACAAACGAAACCTAATAAATCACCTCTAGTAAATTCGTCTACCGAACCTACGTTGATAAATAAACGAGTGTAGTTGCTATTGTCAAAGTTTCTGCCACCACGTTCTCCGCGTTCTCCACGCTCACCTCTTTCGCCACGATCATCTGCACTTGCATTTAAATCTGGTGCGTTAGCATAGTAATCTAAGAAACGGTTAAACTCTAGCGAAGCAAATTTTTTGATAACATCTTCTTTGCTTAACTCAGAAAATTCATCCATAATTCTTGGAATGTACTGGTCAATCTGATCAGTATTTACTTCCACATTATGAACTTTGTGAATTAAAGAGAATAATTGTTTTTCGCAAACATCAAAACCTGTAGGTAATTCTGCTTTTGTAAACTGTTTACCAATAATTCTTTCAATCTGACGGATTTTGCCAGTTTCTTTAGAGTTGATGATACAAATAGAGATACCAGTTTTACCAGCACGGCCAGTACGGCCAGAACGGTGCGTATAACTTTCAATTTCATCAGGCAAAGAATAGTTAATTACGTGTGTTACGTTGTTAACGTCAATACCACGAGCGGCAACATCGGTAGCAATTAATAATTGCATGTTACGATCGCGGAAACGTTGCATAACTTTATCACGTTGTTGTTGAGATAAATCTCCGTGTAAAGAATCTGCGTTGTAACCATCTTTAATTAAATGCTCGGCAACATCTTGTGTATCCATTTTGGTTTTACAGAAAACAACTGCAAAAATTTCTGGATTAAAATCTACAATACGTTTTAGGGCAGCATATTTATCGCGGGCACGAACCACATAGTATTCGTGTTCAATGTTTACGTTACCTGTGTTTTTTGTACCCATGGTTAATTCTACAGGGTTTTCCATGTAGTTTCTAGCAATACGGCGCACTTCTGGTGGCATAGTTGCAGAAAATAACCAAGTTTTTTTCTCGTCTGGTGTAGTTGATAAAATATCGTTTATGTCTTCTTGGAAGCCCATATTTAACATTTCATCCGCCTCATCCAATACTACATATTTAACGCTTGAGAAATCAATAGCTTTACGGCCAATGATATCTAGCATACGGCCGGGCGTGGCCACTACAATTTGTACGCCATTGCGTATTTCGCGTAGTTGTTGCATAATGTTTGCGCCACCGTAAACGGCAACCACATGTGCATTCTGCGTGTTTTTAGAGAAATTTTTGATGTCGTTTGCAATCTGCAGACATAGCTCACGCGTTGGGCACAAAATTAGTGCTTGCGGCTTATTGCTCTTAAAGTCTATTAATTCTAACAGCGGCAAACCAAATGCGGCTGTTTTTCCTGTTCCTGTTTGGGCCAAACCAACAAAGTCGTTACTACCTTCTAACAGTACAGGAATAGATTGCTCCTGAATAGGCGTAGGATTTTCAAATCCTAGCTCTTTTACGGCATTAACAACGTCATCACTTATCCCCAATTTACTAAATGGGTTTATCATTATAACATTTTTTAATTAAGCCGCAAAGATAAGGTTAATAATTGGTATTTTACTGATACCAAGATAAATAGTTTTTGGCTTAATAATTTGAAAACAAGTCAGTTAGGTTTTGTATTTGTTTTTTAACGAGTTTTAATGCTTTTAGAAGCGCATTTATGGTGCTTTCTATTACTTTTAGTCCCGCTTTCCCTGCAATCTTTTTGTCTCTTTTTCCGTCTTTTTTAAGGTTTGTGAGAAATCTTAGGATATACGCTACATAATAGTTTACTCCTTCGGAATGATGCGACAAAAAGTATTTTCGCTCAATCCGGGCTATTTTACGCAGTGTAGCATTAGTTTTTAAATTGCTTGGCGTGTTGCAAACAAAAACACATTCTTTATAAATGAAAATATGATTTCTTGTTAGAGGGTTCTGTATGATAATAGAACAAGGCGGTGGGTTGTAATACGCAATTTTATTGTTTGGTATTACAAACCATGCAATGCTTATCGCGTTAGCTAACTATTATAAAACAATCTTTTCCAGTTGTCCTTTTCGTTTTACAATGTTTTTGTAATCCCACTGAATGGTTTCTGATTTTTGGAGCCAGCGCTTCAAATCCTCTAAATTAATTTGTGAAATATCATTATAAAAAATTGAAGCATCTTTAAATTTTGCACCGAGTACGTTAAGCGCTCGTTCATCAAAGTCAGCGCCGCTCCAAAACATAAGCCTAATTCCTTTTTTCTGTTTGCTATAACCGACTATAGGGTTTGCATTTAAAAACCAAACTGGGTGTGCATGCCAGATTTTGCTTTCGCTATCTCCAAGCACTGAATTAATGGTGTTTGCAAGTAAATTGCAAATTGCTTTGTCGGTTTCCGAACAACTATCATTGTAAGCTTGTATAGCTAAAAGCATAACCTAATGTTTTATTAAGTGTTATAAACAGAATTATAAATTTAATGAATTTGCTCGTCAATTTTATACGCCTTTTAGCATATGTGCTAATATTGGCTCGCATTTCTCCTTGCAACAAGCATAAAACTGTTTATGCCTCCACTGGTTAGACTTTGGCGACAAACCCCACCAAAATTCTGCTAATGCAAGTGGCTTAAGTTTATAGAGAAATGCATGTTGTAATAGTTTTGGTCCGGCACACTCGCCAGCACCTGCGGGAGGGTTTTTATAGTGAAATTCGGTAAACAACTCGTTTAAGCTTTTTTCTTCGCCGGCCTGGTTTAAAAAATGGTAATGTTCAAATATTTGGCTTTGCAATGCATTCGAGTATTTTTTTCTGGCTACTTTCAAATTTTGGATTTTCGCTTTATCTGTATTGGCAAATTCTAAAGCTCTAATCTCGTCATTTAACAGAGCAAGTTTTTGCATTCCCTTGTTTAGAAAACCATCTGTTGCTAAAGTATCAAATACAGGTGGAACAAATTTCGCATGGTGGTTTTTGCCCGCCAGTTTGCCAGAAAATGCTGCTAAATAACCAATTTCTTTTTGTTGATTTTCTACAACCAGTACACCAAACATTTTGCCAATTACCATGCCATCAGCTTCGCTATCTAAGCCAAAATTATGTTGCCATTCTTTTTGGTTAAGGATATGATGCTGTAAATCTTCTGCCGCTAAAGCACAAAGTTGATGCGGAACACCATTTACCATTTGCGAGAAATTTGCAGGCACATCATATACGCCTAATGGCTGTTTAAACCTAATGAAACGGTTGTTTTCGGCGTGGTTGTGCATTTTGCAATTACTGTCTTGTCCCTGAGTTTATTTATTGCTCAGGCGATTTTGTCTTCTTCTTAAACGTCAAAAACACGCAAGCGACGAAAGTAAAGAGGTAAAGAAACCCTAATGCTGGTTTTCTAAACGTAAAATTCTGGAAATCGAACTCTCGTAGCAATGCTAACGCTATTGGAAATGCAAGTAATGCGAAAACTAAATTGAAACCTATTTTATTTTTCATGAGCGCTTGGCTTTTATGTGTTTTAGTTAATAATTAGCAAAGAAAAAATAGACTTCACCAAAAGCAAAAATAGATAAGGATAAAATTGTGCTTGTTATATATTTCTTTTTAACAAATAAAATTAGACCCAAGAAAAGTCCAATTAAATGTAGCAAGCCAACAATTATATTAGCCTTTACAATATCCCAAATAATTCCTCTTGGAATAAAATCGCTTACCAATTGATATTTAATTTGCGCTACCACCATAAAATGATAGCATACATTTATTAGCAAGGCACATAAGCCAATAATGGCCCATGTTTTATAAATCCCGTTTGCATTTTTAGCTTCCAACTTGTAAATGTTCTCTATAAAATTGCATTCAACTTAACATGTTGTAATAGCATTATGGTTTTGGCATCTTTAATTTCGCCTTTGGCAATCATTGCAATGGCTTCATCAATAGGTGTTTCTAAAACCTCTATATTCTCTTCTTCACCTGCAACGCCACCACCATCATTAACCTTCATGTCTTTAGTGTACTCGGCAACAAAAAAGTATAAAATCTCGGTAACCGAACCAGGCGACATATATGCTTCAAAGACCTTTTTTACATCAGTAATTTTGTAGCCAGTTTCTTCTTCAGTCTCGCGTCTTATACAATCTTCTGGGTTGTCTTGATCCAACAAACCTGCACAGGCCTCTATCATCATGCCATCGCTGTTGCCATTTATAAACGTCGGTAACCTAAATTGTCTGGTTAAAATAACAGTTTGTTGAGCTTTGTTGTAAAGAAGAATAGTAGCACCATTACCACGATCGTAACTTTCCCGTGTTTGAATTAGTTTTTCTCCATTGGGTTTTACGTATTCGTAAGTTATCTTTTTTAGGATGTACCAATTGTCAGAAAGTATCTCGGTATTTAAAATTTTTACGTCCTTAATCATTATCTCAATCTATCTGCAGAACGTATTAGTTTGTCATCATTGTTTATACCTCTAATAGATAAAAAGCAGAATATTGCAGCTATAATAGGTAAGAAACTGCCAATGCCGAAATTAAGGTCAGCTAAATTATCGCCTAATTTTTGCGCTAACTGGCTACACCAAAAAGATAGACCCATAATTAAGAAAATCGTCAAAATTGAAATCCGCTTCTGTAATTTTCTATTCCGGAAATTAAAAATATTAGCAAAGCAAATTATTGCTACAGCAATTGTACTGATAAATAGCGGCAAAGATTCTTCTAGCAATTTTGTATCGGTACCTGCAATTTGGTATAAACCTCTAGCTGTAATAAATTGCGTTGCGTTACCAGCATGGGCACTAACCAAAGGAATAAACAGGAAAGAGGAAATTGTTAAAGTTGCCAGCAAAAGCCAAATAGATTGTACTCTTTGTATCATATATTTAATTTTAAACAACAAATATAGATTAATTGCCAAATACTATAGTCTGTTAATAATTAGAAAAAGTATTTTTGCAAACAAGTGGATAGTAAGAGATATTTTATTGAACTGAGTTATAACGGTACAGATTTTCATGGTTGGCAAACGCAACCTAACGGAATTACTGTGCAAGAATGCCTGGATAAAGCCCTAAGCACTTTTTTTAGGCAAGAAGTAGTAACGCTAGGTTGTGGACGAACAGACGCTGGAGTGCATGCTACAGAATTTTTCGCCCATTTTAACCTAACCGCAATTAGCGATAAACAGGTTGCCAATTCGGTTACTGGCATAAATTCGCTATTGCCTTATACCATTGCGGTAAAGCGTGTTTTCGCAGTGGCGGATGATGCACATGCCAGATTTCATGCCACGGCCCGTGCTTATAAATACCATATCCACTTTAGTAAAGATCCATTTAAACTAGACAGATCTTGGCTATACAAAGGTGGCTTAGATGTAGAGGCGATGAACCAAGCAGCAAAAGTTTTGTTAACTTTTACAGATTTTTCTTGCTTCAGTAAATCGAATACGCAAACCTTTACCAATAACTGCAAAATTACCGAAGCGTATTTTGAAGAAGAAAAAGACGGTTTGGTATTTACCATTAAAGCCGATCGATTTTTGCGTAATATGGTAAGGGCAATTGTGGGCACTATGGTTTTGGTTGGCAAGGGCGATATCGCGGTAGCAGATGTTTCTAAAATAATTGAAAGCAAAAACAGAAGTAATGCAGGCCAGTCTGTACCGGCTTGCGGTTTGTATCTGGTTGCCGTAGAATATCCATTTATTAAAAATGATTGAAAGATAGAATTTGAATTAGAGAGGAATAGTATAACTACTGGTAATAATTCACTCATTCGAAATTCATCCATTCAAAATTAGAAAAGATATATGTCTAAAATAACCGGCGAAGCATTTAATGTTGGCCTGCTAAAAAGAGTTTTTGAATATGTAAAGCCCTATCGCTCTGTTTTCAGATGGTCGGTAGTGTTAACTTTGGCATTGGCCATAATTACGCCGGTTAGGCCATTTTTAATTGGCTACACCGTAGATGAGTATATTTTAAAGAATAACCACAGTGGTTTGGTGCAATTAACCATTGTAATGATTGTAGCGCTTGTGCTGCAATCTTTTATCCAATACAGTCAAACACTTTTAACAAACACTCTAGGTCAATCTGCCATAAAAGATTTAAGGATTAATGTTTTTAATCATATCAGCAACCTTCGTCTTAAATACTTCGATCAAACTCCTATCGGACAGCTGATAACTAGAACAGTATCTGACTTAGAAACCATTGCCGATATATTTTCTGAAGGATTAATTGCCATGATTGGAGACATGCTTCAGGTTATTGTAATTATCGGTGTGATGTTTTGGATAGATTGGGAGCTTACGACTGTTGTTTTACTTCCTATCCCATTTTTAATTATCGCAACGCGGATATTTCAAAAATCTATAAAAATTGCATTTCAGGAAATTAGAACAGAGGTTTCGAACCTAAATACCTATTTGCAAGAGCATATCAGCGGTATTTCTATTATTCAGTATTTTGCCCGCGAAGATCAGGAATACAAAAAATTTGTAAAAATCAATACCCGCTATCGCGATGCAAACATTCGTTCTAATTGGTATTATTCGATCTTTTTTCCGGTAGTGGAACTAATTTCGGCAGTGTCTTTAGGTTTACTGATTTGGTACGGTTCTAAAATGATCTTAGAGAAACCATTAGATGTAAAACCCGGTACCATTACCATGTTTATCATGTTTATCACCATGCTTTTTAGACCAATTAGAGAGTTGGCAGATAAATTTAATACACTACAAATGGGCATGGTTGGAGCCGACCGTGTATTTAAGGTGTTAGATACAAAAGAAACCACAGAAAATGCTGGCACTTACGCACCAGAAAAAATAACTGGCGCAATTAGTTTCGAAGGCGTTTGGTTTAGCTATAATCAAGATACTGCGGTTGAAGAAGAAAACTATGTTTTAAAGGATATCACGTTTGAAGTAAAAGCAGGGGAGACGGTGGCGTTGGTTGGCGCTACAGGAGCAGGAAAATCATCAACAATAAATATTTTAAACAGATTTTACGAGATACAAAAAGGATTAATTAAAGTTGATGGTGTAGAACTTAAAAAATACGAGTTAGGGTACTTGCGTAGTCATATTGCAACGGTTTTACAAGATGTGTTTCTATTTTCGGATACGATTTTTAATAACATTACGCTTAATAATCCTTCCATTTCTTTTGAGGAAGTGGTAGATGCCGCTAAAAAAGTTGGCGCACATGATTTTATAGAGCGGTTGCCCGGTGGTTACCATTTCAATGTAATGGAACGTGGTTCTACTTTATCAGCCGGTCAAGCGCAACTGATTTCTTTTATTAGGGCGTTGGTTTATAAACCTTCTATTTTGGTATTGGATGAAGCAACATCTTCTGTTGATACGGAGACAGAAATGCTCATACAAACTGCAATAGACAAATTAATGCAGGGCCGAACATCAATCGTTATAGCGCACCGCTTGTCAACCATTCAAAAAGCCGATCAAATTATAGTGTTGGATAAGGGCGAGATAAAAGAAAAAGGCACACATCAGCAACTGCTAAAATTAAACGGATATTACAAGCGTTTATACGATTTACAATTTTCGTCTGTGGGGATTGCTAAAAACTCGTAAATTTTGCTAAGTTTGGTTAATCAACCAAAAATTTCTTGAGCGTTACTAAGCATATCGAAGATGAGCAAATTCTTTTTGCCTTGTTAAAGCAAGGCGATGAGCGTGCTTTTGCTAAAATTTACGATTGCTATTGGGCCCAACTTTATAATTCTGCTTATAAAAGAATGCCCGAAAAAGAGAAGTGCCAAGACATTGTACAGACGGTTTTTGCTGATGTTTGGCTAAGAAGGGATCAATTACAAATAGAAAACTTAAGTGCTTACTTACATACCGCAGTTCGTTTTCAGGTACTTAAACAACTTACACGTAGCCCTAAACATAGTTTTATAGGAGATATGTTTATTGCCGACCTGATATCGCCACTAGAAACAGATGCTAATTTGTTGGATAAAGAAGCACAATCCCTTTTAAGACTTTACATATCGGCCTTGCCCGAAAAACGAAGAGACATTTTTGTAATGCACTACATGCATGGTTTAACTACGGCAAATATTGCGGTAAAATTAGGCATATCAAGAAAAACTGTTCAAAATCAATTAACAACAGCTTCCCATGCCTTGAAATTGAGATTGACGCATTTATTTGCTTGGTTAGTTGCCATTCTTTCAATTTTGGTGTCTTGTAAATAATATTTTATTTTCCTTTGGGATTTTTTCACTCTCATGGTACATATAATAAAAGGTACCTAAATGAGCATCCCAAATTCGAGAAGAGACTTTCAACAAATTATTGAAAATTACGTTTCGGGTAAAGCTACGCCAGAAGAAATAGCTTTTATAGAAGCTTACTATGCAAAGCTAGAAAACCAGCCCGATGTACTTGACGAATTCACATCCGAAGACAGCGTTGAATTTGCAAAGATTAATTTTGAAGCGATACAAACTAAAATAAAAAAGGCCGAAAGAAAGCCTAGATCTTTTTACAAATATGCGGTGGCTGCGGTATTATTTCTTTCTGTGGGAATGACCGTTTTCTACACCTTGAGGAAAGATATAATCTCTAAACCTGTGGCTGAGCAGACAGTAGCTAAAAAGATTGATGTAGACCCGGGAAGTGATAAAGCAACCCTAACACTTGCAGATGGCTCTACGATTGTATTGGACAATACCAATACCGCAGAGGTATTTCACAAAAACGGATTAATCATTTCAAAAACTAAGTCAGGCGAGTTAATTTATAAAATTGAGAATGCAAGCTCAACAAAACCTAATGCCTACAATACCATAACTACGCCAAAAGGTGGGCAATACCAGGTGTTATTGCCAGATGGAACAAAAGTATGGCTTAACGCAGCATCATCTTTAAAATATCCAGAGGTTTTGGGCAAAACAGAACGCATGGTTACCTTAACAGGTGAAGCCTACTTTGAAGTTGCTAAAGATGGTCGACCGTTTTATGTAAACAGTAAACAGCAAAGCGTAAAAGTTCTCGGTACGCATTTTAACGTAAACACTTATATGGATGATAACGTCTCGAAAACGACGCTATTAGAAGGAAGTATTGCGTTAAACACCTCAAAAAATTCGAAGATTATAAAGCCTGGGCAACAAGCTTTGATTGGAGTTAACAGCTTGATAGCTATTGACAAAGATGTAGATGTGCAAAATGTTGTAGCCTGGAAAAACGGACTTTTTGTATTTGATAACGCCGGATTGAAATCAATCTTGAATCAACTAGAAAGATGGTACGATATTAAAATTGATTATAGCGATATACCTAACAAAAGATATAATGGTATGGTGCCACGAAAAGCGAAACTATCTGAAGTTTTAAATATGCTTGAGCTTACCGGAAACATTAATTTTAAAATAGAAGAGGGAAGAACATTAAAGGTTTTTAACAAATAGAAACACTACCATGAATTAAATAAACTAACAACAACAAACACAACTTAAACTTAAACCCACAAACATGTATGGAATTTTACATTAAAAGTAATAGGCTAAAGACCGCAAAAACTTTAGCGAATATTACCAATCATTTTAACAGAAAATTATTTAACACGATGAAACTAGTTGTAATTTTTTTAACCATTTTTTGCATGCAGGCAAGTGCGAATGTTTTTTCGCAACGTGTTAGCATTAACCAAAAAAACATGCCTTTAGAGCAGGTTTTGAAAGAAATCAAGCGTCAAACTGGTTATTTTTTCTTGTACGACACTGACTTGGTACAACAAAGTGCTAGGCCAGTTACCATTAACGTAAAAAACGCAGCGTTAAATGATGTTCTGGTAAGCGTTTTAAAATCTCAGCCTTTTAGCTACGAGATAAAAGAAAACACCATTTTAATAATGCCTAAAAAAGCATCATCAGCTGTAGCGATAGACGTAACAGGTAAAGTGGTTGATGAAAATGGTTTACCAATGCCAGGCGCATCAGTTAAAGTTAAAGGTCAAACTGGTGGAGTAGTTACAGACGGCAACGGAAATTTCACATTAAGAAATGTTGCAGGTAACGCTGTTTTAGTCATTTCTTATTTAGGGTATGCGGATAGAGAAGTGGTAGCGAGCGCTCAAATGGGTAGCATTGCATTAACCTCGGTAGCTAATACCTTAACCGACGTTGTAATTACAGGTTATACCAGTTACAAAAAAACACAGTCTGCAGCTTCTATTGCTACAGTTGGAGCAGAGAAAATCAATCAAGTTCCAGGCCTAACTGTAGATCAGATTTTACAAGGTAGAGTGCCGGGTATGAGTGTAATCTCAACGTCTGGTCAGCCAGGACAAAGTGCTTCTGTGGTAATTAGAGGTATAGGAAGTGTTAGTGGTTCTTCCACTCCGTTATATATTTTAGATGGGATACCAATTGAAGCCGGTTATTTCCAAACCATCAATCCAGAAGATATAGAATCGGCTACAGTATTAAAAGACGCTTCTGCAAAAGCGTTGTATGGTTCTAGAGGATCAAATGGTGTTATCGTGCTAACTACCAAAAAAGGTAAAGAAGGCAAGTTATCGGTAAATTATGTATCGCAATATGGCTTTTCTAACTTAAGCAGGCCCAATTTCGAGATGATGAACACCGAGCAACGCTTGCGTTTTGAAGAAGAAATTGGAGCTAGTTTTGGTAGAAATATTGGTCCAGGATGGACATATTCGCCTAAAAATCCAACCTATGCAGCGGGTACAGCAACAACTCGTGCTCGTGCAGATTTTATTTTAGATAGTTTGCGCCAAATTAATACGGATTGGAGAGATCAGTTTTTCCAAAAAGGTAAATTCCAAGAGCAACAAGTTAGCTTAAGTGGCGGAAATGAAAAAGTTCGTTTTTATAACTCCTTAAATTACTATAGCCAGGAAGGCGTGGCAAAACGTACTGGATTAGATAGATATTCGTTAAGAAGTAATGTAGATTTCAAGGATGATAAATTCAGTGGAAGTGTTAATGTTTCATTAGGTTATTCTCAATCTAGCTTTACCGAAGGCGAAGGTGGTACAGGTGCAGGTACTGCAATGGCATCTGTTTATTATGCATTGCCCTACGAAAAACCTTATGCGCCAGACGGAACGTTAATTCATCAAGGTAATAAGTCGCAGTATTTTATATTAGATCAGCGTGAGGGTTCTCAAGGATTAGAGCGTTTATTTAATTCATCAGACAAAACCGAACAATTAAAATCTATTATTGGTACATCATTGGCTTATCAAATTTTGCCAGAGTTAAAAATTACTACAAGAGCGGGTATAGATTACAGAAGTTCTACAGATCAAGTTTTCATCAATCCAGATTCTTACTACGGCTCTAGAAGTGTAGCTAACACCTTGGGCGGAAAAGGAAGAATAACAGATGCAAGCAGAAGAAACTTCAACGTTATTTCTACATCGGGATTAACCTTTGCTAAAACATTTGCAGATAAGCATGATGTTGAAGCTTCAGCTTTTTACGAATACGTTTATAACAATTATAATTCTTTCGGTTTTAGTGCTTACGGTATCGATGGTCGTTTGCCAGAAACTCCGGCAGGTGCAACAAACGGTAGCGCAACATTTTTACCTTCAGTAACTGGCGGAAAATCATCTAGCGGTTTAGCATCAATTATGGGCGTTGCTAGATATACCTACGATAATAAATATACCGTTACAGGTAGCTACCGTCAGGATGGTTCTACAAAAGTTGCACGTAAAAACAGATGGCAAGGTTTTTATTCTGTAGGAGCTAGCTGGAATGCTAAGGAAGAAGATTTCTTGAAAAATGTTAGTTTAGTTTCCGATTTAAGATTTAGAGGAAGTTATGGAACTACAGCAAGTACGTTTGGTGGCGATTTCTTATATCTGCCAACTTATGCAGCTAATACCTCTTACGGCGGTGTTACGGGCATCAGACCAACTTCGCCAGGCAACGCAGATTTCGATTGGGAATATGTTGATGAATTTAACGTAGGTTTCGATTTAAGTTTATTTGCAAGTAGAAGAGTTAGAATTTCTGCCGATTACTACAACAGAATTACCAATAACATGTTTATTGATCAGCCACTTTCTGCAACATCTGGTTTTGCCAACTTAAACTTAAGTACGGGTAAAATGAGAAATCGCGGTGTAGAGTTTGAAATAAATGGAGATGTAATTAAAACCAACGATTTTACTTGGACTTTAGGCGTAAATGCTGGTTATAACAAAAATAAAACTCTTCATGTAACTGATATTACAGATTCTTACCCAGATGGCGATACACGTATTTTAAAAGTAGGTTTACCATATGGAACTTATTTTGCTCCGCAATGGGCAGGTGTAAATCCACAAACTGGTGAAGCGCAATACTACAATTTAGACGGTAGCATTACTACTACTTATAATGTAAATACCCAAAGCACTACAAATTCTGGTAGTTTATATCCAACATTTACTGGCGGATTTAATACTTCGTTAAGTTACAAAGGAATTACGGCTTCGGCGTTGTTCTCTTTTGTATCTGATGTAATGCGTTGGAACAACGAAGATTTTTACAACGAAAATCAGCGTTATGCAACCAGTAACCAAACGGTTAGAATGTTAGAAAACCGCTGGCAACAAGCTGGCGATACAGGTAACGACGCCATTCATCAAAGATTTGATATCCCTAGAAACTTTACATCAAAAGATATTCAGGATGCATCTTTCTTAAGGCTAAGAAATGTAAACATTGGTTATGCTTTACCTAAATCAATTGTAGAAAAAACAAAGTTTATTAAAGGCGTTAGGGTTTTTGTGCAAGGTCAGAACTTGTTCACTTGGACTAAATGGAGAGGTTTGGATCCAGAGAATAACTCTCAATACGGTCGTTTCCAATATCCAAACACAAGAACGTATACTGCAGGTCTTAATGTTAACTTATAATAATTACAGCGATGATTAATAAATTTCACAAAAAATATATCCTTGCCTTATCGTTATTGATAGTAGTAGCTTCATCATGCTCTAAACTTGATATGAAGCCTACCGATACAATCGACCCGACGAAGGCCTTTAGAAATGCTAATGACATAAACATGGGTTTAATTGGTGTTTATGCCTTGGTTGATAATTCCATGGGAACGTTCAGTTCTACCGTTTCGGATGAAAATACATTTCCAACCGAAAATACCGTTGGCAACAGCGATGCCTTTAGGTGGCTTTACAATGCAGGCAGTGGCTCTGTAACCTCGCTTTATGGTAATAATTATACCGCAATAGATAGGTTAAACAGAGTTTTAGCTGGCGCTGATGCATTAACCTTAACTGGTGCAGATGCAACAACTGTAAGTCGTTACCGAGGAGAACTTTTAGCCTTACGTGCCTATTTGCATTTCGAGCTTTTACGTGCGTACGCAGCTTCTTACACAATTGGCGCAATGGGCGTTCCTTATATGGAGGCTAGTGCAATCGGTTATCCGGCAAGAGATAATTTCGAAGTTGTAATTGGCAAAGCTAAAGCAGATTTGATTGCCGCTAAAGCTTTAATTCCTGCAACTTTTACAGATAAAACTCGAATTACAAAAACTGCAATTTCGGCAATGCAAGCTCGTGTAGCATTATATGAGAAAAATTGGGAAGAAGCAATAACTTATTCGACAGAGGTTATTAACGATAAGCCCTTAGCAACCAAAGCGCAGTTCCCAGGTTTGTGGACCGACGCAAATGATAGCGAGGTGGTTTGGAAACTAAAGCGTGTAGGTACTACGGATTCTAGAGTAGGAGATTTTTATTTCAGACAAACAGGTAGTATTGTGCTTTATGCACCGTCATTCGAACTAATAGCTACATTTGATCAAGCAAATGATTTGCGCTATCCTGCTTACATTAAATTTGACGCAACTAAAGTTGCTCCGAAATCTCAGTATTCTGTAAACAAGTTTATCGGTGGAACAGCTTCAGCTCCAGGTTTGGTAGATATAAAAATGTTCAGAACTGGCGAAATGTATTTGATTCGTGCCGAGGCAAAAGCAGAATCTAGTGGAGATGCTGCAGCAGACATTAACGCCTTGCGCACGTTAAGAATAAATAACTACGTTAATGCAACATTTGCAGATAAACAAGCTTTAATAGACGCAGTTTACGCAGAGCGATTTAAAGAATTGGCTTTCGAAGGTCACCGTTTTTTCGATTTAAAAAGAAGAAATTTATCGGTAACCAGAATTCCTGCTGATGCTGCCAATGCTTCTGGGGCGGTTACATTAACTCCGGCACAGGCGCAATATTCGTTCCCATTGCCAGCATTAGAAATCTCGGTAAATAAAAATACCAAGCAAAACCCTAACTACTAATATTTTTTCTGGGGAGGATGATCCCTTCCCAGAAATTTATCCAAATCTTTATGAAAAAACTTCTTTTATCAGCATTGGTTATTTCTTGCCTCTCTGCAACCGGATGCGGAAAATCAACAGATAAACCAACGCCAATGCCTAATCCGCCAGTTGTGGTTAATCCAACTAGTAAAAGACCAGGGTCTATAGGTATTGTTGGCGATACAAGTAATGTTACGAAACCGGTAAATGGTGGCTTAGTTTTAATGGGTGGCGGAGCCGATGTAGATGCTGCCTTTAAATGGATGATTGAAAGAAGTGGTGGTGGCGATGTGGTAATTCTTCGTGCCAGCGGAACGGACGCTTACAATCCTTACGTTAACAGCTTGGGAACAGTAAATTCTGTAGAAACCTTGTTGATCAACTCAAAAGAATTGGCTAACGATGACATTGTGGCTTACATTATTCGCAATGCGGAAATGGTTTTTATAGCAGGAGGCGACCAATCTAATTACATGAATTTTTGGAGAGGTACCAAAGTAGAAAAAGCTCTTAATTATTTACTAACCGATAAAAAAGCGCCAGTTGGTGGTACAAGTGCAGGTTGCGCTATTTTGGGTAGTTTGTACTACAGTGGAGAAACAGGCGGAGTTACTTCTGCCGCAACATTAGCTAATCCTTACGACAGCAACGTGACTTTGTACAATAATGATTTTTTGAAAGCGCCGTTTTTGCAAAATGTAATAACCGATCAACATTATTTAACAAGGGAAAGAGAAGGCCGTTCAATGGTTTTTTTGGGACGGATTTTAAAAGATTGGAATATCGCGGCCAAAGGTATAGCCGTTGATGAAAGAACTGCCGTTTGTATAGATGCTACTGGAAAAGCACAAGTTTATGGAGATTATTCTGCCACGAGACCTCACAGTAATGCCTACTTTTTAGTAACCGATGTTGCAAAAAAACCAGAACAATTTGTAGCAAATACAAAAGCTACATGGAACAATGGCGAACAGGCTGTAGCTGTTTACGAGATTCCGGCTTCTGTTAATGGTGGCGGTAATTTTAACGTAACAAACTTTAGCTTTGCCCAAGCAACCGGTGGCAAAGCTTACTGGTGGTCTATAAATAATGGTGTTTTACTTAAAAAGGCTCAATAATAGTATTTAGATTTATTTATGAAAAGATTATTTTTAACAGCAATCTGCTTAGTATTTGCACTTGCGGTAAATGCCCAGATTAAACCTAAAGGCAGTTTATTTATAATTGGTGGCGGAGAACGTTCGGATGCGTTAATCAAACAATTGGTAAGCACAGCGAAATTTACGCCTAAAGATTATATTATCGTATTGCCCATGGCAAGCGAAGTACCAGATACAGGATTTAAGTACATTTCTGCGCAACTCAAAAAACATACAGATTTACCTATCAAAAATTTCAATTTTGCCAAACATAGCACTAGCGATGTGAAATGGGTAGACTCGTTAGCGGCTGCTAAATTAATTTACATTTTAGGGGGCGACCAGAACAGGTTTATGAAGGTAGTGTTAAATACGCCAGTTTACAATGCAATACATAAAGCTTATGCAAATGGTTCAACAGTTGCAGGTACCAGTGCTGGTGCTGCGGTAATGAGCAAACACATGATTACAGGGAAACAATTGTTGGATACCGTTTACAAAGAAACTTTTAATAAACTCTGGGATAAAAACGTTGAGTTTGCAGAAGGGCTTGGCCTATTGCAAAACACCATTATCGATCAGCATTTTTTAAAGAGAAATAGATACAATCGCTTAATCTCGTCTTTAAATGCGCATCCAGAAATGGTTTGTGTAGGTATTGATGAAGCTACAGCAATAATTGTTCATGGTAATAAAGCTACTGTAGCCGGCGATAGCCAAGTGCTACGTTTAGCAAATCCTAAAAGTTTAAAGACAGCAGAAAAAGGTTTAATAAAATTTACGCAAGCCGAGTTCGGTTTATTTACCGCGGGCGATGTAATGGACATAAAACCTTAACTACCTAATCAACTGCTCTTCGGTAACAGTTTTAATTTTTACAGAACCACTGTCTCTAGTGGTTTCTGTAGAAAAACCTATGCTGTTAGCCCTCACAAAAGAAATTTTCTTCGTTAGTGGTGCTTCGTTAAAAGTAATGGTCGATGCGGTTTCGTCAATGCTATAGGTATCGGTAGTTAGAACAGCCGTATAACGTTTAACCACAGTTCCGTTTGCATCAAAAACCAAGGTGTCTACCTGTAAACCTCTGTTTAAAGTATCTCTCGTTTTTAGAATATCATTGTGGTAAGTACTTCCAATAATATATCTTACTGGCCATCTGCCCAATATCTTTTGTTGCACTAATTCTTTTGCATTAATCTCTTCTTTAGTGCATGCGCTAAGCGTGGCCAAAAAAACAAATATCGATAATAGTAAGTAGCTAGATTTCTTCATTTCTTAATACAAAAACATTGTAAATATAAGTACATAGAACAATAGTTTTTAGTATTAACGTTTTAAGTTGGTAATGTGTTACACAACAAATTTGTTTAGGTAGCTAAAATTAAATAGCCAACTCGGTCAGAAATTTTTCTATATTTCAGTTTACAAAACTAAATATAAAATGAAGTCTGTCTTCTCCAACTTAACTTTTCAGGTCCTATTTGCTATTTTTCTAGGTATTTTAGTGGGCGAGTTTTTTCCTGGGTTTGCGCCACATGCCGAGCTAATTAGCAAAAGTTTTATTAACATGATAAGCATGTTAATTGCGCCAATAATATTTTTTACCATTGTTTTAGGCATAGCGCATATGGGCGATATGAAAAAAGTTGGTAGAGTAGGAGGCAAGGCGTTATTATATTTCGAGATTGTAACAACCTTGGCTATTGTTATAGGCTTGGTAGTAGCAAACGTATTAAAACCTGGCGTAGGTGTAAATGTGCCACAGGGCGATGTTTCTAAAATTGCTACTTACGCTTCTCAGGCAGGAGAAATTAATTGGTTGGAGTTCATCGCACATATCATCCCAAAAAATATCTTCGAGGCATTTACCAAAGGAGAGATTTTGCAAATTTTGTTCTTTGCAATTCTATTTGGATACGGCTTAAATAAGTTGGGCGAAGCTGGCCATTCGGTAATTAGTACTTTCGATAAAATTTCTAAAGTGCTTTTTAATATTATGAAAGTTGTAATGCGTTTTGCACCTATTGGTGCATTTGGCGGAATGGCTTTTAGCGTGGGTAAGTACGGCTTAGATACATTATTGCCCATGATGAAACTAATGGGGTCTGTATATTTAACCTGTTTCTTGTTTATTTTTGTTGTTCTGAATGCCATTTGCCATTATTATAAATTTAGCTTGTGGTCTTATTTAAAATACATCCGACAAGAAATTTTAATTGTTTTGGGCACTTCTTCTTCAGAATCGGTTTTGCCGAGTATGATGAAAAAGATGGAAGATATTGGTTGCGACAAATCTGTTGTAGGCCTGGTAATCCCTACCGGATATTCGTTTAACTTAGATGGTACGGCAATTTATTTAGCCATGGCGGTTATCTTTTTAACCCAGGTCTTTAACGTCGATTTAACTTTAACACAGCAAATTTCTATAATGGCTGTTTTAATGGTTACATCAAAAGGTGCGGCCGGGGTTACCGGAAGCGGATTTATAGTGTTAGCTAGTACGTTAACGGCGCTTAAAATTATGCCGGTAGAACACATTGCTATATTGTTGGGCGTAGATCGTTTTATGAGCGAGGCAAGAGCAATTACCAATATGATTGGAAATGGTATTGCCACCATAGTAATTGCCAAAAGCGAAAACGAATTCAATCAGGAGAAATATTTGCAGGCCATAAATCCTATTGCAATAGAAAAGGCAGAAGAGGATAACTTTTAATTGCGTTAAAGAAAGCGAGTAAAGAGCAAGCATTAAAATGAAAAGCAATGGCAGTTCAAAAATTGATGTTAGTCGGGCTTTTCGTTGCAATCTTTTTGCCCCCCAATCTCCTAAAGGAGAATGGCAAAAAGTATTTCCACTGCAATCCCGTTTAGTCAACCTCGGTTTTTACTACTATCATCAATTGTAATTCACAAAGGCTGTTTTTAAGAAAAGGCTTGCGTTGGCTTTAGCCAACGGACTAAAAACAGAATCAATTATTTTTTCTCATAAACAATTAAAATCGTCAAATCATTATCAGCGTTGGGCGTAATGCTATGCCAACTGCCAGGTCTGGTTAAAATGGCATCGCCGGGTTTTACAGCAAAGGTTTCGTTGTTCATTTTCATGCTACCCTTGCCACTAATTACATAATAAATTTCGTCCTCTTTTTGCAAATGATAGCCGATTGACGAACCCGCTTTTAATGTTCGTTTTCTGAAAACTGTTTTTAGATTTTTAGCATCGGCAAAGAAGTTAAAGCCGATCGTTTTGCCACCGCCTTTATGTGTGCCGGGTTCTTCTTTGGCCACATCTATATCATTTTGTAATATAAATTTAGCAGTATCTATGGTTTGAGAGTGAGCATTTTTAGGAAGACTGGTTAGGGTGCTTATGCTAACAAGTGCAATATAGAATAGAGATGATTTTTTCATGATGTGGATTCTGTAGGTTCTAAAATTAGGCATTTTGCCAAGTATTTGCCAAAGGCATCAAGCTTTGTAATGTAAACCCGGTTAAAGCGTAAATACTTTTACAAATTCCCTTTAGGGATTTAAGGTAAAAGATTGAAGCGGAAAGCGGGACAAGAGTTGCCCAAATGCTTGCTACGTTCGTTTTCAAATTGTTAGCTTAACAATAAGCTTTTAACTTTTTATGTAAAATAAACCTCGATATGACAAATTATCTGACTTTTGCATTTGACATTCCATTGCATTTACCTTAAGTTTGCAACAAAAAAATAGATATAATGAGTGTTTTAGTAAATAAAGATTCAAAAGTAATTGTTCAGGGATTTACTGGTAACGAAGGTACTTACCATGCTGAGCAAATGATAGCTTACGGTACAAACGTTGTTGGTGGAGTAACTCCTGGTAAAGGCGGTCAAACACATTTAGACAAGCCTGTATTTAACACAGTTAAAGATGCGGTTGATAAAGCTGGCGCTAATGTATCTATTATATTCGTACCTCCTGCTTTTGCTGCAGATGCAATTATGGAAGCTGCCGAAGCAGGCGTTAAAGTAATTGTTTGTATTACAGAAGGTATTCCTACTAAAGACATGATTGCGGTAAAATCTTACCTAAAAGGAAAAGATAGCCGTTTAATTGGTCCGAACTGCCCAGGTGTTATTACTGCTGATGAAGCTAAAATTGGTATTATGCCAGGTTTTATCTTTAAAAAAGGTACCGTTGGTGTAGTTTCTAAATCTGGTACTTTAACTTACGAAGCGGTTGACCAAGTTGTTAAAGCTGGTTTAGGTATTACAACTGCAATTGGTATTGGTGGCGACCCAATTATTGGTACGACTACTAAAGAAGCTGTTGAGTTGTTAATGAACGATCCGGAAACTGAAGGTATCATCATGATTGGTGAAATTGGTGGTGGCATGGAAGCTGAAGCTGCTCGTTGGATTAAAGAACACGGTACTAAGCCTGTAGTTGGTTTCATCGCTGGTCAAACTGCGCCTCCGGGACGTAGAATGGGTCATGCTGGTGCTATTGTTGGCGGTGCAGATGATACTGCTGCCGCTAAAATGAAAATTATGGCTGAGTGCGGCATCACTGTTGTGGAAAGCCCTGCAGAAATTGGTGCAGCTATGGCTAATGCATTGAAAAAGTAATTTTAACTAATATAGATAGAAAGCGCCCCGATTTATCGGGGCGCTTTTTTTTGTTTACTTACCATAAAGGATAAAGAAAACTAATATGTTTTTTGAAACTTGTTAGGTAGTATATGCCTATCTTTTCTTTAAGTATTTAGTGTCTTATTGGTTTGTTTTTTGCCGAAATGTTTGACGTTGAAATGAAAGTGAAGGTTTTACTATTCGTTATATTTGTATAGCAAAGGATGTTTAAAAACTATGCTTACCAGGATTACGTACATCTATTAAAACACACATATGAAATCTATAATCAATAAAACATTAATAGCGCTGAGCCTGTTAGTGGTAACAAGTTTTGTTGCTTGCGCTCAGAAACAAGAAAAAAAGGCAACCCCATCTAAAACCACAAAAAAAATGGAATACAATAAATTAACCAAAGAAGAAGAAGCGGTAATTGTTCATAAAGGAACTGAATGGGCAGGTACTGGTAAATACGATAAGTTTTTTGAAAAGGGAACTTATGTTTGCAAACGTTGTAATGCACCATTATATACATCAGACTCTAAATTTGATGCGCATTGTGGTTGGCCAGCTTTTGATGATGAGATTAAAGGCGCTGTAAAGCGTGTGCCAGATGCTGATGGACAGCGTGTAGAAATTGTTTGCAAAAACTGCGACGCACATTTAGGTCACGTATTTGTTGGCGAGGGCTTAACCGCTAAAAATACCCGCCATTGCGTAAACTCTATATCAATGGTGTTTGTGCCAGAAAAGAAATAAGAAGTATTGCTTTATTTATAAAATGCCTTAGTGAAAGCTAAGGCATTTTTTTGTTTTAAAATTCGTAACCCTGAATTTATTTCTGGGTCTTTGATGTTAAATAGATGCTGAAATAAATTCAGGGTTACGACCTTAGAAACCGATTTTTAAAGACCTTTTTTAAGGATAAACCTCATCGAAAATTGAATAAAAAATGATTTTGTATATTTGCCATCCCTATTGAAACAGTAAAACTAAATTATATCATTGTATGAAAATTTTCCTGTTCTCTTGGTTTGTTGCTTTTGCTGTGCAGGCGCAAGAGCCAACGTTAACCAAAACACCCGATAGTGTAGTAAAAACCCTTATTACAACTTACTATGCTAAAAAATTCGAAGGTAGGAAAACCAGTAGTGGCGAACGTTACCGAGCCAGCAAATTTACAGCAGCCCACCGTACACTTCCTTTTGGTACTATGGTTAGGGTTAAGAATATTAGAACCGGAAAAACAGTAACCGTTAGAATTAACGATCGTGGCCCGTTTAGCAAGAAATTTTCTTTGGATATTTCTGGTGCAGCTGCCAAAGCCTTAGGTATTTACAGACTTGGTTATGCAAAAGTTGAGGTTGCTTACGCACGTTAAAAACAGTGTATAAATTATAGCTGTTACAACTCGTTTTTTTAAATTATTAACACTCCCTTAAGTTTGCTAAGCGCTCAAAAAGAAATAATTAGCTTTTTCTCTGCTTGTTTCTGACAAATTTCTGATTGAAAAACAGGGGTTGTTCAACAACATGTTAACAACTTTAAAACGCAAAAAATCGCTTAGCCTTTATATTTGTTAAACAAAGTTCTTTACAAGAATCCATCCACAATATTTTTTAAGTTATTAGTGTTTAGTAGGTTACAAAGGCGGTGCAAAGCAGCGTTTTCAAAAAATCTAAACTAAATACCAATTGCTTGGCGGTTATGGTTTCCTAATAAAGCTTTGTGCAAATCAGTAAATGCAATTTCTAAACGTAAAAAATATAAGCTATGCAAGATGAGTTATTACTAAGGGAAAATAAAGATCGTTTCGTTCTTTTACCAATCAAATACCCAGAAATTTGGGAGATGTATAAAAAGAGCGAGGCAAGTTTCTGGACTGCAGAAGAAATTGATTTATCTGATGATCAAAAACATTGGGATAATTTAAATAGCGGTGAGCGTCATTTTATTTCTCATATTTTAGCTTTCTTCTCTGCTAGCGACGGCATTGTAAACGAAAACTTGGCCGTAAACTTTATGAGCGAAGTACAATTGCCGGAAGCACGCTGTTTTTATGGTTTCCAAATTATGATGGAAAACATACATGCAGAAACTTACGCATTGTTAATTGATACTTACATTAAAGATCCGGAAGAGAAAGATCGTTTGTTCCATGCTATTGATACTGTTCCGGCAGTAAAAAGAAAAGCAGAGTGGGCTTTACGTTGGATCGATAATGGAAACTTTGCTGAACGTTTGGTAGCTTTTGCTGCCGTAGAAGGTATTTTCTTTAGCGGTAGTTTTTGCTCTATCTTTTGGTTAAAGAAACGTGGTTTAATGCCAGGTTTAACCTTTAGTAACGAATTGATTTCTAGAGACGAAGGTATGCACTGCGAATTTGCATGTTTGCTTTACAGCATGCTGGAAAATAAATTAAGTGAAGAGCAGGTTCACGGTATCATCCGCGATGCGGTAGAAATTGAAAAGGAATTTGTTACGGATGCGTTACCAGTTAATTTAATTGGTATGAACGCAAAATTAATGCAACAATATATTGAGTTTGTTGCCGATAGATGGATTAGCGAGTTAGGTTATTCAAAAATCTACAATACAACAAATCCGTTTGATTTTATGGAGATGATCTCTCTGCAAGGTAAAACCAATTTCTTTGAAAAAAGAGTAGGCGACTACCAAAAAAGTGGTGTTTTAACCGCTACAGAAGATAAAGCGCAAGCTTTTTCTTTAGACGAAGACTTTTAAAGGTATAAGGTTAACGGTTTAAGGCAGAAGGTTAGGAACTCGGTCTTAATACTTGATACTAAATACTTAATACAATAAATAGATTTTAAAACCTGGTGCCGCTGTTACCGCAATAAGCACCATAAATACTTGTAAAGGATGTTTGTAATAAAAAGAGATGGCCGTAAAGAGCCGGTAAAGTTTGATAAGATAACAGCTCGTATAGAGAAGTTGTGTTATGGTTTTAATGCTGAATTAGTTGATCCGATTGATGTTGCAAGAAAAGTAATTGAGGGTTTGTACGACGGCGTTACAACTTCTGAACTTGATAATCTTGCGGCAGAAACAGCAGCTTCATTAACAACTAAACATCCAGACTATGCGTTGTTGGCATCGCGTATTGCAGTTTCCAACTTGCACAAAAACACATTAAAATCGTTTTCTAAAACGATGGAAATGTTGTACACCTACATCGACCCAAAAACAGAAAAACCTTCATCTTTAATTGCAGAAGATGTTTGGCAGGTAATTAACGCTAACGCTGATATTTTAGATAGCACAATTATCTACGATAGAGATTTCGGTTTTGATTATTTCGGTTTCAAAACCTTAGAAAAATCTTATTTGTTAAAGGTAAACGGAGCCATTGTAGAGCGCCCACAACATTTGTTTATGCGTGTTGCCGTTGGTATCCATAAAGATGATATTGAAAGCGTAATTACAACTTATAATTTAATGAGCGAGCGTTGGTTTACACATGCTACACCAACTTTGTTTAACGCTGCTACACCAAAACCTCAAATGTCGTCATGTTTCTTGTTAACCATGCAAGATGACAGTATTGAAGGCATTTATGATACGTTAAAACAAACTGCTAAAATCTCTCAAAGTGCTGGTGGTATTGGTTTAAGCATTCACAACATTCGTGCAACTGGTGCGTACATTGGTGGTACAAATGGTACTAGTAACGGTATTGTACCAATGTTAAAGGTGTTTAACGACACTGCCCGTTACGTAGATCAAGGTGGAGGTAAACGTAAAGGTGCGTTCGCAATTTATTTAGAGCCTTGGCATGCAGATATTTTTGCGTTTTTAGATTTACGTAAAAACCACGGTAAAGAAGAAATGCGTGCTCGTGATTTATTCTATGCACTTTGGGTTTGCGATTTATTTATGCAACGTGTGGAAGAAAATGGCGATTGGAGCTTGTTCTCTCCAGATGAAGCACCTGGTTTAGCAGATTGCCACAGCGAAGAGTTTAACGAACTTTATACACGTTATGAAAGAGAAGGAAGAGCTCGTAAAACAATTAAAGCACAAGAGCTTTGGTTTGCAATTTTAGATTCTCAGATTGAAACAGGTACACCTTATTTGTTGTATAAAGATGCAGCTAACAGTAAGTCTAATCAGCAAAATCTAGGTACAATCAAGTCTTCTAACTTATGTACCGAGATTATCGAATATACTTCTAAAGACGAGGTTGCGGTTTGTAATTTGGCTTCTTTAGCATTGCCTAGGTTTGTAATTAACGGAGAATTTGATCACCAAAAATTATACGAAGTAACTTACCAAGCTACTTTAAACCTTAATAAAATCATCGATTATAACTATTACCCGGTTAAAGAGGCAGAGAACTCTAACTTCCGCCACCGTCCGGTTGGTTTAGGCGTACAAGGTTTGGCAGATGCATTTATTTTATTGCGTTTACCATTTGAAAGTGATGCGGCTAAGCAGTTAAACAAAGAGATTTTTGAAACCATTTATTTCGCAGGTATGTCTGCTTCTGCAGATTTAGCAGTTAAACATGGTGCTTACAAAACTTTTAAAGGTTCGCCATTGTCTAAAGGTAAATTCCAGTTCGATTTATGGAATGTTACACCAGATAGCAACCGTTGGGATTGGGAAACGTTACGTAAACGCGTAGTAAAATCTGGCGTTTATAACTCTTTATTGGTTGCGCCAATGCCAACCGCATCTACTTCTCAAATTTTAGGTAACAACGAATGTTTCGAACCATATACTTCTAATATTTACACCAGACGTGTGTTAAGTGGCGAGTTTATTGTAGTAAACAAACACTTGTTAAAAGATTTAGTGGCTTTAGGTTTATGGACACCACAAATGAAAGACAGAATCATTTTAGCAAATGGTTCAATCCAAGACATTGCCGAAATTCCAGATTATATCAAAGAATTGTACAAAACAGTTTGGGAGATCAAGATGAAAAACATCATCGACATGTCTGCAGATAGAGGAGCATATATTTGCCAATCTCAATCGCTAAACTTGTTTATCAATGCACCAAATACTTCGAAACTAACCTCAATGCACTTCTACGCTTGGAAAAAAGGTTTAAAAACCGGTATGTATTACCTACGTACACAAGCTGCTTCGCAAGCGGTTAAATTCACCGTAGAAAACCAAGGTGGTAAAGCAATTGAAGCTGTAATTCCAGCAACTATTCCACAAGATCAAGTTGCAGAAGAAATTGTAGACGGACCAGTTTGCTCAATGGAAGAAGGTTGCATTAGCTGTTCAGGTTAACCCCTAAATCTTCGCTGCGGCGCAGACCTTCAACGCATAGTCGTCATGCTGAATTTATTTCAGCATCGGTTTGCAAGAAGATAACGAATCTAATTACATTATAGGGTTCTGTACGTAAGTTCGGAACCCTATTTTTTTTGACCAAATTGAAAATGAATGGGAATTTTAAAATCTGAGCGTCTTGATGAAAGAAATGCTGGTAAAGAGATAATAGATAAACTTAAAAAATATAATAAAAAAACATTAATAATTCATTATAGCTGTGAATCATTTTTTAATTTAAACGGAAGAACACCTCGTGTAACTTCTATTTGCATTAAAAATAGAGGCAATAATACTACAAAAACCTTTTCTATGCACATACATGCGCAGATTTTAAAAAAGGATTTTAATAATTTAAGCAATGAAGACTATGACATTGTGGAAAGACAAATGTTAAAAGAGTTTTTCTTTTACATGAAATCACATTCAACATATTATTGGGTTCATTGGAATATGAGAAATGCAAGTTATGGGTTCGAGGCTATTGCAAATAGATACCGTATACTTGGAGGAAATCCAAGAGATTTAGAAGATGAATTCAAAATAGATTTATCAGATGTTCTTGGGAAGATTTTTACCTATGATTTTGAATTGCATAAACCAGATGGGCAGTTATTGAACCTTTCAAAAAGAAATAAGATATCAGATAGAGATGCACTTAAGGGTAAAGAAGAAGCGCTTGCATTTGAAAATAGGCAGTATTTAAGATTACATATGTCCACAAGCCGTAAAGTTGAACTTATAGATAGAATATTAACATTGGAAGAAAAAAGGGAGAATTGAGGGTATCTGCATCTAAAATTAAAATATATGGATTAAATCCTACTGGGATATTTCAAGCTGTAAAAAATAATTGGGTACTATTCACTTTATGGAGTCTTTCATTATATATTTTAGGCTTACTTGTAGGGCCAATAATTCTTAAAGAAATTTCAGTGCTATTAGATATTAAATTTTAATTATAAGTATAAAGTAAGGTTCTGGACATAAAGTTCAGAACCTTATTTTTTGTTTATATTTTTGTAACACAATTAGGCTAACCTTAAGCCTCACACCTTATGCCTACAACCTTACCACATAGCAAACACGAAATTATTCCCTGCGAACGTTGCGGAACGGCTATTGAATGTAAGGCAAATTCTTATACCAAATGTCAATGTAGTGTAGTGCAATTGAGCATTAACGAGGTGCAACATATCTCTGAACTTTACGATGGTTGTTTATGTGCTAAATGTTTGTTCGAGCTACAGCAAGAATATAAAGATAGCTTGGTTTAAATAGCTATCAGTGGCTTCTTATCGACCAAAAAATTAACATTTTTTTGAAAATGAATGTCAGCATTTCATAGGCTCTGCAGTCCCGCTTTACTTTCTGCCATGAAAAATGGCATTCATCCAATCGGGTTTATATAACAACCTACAGTGGTTCTTGGCAAACTGCAACCCCTCATAGTAGCAAAACCTTAATTATCTAAACTGGATAGCAGTGGAAATACTTTTACAACAAGTCCCCTTTAGGGGATTTAGGAGTAAAAGATTGTAACGAATAGCCAGACGAACTTTAATCCGTTCTACTGCATTTGCTTTTCTAATGAAAATTTAAATTTTAAAAGCAGTCTTTCATCTTTGTTCCTTAATCCTTAATCAAAATTGTTAATTTTGCAGTTCAAATTTTATACGGATGAGCAAAGTGAAAGTTGGCTTGGTACAAATGACTTGTACTAAAGATAAACAAGAAAATTTAGATAAAGCGATTGCAAAAGTTAGAGAAGCCGCAGCAAAAGGTGCGCAGATTGTTTGTTTGCAAGAGCTTTTTACCTCGTTGTATTTTTGCGACGTAGAGGATTATGATAATTTCGATTTAGCGGAGAAAATACCTGGCCCATCTACAGATGCTTTGCAAGAAGTTGCGAAAGAATTAGGCGTAGTAATTATTGCTTCGTTATTTGAGAAACGTGCGGAAGGTTTGTACCACAACACTACCGCAGTTTTGGATGCTGATGGTTCTTATTTGGGTAAGTACCGTAAGATGCATATTCCAGACGATCCGGCTTATTATGAGAAATTTTACTTTACGCCAGGTGATTTAGGCTATAAAGTGTTCGAAACCAAATTCGCTAAAATCGGTATCTTAATTTGTTGGGATCAATGGTATCCGGAAGCTTCGAGAATTACTGCTTTAATGGGCGCTGATATCATGTTCTATCCAACAGCAATTGGTTGGGATACTACGCAAGACGAAGAAACCAATAAAGACCAGTATAATGCATGGCAAACGATACAACGTTCACATTCTGTAGCTAATGGCTTACCGGTAATTAGCGTAAATCGTGTTGGTTTTGAGCAAGAAGGTAGGATGAAATTCTGGGGTGGAAGTTTTGCTACGAATGCGCAAGGCAAGTTGCTTTACTTAGCTTCGCACGATAAAGAAGAAACAGAGGTGGTAGATATTGACTTGAAACAGAGCGATTACATCCGCAAGCACTGGCCTTTTTTACGTGATAGGAGAATTGATTCTTATCAGCCAATTACAAAAAGATATATTGACGGGGACTAAGAAGAAAGTCTGAAAGTCAGTAAAGTCCGGAAGTCAGTAAAGTTTAGAAAGCCTTCGATAAGTCGTATATTTCAGTCTACCTAAACAACAAAATATGGCTTTCAAATTTGAAAATTTAAAGGTTTGGCAAAAAGCGCTAGACTTAACTGACGAGATTGATAAATTAACAAAAACGTTTCCCAAAGAAGAATTATATATTCTGACATCGCAAATTAAAAGAGCTGCAGATTCTGTTTCTTTGAATATAGCAGAGGGCAGTACCGGACAAAGTAACGCAGAATTCACAAGGTTTTTGCGGTATGCATTGCGTTCGGATATTGAAGTTGTTGGATGTTTGCATATAGGAAAACGTAGAAATTATATAACTGAAGAGAATTTTTTACGATTATATAAAACTTGTGAAGAAGTTTTAGTAATGATAAATGGTTTAATAAAATCACTAAAATAATGTCAGCGCATACACATCATAAATCTGAGCATCATTCTTCTGGAGCGAAATCTTCCGGCTTTCCGACCTCCGGACTTTCCGACCTTTTGCAAACGCCAAAAAAGCAAGGATATCAATTCCCTGCAGAATGGACTAAGCACGAAGCTACTTGGTTAAGCTGGCCGCATAAGGAGGCAAGCTGGCCGGGGAAAATTGAAACGATTTATAAACCCTATTGCGAGTTTATTAAAATTGTTGCCACGGGCGAAAAAGTGCGAATCAACGTGAAAGATGAAGAAATGAAAGCCTTTGCTGTTTCTGAACTTGAAAAAGTTGAAGCTGACTTAAGTAAGATAGAATTTTACTTTAATGAAAGTAACGATGCTTGGTGCCGCGATCATGGTCCTGCTTTTGTGGTTAAAGGAAACGAAAAAGCAGTGGTAGATTGGGGTTATAACGCTTGGGGAGGGAAATATCCGCCTTACGATTTAGACGATGTTATTCCGACTAAAATTGCCCAGCATTTTAATTTGCCATTGTTTACGCCAGATATTGTGATGGAAGGTGGATCGGTAGAGTTTAATGGTGCTGGAACTATTTTAACTAGCACTGCTTGTTTGTTAAATGAGAATAGAAATCCGCATTTAAATAAAGAGCAAATAGAGACTTATTTAAAGGAATTTTACGGAGCTGAACAAATTCTTTGGGTAGGAGACGGTATTGTAGGAGATGATACCGATGGCCATATAGACGATATTACTCGTTTTGTAAATGAGGATACGGTTTTAACGGTTTTGGAAAGTAACCCTTTAGACGAAAACCATATTTTACTGCAAGAAAACTACGAGGCTTTAAAAGAAATGAGATTGCCAGACGGCAGGCCGTTAAATATTGTAAAACTGCCAATGCCTTCTCCGGTTATTTTTGAAGATACTCGTTTGCCTGCATCTTACGCTAATTTTTATATTGCTAATGCTGCCGTAATTGTACCGATTTTTGACGATGTAAATGATCAGATAGCATTAGATATTATTCAGGGCTGTTTTCCGGATAGACCAGTAGTGGGCATAAACTCTGTAGATATTATCTGGGGATTAGGAAGTTTCCACTGTTTGAGTCAGCAGGAGCCAGCTGTTTAGGGTTATGTTAAAATTAAATCGAATCATTTTATTTGGCAATAATATAGCGGGATTAAAAGATTTTTATCAGTCGAATTTTAAGTTAGAACTGATTGAAGAAATTGAAAATGAGTGGGTAGTATTAAAAGCCGGGCAGATTGAGCTTGCATTTCATAGTATTGGTGCTGAATATAGAAGTGAAAAAGACTTTAAGGTTGCAAGCAATGTTAAATTAGTTTTTACACTTACAGAAGGGTTATCAGATTTCAGAGATAAACTGATAACAAAAGGGATAATGATGAAAGAAATTAAATCCTTTAAAGGCATAGATTTTCTGTTTTGTGATGGGGAAGATATCGAAGGCAATGTATTTCAGCTGAGTCAAAAAAAGCTGTAGTTTTTATCTTTAAATGCTAACTTTACATCATTAAAATATTTCAACTTTACAACATTTCATAATGAAATTATTAGAAGGAAAAACAGCACTAATTACTGGTGCATCAAAAGGAATAGGTCGCAAAATAGCCGAAAAATTTGCAGAACAAGGTGCCAACGTAGCTTTTACATATTTATCATCTGTAGAAAAAGGACAAGCTTTAGAGCAAGAACTACAAAGTTTTGGTACTAAGGTTAAAGGTTACCGTTCTGATGCTTCTAAATTCGATGAAGCTGAGCAACTGATTAACGATATTGTTGCAGAATTTGGTACAATTGATATCGTGGTTAACAACGCAGGTATTACTAAAGACGGTTTGTTAATGCGCATGAGCGAGGAAAATTGGGATGATGTACTTAACATCAATCTAAAATCTATTTTTAACGTAACCAAAGCAGCTTCAAAAGTAATGATGAAAGCTCGTAAGGGTGTTTTCGTTAATATGAGTTCTATAGTTGGTGTTACAGGTAATGCTGGTCAGGCTAACTACGCAGCTTCTAAGGCTGGTATTATTGGTTTTACCAAATCTATAGCTAAAGAATTAGGTTCTAGAAATATTCGTGCAAATGTTGTTGCGCCAGGATTTATTCGTACCGAAATGACAGAAGTTTTAGATCCGGCAGTTGTTGCAGGTTGGGAAAAAGATATCCCTTTGAAACGTGCAGGAGAAACTGAGGATATTGCAAATGTTTGTGTATTCTTGGCATCAGACATGAGTGCTTACGTAACTGGACAAACCTTATCTGTTTGCGGCGGAATGCTGTAAGTGAGTTAGAAGGCAAAATGGATTAAGGTGGAAGTTTATTCCGCTCATTATTGCAAGCTTAGCAAAGCAATTTCCATTTAGAAATTTATATGCATAGTTATTAGTTTAACTATGCATTTTTTATTTAGAAACTATCGGTCGGTATCTTGGCGTACGAAATTTTGCCAAATTGTAAGAAAGTGAGGTAACAGCAGATAGTATAGTTATGTGTCTATTATTTTAATATCCTAACCTTAAAACTTCATAACATTTAAATTCTAACAATTCTATTTAACTACGTACTTACCTTTAACCTGACTTACCGCTGGCAAAGTTTTAAACTTTTCGAAATAGGCATAACCGTGCTGTAGGTTTTGCCAAAAATCAGCCTGTGCCGGAAATTGAGCAATATACTTTTTCATATTTCCTTCCGTCATTTTAAACGGAAAAATATAAATTGGTATGTCGCTTTGCCCATTGTCCTTAGCTTCAACGCCCAAAACGTAAACCTCCTTAATTTTATCATCGGTTAGCGGAATACAACCTACGGTTACGCAATTGCCATGAACGTAAATTTCGCCACCTGTTTTTCTATTTGGTCCGGTGCGTACTGCATCAATTTTGTTTGGGTAATCTACACCTAACGACAGATGAAAACTACTCATAGGGTTAAACACATTTATTTTGTAGAAACCTTCGGGCGTTTGCAGATCGCCTTCAATTACTTTCGGACCAAGCGTACCAGAGCTTTCACAAAAATCGTAGGTTTTAAAAAGTTTATATTGGTTTTGTCCATTGCCTTTAAGCCAGACTTCTAATTTTTGTTCGGCTTTGTAAGCCGAAATAAATAACTGAAAGTTGCTTGTAAACCCGGCTTTCTGTAAATCCTTTTGCAATTTTTCTCCCTTTTCTGCATAGGCAGTACGTACCCTTTCAAACTTCAGTTGTGCTGTTTTAAAGCCTTTTTGAGCAGAAGCTGATAGATTTATCATCATAGAAAAAATGCAGATTAATAATAGTTTCATGTGTTTAGTGGTTGGTAGTGCAATGATATTCCATCATTCTAAAACTAAATAAAAATTACAACAATTACCGCTCTATTGGCTCTTTTTACTTTTGCCTTTTTACTTTAAACTTTATGTAGCATCTTTACATTTAAGCCATGGGTAATTTTTTTTCCGCAACTTCCGTTTTAATTTTTTTAGCGTGCTTATTATTAGGTGTGCTGTATGCTTGGTTGCTATATAAAGGCAATAAAAACCTAAGCAGCAAACTAAACTACGTTTTGGCTGGGTTAAGAATATTAGTAGTTGCCGTTTCGGCATTTTTAATTTTTGCACCTTTAGTTAAACGGATTTCTTACACGCCCGAAAAACCGATTATTGTTTTAGCTAACGATAATTCGCTTTCTGTCGGGCAAATAATACCTGCAGGTTTTAATAAAGCTAAATTTCAATCAGATTTAAAAGAGCTTGAACGTAAGTTAGCCGAGAAATACCAAGTTAAAACCTACAGTTTTAGCGATAGTGTAAAAACAGGTTTGAGGTTTAGTGGCGATGGTAAACTAAGCAATGCTTCTCAACTTGTAAATCAATTAAACGATGAGTTGGTGAATAGAAACGTTGGTGCGATTATTCTTGCTAGCGATGGAATTTTTAATCGTGGCGGAAACCCAATCTACGAATTAAATAAAATCAAAGCCCCTGTTTACACAATTGCCATGGGCGATACAATTTCTAAACGCGATTTACTTATCGCAAATATCAACTACAATAACTTGGTGTATCTGGATAATGAGTTTACTTTGGATATCCAACTTCAGGCATTTGATAGCAAAGGAGAAACAGCGCAGCTTACTGTTTCAGAAAACGGAAGTAAAGTAGCAACACAATCTATTGCAATAAATGCTGCCACTTTTGTAAAAGATGCAACTGTAAAACTAAAAGCAACTAAAGTAGGTATCCAGAAATACACCATTAATGTATCAGCATTAAAAAACGAGATTACCACCAAAAATAACAGTCAAACTATTTTTGTTGAAGTAATTGATGGAAGGCAAAAAGTTTTATTGGCAAGTAATGCGCCACACCCAGACTTGGGCGCAATTAAGCAAGCCATAGAAGCTAATAAACATTATGAAGTTACCTTGGCATTGGCCGATGATTTGGCAAATGTTGATATAAATAGCTATAGCTTGGCTATTCTTTATCAGTTGCCTTCAATTACTAATAGCGCTACTGCTTTTGTTAAAAAACTGGCCGATTCTAAAATGCCATTATGGTATGTTTTTGGTGCGCAAAGTAATTTAAATGATTTTAGCAGGTTGCAAAATAATGTAAAGTTCTCACGAGCAAATGGTTCACTACAAGAAACTTTCCCCTATGCTGAACCAAACTTTACCGCTTTTAGTATAGACGCTACAGCTTTAAAACAACTAGCAAATTACGACCCTTTGCAAACCCAATTTGCTAACCTAAGTGTTAACGGTAATTATACCGCTGTATTTAATCAGCGCATTGGTAGGGTAAATACCCAAAACCCTATGTTGTTTTTTATGGAAGACAATGGTAAAAAACTGGCCTTTTTGGTGGGCGAAGGAATATGGAAGTGGAAATTAGAAGAGGCCAAAAACGAGCAGAGTTTACCGTTGGTAAATGAGCTAATTTCTAAAACGGTGCAATATCTTTCTGTCAAGGATGATAAACGGAAATTTAAGGTTTATCCTAGCAAAACAACCTACGATGAAAATGAAAGTGTGGTACTTAACGCCACGCTTTACAACGATGCTTATGAACCTATAAACACACCAGAAGTTAAAGCACAAGTAAAAAATGCCGAAGGCAAAGTTTACAACTATACCTTTTCTAAAAGCGGAACATCTTACAGTTTAGATGCAGGATTGTTGCCACAGGGTAATTATACTTTTACCGCATCTGCAACCTTGGGTAGCAAAAATTACACCGCTAGTGGCGCCTTTTACATCAATGCTTTAATTGCAGAGTATCAGCAAACTACCGCAAATCATCAGTTGTTGTATGCTATGGCTCAGCAAACCAATGGTAAAATGGTTATGCCACAAAACTTGCTTAACTTAGTTAACGAACTAGAAAACAGCGGGCAAATAAAAACGATTAGCTACGAAGATCGCAAGTATGAAGAACTGATTAGCCTAAAGTGGATTTTTGCTTTAATTTTAGTACTGCTAACAACAGAATGGTTTTTAAGAAAACGTAACGGTGAAGTCTGATGGAATGGAGCACCATAGAATTAATAGAAACTTTAGGAACCATAGCTTTTGCGATATCGGGTACTTTTGCCGCTATGCAAAAACGCCTTGATCCGTTTGGTGTACTAATAATTGCTTTTGTTACCTCAATTGGCGGTGGTACCGTTAGAGATTTGCTTTTAGGCGATACACCCGTAGCCTGGATGCGAGACGTAAACTACTGCCTGCTTATTCTGGTTACCTCTTTGCTAACTATCTATTTTAAAACCCAAATTAAAAAGTTTAAGATTACGCTCTTCCTGTTCGACTCAATCGGGCTTGGACTCTTTACCATGGTTGGGGTTCAAAAAGGAATAGTTTTTGGTTTAAGCCCGGGTATTTGCGTTGCATTGGGAACCATAACAGGATGTTTTGGTGGTATTATTAGAGATACGCTTTTAAATACTATACCCTTAATTTTCAGAAAGGAAATTTATGCCACAGCCTGCATTTTAGGTGGCATACTTTATTTTGCTTTACTATGGTTTAATCTCAAAACAGATGTAGCAAAAATTATCGTAATTGCCTTTATCTTTACCCTCAGAATTATCGTAGTACGTTACAAGCTTGCCTTGCCCAAGTTTGGATATTAAAGGTGTTTGAAAAACAATGTTGGTGGCTTTTGGCAAATTTAGCCCTGCAGTTCGTTTCAATCTTTTACCGTCAAAAGTCATCGTGTATGAGCGAATGTGCAAATGGTAAAAGTATTTCCACTTCCTTCAGGTTTAATTAACAACGTTTTAACCTACTAGCAAAGTTTTTGCACAATAGCCCCGATTGAAGCGATAGCTCCCGGTTTTTATTCCGTTAATTTTGCACCAACAAAAACCGGGAATTTAGCGTAAAGCGGGATTGACGTTAAGACAGGGGAAGGAAATTGTGCTCCTAAATAAATTAATTGTACAAAAATTCTTTAAGTTTTCCTTTTTGGTTAGCGTCATTTAGTTCCCAAAGTTTGGTAGACCAACGACTTTTGTTTCCCTGTTGGTAAAGGTAGGGCAGGGTTAGTTGCATGGCGCCAATGGACAAGGTATTTTTATCGCTAATATTGGGATTTTGCAGTTTGTATTTGGTAAGCCCGGCCATATACATTAGTGTAAAATCGGCATCGGTATTAAAAAAATCAGTTTCTTTTTCTTCAAGGTAAAAGGTATAATCAGGCGTTCCGTTCATCCATTTAATTAAAAATTGCCCCGCTTCGGTTCTTTGCTTATTTTTTTTGTCTATAGGCGTCTCAAACAAGTACGCAACAACTTTTAAAACCAAAGGTTCGGTACCTTTAAAATGAGCATTTTTGTTAAGCTTTATACTTTTTAGATGGGGTAGATCTTGAGCGGCAGTAGTGCAGTAAATGGCAAAAGAGAAAAAGAATATTAAAATACTTGCTTTCATTTGCGCTAGATAGCTTTATTTTTCTGCCTGGTCCTTTACGATAACGAATACATCTTCATTATCCTTTTTCATGAAATATTTTTCGCGTGCAAATTTCTCTGCAGTATTTAGATTGCTGTCTAATTCGTTAAGATCTTTTTTTACCAATGCAATTTCCTTGGTGTAAAAGTCTTTTTCCTGCTGTAACTTACTTACCTCGCTTCTGTATTCGTACTGAGATATTAAGTCGTTTTTATCAAAAAACAAAGTCCAAACACCAAAGGCAACTACTGCTAAGAAGTATTTGTTGCGTAAAAGTTCTAATAAACGTTTCATGTTTGTTGGCAAATTGTTACTGCAAATATAGTATTAAAATAAAAACTTCTTACAAAATTAAATCACGCCAATTTTGAAGTTTCCCTCGATTGGTTAGGTTAAAAATAGCTGAAAAAAATCTTGAGCATAAATATATTTTGATGTAAAAATAATTTTTGTACTTTTAGTTTAATAAAATATTTTAAAAGTTTTATTACTTCTGTTAATTTTTTATAAAAGTAATATTTACTTTTTTATGGTAGTTGAGCCAGAACATATTAAAGTTTGAAGATGCATGCTTCGAAAAAAACTTATGCGGAGTTAATAAAGACTAATTGAAAATGACTAAACCAAATATAACTATGCTAAATAATTATTATTACCTAACAACAAAGTTGATGTTCGCTTTGTCAATTATTTTAGTTCTTTCTTGCAAAAAGGGAACAGGAGATAACCCCTTAACGCCGCCCGTTACACCACCAGTTACAGGAGCGTCAGAATATAAATCAGATTATGCCTACAATTTAAATGTGGTATATTTTGTGCCAAATAATGCTGTAGCCAATCCAGATTATGAAGAAAGAATTAGCAAAATTTTAATAGAAGGCCAAAAATTTGTAGCAAACGGAATGAAGAATTGGGGCTTTGGCGAAAAAACTTTTGGGTTACTAAAAAATGCCGAAAATACTCGTGTAAAAATTCACTTGGTTAGAGGGCCTTTAAATAGTGATGCTTACGCAAATTACCCTGCAATCGAAGCATTGGTTAAAACTTACTTTCAGCAAAATCCGCAAGATTTAAAAAGTGACCATTATTTGGTTTTAACGGCATCAAATAAAAAGTACGACCAAGGAGAAACAGATACGCACGCCATACCTTATTACGGCGTTGGAAGGTGGTGTTACGCTGTAGATTTTCCAGGTTTAAAATATGAAAATTTAGGTAAACCTGGCAGTGTTGGAGATAAGGCTACAGTTTATATTGGAGGTATGTTACATGAATTAGGTCATGGCATAAACTTGCCGCATAATGGGCCAACCGTATCGCAAGCAGCAAATCCAGCATATGGAATGACGCTAATGGGTTCGGGGAACTACACTTATGGCAAATCGCCAACCTTCTTAAGTTTTTTTGACGCAGCTACACTTAATAATTGCCAAGTTTTTAGTAAAGAGGTTAAAACATTTTATGAACCCGTAACTTCCAAAATCTCAGAAATTGAAGCGAAGTATTTAAATGGCGAAATTATAGTTTCTGGAAAATATACAAGCTCAAATCCAGCCAGCCACATCACGTTTAGAAATATTGAAAGTTCCGATCCTGATGGGTATGCGTCAATAACCTTTACCACAACGCCAGGTGCCAATAATTCGTTCAGTATAAAAATGCCAATAGCAGAGTTTATAAAAAGAGGGAATAGTAACTATACGTTGCAGGTTTTCTTCCATCATCAAAATGGTACAAACACGAGCGCTTCTTATTCCTATAAATTTGTAGATAATATTCCAGTGATCGATTTTGGAGATCGCCCGTTGCTGCCAAGAACCGGATGGGCTATTAGTGGCTTCTCTACAGCACAAGGTAGTTTTGTTGCTTCAAACGTTTTAGATGGCAATGCAAATACCTACTGGCATACCTCTTGGGATAATCCTCAGCTACATCCGCATTTTATAACCATTAAAACAGGTGCTTCAGCGGTTACAGCTAATGGCTTATCAATAAATACCAGGCAAGATACGCAGGCAGGCGCAGGTAAAATTAAAGACTTTAGAGTAGAAACTAGTACTGATGGTGTAAGCTGGACAATCGTTTATACAGGTACAATGGCTTTAAATGGTGTTCAGTATTTTCCATTTAATGGTGCTAAAACATTTAACTATTTTAAAGTAGTTTCAACAAGTGATTATTCGAACGAAAAATTCGCTTCTTTATCAGAGGTTAATTTATACTAAAAAGCAAAAAATAAAGGAGGAGCATAATTTTAACCTTGTTGCTCCATTCTAAAACATAATAAAAAAAGAATTCTTACGGTTCAACTTTGCTAAACACATGAAAATTTATAAAACAAAATTGTTGCTAGTACTTTTATTGTTAACAAGTACTTCTATCTTAAAAGCACAAGATTTTAGTTCAGTAAAATCCATTGCAGAGCGAAGAGTGCCCTGGTTGGTTAAGTCGCTAAGGTTTTCTAAAATAGTAGCGAGCGAAAAAGATGTTTTCGAACTCAGTTCTGATGGTAAGGAAGTTTTTATCGGTGCAACAAATGCAAATGCGGCGGCGCAAGGTTTAGGATGGTATTTAAAATATTATTGTAATAGAAGCTTGTCGCATATGGGTAGTAATTTGTCTGTAGTTTCAAAATTGCCAATAATTAAAGATAAAGTTAGGATAAGTTCACCTTATCAATATCGCTATGCATTAAATTACTGCACCATTAATTACTCTTTTAGTTTTTATACATGGGAGGATTGGGAAAAAGAATTAGATTGGATGGCTTTAAGTGGTGTAAATATAATGCTTGCACCTATGGGTACAGAATTGGTATGGTACAACACATTAATTAAGTTGGGTTACTCAGACAAAGATGCGAAATCATTTATTCCGGGGCCAGCATTTACGGCGTGGTGGTTAATGGGCAATTTAGAAGGTTGGGGAGGGCCTAATAGTTTGCAGTTGATGCAATTGCAGGCCAATATTCAGAAAAAGCTGCTTTCTAGGATGAAGGAACTACAGATTGAACCAATTTTACAGGGTTTTTACGGAATGGTACCGCATGATTTGAATAAAAAGGTTAATGCACTTAAAGATGTTGAAATTATCGACCAAGGAAAATGGGTATTTACAGAATTTACTCGCCCGGCAATTTTAGCTCCTACAAACGATAAGTTTAATACAGTAGCAGACATTTACTATAGTGAGCTAAAAAAGCTTTACGGAACTGATATAAAGTTTTTCGGCGGCGAGCCGTTTCACGAAGGAGGTAAAAAAAGCGGAGTGGATATTACTGCGGTAGCCAAAAATGTTCAGGATGTAATGCAAAAGAATTTTCCAAACAGCACATGGGTTTTGCAGGGCTGGCAAAATAATCCTGCAGATGCGTTATTAGCTGGTTTAAAAAAGGAAAACACCTTGATTATAGAGCTTTTTGGCGAAAATACAGCTAATTGGGAGCAAAGAAAAGGTTATGGAGGTACCAATTTTATATGGTCTAATGTGAGTAATTTTGGTGAGAAAAATGGTTTGTACGGAAAGCTTCAAAGATTTTTAGATGAAGTTTATAAAGCAAAACATAGTCCGTATGGAAATTATTTGAAAGGGGTGGGCATTATTCCAGAGGGATTAAATAACAACCCCGTAGCATATGATTTGATGTTGGATATTGCATGGCGAAATGACAAGCCGTCGCTCGAAAAATGGATTGTGGACTACACAACTTACAGATATGGAAGTTACAATCAGGATATTGTAGATGCATGGAAGATATTCATCAAGACTGTATACAGTAGTCCGATAGACCAAAAGGGGAAGATTCTTTACCAAGAAGGCCCATCAGAAAGTATCTATTGCGCAAGACCATCGCTTAAGGTTAATCCGGTGTCATCTTGGGGTACGCGTAAACGCAATTATGATATTAAGCTTTTTAAGCAGGCCGTTGCTTTATTTGCCAAAGCTGATAAACAATTTAAAAATTCTGAAACTTACCGAACAGATAAAACTGATTTTTTAAGGCAAGTAATGGCCGATAAAGGCGATACGGCTTACGATGAATTGGTTAAAGCAATACAGACAAAAGATAAGATGTCGATAAAAGAAAAGGGTAGTAGGTTTTTAACAATGATTTTGCAACAAGATAGCTTGTTAAACAATAACCACTATTTCTCTTTGAACAGATGGTTAAATCAAGCTACGGCTTTAGGAAAGGGATTGCCAGATGCAAAAAATATATTGTACAATGCCAAAGCTCAAATTACTTTTTGGGGACCGGACAACAATCCGAAAACTACACTAAGAGATTATGCGCACAAAGAATGGGGAGGTTTGCTTTCATCTTTATATTACAGTCGCTGGAAACTTTTTATTGATGACGCAATAAATGATAAAATAACTTCAGCTAGTACTTTTTATGATATGGAAGTGGAATGGTCTAGAGAATCGAATCTATATCCTTCCAAAAAAATAACCGAAAGCAAGTTGTTGGCAATTCAGAAAAAAATATTAGAATAATAGCGATTAAGTCAAAAAAAAACGCCTCCTAAAAATTTCAGGAGGCGTTTTTTTTAATATGATAATCGAATACTATTTCTTCGCATACTTAAAGTTTTTCCCAATAAAGCGAGCATTTTCGCCAAGTTCCTCTTCGATACGTAGTAATTGATTATATTTTGCAATCCTATCAGAACGTGATGCAGAACCTGTTTTAATTTGACCGCAGTTTAAAGCCACTGCTAAATCTGCAATAGTAGTATCTTCAGTTTCGCCAGAACGGTGACTCATCACCGAAGTATATCCGCTATTTTGCGCTAAACTAACTGCATTAATCGTTTCTGTTAGCGAACCAATTTGGTTAACTTTTACTAAAATAGAATTTGCCGTATTTGTATCGATGCCTTGTTGTAAACGTTTTACATTGGTTACAAATAAATCATCACCTACTAATTGAACGCGATCACCAACTTTGTCGGTTAAGCTTTTCCAGCCAGTCCAGTCATTTTCGTCCATACCATCTTCAATAGAGATAATAGGATATTTAACTGAAAGATCTGCTAGATATTGAGCTTGCTCTTCGCTAGAACGAATTACCCCGGTAGCACCTTCAAATTTAGTATAGTCATATTTTCCGTCTTTGTAGAACTCAGAAGAAGCACAATCTAATGCTAAACAAATATCAGAACCTGGTTTGTAACCTGCTTTTTCTATAGCTTTCAAAACGGTTTCAATTGCATCTTCAGTACCGTCAAAAGTTGGTGCAAAACCACCTTCGTCACCTACAGCCGTAGATAATCCTCTATCGTGTAAAATAGCTTTTAAGTTATGAAATACTTCTGTTCCCCAACGTAATGCTTCAGAGAAAGATGGAGCGCCCACCGGCATAATCATAAATTCTTGAAAAGCAATAGGAGCGTCAGAGTGAGAACCACCGTTAATGATGTTCATCATCGGGATTGGAAGCGTGTTGGCATTAACCCCTCCTACATAACGGTATAGTGGTTGTCTGCTTTCTGCGGCTGCAGCTTTTGCAACTGCTAAAGAAACACCCAAAATAGCATTAGCACCTAGTTTTCCTTTATTTTCAGTTCCATCCAAGTCAATCATTAACTTGTCTATTAAGTTTTGCTCAAAAACGTCAACGCCTAACAATTCCTTCGCGATTAAAGTGTTTACGTTTTCAACAGCTTTTAAAACACCTTTACCCATGTAAGTTGCTTTATCGCCATCGCGTAACTCTACAGCCTCATGCTGACCAGTGCTTGCGCCAGATGGAACAGCTGCACGACCAGTTTGGCCGTTCTCTGTAGTTACTTCAACTTCAATTGTAGGATTACCTCTAGAATCGAGGATTTGTCTTGCATGGACATGAATTATGATACTCATCTTATTTTGATTTGATTAAAAATTACCCTTAGTGTAAAAAATACAATTACCTATGGCTTTTCCAAAGTTAAAATAATTTTTAAACTAATAGATGCTTATCAAAGTTTTTTAGCGTAAACTTAACTAAATGCTAATAATCAGGCCTAAAGGTTAAAGGTTTGCTTAACCGCAGTATCGGTGTATACACCGGCTGGCGATATTTGGCCGAAAATTTTTAGTTCCAATTCTTCGAATAAAGTTTTGCCAAAATCTGGGTTTCCGAATGAATATAGTGCTAGGTATCGAGGTGTTGTTTTAAGTATTAAAGCCACTCTAAAATCAGACTTTCCATCGCTTCTATGTTGATGGATAATCAATTGTTCTATGTCGCGAAACGGTATAATGTGTGCAGGAGACTTATCATTTAACTTAACCGTAACATGCTTTTGGTTTCCATCGAAAATAATCAAGGTTTTATCGTTTGCCCCTCCGGTAAGCTTAGAAAGGAAATTTCCCTCAGTTTTACGACTTAAGGTAATTTCGATTTTAGCATCTCGACGATTTATTTCTTGAGTTAACATTATAAGGTGTTAAAGTTTGTGATAGGCGCACAGTTCTCTAATGCAAGGATACTAATTCTATGCAACTTATTAGCTAAATAAGTCAAATTTTGGGTGATTTATTTCGTCTTAAATAGTTAAGTAAATAAAAACGCCAGCTGTTTGTAGCTGGCGTATAAATTTAGATGTGGTGTAAAGCTTTAACTGCGCTTTACCTATTAGTTTGCTTGTTTTTCCGCAAAGATGCTTTTGTAAGCAACTCCTGCTAATATTGCTCCGGCAATAGGGGCTAGCCAAAATAACCATAGTTGGCTTAATGCTTCTCCGCCAACAAAAAGTGCTTGGCTTGTGCTACGGGCCGGGTTTACAGAGGTGTTGGTAACTGGTATGCTTATTAAATGAATTAATGTTAAGCTTAATCCAATTGCTAAGCCTGCAAATCCCTTTGGTGCACGGCTGTCTGTGGCGCCAAGTATTACAAGTAGAAATATAAACGTTAAAACAACTTCAGTTACCGCTGCAGATACTAAATCAAATTTTCCGGGAGAAAAATCTCCGTATCCATTCGTGGCAAATCCGCCAATGGGTTGCCCATTTCCGGTAGCTATAACGTACAAAATTCCCGCTCCTGCAATACCGCCTAATACCTGCGCTACTATATAAGGTAGTAAATCCTTTGTTTCCATTCTGCCGGCTATCCATGCGCCAATAGAAACTGCTGGATTCAAATGGGCACCAGAAATATGACCCAATGCATAAGCGATAGATATTACGGTTAATCCGAAGGCTAAAGACACCCCCACAAAGCCAATGCCGGCGCCGGGATAATTACAGGCAAGCACGGCACTGCCGCAACCACCTAGTACTAGCCAAAATGTTCCAATAAATTCTGCTACAAGTTTTTTCATTTTTTTGGTTTAATAAAGTTTCATTTTAGTATGAAGCTTACTAAGCCAAAAACATCTTGAAGCTGTTTAACCTTCCATTTTTTGCTTAGCGTCTATCCACCAAATAAGTTCGTTTATAAAAGCGGTAGCTTTTTTGTCTGTCGATACCTCATCGCTTGGTTTGCCATGCTCATCAAATGTTTTTTCTACAGTAGCAACCGGAAACATTGCGGGAACTACTAACGCTCCAATTTTCCACAAACTAAATTGAAGCGAGGTAATTACTTGCGAACCACCAAAAGCACCTGCCGAAACGGTAGCTATTCCAATTGGTTTGCGTTTCCATTCTGCATAAAGCAAATCGATAACATTTTTTAAGCTGGCAGGATAACCTCCATTATACTCTGGCGTTACAACTATAATACCATCTGCCTTTGTTGTCTCATCTGCCAATGCCAGCATAGCTGATGTTGGACTTTCTATCAGCTTTAACCTTTCTTCAAACAATGGAAAGTCTAACTCTTTTAGGTCGATTATGCTCACCGTTATTTGATGTTTTTCTTCGAGGAATTTTTTTAAATAAAGTGATACACGATGGCTGTTTCGGCCATTTCTTATGCTGGCAGATATAATGGAAATGCTTTTCATAAATTAATTTTTAAGTGTTTTTATTAGTAAACAATCTACCTAGTATACAATTGGCAATTATTTAGGGATAAATATACAACTAACTAATATCGCAAATTGTTCTTGGGGATTTTGTTGCTCGAATAAGCCCTTTTTTAACACGGCCTTTCCAATCTTTTACAGGATGATAAAATTACATTTCTAAACCTGTACAGATCTTGTTTGGTTGAATTTTTTGTAAAATTTTGTAAATATTCGTGTTTTTAAACTAAAATTATATCTTTTTGATGATTGTTTTTGTGTTTTTTTTTAATTTATGCTATAAATCGATATAAAATCACTTAATATTTCATATTTCTGCTTTAAAAATTAAATATTCTTTTAAATATTGCTATTAATTTATTAATTATGCCGAATAATTACTCTACTTATATATTTATAGTAATATATTTTTGTTTTATCGTCTAATTTTTATGACTTTTTTATATTTTTTATAAAAAAAATTAATTATTAGTGATTTTTTTATTTGTGTATTTTGATTTATCGAATTTCCATCTTTTTAATGGGGATATTTTAATAATTAACCAACTAATCAACTAAACTTTAAACAAACTGTAAATGAAAAGAAAATTACTAAGTTGTTTGCTATTCTTTTTTGTTATTACGGCGATGAAAGTCTCCGCTCAAGAAAGAATCATTACCGGAATTGTTGTGGCCAAAGATGATGGCTTGCCGATCCCGGGAGTAAGTGTTAAACTAAAAGGCACAAACAGAGGGGTGGTTACCAACCCACAAGGGAAATATAGTATTTCTCTACCTTCTACCGGCCAAGAAGTTTTGGTTTTTAGCTACATTGGTTTCCAGGCAAGGGAAATTAATGCTAACTCAAAAACCATTGATGTTACCTTAGAATCGAGCGCAAATGCGCTAGACGAAGTTGTGATTGCTGCGGGTGGTATAAAGCGTACTGCAAGAGAGCAAGGTTATGCTACCACAAGAATCGATGCAGAAACACTGACAGCAGGTAAATCGCCAACTATTGCGGGTGGTTTAACTGGTAAAGTGCCGGGTTTGCAAGTTAACGCAACGGGTACTGGAGTAAATCCTAGTTATCGTTTGGTGCTAAGAGGCGATAGATCTATTACCGGAAATAACCAAGCGCTAATTGTGTTAGATGGGGCTGTTGTACCAAATGAACTTTTGGGAAACATCAATCCTGATGATGTGGATGATATTCAGATACTGAACGGAGCAAGTGGTGCGGCGCTTTACGGGTCTGATGCATCTAATGGAGTTTTAATTATAACCACAAAAAGAGGTAAAAAGGGAGCGCCAATCATCAAATTTTCTAATACCACGGCAGTAGAGAAAATTAGTTTTTATCCGCAGCTTCAAAACAGGTTTGGTTCTGGTACCGATGATTTTCCCGTGGTCTACGAGCCAATCGAAAATCAACAATACGGTCCCGCTTTCGATGGCACACTTAGGCCGATTGGAAGACCTACCGAATCTGGCAACATTCAAATGGCTGTTTATTCACCTAGAAATGATAAGTATGATTTTTGGAATACGGGAGTGGCCAACCAAACAGACTTTTCTCTTTCTTTAGGAGATGATAAATCATCAACTTACATATCTGCACAGTATTTGGATGGCGATGGAACTACGCCAAAAGACAATTACACTAGAGCTGCTTTTAGATTTAACGGCGACCGTAGTTTTAGCAAAAATTTTAGCGCTAAGTACAACGTTAGTTTTACGCAGAATAAGTACAATACTACAAATTCTACGAGCTCTATGTATCAGTTTTTGCTAAACACACCTGCGCAAATTCCTTTGTTAACCTATACCGATTGGCAGAATCCAGATAGCTGGGCAAATCCAAACAACTATTACAACGACTATTATGAAAATCCTTATTGGGTAATTGACGGCTATAGACAAGCTACAAAAAATGACTATTTAACCGGCTTGTTAGAATTTAACTACAAACCTTTGGAATGGCTGAACCTAACCTATAGAGCTTCATTAAGTAATCGTTATTACGAAAATAAAAATTCTAACAGGGGATTTGTATATTCTGCTTACGCATTGTCTACTTCGGCAAAAACAAATGAGGGAAGTTCTGTTAACGATAACTTGTTTCAAAACAGCAATTTTAGCACCGACTTTATTGCCAACATGAAAAAAGATATAAAGGATTTTTCAATTAATTTTTTAGCAGCAGCATCACTAAGAAGTTTTACTTCTAAGGATTTGTATGCTTCTGGTGGGGGTTTGCAAGTGCCAGAATTATACAATCTATCCAATATTACAGGTACGCCAGGTGCTTCCGAATCTAATTCTAATACACGTCAGTATGGTGTATGGGGAGATTTAACCGTAGGGTTTAAAAAATACCTTTATTTACATGTTACTGGCAGAAATGATTGGGTATCTATTCTAGCGCCTGCAAATAGATCTTTCTTCTATCCGGCGGTAGACGTTTCTTTTATTCCTACAGATGCTTTTGATTTCTTGAAAGGCAGTAAAGTATTGGATTATTTGAAATTAAGAGGTGGATACTCTAAAGTTGGTAACGTAAACGTTGGTACTTACGGTTTGCTTGCAACATTTGGTTCGCAAACTGGTTATGGTTATGGAACAGGATTTACACCTAGCTCGCGTATTGTTTCTAACGATTTAAAGCCAGAGATTACTACTGGTTATGAATTTGGTGCAGACTTTAGATTATTTAAAGGAAAAGTTGATGGAACGGCAACCTATTATAAAACCAGTTCAACTGGACAAGCAATTACCGCAGGTATTACACCATCAACTGGTTATAGTACTTACTTGCTAAATGCTGGTGAATTGCAAAATGAAGGTTTAGAAGGCGCATTGCACATTACGCCAATTAACGATGGAAAATGGAGGTTAGTTGTTGGTGGTAATTACACACACAACATTAACAAATTAATATCTCTAACACAAGATTTAACCCGTATAGGTGTTAGCGGTAGCGGAACTATTTTTGGAGATACTTTTGTTCAAACGTATCCAATTATTATCGGAACAGATTATATAAGAGACTCTGAAGGCCGAGTAGTGGTAGACAGGAATACAGGATATCCGACAGGTACCACCACGGGTAATGTTTTGGGTAATACGCAACCTAAACACAGACTTGGGCTGGACTTTAACTTGTCTTGGAAAGGATTGGCATTATCTGGTTTATTTGAATATCGAGGCGGTTTTGTTCAATACAGTTCGGCAGCTTCAACCTATGATTTTTCTGGTTCAAGTATTCGTACAGTTTACTACAACAGAGAGAAGTTTGTTTTTCCAAACTCTTCTTATTTAGATCCTGTAACAAATACCTACGTTGCAAATACGGATGTTACTGTTTCGTCTGGTAACTCTGGTTTTTGGTCAAGCAGCCCACGTTTTAGTGGCGTAACTAGTAACTCAATTTATAAAGGAAACTATTGGAAGTTAAGAGAGCTTGCAGTTTCTTACAAACTGCCATCGTCTGTGTTAAGTAATGTAAAGTTCGTAAAAACTGCCACTATCAGTGCACAAGGCAGAAACTTATTTATTTGGGCGCCAGAATCAAATACCTGGGGAGATCCTGATGTAAGTAGCAACGGTTCTGGAAGTAATGCAGTAGGTATAACTTCATTGTCGGCAACGCCACCTACAAGATACTTTGGTGGTACTATTTCATTAACTTTTTAACATTACAGATTATGAAAAGAATTTTAAACATATCAATAATCTTGCTTCTTGTTGTCGGCTTTAGCAGTTGCAAGAAGGATTATTTAGACATTAATGATAATCCCAATTCGGCAACATCGTCTACTCCACAGCTTGTTTTGCCAGCGGTATTAAACAACATGGGAGGTAACTACCTAACTTATTTTAGTTATGGTGGTTATATGGTAGGATACATGGCTAATGCTGGGGGTTATTCTTTTGTAGGTAGCACTACAATTACATACAACTACAATAATAACAGTAATACAGGTTTGTTTACTGCGGCGTATTCAGATTTAAGAAGTTTGCAGTACATTATTAAATCTACAACCGACCAACCACAGTATGTTTTGTATAATTCGGTAGCTAAAATTCTGAAATCTTATTATTATCAGCTTTTGGTGGATGAGTATGGCAACGTACCTTACAGTGAAGCACTTTTGGGTGCGGATAATGTAACGCCTCATTATGATGATGCCGCAACTATCTATCAAGATTTGATTAAGCAAATTGATGAGTCGATCTTACAGCTAAGAACATTTGGCTCATCAAGTTCTGTTACTGCATTAGGTACTTCTGATATCGTTTTTGGTGGAAATACTACGAAGTGGATTCAGTTTGCCAATAACATCAAGCTCCGAATATTAACTAGAGCTCAAAATAGTTCGTTAACGTCATTTGTTAATAATGCATTCGGAACTTTTTCTGCAGAAGGGTTTATGTTGGACGATGTTTTAATACAGCCAGGCTACATAAGTACAGCGGCAACTCAAAATCCACTCTGGAATTCTTATCAGTCAACTTACACCGGAGCATCAGTAGCTCAATCTGTAATTCCATCAACTTGGATCCACAGCTTTTACAATGGGACTAAGCTTAGCGATGCAGGCAGAGGTACATTAATTTACAGAGCATTTTCGGGTAACCCAGTAAGAGGACAGCTAGGAGTGGAGAGCAATCCGGTTTGGGGTAGTGCACCAAATTGGTACGTTGGAACAGGAACGGGTACAGCCTCTACAGAAGCAAGAGGCTTGTTGAAGAGCCGTGTAATGGGCTTGTTATTTTTCTCAGCAGCTGAAACACATTTTCTATTGGCCGAAGCGGCATTAAAAGGTCATGTGTTGTCTGGTTCAGCATCTGCAAACTTTGAAAGTGGTATAAAAGCTTCTTACAATTACCTTAATAAATCTGGCACAACAACTACATCGTCAACCGCTGCCGTTTTAGATGCTTATTTAAATACGTATAAAACGAATAACGCCACCAGTTATTTGGTTAACTATAATTTAGCAACAACAGATGCAGAGCGTTTAGAAGCAATTATTACGCAAAAATACATTGCACTAAATTTTGTGAATGGTTTTGAGGCTTGGCAGGAATATAAGCGTACAGGTTATCCTAGAGTTTCTGGTACCGCGGCAACTACCACTTTTGCTTCGACACAATCTGTTGGTTCAACACCAGATAGATTACCAGTAAGAAGTTTGTATCCTACAACAGAATATAACTTAAACCCAAATGTTCCACCGGTTGCTAGCATTGACGCTTTTACGACAAAGATTTTTTGGGATAATAACTAACACAAACTGAAAAGAAATGAAAAGATATTTAAAATTATATAGTGCAATTTTGGTTTTAGGGATTTCCCTTTTTACTTCTTGCGCAAAAGAAGCCAATCAATTCACAAATGATGGTAACGGGGGTGAAAACGGAATTGTTGAGCTGGCTGATTTGGTACCGCGTGCTTCTTCAACAGCTTATGCGTCTGTTACAAAATCATTTTTGTCTCAAACGGAAGTAGACTGCCCGATTGTTGTAAATTATACAGGGGTAAATGGTGCGCCAGAAGATGTTACCATAACGCTTGGCTTAGACAATTCAATTGTTGCAACTAATACGGCATTGACGGTATTGCCTACAAGTCTTTACACGCCATCATCATTTACATTAACTATCCCAAAGGGACAAAAATCTGCAACACTTAACCTGAAATTAAAAACATCACAGTTTAATTTTGCTTTAACTTATGCACTAGGGATTAAAATTTTATCTACGTCCAAGGGTATATTAAGCAGAAACTATGGCTCGGGTATTTTCATTATCGGTGCAAAAAACGCTTACGATGGTATTTACACCGTGGAAGCTGGTAGTTCAGTGTTACGTTATTCTAATCCAACTACACCTACCGTTAACGATGTATTAAACGGTAGTTTAGCTGGGAATCCTAATATGACATTAACTACAGCAACTGCTAACTCTGTGGTAATTACAAACTTAAGATGGGCTGGTGGTACTTCAAGTGTTTCTGGTATCGAATCGTTAACTGCTACAGTGGATCCGGTTACAAATTTAGTTACCATGTCATCTGGAGTGAATGCAACATTAGTAAACAGAACGGGAATGGATAATAGATACGATCCTGTTACCAAAACATTTAGATTAAATTTTCATTGGAACCTGACAAGTACAAAGCGAGAAGTTACTTTAGTGTTGAAGTACTCTGGAGCAAGATAATAATCCGAAGATGTTAGGCGTCGAATTTAAACCTGACATCTTTACATCACCTTGTAAAAGCATACTCCCTTAAATTTGGGTAGTTAGTATAGTTATAATATAGAGGTCTGACTGGATGGTCGACCTCTATTTTTTTTAAGTTTTATTCCCACTTAAAAGTTTTTACCGCAACGGCGTAAATTCCTATTCCCCACACCAATATTATAAGCATTTGTTGCTTTACGTCCCATAATCCGGCCCCTTCAAAGGCAACTTTACGCATGGCATCATTTAAGTAGGTTAAAGGCAAAGCTCTGCTTATGGGTTGTAACCAAGTTGGAAAAGCATCGATACTAAAAAATGTACCCGATAATAAAAACTGTGGCAGGGTAATGATGTTCGAAATAGGAGGGATGGTACTTTCGCTCTTAGCCAATCCCGATACTACAAATCCAAATCCCATAAAAACAATTACGCCCATGGTAGAGAGTAAAAGCATATTTAGAACAGTTATAGCGCCATGAACCAGCGTAAATTTAAAAAGGAAGTGTCCTATCAGAATAATAAATAATGCACCCATTAAACTAAAGCCTATACGGGCAATTGCTTCGCCAATAACAATGCTTGAGCGTTTTACAGGTGTGGCAAAAAAACGCTTGATGACCAAATTCTGACGTAAGCTGAAAAATACAAATGCTGTACCGAAAACACCGGTGCTTAGTAATGAAAATCCAAGTTGTCCAGGTAAAATAAAATCGATGGTTCTATAAAGACGACCTGTAACGGTATTCGATCTGATTTCGGTAACAGTGGGCTTTAAGTTTTGGTTATTTAAGTTATAAGATATTTCATTAAGAATAGACTTTAGGATATTTCCTTTATCCATTGATGCTGAGGTATAAGTTACGTTTGTGAAATATGCAGGCACACCATTGGCATTTTTTTCTACCATAATAACAGCGTCGTAGTTGCCCTTTTCTAACTTATTATCAATTTCCTTTTTGCTGTCGGTTTTGTTAAGTCTAACTAAGCCCGTTTTCTCTAAAGCAATAATAACAGGGTTTTGCATATCAGATCCAGGAGCAAGAGCAATATCTAATTTGGTGCCACCGCCACCTAAAAATCCAAAAACCAAAATAAAAATTAAAGGAAATGCTAATGTGAAAATTACAGCAGATGGACTGCGCATAATAGAACGTAAACTTGCTTTAGCCAATGCTAAAGTAGCCATAGTATCATTGTAATTCGTTTTTGTAGGCGTCGGTATATTTTTGTTATTCATGTCAATTTTGTTTGGTTTTAAGAAAATAGAAAGCTAATAAGATAATTTACTCTCTCCATTCATGTCCGGTTAAACTGATAAAAACATCTTCCAGATTTGCTTTTTTAACCTCTTTTTTTCTCTCGAAACCGCTAGCAATTAGGTTGTCAATTAACTTGTCGGGCGTATCTAAGGCAATGATCTGACCTCGCTCTACAAAGGCAACTCTATCGCATAGTTGCTCTGCTTCATCCATATAATGCGTGGTAATTACCACCGTAGTACCTTGATTTCTGATATCTATAATTAAATCCCAAAGATTTCTTCTAGCTTGAGGGTCTAAACCTGTTGTCGGTTCATCCAGGAAAATAATTTTTGGAGAATTAATTAGGGTTGTGGCAATAGAAAAACGTTGTTTTTGACCGCCAGATAGCGCTTTATATTTTGCTTTGGCTTTATCCTGCAAGTTCACTTTACCTAACATTTCCATAGGGTCAATATCCGAACCGTATAATCCAGCAAATAATTCTAAAAGCTCAACTAAATTTAAATTTGGGTAGTAACCTGCCGCCTGAAGTTGTACGCCAATAATTTGTTTAATGGCATTTGCATCGTTGTCTATAGAAAAACCATTTACCAGTACTTCTCCCGAAGTTTTCTCTCTCAGGGTTTCAATGATTTCTAGTGTCGTAGTTTTGCCAGCACCGTTGGGGCCAAGTAAACCAAAAATCTCATTTTCGTAAACATCAAAGCTTAAGCCTTGCACCGCTTTAAAATCGTTATAGTTTTTAACAAGGTTTTTAACGCTTATTATCGCATTTTTCTGTTCCATGGTTTAAAATTAGTAAGGTTTGTGCGAATAGAAAATGATTTTTGCCTAAACGGCATTAATATGTTGATGAAATGATGCTTGAAAAGGATGGACGGTTTTATAAAAAATCTTAAATCAAAAAGGATGTTTGCCTTCACAAACATCCTTTTTATTATTTAAAGTTTGGGTAAAAAAATGCTAGGGCTTCACCTTCGTTAGCCTCAGCCTTTTTTATTACCAAGCTAGTTCGCCTTTAACCATGCTCACAAAATCATCAAACAAATAACGAGAATCGTGTGGGCCTGGAGAAGATTCTGGGTGATATTGAACCGAGAAAGCTTTTTTGCCTTTTACACGGATACCTTCTATAGAGTCGTCGTTTAAATTAACGTGTGTAATTTCAACTTTGTCAGATTTTCTAACCTCATCTGGTATAACACCAAATCCATGGTTTTGAGAGGTTACCTCGCAATGGTTTTTAATAATGTTTTTCACAGGGTGATTTAACCCACGATGACCGTTGAACATTTTCATGGTTCCAATTCCGTTAGCTTCCGCCAACAATTGGTGGCCAAGGCAAATACCAAATAATGGTTTATCAGCCTCTAAAATAGATTTTACCGTATCAATTGCGTAATCCATTGCGCTCGGATCGCCAGGGCCATTTGAAATAAAATAACCGTTCGCTCCCCACTCATCCATTTCGGCAAACGTTGTTTTGGCAGGATAAACTTTTACGTAGATATCTCTATCATCAAAATTGCGTAAGATGTTTTTCTTAATGCCTAAATCTAAAGCTGCTATCTTATAATTAGCTTCTGGATTACCATAGTAGTACGCTTCTTTGGTAGAAACCTGAGATGAAAGCTCTAAACCGCTCATGTCTGGTACCTCCGCAAGTTTTTTCTTTAATTGTTGCAAGTCGGTAATTTCAGATGAAATGATAGCATTCATTGCACCCTTATTTCTAATATGACGAACCAAAGCCCTGGTGTCAATTTCAGAAATACCTACAATGTTTTCGCTTTGAAAATTGTCTTGGATAGATTCCGAAGCTTCTTTTCTGCTATACTGAATGTTAAAGTTTTTGCAAACCAAGCCGGCAATTTTTATCGAGCCAGATTCAATTTCGTCTTTGTGCATGCCGTAGTTACCAATATGTGCATTAGTGGTAACCATTATCTGGCCAAAGTAAGAGGGATCCGTAAAAACCTCCTGATAGCCAGTCATGCCAGTGTTAAAGCAAATTTCGCCAGTTGTTGTACCAATTTTTCCGGCAGCTTTACCATAAAAAACAGTGCCATCGGCCAATAACAAAATAGCTGGTAACTTGGTGTAGTTAGTCATTTTTTATAACAATAAGAGTTGAATGTGAAAAGCTCTTGCTCCTTTTGGAGGTAAGCGAATTAAGGAAAAAAGGAATGGAATTTGGTAACGAGCTACCGTTTTTAAATGCTAAAAAAGAAGTCTGACCGAACTCATTCATTTCAGGATACAAAGGTAGTTTTTTGACATCATTTTATAAAGGTTTTTTTACGTTTTTTGCATTTTTTATAAATGGGTAGTTTAAGCCTAGTTATAGTTAAGGGTTAATTCGGTACCGACAGATTTATAATAAAGATATCTATGTCCGTTTCTTTTCAACTATGGCTATCAGTTGCTAGCTGATATTATAATTGGTTGCTTGTTAGTCCTAACCACCGATGCGCACAGATGGACAGAGATTTTACGAATTCATCTGTGTTTATTCTTTTTATCTGTGGTTAACAGTTACCAATCGAATGTTATCATTTTATTAGAATTGGTTGCTTATTAATACTAACCACCGATGCGCACAGATGGACACAGATTTTACGAATCATCTGTGTTTATTCTTTTTATCTGTGGTTAACAGTTACCAATCGAATGTTATCATTTTATTAGAATTGGTTGCTTTTTAATACTAACCACGGATGCGCACAGATGGACACAGATTTTACCAATTCATCTGTGTTTATTCTTTTATCTGTGGTTAACAGTTACCAATCGAATGTTATCATTTTATTCTAATTGTTTGCTTGTTAGTCCTAACCACGGATGCGCACAGATGGACACAGATTTTACGAATTCATCTGTGTTTATTCTTTTTATCTGTGGTTAACAGTTACCAATTGAATGTTATGATTTTATAGAATTGGTTGCTTATTAATACTAACCACCGATGCACACAGATGGACACAGATTTTACGAGTTCATCTGTGTTTATTCTTTTTATCTGTGGTTAACGACTACCAATTGAATGTTATCATTTTATTAGAATTGGTTGCTTTTTAATACTAACCACCGATGCACATAGATGGACACAGATTTTACGAATTCATCTGTGTTTATCTTTTTATCTGTAGTTAACGTTGCTCATTCATTTTTACCAACAACACATAAAGATATTGCTAGGTCCATCTCTGCATTTATTTTAGCTGTTGTTTCCATATTGCAACTCAAATATTCTCATCAACCTTTTCTAAATTGTTAATCTCGAACTTTTATCCTTGTTCTTTATTCCAAATAATAAACCATAAGTTTGCCTTACTAAACAAAATCAAATGTCTGTTAACAAAGAAATAAAGCGTATTACTACGCATATTTTGCAAGAGATGAAACAACGTGGCGAGCGTATTGCCATGTTAACCGCATACGATTATTCTATGGCTACCATTTTAGATGATGCTGGCTTAGATGTGTTACTCGTAGGCGACTCGGCCTCTAACGTAATGGCTGGTCATGAAACTACTTTGCCAATAACTCTAGATCAAATGATTTACCATGCCCAAAGTGTGGTGCGTGGCGCAACCAGAGCTTTTGTAGTAGTAGATCTACCTTTTGGTTCTTACCAAGGCAACTCCAAAGAAGCATTAAACTCTGCTATCAGAATTATGAAAGAGTCTGGCGCACACGGTGTAAAGTTAGAAGGTGGGGTAGAAATTATCGAATCAGTACAGCGAATTATTACTGCGGGCATCCCAGTAATGGGCCATTTGGGTTTAACACCTCAATCAATCTATAAATTCGGAACCTATACTGTTAGGGCAAAAGACGAAGCTGAAGCCAACAAGTTAAAAACCGATGTTCTTGCCTTGCAGGAAGCGGGCTGTTTCTCTGTGGTATTAGAGAAAATCCCTGCCAAGTTGGCCAAAGAAGTAACCGAAAGCATACATATTCCAACGATAGGCATTGGTGCAGGTCCAGATTGCGACGGACAAGTTTTGGTAGTAAACGATATGATTGGTTTAACCAAAGGTTTTAGACCAAGGTTTCTACGCCAATATTTAGATTTGTATAGTGGAATTAAGGACGCAGCACAATCGTACATTAAGGATGTAAAAGCAAGAGATTTCCCGAACGAGAAAGAACAATATTAATAGGAGCAAAGATTAAGGAATAAGGAACAAACATTCGGGAGTAAAGCATAGCTTTTAATAATTCGAAAAGCAAGAGCAGTTCTTGTCGGAAACATCAGTCCCGCTTTTTGTTTCAATCTTTTTGTGAGCGTCATCTCGAGCATGCTGAAAAATCTTCAACAAAAAGTATTTTCACTACAATCGGGTTTATTTAACAAAAGCCTCTTTTGCAAAACAAAACTCTAATCACTCAGTTTCAATACTAAATACTAAATACTAAATACTAAATACTAAATACTAAATACTAAATACTAAATACTAAATACTAAATACTAAGACTCGATACCAAAATATGCCCATTACCGAATCTGATATTTTATACGAAGACAATCATCTAATTGCAATCAACAAACGTGCAGGCGACATAGTACAAGTCGACGAAACGGGCGATGAACCCTTAGACGAGCAGGTAAAAAAATATATCGCTACTAAATATAATAAGCCTAATGGTGCGTTTTTAGGTGTCGTGCATCGGTTAGATAGGCCCGTAAGCGGTGTAATACTTTTCGCTAAAACGAGCAAAGCCTTAGAGCGAATGAACGCTATATTTAAAAACCGGGAAGTTAGAAAAACGTATTTCGCTGTAGTAAAAAACAAACCAGCTCGCTTAGAAGGTAATTTAGTTCACTATTTAATTAAAAATCCGAAGAAAAACCTGGTTACAGCCTACAACAGAGAAGAGCCAAATAGCCAACGTTCTGAATTAAATTACAAGTTTGTCGGAGAAGTTGGTGGATTCTGTTTACTTCAGGTAAACCCAATTACCGGTCGCTCACATCAAATTAGGGTGCAATTATCGAGTATGCAATGCCCAATAGTAGGCGATAATAAATATGGTTATCCTCGAGGAAGTCGTAAAGGGAGCATCTGCTTGCACGCAAGGCAATTGGAATTTATTCACCCTGTGCAAAAAGAACCGGTTAAAATTTTTGCACCGCTACCAGTAGATGGTTTTTGGGAAAGGTTCGAACATTTCCAGGTTTCGTAATTATTGACAGTCAACTTTTTCAAAAACTATCGATTGTCCGTAGGTTAGTGTCGGGGTATCTTTAAAAACCATTTTACCGTTTTTTTGCTCAACATCTCCGAACCCTTCTAAAAGTTGGTCGCCTTTTTTAATAAATGCAACTTGTCTAACAGATTCGGTTCCTTCCGAGTTGAAAGTATAATCCGCTAGAAGCGTATCTCCACGCATTTCGCCTTTTATAATTCCAGTGTTGCTGTCTTTTTCTCTCAATTTATAGTTTAGTTTTCCGCTAGTTACGTTACCACTTGTCATTAAGGTTAGCATAGCAGTATCACCATTTTTGGCGTATTTATAGCAGGTTTGCGAGGTAGACGATGTTATGTTGGTATCTAAACTGCTCGTGTCTGTTGTGTTTTGATCTGTATTTCCGCTTTGGCAAGCAATAAATAAGCTAACTAGGGCAATTAATGATAGCAATTGAATCTTCATGGTATGGCGATTAAATAATAATAAAAACAGCAGCCATCGGAAAAAGTTTTAGCAAAACCGAAATTTGAATTGTAATTCTATTTAACGAAATTAGGATAAAGAATTATTGGCTTATGAATGCTGAACATTGCTTAAACTGCAACGCTGATTTGGTTTTAGGTCAGAAATTTTGCCTTAAATGCGGACAAGCAACTGTTCAGCATCGTTTTACTTTAACGCACTTTTTTCATGAGGGCTTCCATGCGTTTACCCATGCAGATAAAGGCATTTTCTTTTTATTAAAGGAATTAGCGCTAAGGCCTGGAAAAGTAGTGCGAGAATACATAGGCGGTAAGCGTAAGAAATATTTTAATCCCTTTACCTTTTTCTTGTTGTTAGCAACCTTGTTTGTTTTTTCGAACAGTTTTGTTGGTACATCAGAGGCAACGAACAACAATGTTCCCGAAAGCATTAATAATACCGAAAATCCGGAGGTAAAAAGTATTGCAATGGCGCAATATGAAAGAGCCATTAAAGTTGCACACTTTACTAAAAAGCACGGAAATGTTTTATCTATGATTGCCGTACCCTTTTTAGCCTTATTTTTTTGGTTAGTTTTTTATCGCAAGTCCTACAACTACGCTGAACATTTGGTGGCTAATTTAATGTTTGTTGGTTTTTCTAACTTGGCATTTACTATTTTGGTTTTTCCGCTACAAGCTATTTCCAAAAATACAGTTTGGGTGGCTTTTATTCCGTTGCTCGGCCTCGTTATACAGTTCGTTTATTATACCATCGCTTATAAAGGATTTATGCAGTTGTCAGGGTTTGGACCAACCTTAAAAATCGCTTTTTATAGTTTGTTGGCTATTATACTTTGGGTTATTTTGAGCATGCTCGCAATGGCAGTGTATGTTTATCAAGATTGGCATTTTTACGAGTTTTTTAGTAGAATGGCTATAAAATAGAAAATCCCGATTTTCATCGGGATTAACTAAATCAATCATAACAAACGTATGAAAAATCTTTACCAAACATAGGTACCGGCTGCGCCTGCTGGTAATGTTGTGGTTACTATTTTGCCATTGTTTTTAATATTAAAAACTTGGTCTGCATTGCTGGTATTCATAACAATAAGTACTTTTTTACCATCTGCATTCTTAAATGCTACGTTGCTTAACGTGCTATTTAAGGTAGAATTGATTCTAACAGAGCCTGGCCTTACAAATTTAGAAGCATGACCAATTACATAATATGCAACATTCCTGGTTACGGCTGGGGCAATGGTTATAGCGCCCAAACAATTTGTGCAACCTCCATCTGGGGTGTGCGGATTGTAATTTGCATCCGCGGCTAAGTTCCACTCTAATACGTTCCGGCTCCAGTTTCTAGTAGCGCCAACTATTAATGTACTTACATGCCATTTCAAATCTTCGGCAAAATTACCAGGGCCACCAACCCATTGTTCTGTAAAATAAATGTGCTTATCGGGATAAGCATTACGTACTTGGCTAAGCGCAGAAATATTGCCGGCATATAAGTGAAATGCAGAACCATCTACATATTTGCTGGCGTCTGCATCAGCTAAAATTGTCATTGGATAATCGGGACGATCGGCATTGTGATCGTAGAGGATAATTTTTGTCTTTATGCCAGCTTGCTGAAAAGCAGGACCTAAAGCTGTTTTAATAAAATTAGCTTGGTCTTTAGCTTCCATTAATAAACTTGGCGTATTGCCCGGATGCAATGGCTCATTTTGGATTGTTATAGCATCAATAGTAATGCCTTGGGCTTTCATTGCCTCAATGTATTTAATAAAATACTTGGCGTAAGCTTGGTAATATTCTGGCTTTAAACTACCGCCTTTGTAGGCGTTGTTGGTTTTCATCCAAGTTGGCGGTGTCCAAGGAGAACCTAAAATTTTGATGTTCGGATTTACAGCAAGGATTTTTTTAAGCACAGGCACCAAATCAGTCATTTCCTCAGCAATAGAAAAATGCTCCATATTTACATCGGTTTGCCCAGCCGGACGCTCGTTGTAAGTAAACACTTTCGCACTCAAATCTGATGCGCCAATACTTACGCGGATGTAGCTAACGCCAATCGCATTTTCCTCGGTAGAAAATAATTCCTTAATTAAAGCGTCTTTCTCGACTGAAGGCAACTCGTTGATTAAAGTTGCGCTTCCGCCAGTTAAAGTGTAGCCAAAACCATCAATAGATTGGTAGGTTTGGGTATCATCAACTTCAATGGTAGTGCTACTGTTATTTGTGGCAGTAAAGTTTAAAGCTACATTTTGTTTTTGCAGCAAAACTGATCTATCGCCTTTGGTTAGCCATAAAGCTACGTCGCTAGCTACGGGATTTGTAATAGGCGGGGTAGTGCCTCCATCTGTATTTTTAACAGCTTTTTTACAGGCGCAAGAAGCGAGGACAATGGAAAGGACGATACAGCAATTTAATAATTTCATACGGCTAAAATTTAGGGGGTGTAATTGAAGTTAATTTTTTGGTTGCCCAATTGAACAGTGAATTCGCCTTCGCCAGTTACGGTTTTTAATTCGGCATTTACATAAGCTATATCCTCTGGCTTAATTTTAAAGGTTACTGTTTTGCTTTCTCCGGCTTTTAAATCAATTTTATCGAAGCCCCTCAAACGTTTTACATCCGGACTGATATCACTCGCATATAAATCAGAAATGTACAATAAAACGCTTTCCTTTCCACTTACTTTTCCGGTGTTGCTTACCTTAACCGATAGGCTTAGCGTTTCGCCTTTTTTTAGCGTAGTGCTACTTAATTTTATATCGCTGTAAGTAAAAGTAGTGTAGCTTAAACCATGGCCAAATACGTACTGTGGGTTGTAATCTGCATCGTAATTGTAAACGCCTTCGGTAGTTTCTCTAGACTCGGACGGTTTGTGATAATAGGTAAATAATGCGTTAGGAAATTGTGGGTACGTGTAAGGCAATTTTCCCGAAGGATTTACATCGCCGTATAATACATCAGCAATTGCATCGCCACCAAAGTTTCCTGGTAAATAAGATTGTAAAATAGCACTCATGTTTTTCTCAAACTTGCTTATTACCCTTGGCCTACCTTCATTTAAAACTAAAATAATGGTTTTACCCGTTGAAGCTAGTTTTTGTGCTAATTCGGTCTGTAAGTCAGAAATATATAAGTCGCTTAAGTTGCCTGGTGTTTCGGTGTAAGTGTTTTCGCCTAAACAAAGTACAATAACGTCTGCATTTTTTGCTGCTGCGATGGTTTCATCCATTTTGTCGGCATAATCTTCGAAGTATTTTCCATCCATTTTATAGCTAACACCTGGTAAATAAGTTACATTGCTAACACCAACCTTATTTTGCATTGCTTTTACAATCGTATTGTAGTTTTTAGCGAATTCTTCAACTTTTTCGCCTTGCCAAGAGTAGGTCCAAGCGCCGTTTAAAGTACGCATAGAATTTGCATTAGGGCCAGTTACCAAAACTTTAGCCGTTTTGCTCAAAGGCAAAGCACTTTTGGTGTTTTTTAACAGCGTAATAGATTCTGCTGCGGTGTTATAAGCAGCTTTTTCAAACTCCTTACTACCAAATTTCGGATAATCTTTAATGTTGGTGGTTGGTTTTTCGAATAGGTTTAGCTCATATTTTACGGTCAGGATTTTTCTAACTGCATCGTCAATACGTTCTTGTTTTACTTTGCCTTCCTTTACGGCTGCAATTAAATCATCGCAAAAAGGCTCGTAGTTGTACGCAATCATAGACATGTCTATACCAGCATTAATAGCCATGATTACCGCCTCTTTATTGCTTGATGCAACGCGATCACGCTTGTGCAAGTTTTCTATATCTCCCCAATCTGTAACTACTAAACCTTTAAAGCCCAATTCTTCTTTTAGTAATTTGGTAAGGATTTTATAATTGGCATGAACAGGAACGCCATTGATTAAACCAGAATTTATCATGATGGTTTTTGCACCTGCGGCAATAGCAGCTCTAAACGCCGGCAAATGATATTCTCGTAAAGCCTGGTCAGAAATAATTGCTGGAGTTCTATCTTTTCCAGAAACTGGAACTTGATAACCTAAAAAATGTTTTATGGAAGAAGCCACTTTAAAAGGATTTGATACGTCGTTATCATCGCCTTCTAGACCTTTAATCATTTCCTTACCTAATTCGGTTACTAAAAATGGGTCTTCGCCAAAGCTTTCCCACTGGCGAGGAAATCTTGGGTCGGCGCCTAAATCTAAAATAGGAGAGAAGTTCCAAGGAATGGCACTTGCACGAGTTTCGTAAGCGGTAATGCTAGCACCATTTTTAACTAAGGCACGGTTAAATGTTGCAGCTTGTCCAATTTGTTGTGGAAACATTGTTGCACCAACGGTATAGGTTGCTCCATGAACTTCGTCTACGCCATAAATTACCGGAATTTTATTTTTGCCTTGTTTAGTTACAACGTTTTGTATTTCGTTAATAATATTATACCAAACTTGAGGAGTTCTTGCTCTGTTGTTTGAGGTATTTAAAACCGAGCCAACGTGATATTGAAGCAAGGCTTTATCCATTGCTTTTTTATCTAATGTAAAAGGCTCATCGCTAGTGTAACGGTCTTTACCTGTTCCAATAACATCTAAAGTAATTTGTGCCATTTGGCCAACTTTTTCTTCCAGCGTCATTTTAGCTAAAAGCGAATTAACCTTTTGGTCTATTGCCGTTTTACTTTGTTTCTGCTGTGCAAACAAGGTAGTAGCGGCTAAAAAAAGGAGAAGCGTTAGACTATAGTTTTTTATGTTCATGGTTATTTATTTAGATGGCTTTAAAAGCTAAATTACTTGTTATCTTGAGCTTTAACCATCGTTAACGATGTAAAATAAGAGCGTTTACTTTAGTTGGCTTATTAAAAATCAATTTTGTTGATACGCTTTAACCGCAATATAAATGTGCGTTTTTAAGGTATTAGTTGAGTTTTTTTAAGTTTTGGGCGTAGCCTGAAAAGCTTTTTTGATACGCTTTAAACACAAGCTTGTGTTGTGGTAAAATGCAGTATAAAAACAGCCTAAACTATTTTTATACTGCAAGTTTTATTATCTAATATTCGGATTTCTATCCTGCTCTGCTTGAGGAATAGGGAAAAGTAACTTTGCGGCAGTTACATTGTAATTTAAAAGATTGTTGTTGCCATCTCTTTGAGCATTCATAACTGCAATAGCACGATTGGTACGTAATAAATCGAACCAACGATGACCTTCGAAAGCTAACTCCAAACGACGTTCTTTTTCTATTGCAGTGCGCATTAAAGCTTGACTGTTAGCAGTTGTTCCGCCCAAATTAACACGTAAACGAATTTCGTCTACTATGGTTTTTGCTGCAGACCATCCTGTTGCGCTTAACTCGTTCAATGCCTCAGCTTTTAATAACTTAATATCTGCCAAACGCAAAATGTAAGAGTTAGCCAAATCATCATTACGGTATTTGTTAATAAACGGATAATTCGTTTTGCTCCAATAATCGTCAGACCAACCTTCGGTATTCACATCTTTGAAACTAACGCTACTGTTTTTACGAATTAAATCACCTTCTGCATCAAAAGCAGCAATTAAATCGTTAGTTGGCGTACAGAAACGTTTCCAACCAGTACCAACAATTACGCCGGTCATCCAGTTTCCACGTCCGCTTGGGCCACCCCAACCATCATACTGCATTTCCCAAATAGATTCGCTGTTGTTTTTGTGCGCACCATCAAACAAGTGATCAAATGAGCCTACTAAGCTGTAACCGCCAGATATAGTTGCATCAGCGTATTGCTGAACTTTTGCCCAATCTGGATTAGGTTTTGAAGCATAAACCTTAGCTAATAGAGCATTTACAATGCCTTTGGTAATGATACCTTTATTTGGCGCTGTAGCACGCACGTTTGGCAACGCAGATTCTAAATCTGCAATGATTTGTGCATAAACTTCATCTACCGTAGCACGAGGTTTTTGCATTTCTTCTAAATTGGTTGGCGATTTTAGAATTAGTGGAACACCACCCCACAAACGAACCAAATGGAAATAGAAGTAAGCTCTTAATGTAGATGCTTCTCCTAAAATTTGGTTTCTTCTGCCGTTTGCATCTAAAGCCGGATCTTGGATATTCGGCACATTTTCCAATACCTCGTTGGCATTTTTAATGTTCGAATAAAGCCCGCTCCAATCTCTTCCAACGTTACCGTTGGTAGCGTTTGCGGTAAATAAATCAATTTGAATGTTTGCAGGGTTATCACCACCAGCGTAAGCATTGTCTGAGGTTACGTCACCGTTTACCATGTAATCCCAAATATGGTAATCGTTATACATGCCACCATAAGCACCTGCCATTAACTTTTCAGCACCTGCAGCGGTAGTAAAAGCAACGTCACCAGTAACTTGGTTAAACGGCTGCTTGTCTAAAAAATCTTTTTTGCAACCAATTTGCACAGTTAGTACAATTGTTGCGGCCGCTACTAACGAATATATATTTAATTTCATCTTCTTAATTCTTAAAATCCAACATTAACACCAAATAAGAAACTTCTCGATTGCGGATAAGTTCCATAATCTACACCCATTGATGGGCCATTAGCAGAATTTACGTTAACTTCTGGATCGAGTCCCGAATATTTTGTAAACGTTAGCAAGTTGTAACCAGTGGCGAATAAAGTAACCTTACTCATTTTTAATTTTTCAAGCGCTGATGCGCCGAAACTATACGATAATGTAGCTGTTTTTAAACGTAGGTAAGATGCGTTTTCTACAAAGCGACTAGAAGTTAACGAGTTTTCTGAACTTGCTCTTAACGCTTTAGGTATGTTAGTGATCTGACCCGGAGTAGTCCATCTGTCTAAAACTGCTGCAGATTGGTTTTTCGAATCAAACATACCCTCTAAATCAATTCTAGAAGCATTAAACAACTGATTTCCTTGTACTCCTTGGAAGAAAACATTTAGTCCCCAGTTCCCGTAAGTAAAGTTATTGGTAATGCCGTAAATAAATTTAGGTTGGGCCGAACCAATGAAAGTTCTATCATCTGGATCTGCAGAACCTGTAACGCCATTTCCGTTTAAATCTGCATATTGGGCGGCACCGTTTGTAGGATTAACACCAGTAAACACATAGCCATAGAAACTTCCCAATGGTCTGCCAGCAACTACACGTACAGCATCATCACGTTCGTACAAAGACGCAAAGTTTAGAGATTGTGTGGTAGCGCCTAAATCAGTTACTTTATTTCTGTTGATTGAAAAGTTCAAATCAGTTGTCCACTGGAATTTTTCGCGGTCGAAGTTTTTAGTTGATAATACAAATTCTAAACCTTTGTTTTCCATCGAACCTACGTTGTAAGCTTGGCTACCGAAACCAGACGACGGAGGCAATTGAACGTTAATTAGCAAATCGTTGGTTTTCTTCAAATATGCATCGGCAGTAAAAGTAACCCTGTTATTAAACATCGTTAAATCTAAACCGATGTTTGTTTGCGTTGTTTTTTCCCATGATAAAGCATCGTTTGCAGGGTTTTGAAGATTGTATTCGCCTTGCGCATTTATACCATAAAGTTTCATGTAAGCGTAGTCTCCAATACCTTCATCATTACCAACTTTACCCCAGCTACCGCGAATTTTTAAATCGTTAATCGTTTTGCTGTCTTTCATAAACTCCTCAGCAGAAATTCTCCAACCTGCAGAAACTGATGGGAAATAACCGAAACGGTTTTCTTTAGCAAATCTTGACGAACCATCGGCTCTAAAGTTCGAGCTGAACAAGTATTTATTGTCGTAAGAGTAAGAAATACGAGCTAAATAGGATTGTTTGCTCCATTGTGCACGTTGTGGTATGGTTAACGCAACAGATGGTGCAATCGGGTTTCCAGAAGTATCAAAGAAACGGGTTCGCTCATTGTTGTTGTACTTCCAATCAGACGATTGTAAGGTGTAACCACCAGTTGCAGTAAATAAGTTTTTACCGAAATTTTTAGTATAATTTAAAATATTCTCATTTAACCAAACGTTTTCGTTTGTTCTGTTATCACGATAAACACCTCTTTCTTGACGGCCATATGTAGTTAAGAAGTTATCTGTAGCGTAACGATAAAAGTTCTTGTTCGAGTTTGTACTGATAGTCGATTTGAAATATAAATCTTTGGTAAAGTTTACTTGAGCGCCAAACGCACCAATAAACCTAAAGTTTCTATTTCTGTTATCAGAACCGAAGGCTAGAGCTAATGGATTATCCCAACCACCAGCATTCGGAATGGTTGTATACTGTCCGTTTGGTTCAAAAATGCCAATAGTAGGAGGGGTAGTTAATGCACCTAAAATTACACCACCACGAGAAACACTGCTATTATCGCCAACGTCTATAGAATTGCTTGAGGTTAGTACCGCATTACCAGTTAATTTTAACCAAGAGGTAATGTTTTGCGAGCCGTTGAAGTTAACGGTATAACGATCTAATTTTGCAGGAGATACTACACCTTTGTCTTGTTGGTAGCCACTCGAAAAATAATACTGACCGCCTTTTACGCCACCCGACAAGGAAACTTGGTATTGATTCTGCGTTCCCGTACCAAAGGTTTCTTTTTGCCAATCTGTATTGCTATTGCCACCAAAACTAGTGTAACCCATTTCGGTCATCAAAGCTCTGTACTGATCGCTGTTTAACACATCTTGTTTCTGCCAAAAGTTAGAGAAACCCGTAAATGCGTTAAAAGCAACTTGTAATTTACCTGCCGAACCTTTTTTAGTAGTTATTAATACTACACCGTTAGCACCACTAGAACCATAAATAGCCGCCGCAGAAGCATCCTTTAAAATGGTCATCGACTCAATGTCGTTAGCATTTATAAAGCTTGCATCTCTAGACGTTACTCCATCAATTACATATAAAGGACTATTTGAAGCCGTAATGGAAGTGTTACCTCTAATACTGATAGAAATACCTGCACCCGGTTTACCAGATTGCGAGCTTACTTGTACACCCGCCGCACGACCTTGAATTGCTTGCAATGGATTGGTTATTGGTTGGTTTTCTAAATCTTTGGCAGAAACCGAAACAACCGAAGTGGTTAAATCTTTTTTAGTAGTTGTACCATAACCAATAACAACAACCTCATTAAGCTGGTTGTTATCTTCAGAAAGCGTCGTGTTAATGGTAGTTCTATTGTTTACATTTTCTTCTATAGTTTTAAAACCAACAAATGAAAATGTTAAAACCGCATTTGGAAGCGCTTTAAGTTTGTATGTTCCGTTTGTTTCTGTTGATGCACCGAACTGCGTGCCTTTTACTTTTACTGATACACCAGGAATCGGCAAACCTTGCTGATCTTTAACCTGGCCAGTTATTGTAATTTCTTGAGCTAGGGCGAAACCTACACTACAAAAAAGAAGTACAATAAACAGCGTAAATTTTTTTGTCATAATCTTTTGGTTAGTTACAATTTATAATTAGTTGGAGTAAAGTTAAGTGCATTTGGGGGTTAAATGCAAGGACTTAAGAGTAAAAATTTATTGTAACTTGTTGATAATTAGTTTATTGTGATTAATTCGATACGCTTCGGTACCCTAACTTACTTGTTAGCTTTAACGCTGATTTACAGTAGTTAAACACCAACTTAAAGTTGCGGACATTACCTAACCTGATACGCTTAAATACCCTTGATTTTTTTTGTAAGATAGAATCTTAAATAACAAAAAAATGACAGACTTGACTGGGCTTTAATCTAAAACCAAAAGACTCCAACCGTTTTTATTCGCTTTTTTGAGGGATGATTTACGTTCTTCCATAATGGTTTTTATACGGCTACCGTAAGTCCAGCAGGTACTTTGCCTAATGTTTAGCACTTCAGAGAGTTTATGAGAAGAGATCTTTCCTTTGGTAGAGTAGATCAGGAAGATCATGTAAAATGCTTTGTTTATCGGAATGCGGGTGTTATGGAAAACGGTGTAACTCGTTACCGATTCTTCGTAGGCGCATTTGCTACAACGCCTACTGTGCGCAACATGACCTGGATAAAAATGTGTGTTTTTGCACTTTTTGCATACGTAGCCATTTTTCCACTTCAGCTCTGCTAAAAACTCGTTACAACTTTCCTTATCAGGGTAGATTTTGCTGAACTCTTCAAAGTCAACATCCGCACTCATTACCCGGTCTCTGGTAACTTTCTCTACGTTAATTTGTAACTCATGATTGTCTTGTTCTAACAAAACATTCATTCGCGAAATCTCTTCGGCTTGTTGCAACAAGCGTTCGTTAACTTTTAGAAGTTCCTCATTTTTAGCCTCGATAATTATCGATTTATGGAAAACCTCTTTTGTCCGCTCATTAACTTGTCGTTCTAGTTCTTTGTTCAGGTTGTCTTTAAGTTTGCCGTTAACGGCCATTTGCTGTATAATCTGGCGTTGTGCTTTTTCCTTTTTTCTTTTAAGGATGCTCACTTTATCTCCTATGGCAAACGAGAGAAATACCATTTCGAGTACTAAACAGAAGCTAAGACTATAGTAAGAAATTACACCAAAGTTTAGCCAGCTAATACCTAGCATAATTAATAGCTTTAAAACAAAACCAAAAAACAGGAAACTGTAGCCAAGAACAAAGAAACGAGCCGGCTGATAACCTTTTCTGAAAATATAAATACCCGTAAAGAACGCTACCGAAAGCGGTATGAATTCTAAAAATTTATAATTGAAAAGATTTTGATCAAAAACTAAACAATAAACAAAAAATAAAGATCTAACAGCGATGAGACCGATGATTAATCGGTTAAGTTTAGGTGCTTTTGCTTTTACAAACAATAGTTCTCTGGTAAAAAGCAAGGCGAAAATGCTTGTTGCGTACAGAAAGAATGCGTAGGCAATCTGATTCCAGCCGGGCGCATTGGGCCAAAGGTATTGGTAGGCAATGCCATCGTTGCTCATCTCAAAAAGACCAACACTTATATTGTACAATACATAAAAAAGATATTGTTTTTGGCGCATGGCGATGAACATGATGAGGTTGTAAAAGCTAAAAACCAAAATCATTCCGTAAAAAATACCGAAATAGAAGTATTCGTCTAACGCATAGGAGATAAACCAGTTAACCGATCTTAAAACGATAATTACGTCGGAAATTTGAGAAGAGCGGATTTTAAAATAATAAACTTGGGTTTGATCATGATCATTCGCTAGGTAAACCTCAAAATTTTTATGGCTTAACGTTCTGTCGGCAAAGTTTAGTTTATCGCCTAGCTCTTTTACGATATAGCTTCCATCACCCTGTGGCAAGTAAACCGTTATATGATCTATAGTTTGGTCAAAAAATTCTAGTAGAAACCTGTTATCGGCTTTGCTATTATGTTTTATTTTGATTTTTGCCCAGTAGCTTGTATTTAGGGAAGTAGTTTGAGGCGTGCTTCTTTCGCTAGGTTCAAATTTACTACTAAATGCTTCGCTTTTAATTTGCTCAAATGTGAAACTGTTTTTTTCGTCTTTTAAAACTTCTACTTCTGCAAAATTAAAGATGTGTTGTTTAACGTTATCATTAATCTGTACAGGTTTTTGCGCCCATAAATTACCGCAAAAAAGCCAAAATATAAAAAAAGGAAGTGCTTTAACTGCACTAGAAATTAACCTAACCATAACCGAGATGAACTACAAATGTAATAGAAACTGACTAGGAACTGCTCTTTTACAATGGAAAGTGATATTCGCGTTACTTAGGTGCCAATGGGCTAAATGTCGTTTACATTAACCAATGCGCCATTTTCTATGTTGGTTGAGTGATCAATTTCGAAGATTTTTTTGCCAACTGTTGATGGGTTTGCTAATGAATTTGAAGCTTTTAATTCTAAGAAACGGTCTATTGACGCGAAATTTTCTTTCTCGGTAGCACGAATTTTTGTTTGCATTTCGGTGTCGACAACACCCGGGTACACTGCTATGATTTTAGCGGGGTTAGTTTTGGTTTCCTGTTCTGCTGCTACGGTTTTTGTCATCATATCTATAGCAGCCTTGGTAGCACAATATACGCTCCAGCCTGGGTAAGTTTTGTAGGCGGCTCCAGACGAAATATTTACGATGCTTTTTTTGCAAACCCAAGATTTGGTAAGCGAAAGAAATAGGGAAGAAAGTACAAGCGGAGCAGTGGTATTTAAATTTACGGTTTTAGCAATATCTTGAGGCTGAATATTTTCTAAAGTCGAAATCTTGCCCAAAGTGCCGGCATTGTTAATCAAAGTTATTTTTTCTATTGTAGTTTCATCAAGTTGTTTTATTAGATCGATTAAACATTTTTCTAGTTTATCAACCTCATTAAGATCTATAGCGATTTGGGTTATCTGCTTATAGCTGGGATCGTTATTTTTTGTTCTAGCTAAAGATAAAATTTCAAAACCATTTGTCTGGTAAGCTTCAACAATTCCTTTGCCTATTCCTTTGTTTCCGCCAGTAATAATTAATACGTTTTTCATTTTATGAAGATAACCTTTTCAAATTTTAATGCTTGATGTAAAATGATAGGCCGAAAACATCGCTTCGGCCTATCGGTAAATTAATGCGGTATTTGTTCTTCTAGAATTTCATCGCCGGCAACGTTAAAATAGGTACAAGTAAATTTATCTAGACAAACTGCCCATTTTGCAACACCGTTTTTTGCGCAATCGGCAATAAAAGTCATGTAGTCGGTTTTTCCTTGTTGGTGTGCTTTCAAGTCTGCTTTAAAACCGGCTGCATTATAATCACTTGCAATTTCTATGGTGTTATATTTTGGCGGGGCCGATGTTTTGTAATTGTTTTCGCCGTGATAGTCGGTACGGCCATCGCACACAAAAACTTCGTAAAAAGTAACACCTAAAGTTTTAATCTCTTTGATGTAGCTCGGGAATTCGGCTCCAGATTTCACTTTGCTGTGAGCCGTTTTGATTTCTTCAATGGTAAACATTTTATTAATTATTTATTGTTATTAATGGTAAGTTTTAGCTTACCGGATAGATGTTATATATTTTGTAATTCTTGTTGTATAATTTTATTCAAAACATCAGCTTTATTTAAAGTCATTAAATGACCACCATTTTCTATTATTGAATTTGGTTTTACAAAAGCTAAAGGAAGAATTTTGTCGCTATCGCCATGTATTTGAAAAATATTATCTGCAGGGATTTTATTTTTCCAAGTAGCCACTTTGTCTAACGCCCATTTTAAAAATAGGGGGTCTGTGTCCCTAAGTATTTGTTTTAATAATTTTTTTTCCACTTTGTTTCCTGTTCCAAAAAACCAATTTGTAATAAAATTTGAACTTTTTAATAAATTGGTCGGTAGAAATTTATGTAGACCTAGCATGCCAAAAAACCTAAAATAGAAAGGAATTTCAAATTTGGTTTTAGCTGAGGCAATTAAAATTATTTTTTCGGTTTTAATCTGCTTTGCAACTTCTGAAGCCATGATTCCCCCAAACGATAGGCCGATAATTAAGGGATTTTCAGTTGTTATTTGGGCTAGAATTCTAAAAGTATATTGTTCAATAGTTTCGTTTATTACTGGAACAATCCATTTTATATGTATTACCGAAAAAGCAGAAAAATCAAGTCTTTTAAAAACTCTTTCATCTGCACCTAATCCACTAAATATGTAAAGCGTTTTTTTCAAATTGGCTACAATATAATGTTGTTTTTAGGCAATAGGGCAGGAGGCAAATCGGTTTCACCCAACATTTCTCGCAAATCTATTTCTATTGTTCTGCTCATTTGAGAGATAGGAACATCATTTGCACTACCTTCGAAAGGGTTTTCTGTACTTTCTCCTACTTGTTCTAGCGAGGTAAATACCCAAGAAATTAACACACTAAAGGGAATAACAAGCCAAATCATCTGGCCAGCAAAAATGCCTGTAATGCCATCATTCAGTTTATCAAATTCTTTTAACATCCCGAAAGGTAACAGCAAGCAAAATAATTTTATAAAAAATGCATTGATAGATGCAAATTGCCTCGGGTAAGGAAAGTTTTTAATTCTCTCGCTTTTTCCTTGCTGATCGTAAAAATCTTTTAGCATCCTTTGTATTTCTACAAACTGATAACTGTCTATTTCTTTTCTGTCGAATACTTCTTTAGCTGTCTTACTTTGTAAACTTAGTAATTGGGCAGCTTTATTTTTTGTGCTTAAAATATAAGTTAGTTCGGTTGGCGATAAGTATTTTGCAAGCTCTGTTTCTAACGGTGTCTCCTTTTCGGGGATGGAATAGTAAGCTTGATATTGGGCGTTGTAAGATTTGTTTACCGTTTCCCAAGTTCTACTGTCTCTCATCGCGTAGCGTAATGCCGTTAGCCAAGCAAAATGCCGATAGATTAACTGTTTTGCTTTTTCCTTGTCGTTTATAAAATCTCGAGTTGTAGCTCCCCAGGCTCTACTGCTATTTAAAATGGCTCCCCAAATTTGTCTCGCTTCCCAAGTTCTGTTATATGTTTGGGTGTTTTTAAAACCTACAATAAAAGCGGTAGCAGTGCCTAACAATGCTACAACAGACCATGGAATTGCGATAAATTTAAAACCAAAAACCTGATATAATATTGGCGGAATTAAACCAATAACAAAGGTTGCGTAAATATTCCTTTTTGTCCAGATAAGAAATTCTGATAGTTTGTAAGATTTGCCAGCGTGCATGTATTTATTTTACGTTTTTTTACATTGATTTTTAAGGGATGATTTGTTTTTGATACTAAACCCTTAATAACCCTCTAAACGCTCTGGCTGCGTAATAACTTTGTGCGCCATTGTGATAAATAAAAACGTTGTTATAGCGTTTGTCGCCAAAAATTGCACCGCCTAATGCTCTAACGTTTTGCGGGGTTTTTAGCCAGCTAGAAGTTTTTAAATCAAAATCTCCTAAGCTTTGTAGTTTACGGTAATCTTCTTCGGTTAAAATTTCAATTCCCATTTCTGTAGCCATATCAACAGCATTGTTTTCAGGAATATGTTCTTTCCTAGAATATTGCCCTTCATGGTCGTAAGCTGTGCTTCTTCTCCCTTTCGGACTCTCGGCTGCACAATCAACAAAAATATATTCGCCAGTTTCTTCGTCAAAATCAATAACATCTGGTTCACCACCAGTAAGCTCCATTTCGTTTAACGACCAAAGTTTAGTTTTGCTTTTGTTCAGTTTTTCTATTACAGCGTTAAAATGTATTCCTTTGTGGCGATGTTGATTTTTCTCGAAACGCGTTTTTAATACTATAATCAGCTCATCACTTTGTGCGGATGACAATTCTTTGTTATTAACTGTTGACATGATTTGCGCTATTTATTTTCAAATTGCTAAATTTTAGAACGACAAAATTGAGAAAATAAATGTAATTATTTTTCAAATGATGGTTTCTGTTCCTGTAAATAAATCTCAATACCATTATAGTTTACGTTAGACGGGTTTGATGAATTATTGCCTTCGAAGTCTATCGTTGTTTGATCTTATCATTAACAGATTGGCTTATAAAAAAATCCTATGGGCGAAGACATGCAATAAAATGAAGCTTATAAATAGTACCTTCATTAAAAAAGAATAAATGAAAGCAATAATAGTTGCAATTTTATTACTAGTGCCAAGTTTTGTTGGCGCTAGTAATGTTGTAGAAAATCAAAATGATGGCCCATATATCAGCTACAAAAACGACAAAATTATAGTTAGAACTATTGTAGAAAAGGGTGGAAAGCAAGAAGCTGTTGTAAGGGAATTTGAGTTGGCAGAGAAGCAAAATTTGCCTGTTGAAGTAAAATTCTCTGATCATCCGGAGTGGAATTTTTCTGTGAAGTTGCAAAAGACTATAAAAAACGAACCTGTTTCTTTTAAACAACCTGATAAACTAATTGCACTTTCTGATATCGAGGGCGAATTTGAAGCGTTAAGAAAATTGCTAATGGCTAACAAGGTGATAGATGATCAGTATAACTGGATATTTGGCAAAGGTCATTTAGTTATTTGTGGCGATTTGTTTGACAGAGGAAGCCACGTAGCAGAAACCATATGGCTACTTTACAAATTAGAGCAAGATGCAAAGGCTAAAGGCGGTTATTTGCATACTATTTTAGGCAACCATGATATTATGAACTTAAGTGGCGATTTGAGGTACTTGGAAAAAAAGTACTTGGAAAATGCTAAATTAATGGACATAGATTATATGGGTTTATACAGCGTTGATACGGAACTTGGACGTTGGTTAAGAAGCAAAAATCTTGTCGAAAAAATAGGGGATAACCTTTGTTTACACGCTGGCGTAGCGCCAGAAATAAACAAACTACAACTAAGCCTGAAACAAATTAACGATGGTAGTAGACCTTTTTACGATAAAGCAAAGAACAAGAGTCAAATAACCGACGAGAAAATTTATAAGCTATTTGATGGTACTAAATCTTCTGTTTTTTGGTACCGAGGCTATTTTGCAGAGCCGAAAGCTACCGAAGCTGAGGTAAACGAAACGCTAGCAATTTATAAAGTAAAACGGATTATAGTTGGGCATACCATTACTGCTACTAATGTTGGCTTTTACTACAACGGCAAAGTTTTAGGTATAGATGTTAACCAACATAAGGGCAAACACGAAGGTGCATTGTTTGAAAGTGGTAAATGGTATAAGATAGGTATAGACGGAACTAAAAAGCTGTTGTAGCTTAGTCTTTTCGCTAGCTATTTCTTCTAGACCTCGCAGGTTTTTAAAACCTACGAGGTCTTACTTTTACAGCACAAGATGTTACTGCGTGGTTTTTCGGTAACGAATTTGATGTTAACTCCTAAAAGATATAATCCTTGCTAAAGATTTCGTTAATTGTATAATTACCCAATTACTCATTTTATGATGAAAAACAGCTTTCTTTTATTTACGTTTTTATTGTCTTCTTTTGCGCTTAATGCTCAGATAGTTAAGTTATCAACCGCCAATGAAGATAAAAACCAGCATCTCGTTATTCAAAAGGATGGAAAGCGTGCATTGTTAGATTTAAAAGGGACCTTACAAAATAAGGTGCAGGTCACTTCTGGAAGCAATGCATCTAGCGATACGCATGTTGATTACGACCTAAGCGGTAGGGTAAGGGAACTATATGGCATGCGGGTAGATTATGACCTGAGCGGAAGGGTTAGGCAAATTGGCGATACTCGAGTAGATTACGATTTGAACGACCGCGTTAGGCAGGTTGGAGACCAGCGGGTAGACTATGATTTGAGCGGTAGGGTTAGGCAGATTGGTGATAAAAGAGTTGACTACGATTTAAACGATCGGGTTAGGCAAATTGGTGATGTAAGGGTAGATTACGACTTGAATGGGAGGGTTCGTCAATTTGGCGACCTGCGGGTGGATTATGATCTCAATAACCGAATCCGTCAAATCGGCGATGACAGGGTGGATTACGACCTAAATGGACGAGTAAGGCAGATAGGAGATTTACGCGTAGACTACAACCTAAACGGCCAGATTAGACAGCTAAGTGGAAAACCGGATCGTCTTTTGATCCTCTACAACACCATAGAAAAATTTAACAGCAAAAAGGCGAATTGATATACGTTGCATTACCATATTTTTTTATCGCTAGACCTCGTAGGTTTTTAAAACCTACGAGGTCTTATTATTTATAGCCTCCCCTCGCCGGCAAATGCGTATCAAGCTTACATTTCTTAAATTGGGTGGATCGGTGATAACGCTAGTTAAGAAAAATTAATCTTAGGCCTCGGTTACCGTCAATTGGCTTGCGTAATTGATGTCGGTAGATTATATTTAAACATAATATATCATCTATTAGATACAAGTTAAAGTAAAATATACAGAACGATAAGATTTCAAACGTTATTGCCAGATGAAGATTTTATTAACGCTCTTACTAATTTCAATTATAGCTAGCTCATGTCAGACGAAGAGAATTGTATTGGATGAACAGAAATATTCAACTGGCCATTTAGGAATGCCAGGTGAATATATCTTCATTATAAAAAGAGATAATAAGTTTTTTTACAATGAAAATGCGGGTTATTCTGAAGGTACCTTTGTGTATATTTCGAAGGATAGAATAAAACTTACCACTAAGGTCATAGAGGCTACAGATGCTCGCGAAAAGCAAGGGCTCTTTTTAAATTTAAGCAACAAAGAATTAGTTTTCAGAAATAATAAACTACTGTATTATAGGTTAGTATTGAGGAAAGTAAAATAGTTTTTATTTAATGTCCATCACTGGTGCACACGTGTGGGGTGTACGCTTTGGGATTAGCCAAGGTTTTCGAATGCGATAATAGGCTGTGCAAAATATGCAGAGATATCGTCGTTACACTCGCTCGAGTTGAAGGCACAAAGAATCGTACTTGCGAAATGAGGTATTTGATGGAGAAACCGCTATCATAGCTTATTGATAAATATGACACTCGAAACATCAACCCTGAATGGATTTCAATACAAACCTGTTATTGATATTAATCGTTGCCAAAAGTCCAAATTAACGCTCTTTTTTTACTTGCTCTAAATATGGTGTCGTGTTTTGTATTACGGTAATGATGGTAAGCCCATTTTAGGTTAGAGATTTTGGTCGATTTTAATGTTTTAGAGAGCTTTTTAGTAAAGGTGTAAATCTCTTTAGTGTTAGAGCTAGCAAACCAAAAACGTTTATTTTCTGTCGGGAATTTAGCCATGACAGAATTACCCGTTTTTACCAATTGGTGATCGTTCCACCATAAAGACGGATCGAAAGCAATGTAATTATCAAACATGCTGGGATCTGTAAGTAATGTTTCTACAATAAATAATCCAGCTAAAGATTCTCCAATAATTGATTTTTGCTGGCTAACACGATATTTCTGTTCAACCGCCGGGAAAAGCTCTTCTTTAATAAACGCCCTAAATTGTGCCGAACCACCAACAATAGGCGCAATCTTTTTATCTTCCTCCACAGCTGTGTAACCTGTTAAATCTCTTCGGCGTTGGGTATTTTCTATGCCAACCAGCATAATAGGGGGTATCACTTTTTTACTTACTAAATCTGATAGCGTATTGGCAAGGTGCGGGAAGTCTTCTTTAACACCACCATCTAACATGTACAAAACCGGTAGTTTTATACTGCCGTTACTATATTCAGCTGGTTTCCAAACGTTAATAACTCTTGTTTCAGCCAAATTTGTTGAAGCAAGGGTAAAAGTTTCATGAACGGGTATAGTATCTTCTTGTTGTACTGCTTTTATATTGGTTGTATTAAATATCAGCAAAGAAAATAAAAATAGAAAAGTGGATTTCATTTAAATAAGGATGGAATTGTTTGCGGTTTATTTCTCTTTCAATGCAACATTTATCAAATCGGCTAGAACTTTCAAATCCACGTCGTTAAGTTTATTAATATAAAGGCAACCAACGCCCGTTTTGTGTTTGCCGAGCGACTTTAGTTGCGCTTCGTGCTTTTGCAGCGTTAGCACCAGATGTAAAGAAAAATCCGCTTTGCGAGGAGAGAAACCAATTTTAAACCAGTCTACTTCGCGACCACTGGCCGGGCTTTTGTAGCGTTTGTTGCCAAAGCCAATCATTTTTGCACCCCACATTTTCGGTTGTTCTCCACTTGCATTTTGCATCAATTCTATAAGTGTTCGAATGTCATCACGTTTTTGCTCATTATCAAAACTATCTATAAAAGCGTCTACGCTTAAATCGTTTTCTTTGGTTTTAATCTCTGCTACTTTCGCCATGGTAAAAAGCTGTAATTTATTTTAAATTAATACGTCGTTCATTTCCGTTAAAATAATTGGATTTCCATCCGTTACGACTATGGTGTGCTCATGTTGTGCCATATAGCCACCTTTATTGCCAACCATTGTCCAACCATCACTAAGTTCTATGGCATAAGTAGAGTTTGTAGATATGAAAGTTTCTATGGCTACAACCGAATTTTTCTTAAAACGTCGCGAATCGTATTTGTTTTTGTAATTAAAAAGTTCATCCGGTTGTTCATGCAAACTCCGTCCGATGCCGTGCCCTGCAAGATTCTTAATCACGGTAAAACCTCTTTTCTTAGCTTCGGTTTCCATCAAAAAACCAATGTCTGCTATTTTAACACCACCTTTTATGTTGCTAATTGCTTTTCTCAAAATTTCTTTAGAGGCATCTACTAATTTTTGGTGTTGGTTAACATCTTCGCCTAGTATAAACGAGCCACCATTATCGGCCCAGAAGCCATTAAGCTCTGCCGAAACATCAATATTTATTAAATCGCCGGTTTTTAAAATTCTTTTTTCTGATGGAATGCCGTGGCAAAATTCGTTATCTACACTTATGCAAGCACATCCCGGAAACCCGTAAGTTAAAAATGGAGCCGATTGAGCGCCAAAAGCAGAAAGTATTTTAGCACCAAAGTTATCCAATTCCTTAGTGCTCATTCCCGGTTCGGCATATTTTATCATTTCTTTTAGCGTAACTGCAACAGCTTCGCTTGCTTTCTGCATTCCCTTTAATTCTGCTTCTGAAGTAATCGACATATAATTTTTTACTTGTTTAGTAACTTAGCAAAAGTGCCATATTTTTTTAAGATAAGCCGTATTTTTCAATTATTGCTTGGCTCTTTTCTGGATAATAGGTCAGTCCGAATTTTTCGTCGAGTTCGGCAACTCGTTTAGCAATTGCCGGGTCTTCGAAAGAGATTTTTCGTTCAATTACTAATGGAATGATTTTATAATACAGTTCTTCTAAATAATCTTCAAAATTTTGATTAAAATACATGTCTATAAGGCGTAGATTCTCGTTTTCTGCGTTCCAAATTACATGTACAATTCCTCTTGGTCTTAAATGCCAACTACCAGCTGTTACTTTTACAACCTCGTCGCCCATTAAAACCGATGCCGTTCCTTCTAAAACATACATCAACTCATCTAAATTGCTGTGTTTATGTGGTGCACCGGCGATTTTTTTAGCACCTAACACCGCTTCTACGCAAGAGAACTGCTTATTAGTTTGGGCGCTACGGATTAAGGTTCTCATATTGCTACCAAGCGGACCAACAGCTAGCTCATCTTTTGGCGGAATTAGAAATGGTAATGGAGCATTTACATTTGTTGAGGCAGATTGATTTTTGTCATCGCTTTGCGCATTATTGCAAGAAAACATTGGCAAAAAACACAGTGCAGAAGAGAAGAGGCCAATATGTTGAATGGCCTCACGTCTGGATGTTGTTTTGGCTTTCATAAAATCATCGTTAATTGACACCTCAATTTACTAAAAGATTTTATTATTAAAGCCAAGCGGGTTTTACAAATAATCTTGTCTTATCGGACTGAAAACATCTACAACTTCGCCCGCTTCAATAATTTCAATCGAATGTTCTATGTTGGCCGGAATAGAATAACTATCGCCAGTTGTTAATACATATTCATTTCCCTCAAATTTCAAATTGTATTTACCAGAAATAACGTATCCGCTTTGCTCATTTGGGTGTTTATGAAACGGAACATTATCTGTTGTTTTGTAGAGCATTTTAGTAACCATAGTATCGTTACCTATTGAAAGAACTACAAAATCTACTCCTAGAAATTGTCTAAAAACGGCATTTTCTTTTTTAACAATATTTTTCATTTTCTATTTAACATTTAGATTTAATTCCATTTGAATATTTGCTCGTTTGTATGGCGTTGGGCGTCCGCTTATTTTCTGAAATCCTAGTTTATAATATAAGTTAATTGCAGGTTTCAAAATAGTGTTGCTTTCTAGGTAAATTTTCGAAGCTCCTAAATCTTTAGCTGTGTTTATTATCGCTTGACCCAATAACCAACCAATATTTTTGCCTTGTGCTTTTGGCGAAACCGCCATTTTAGCCATTTCATAATCATAATCTGGGTCGTCCATTTTTATTAGAGCGCAAACTCCCAACGGTTCGCCTTTATAAAGCGCTACAAGTATTTTTCCGCCTCTGCTTATAATATATTCTTCAGGATTGTCCAGCGCTTTATAATCGGATTCTTCCATTTCGAAATAGTTTGAAATCCATTCCTCATTAAGCGATTTAAAAGCTGATTGATATTTCGTATCATAATGCACAATCTCTACAGCTTTGCTTTCTCTAAGCTTTTTTTGTTCTTGCACCCGCTTAAATAGTGACTTTTGTTCCAACAAAAATTCCCATTCTGCAATAGCTTCCCATAAATTGTGCGTGGCTTCGTTGATCATGTTTTCTACAGAAATTTCTATATCTGGCCACTGCTCTTTTATAATTTTATCCGCAAGCGCAATACCTTTTTCTGTAAGTCCGACAACATTTCTTCGCTTATCATCAGATTTAATTTTGTCTAAAACCAAACCCGCTTTAGCCATTTCTTTGATAATATTTGTTACGGATGGTTGAGAATGACCAATTTCGTTAGCGATCTCTGTAATAGTTTTGGCTTCATTTTCTGAAAGGACAAAGAATACTGGAAACCACTTGGGCGCAAAATCTGCGATATCATACAGCTCGTAAATTTTGGTGGCATCTTCAGTTACTTTTGCTGTTAATAAGCGTAATCGGCTTCCAATCGCCATTTTACCTGTTCGTTCGAATAAATTCATAATTAATTACATAATTGATTATGCAAATATACATGTAAAATTTGTTTCTGCAAGTTTTGCTAGGATATTGCTAAGTAAACTGATGCTGGTAATGCTAGCCTTTTAAAATTTTATTGCCTTTTTTCTACGCATTTCTTTTCATTTTCAGTTAATATTTCTACGTTGGGTTCGTAATTTCGTCTGGCAAAAGGTAAATTTTTTAAAATTTTACGTTCTAAATCTTTTGCTGGTTTATTTATTTTATCCTCCTGGAAATAAGAAAAGGGAATATATTGTTGATTTTAGCTTTAAACAATGTATTGTTAGATGCAAGGGTAGTATAAGAGGTAATTTAGGAATTTAAGTATGATTTTAGCTTAGGGTTTTGCAACAAGCCCACCTGACGCAAACTGCGTAGCCCTCACCGAAGGTAAGCCCTTGTTGTGCGTTCGGCATTATTGTTTCATCAGTTCTTTAACTCCATTTTTTAAAATTTTAGCGTTTATTCGTTTTACACAATAGTTTATTTCAGATTTAAATTCTTGTATATTATTTTCTATTAGACTTTCTGCAATAGAAGTCCATAAATTATCTTTTAGCCTGAAATCTGAAATTCCATACCTCACTTTTGCAGGAATTTCTTCAAGTAAATTTAACAAGTAGTTAAAGTTTTCTTTGGTTTGATTATTTAGGTTTAGTTCGAATGCTCTTGTAAGGATTATTTCTTTCAGATAAAGTTTCGGAACTTCAAATTTAGGGTCGTTTAAGGATGTGATTATTTCGTCGAAACTATTGATTTTTGCGATTGGTAAAAATGCTGGAATAAGATATTTACTTCCAAATTCTTTTTTATCCACAAGCTCAAATGTGCTTTCCAATGAATTTTGTGATGAATATGTTTCAATAAAAATTTCTTTTATCCATTCGAGGTCATAGACATCTTTCCTTGCATCACATTTTTTTAGAATTTTTAGGAAATTATTTTTGTCTCCTAGTTTCCCGTAATAATTTGCAATTAATCTATAACTTGAATATTGATAGGCTTTATCAGAAATTTTCGAAATTAATTCAAGAGAATTTGTTACATCATTTTGAAGCAACAGTTTTTGGATTATAAATTCAGTAAAATGGGATTGTAAAATTATATATTCTGCTTTTGATAGATAATTGATTAATTCATTGGTTGTCAATTCTAAATTTTCACAAGTTTGTATAAGTCTGCTTTCAATGGAAAGGTAGGAGCATCTATACCTTTGATTATGAACAGATAGGCTTTCATCAGCATTTTTAAGAACATCTTCAATATTTTCGATAATCTTAGTCAATGATAATGCAGGTGCTTTGTCAACCCTTTGTTTGTCTAATGTTTCAGCTTTTCTTAAATAGTCATTCGTTTTAATTAATGAAAGGATTTCGTCATTTGAAATTTCATCATTTTCAATCCAGTTGATTAAGTTGATACAAATGTCTATCTCGTTTTCTTGTTTCATTTTATGCAGAATTTTGGCCTCATCTCACAACGTTTTGCAGATTTGCGTTCGGGCGGGTTTCGGAGCACGACCTGTCCCGACAATTCTGGAAAAGCTGATATTATTACTAAAGTTCAATTGAAAAACTACACTTGAATTTTGCAATCAGCCCGCCTGACGCAAACAGCGAAGCCCTCACCGAAGGAAAAACTTGTTAGCGGTAGTTTTTTATTTTTACATTCTCAAAAGTCATCAGAAAACCATTCTTCCTCTAAATCATCCTCGTCAGATATTTCATTTTTATCATTTTTTAGATTTTCCTCGCTAACAAGTCCACGAATAAATGTTTCAAAGTCTTTCGCTAAAAGAGTTTTTTTATAATCCCATTCTTGGTCAACGTGTACAACTTCTGGTTCTCCGTATTTTCCACATTTTTCATAGTCTAACATTATCATATCGTGTCCTGCTGAAGGACAATCACAAATGAAAATGCCGGTATTTGGATATCCCCATTCATCAACCATAAATTGGCTTCCTAAACTACCGCATAATGAATATGTTTTTTTTCTTCCAATTCCCATAATTCCTGTTATCGCACAATGGTCTTCCGCCCAAGAAGTACTTTCTATTGTAGGAAAACAGCAGTTTTTTGGCGTTCCGCCATTGTGAAGTTTCATAAGTTCTATGTACGAGGCTGGAAGTTTGTAATCCAATTCCTTTTCTACCGAAATAATAAGCTCGTCTGTCGGAAATTCTCCAACATATTCATTTATTGAATATTCGCTGTCATCCCAAAAGTCTGAAAAGTCAAAGTCGTGAAATATTTTTTGTTCCATTTCTTTTAGTGAAGTTTCTTTTTAAAATTACCGCCAACGTTTCGGGGCTTTGCGATGGTGGGGCAATCGAAGTACAAAAGCTGATATTATTACTAAAGTTCAATTGAAAAACTACACTTGAATTTTGCAATCAGCCCGCCTGACGCAAAACCCTTGTTGTGCGATTGTGCTTTTTATTTACTTTCGTTTATCATTTTGTCAAGTAAATCGTCAAATTCGTTTCGTTCGTCTGATAAAAATACAGTGTCATCGTTTGGAAAATCTTCTGTCCAGATAATGCTGTCAGCTTTTACATTTGGATTTTCAGATTGTGAAAAAAGCTCGACTATGAAGTTAATTTTATTTTCAGCTTCATATTCATAATCTTCTGGATTGAAAAGTTGTTTAACAACGACTTTATAAAAACCATTTTCTATGTCAAATTTTAGGTCCTTATTGATTTCATCAGGTAGTTTTGTGTCTTTAAATTGTAGAGACGTAGTTAAGTCAGTCCAATTTATCAGATATAATTTTTGGTCTGTAACTTCTATGCTTTGTCCAAACTTTCTGAAATATGCTTTGTCTGTTTCGATATTAATTAAAAATTCAACAGTCCATTCATTTTCCCAAGAAGTATCGAATACAATTAAGTTGTCTTTATTTGTTTCAAGTATAAAATTATTTAACTGCCTCCAAGTCCAGTTTGTTTGGTTGGCTAATGTTTCATTATACTTTTTTGTGTTTGCAATCGCAATTATTGAACCGTCTGTAATAATCTTTAATTTTTGTGTATTCATTTTTGTCAGTTTCTTTGTTTTACGATTGTTGTTTTAGCATATCGCACAACGCTTTGCAGCTTGGCGAAGTGGCGGAAATCGAAGCACAAATGTTCAGTTTTGCACAAAAGTTCAATCGAAGAACTGCCGTTGATTTTAGTACTAAACCCGCCATTTTGCCAAACTGCTGTTATATGCCGCTTTTCTTTGTCCACCTGTATTTACTTCCATATTCTTTGTCGTTAGTTACAATTTTATATTCAATTTTCGCTCTGTCTTTAACCAAATAATATTGGATTAAGTCAGAATATTGACTGTTTGAATAAAATTTAAGTTCATTTTTTTCTGTCCAAGTTCCGTTGAGCACATAGTCAGATTGCATATCGGCAATTAGATAGTTTCCATATTTTGGTATTTGTCCGCCAACTGGAATTATAGAAATGTGAATGAAATTCAAGTTACTTCTGTCTTTTAAGTAGCGATATGAAACGAGTTCAAATTGTCCATTTGGTGCAATTTCTCGGTGTTCTATTTCTAAATGGTCGTCTTTGTCAATATAGTCCAAAGCTGAAACTTTGATTTTTACACCATTAATTTCTTTGTCAGTTAGGGTGATTTTATCTCCTGACCGCAAAGAAGGTAAAATGTCAAATTGTGCAGATATAGTTTGATTGTCTAACCACTTTAATCTTGTCAAAGTGTTTGGAAGAGAAAAGTCCCGCAAGTTTTTTGTTGTGTCAGAAAGTTTCAGAATTGCTGTACCTGATTGTCCATAGCCAAATGCTCCGAGGTCTAAACTATAATTTATTAAAAGCATAGAACTGTCTGGTGAAAACTCTCTATAATTTTCTACATAATCTTGGTCTGTCATAAAAACTTCTTCTTTCCTGTCGTAAAGATTACAAGAGGATAGAATTACCAATGTCAATATGTATATTGTCTTTATCACGGTGTCGTTTTAAAGTGGCATATAACGTTTTGGGTATTGCCGAAGGCGGGGGGGGTTAGCACAAAAGTTCAATAGAAAAACAAATGTTGAACCTTGCACAAATGTCCAATCGAAGCCGTTCAGCCCCGCTTTTGGCAATACCGTGTTATAGGGCGTTTTTCTTCATTCTGTCGTCATTTTACAATGTTTTCAATTGATGGCTCGTCAACTCTTAACCACCTTAAAATTTCCCTCGCTCTTGTTTTGTCCTTCTTTTTGGCTTTATCAAACTCGTCCATTAGTCCGCTTTCCCAAAGTCTTTCATTGACTGTCATTCCTGAAAGTCCGACAATTTTTTGTATCCTGTAAAGTGTCTGTTCGTCAATGAGTTTTTTATAAATATGCTCACAAGCTTCTTTTTCTGTTGTATAGGTTCTTATCGAATGTTTTTCTCCTCGTTCTTTATAATATGTTTCATATTCAAGTCTAAATTGTCCTTGTCTTATTGTTAAGGCAATTTTGTCATTGTCGTCAGTAGAGCCGAAAAGTCCGTGAAGGAAATATTGGTTTTCATCAATTCCCTTTTCTTTTAACTTGTTATGTAAGTCTGAGATTGTCATACTTTTTTTATTATATCAATTCAGATTCCAACAGAGTCAAAGGAAATTGAGAACCTTCATCTTGTAAATGTCCTTTTACTTTAAGCGACTTAAGTTGTTCTAAACGTTTTTCGTCACTCTTGTTTTTGAAAATGACCGTCATATTTCGTTTACTTCCTTTAAAGTCAACGATGGTTGATAAGTAATGATGTCCACCGTCAACCCCTGTCGATAAAATTTTAAAATCGCTTATTTCAAATTCTGATGTCATCTGTTTTATTGTGTCGTCTTTTTAAAATGCCCTATAACGTTTCGGGGCTTTGCGATGGTGGGGCAATCGAAGCACAAAACTTCAATTTTGTACAAAAGTTGAACCGAAGAACTGCCGTTGAACTTTGCAGTTTCGCCTCACTATTGCAAAACCCTTGTTACCAGCAGGCGTTTTTACGTGTCTGTTGAAACATCGTCCCAATTTTGATTCAAATAATTTATTAACCAATTCAATGCGTGATGTCGTTCGACAACGACACTACTATTGAGTCCACTTGGTGCTTCTTCGCCTTTAATTCTTGCACTTACGCAAGCCCAATTAAGTCTTAGAATTAAGTCTGCTTGGTCAAGAATTTCTTTTTTACTTCTCAACTTTGCTTTTTGTCTAAAGCCTTGTTCTTTGAGTTCATAAATTATTTTCACATCTTCTGCTACATTGCACATTTTGTCAGGATAACTTAAAGTGTCAACATAACCTAATGCCCATAATAAAACGTGTAAACTTTCATACCTCCAATTTGCATCTATTGTTTGTTGTTCTGAAGGTTGTTCAGCATTTACGTATGCTTTTTCATTTGGTGTTAATTTAGCATTAATTCCAAAGTCATTGTTCATTTGGCTTAAATCTTTCTGTTCAAGTCCCTCACTTTTCAAACCGATATAACAAAGTGCCAAAGCTCTGTCCACAACTTCGTCCTGTGTCCTAAGTTTAACCTTTTCGTCTGTCTCAACAAATAGAGAATTAGGATTTTTATAAACTGGAATATTCTTTTGCTCGCAAAAAGCTTCCGATTTAGCTCGTCTTTCAAGTTGGTCTTTTGTTGCAGTTATATTCTCAACAGGTTTTGTTATGGATTGAGTTGTCGGATTTTCAGAATTTATATTTTTAGACTTGTTTTCTCCACAACCAAAAAGTGTCGATAAAATACCCATAGTCAAAATTATTGTTAGTCTTTTCATTTATGTCTTTCAAATTTGTAATGTGTCGCTATACGCTTGCTGGTAACTTGCGTATTAGAGCAACATAGCCGTATATACACGTTTTTACACGGATAAAATCGCTTTGCTCTTTAAATATGGCTCAATTTATTTCGTTATTTTAGCCTCTTTCAGTTTTTTCTCTACTAGCGTTATCGTCTCTTTGCCATCCGGCATTGCGCCAAAAAAACCAGCCGATCGCCAAGTTCTGGCTTCCCAGATTAGAGATTTAGTATCAACATTATATAGGCTAAATAAGTAGGTAACACTTTTTAAATCGCTTCCTCTAGAACTTACATTTGTAATGGTAGTTTTAAAAATATAAGGCTTACCGCTTTGTTTGGCAATTTCCCAAACATTGGGTTCAGTTCCTCTATAGGCATCTAATTCAATCATCTTTTTTGTAGCATCGTCAGACATGGTTTTAATTTCTTCAGTTACCAAGCCACTTGTTTTTAAAGCATTATATAATGGTTCTATAAAATCAGTTCTTTCCAAACCTAGCTTTGCACCAACTATTACGTACGAGGTTTTTTCTAATTCTTCTTCGTGCCAGAAAAGGGCGTTTTTTATTGGAGAAGAAATTTCTGTGGAGGTAAGCACCTCGAACTCGGGCTTGCTAAAAATGCTCCGGTAAATAGATGCGCCAATGGCCAAAATAAAAACACCGATAATCAGTAGTCCTAAAATTCCTTGTATTTTTTCCTTCATCAGTGTGCTGTAGTATTTGCTTATTGTTTTAATTCAAGGGTCAATATTTTTATTGATTGGTTTGTCCCTCGTCAATGCTTTTTGCATTATTAAATATCGCGTTAGTTAGCTCAGTTGTATCTTCCGCTGAGAAATGACTATGACCAATTCCTACTAATTGCGCATTAATTCCCTCGGTCGGTTGTAAAAATGTAGAGTAGGCGAAGCCTATTAATCCTATCACATATTTTTCTCCGGCGCCAAGCCCAACTAATTTGTGTTGTACAAAAGAGTTTATTTTCTTTGGGTCTAAAAAGCAGATTAAACGGCCAAGTCCAAAACTATAGCCATAATAGCTTAAGGCAAAAACATTAAATAAGGTTTGGTTGCTAATATCCCAACGTTCGTCGCTCGTTACCTGATTAAACAATTGCTCGCTTTTTTGTTCAAATAATTCTACCATTTTGAGAAGGTTTTAACCGTTAAGTTTTGTAAGTCGCGACAGTTCATCAAACTCCGCTGTAATCGTTTGCCCGTTTTTTGAGGCAACTAGTTTAGCTCCGTTTTCTGAAATATGATAACCTTTTGCCGTTAAATAATTTGTTAGGCCTAGGTTATGGTTCATTTCAAACTGCGAAATAAGTTGCGGAAAAACCGTTAGAATTCTGTGGTGGTCGTCTTTTGGGATGTTTTCTATTTGCTCAATTTGTAAGGTTACCAGCATAGCGCCTTCGCCATAATCGGCAATGTAATAACCGCTGGTGTTAAACATTCCAGAAGCTACCGAACCAATAAGGTGTAAATCGGGATTGGTTGCATCAAACCGATTAATACTTAAAAGATCGATGTCGTTTTCTACGCCGTATTTTTTTAGTTGTTTTGCTTGTTTTAGGATGTTTTCGGGTAAGCCAGACGATGTGTTTGCCCAGGCCCAAAGCCAAGTTTGAGAAGAATGCGAGAATGTTCCTAAAACTTGTATGGGGAAAACCAAATCGGCTCCAAAGCTGATTTCTCCTTTTCCCATGTCAACATTCCAATCTTTGTCGCCGATTATTTCGCCTAAGGCAATTTGCTTGTCAAATGCATAACCACCGAACTGTTCAATAAGATCTTGTTCTGTTTTGCAAGTTGGTACACTAGGTAAATGTGCCGTTTCTTTTGGCTGTTCGATCTTCTCGTTTTGTCCAAAGATCTTATCAAAAAATCCCATAAGAAAATATTTTTAACCTGTGGTAAATGTTTGCCAATTGTAATCGTTATTTAAACTCGATAGCAAGCCACCGGCTACGTTATTGGTTGTAAAAACTACGCTTCAACTTCAAAAAAAATTACCACAGGTATTTAGATTGGATTAATTAGCTTTATCTATCCTGGTTTCGCTTGGTCCACCATAATAAACAGATTTATCGCCCATGGTTGTTTTGCCTCTATCAACTTGCAAATCCAAGGTAAAAGAAACTTCCATTTTATCGGTGTGTTTTAAAGGCTTTCCGTCGTTATCATAAAATACAACTTGGTCCATGGTAAAAGTACTTGGTGCGTCAAATTCGTTTTTGCCTTTTCCATTTTCCATAGGTAGCGTTGCAAGCATTTTCCCTTTGCCTTCAGGCTGTTCGTAAAAAGAAATTTGTGGCAATTGGCTTTCGTTAGTTGCGTTACCACGTACGGTAATATCGCCACCAATAAAAGGGTAACCAACAATGGCAAATCGCTTGCCGTTATTTTCTTCGTTTTGGTTTAATGTATGGTATTGCTCAAAGGTTACCACTTGTCCTTTTTCTTTTTTGCTGCATGAAACAAGCATAGCTGATGCGAGTGCGATAAATAGCGTTTTCTTCATTTTGTTTTTCATTAGATGGTGTTTATTATTTTTTATAGATGTTTAGTGTTTATATGTTTGAGAAGTAATTTATCAATTGTGAATCGATATGAATCGTATTAATTTTTAGCTATCTATTATCTTAATAAGCCAATAAGCCGGATACTTTTAAATTTGGATAACGTTCGCCCAATTTTTTAAGAAAATCGTTAGCAATTACAATTTCTTCAATGTTTTTTTGAACGTTTAAAGAAAAAGTACTAACGCCAACATTTGCGTAGGTAAACAACAAGGCAGAGAATATAATCAATTCAATATAACTGTCGTCTGTAGCAAGCGAAATTCTGTAAGCTTTAACATTATCGCCTTTTTGTTTGGCAAATGCCTTTATCATGCCTTCTAACGGAATTTCGGCAATTGTTGAAGCCTGTAAGCGAGCAGCATCAAAAACCAAATGTGCAGAAATTTCTCCATCGGTATCAGTATCTAGCAAATGTAAATCGGCACCGCTTAAAATTAAATATTTAGGTGTTTGTACGGTGTGATACCTTACCGTCCCCAAGGTTGCCATGCCTTTTAAACTATCCTTTAAGCCATCTTTTATAGAGTCTTTTGTAGAATAATTAATGTTTGCGTAGTTAAAAGCATCAATAGATTTGCCATCCATCTGTTTTGGAATAAAAGAAAGCTCGCCATTTAAAAAGTTGTTTTTGTAGGCGCCTGCATTATTCATTTCAGATCTGAAATCTGTATTTAAAAACATTTCTGCTTGTTTCTTTTTTTTCAGCTGCATAAAATAAAATATGCCTCCGTAAATGGCAACCATGCCAACAATAACCATAATAACTGTACTGCTCATCTTTTCTGTTTTTTAGGTAAATATTAATTAAATTTTTGTGGGTATTACTTTAGTTTTTTTTGATGGAAGATTTCCCCAAATTAAAAACGCAACGAAAACTATTACGATAAGTTTAGCACCATATCTGGTGTAAAATGGCAATCTATTAAGTTTGTCTTCACTTAGTTTTTCAGCTGCCAGAAAGGCTTTTAGTTCACTTTTTGGAATATCAAAATATCTTTCCGTCTTCTCGTCATAAGCAACCAGTTTGGGCTCTTGCGTAATGTATAATGGGAGAATGTAGGCAATGTTAAATTCTTGATGTACCGTTGCCAAATCTAGATAGTTGCCATTGTCTAATTTAAATTCTTCGGTATTTGGCAAATCGTAAACTTTATTTAAAACCTGTCTTTCGCCAATAGGAATTTTTGCCTTTGAAGAAGCTAGTAGACAAGTGTTTAGCAGTATTACTAATGTTAAAATAAGTTGTTTCACGAGATCAATTTTAATTTAAGTAATAGTTTACAGCATGCCAGTGGGCGTTAATAACATTGTAAAAATAATCGTTGATGTGGATACAATTTTGGTAGATTTATTATTCGTAGGGATTATTCAAAAATTCGCTTAGATCGAATTACTATTTGATCAAATAAATCAGCAAAAAAGGCGAAAAAGTTTCAGTTAATGTCTATTGTCGCAATTAGTTGGGATGTTGTTGTGTGTTTTGCCGACAAGTATTAAAGACGGACAACCAAAAGAGTGGTATTCAAAACCAAAAATAACGGGCGGTTTGTTTTTAAATAAGTTACCGGCCCACTGATTTTCTAAATCATTATCTTCTATAAAGTTTAAGGGAGCTAAAGATATGCCCTCGCTAGTTGAAAATTCTTTTTCGACCATTATTTTGTTGCTGGAAGAATCGACAGCAATCAAGCGCCTTTTTTCAGTTCTCCCATTAAATAATATATCCTGTACGTAATAAATTATATTGGCACTTTTAAATTTATAATGTTTGCCAATAGTGTAATTGCCTTTTTTAACACCTTTTGTAGAAAACGTTTTTGGAAACTCCTTTGCGTTTATTTGTTGCCATCTAACCAATTGCATTTTTTCTTGGGTAAAGGGATTTTTATTGCCTAAGTAAACAAATACATTGTCGTAATAATTAGCCAGCGATTGCTGCAATACACTTTTATCCAGCTCAAAACCTATCCTATAATCGGAGTAAGAAAATGTTTGGTCTTTATGTGCGTAAGGTGTAAGATAGGCAACTGCTTTAAGCTGTTTTACGGGTATTTTTGCCAACTTGTTGTACTTGTAATCGTACAAAAACATAGTGTCGGTTTCGCTGATTTTGGTTTCGCTCGTTAATTTTGCACGGTAGCTATTATCCAACTCCACATGTTTCAAGTCTTTAAACGCTATGTTTTTTTGATTTGCAATATATTTTGCTGGTACAGGCAAAGTATCGTGATAGATATCTGAAAGGGAAACAAAGGCTTTCTGGTCGCTATCGCCCACGAGCACAACCCTGAATATGTCGATATCGTTTTTTTTAAATATTTGTGCGTTTTTACCTTGCTCTGCTTTAGTTGCATATCCATCGCAAGGAAAATCGCAAAAGGATAATGCCATTAATACTACTACCGAAAAAATAGACAATTTGTATAGCATAATAATACGGTTAATTACACAGCTGGCAACTAAACCTAAACTGTATCGTTATACTAAAATAATAAGCTTGCTAATAGGAATTTGAGCAGTTTATAATTCGTTAGGTTTAATTGCTTATTTGCTAGGAAATAGTTGTTATTCGACTGGAAGCAACCGTTAGCATTAGATCGGGATTTTTAAAAGCTATAGGTATAACCGATTTCATCTAAATCAGTTTTAAGGAGTTGCCAGTCATCGAGTTGGTTAACTACTGATAAAACCATTGCTTTGTTAAGCGTTTGCCCTGCGTAAATAGCTGTTGCAAGCTTTAGTAGGGCAGAAGGGTCTATGGTATTTTCATCAAAGTAGGTTACGGCCCAATCTGCGTACGTTTGCGGATTTCCGTCGAAAACAGTCAGAAATTCTTCGGCATTATTATCATGGTTTTCGATTTCCCCAATTTCCCAGTTTCTTTGCTCGGTTGTCCATAAACAAAAGGTTGTACCTACAGAATTCACCGGTTCTCCGAAAATAAATTCTTCGAAAATTGCGGGTAAATTACTGGTTAATTGTGCTTTGTCTGGTTGTTCAAATTCGTGTGCGTATCCATTTATTACGCATCCATCTGACCTAAATAAAACTAACATTTGGTCGCCGTCGCCATCTCTCATCTCAAAAAATTCTTCGTCTTCTGCCCAGTCTTTGTTATAAGAATAATAGCGATATTCCCAATCTTGCGAAAGAATTGCGTCTAATACTGAAATTGCCTTACAAACGGATTTTAGTTTGTCGCGTCCGAGTAGTAAGCTGTAATCTTTAGTGGAAATCATTAGTTATGATTGGGTAAGGTTAGATAAGGATGGTGTTGGCGTTTACTTATTTGTTGCGAGCTTAATTGTTCGGATTAAACTCTATCAACCATTCAATACCAAATTTATCTCTAAACATTCCAAAAAATGATCCCCATGGGCTATCTCCCATCGGAAACTCAATATTTCCACCTGCAGAAAGCCCATTAAATAAGTGGCTTGCTTCTTCTTTATCTTTTGCGCTAACAGAAATCTTCGAACGATTTTCATTTTCATTTACCCTGCCCATTATTTCTGGAACGTCGTTTCCCATTAGCAGATTTTGACCAATAGGCAAAGCAATGTGCATAATCTTTTCTGCTTCCTTTTCGGCTACAGGAAATTCGCCATTTGCCAAATCCTTAAAGCGGACAATTTTTGAAAAATCTCCGCCGAATACCGACTTGTAAAAAGTAAATGCTTCTTCGGCATTACCGTTGAAGTTAACATGTGGATTGATAAGTGCCATAATTTTTAGGTTGAAATAGATTGCTTAGCCGATTACTATTGTGCAGGGAACTTAGACATATCCATAAAGAAAATTTCCCAAGTGTGACCGTCAAAATCTTCTAACGTTCGTTGTTGCATAAAGCCGTAATCTTTCATTTCTGTAGGCTCAATACCGCCTGCCTGCAGTCCAGCTTCCATAAGTTGATTAACTTCTTCAACGCTGTTTAACGCTAAAGAAAAAAGGCCAGCCAAACTAGATTTCGTATCTGCAATGGGCTTAGTGGCAAAAGATTCGAATTTTTCGTGAGTTAAGAGCATTACGAAAATGCTTTCGCTCCATACCATACATTTTGCGGTATCATCAGAAAACTGTGGGTTGTTTGCAAAACCCATAGCAGTATACAGATCCATAGATTTTTGAAGATCTTTTACGGCTAAATTGATAAAAATTTGTTTTGTCATGAGGTTATAGTTGTTTTTGTATTACAATGTTAGCAAATATTTTTTATCGATTTGTAGTTCTTGATTTTAGTTTTGCGTGACTGTTGTTATAGATTTTACCCTTTTTGGGATGGGTGAATTTAATGGCAGACCAAGTGCTATTTATGCTCAAACAAGTGCTTTCTACCAAGCCAAATTCATAACCAATTTTAATTACTTTGGGTAAGGATAAATCTGTATTTAGCTGTCCGCCTTTGGGCCAAGATACCCAAAGCATCCCGTTTAACTTAAGGTGATCTTTTAATTTCGGGAAGAGATCCAATTGTTCATCGCTTTGCTTTACAAATAGGTGGATGTAATCAAACTCTCCAGCCAATGTTTTAACTTGTTCAACATCTGGAAGTGTTATTGCATTAATTGCTTCGTTGCTGGCGTTAACAAAGTAAGTTCTTGCATTTTCCTTTATTCCCATTTTTTGTGCTACTGTTTTCATTGAAATGGGTAAAATTGCCAAATGATTAGATTTTTATGCTCTATTAAGCTTTCTCTAAATTAACAAAATTGTATTAAAAAATAAGCGTCGAATGTCAATATTTAACGCTTATTTTATGCGCTATTTTAGGTAGATGCATGGTTCCAAAAACTGTCTTCATCTTTAATGTTTTCAGAGAACAACCAAACTTCGCAAATTTTTCCATTTTCTATTCTCAATAAATCCACCCCATCCATATCAAGTTTTTTGCCTGCTTTTTCTGCTTTAAAATGTATTGTTGCAGTAACCAAATCTCCATTGTTGGCAATATATTCAATATCATCTATGGCAAAACTTCCATCGCTCCACTTCATGAAATTCCCTAGATGTGCAAAAACATCGGCTTTGCCACTATAAGTTCCGGATTGAATGCCTTCTCCAGGTTGATGCCAAACGATATCTTCTGCAAATAAACTTCCTACGGTATCGAAATCGCCTTTAGCCACTGCTTCAAAATACGATCGAACAATTGTTATATTTTCTGACATAATTTTTTGATTATTTAATTCCTTGCAAATTTCTACCTTTACTTTATATTACACAAGTACCTACTAAAAAGTAGGGTACATACTTTGAGTTAAAAATTGCTGATAATCAATATTATAAAATGGAAATAAATATTTCTGATGAGAACTGCCCTTTAAGAAAAACGCTTGAAATAATAGGCGGTAAATGGACTATGCTGATTATTTTCCAGATAAACGAACGCACCATTAGATACGGCGAACTGAAAAGGTGTGTGGTAGGAATTAGCGAAAAAATGCTGATTGGCCAATTAAAGTTTTTGTGCGAAAAAGGGATAGTAAGCAAAAAATCTTTTCCCGAAATACCGCCGAAAGTAGAATATACCTTAACAGATTTGGGAAAAGAGTTATTACCGGTGATCAACCAAATTATTCAGTTTGGCTTGCAACATCAGTTTTAATTATCCGGTAATTTTTAGAGATTGTATCAAATCATCTTTTATTACTAGATGATAAGCTAAAACAATTGGGCTTCCAGGAAAATTCCCCGAAACTTCCGCTTTCAAAATTTCTTCTGCCGGTAAATATTCAATTGGTTCCATTACCGTCTGGTATTCCTCGTTAGCTTTTTTAATCCATTGTTCAATTTCTGTTTTTCCTTGATGTGTTTTTCCTTCATCAAAAACTACGGCTGTTTCTGCAAAACAACTGGCGTAAGCATGGCTGTCGAAATTGTTTTGTGCTTGTGTTAAATCTGCGATTACTTTTGGTAAGTTCATTTTTAGTTTGATTAAATTGTTGGCACTGTGCCACCGTCGATTACAAAATTTGTTCCTGTTAAATAATTAGCCCTTGGCGAAACCAAAAAGCCAACCAATTCCGCTACTTCTTCTGGCTCTGCCGGTCTGCCAAAAGGTATTCCGCCCAAGGCATCCATTACACCTTGTTGCGCTTCCTCTACGCTACTGTTTGCATTTCTTGCAAGCTCATTAAGCCATGCTTTTGATGCTGTAGTATTTATCCATCCTGGCGAAACAGTGAGTATGCGAACTCCTTTTGGCGTTACTTCATTTGATAGGCTTTTACTATAATTTATCAATGCTGCTTTTGAAGCTGCATAAGGCAATGTAGAATCGTATAGCGGTAATTTACCTTGGATAGAGGCAATGTGAATTATAACTCCACTTTTTCGTTCAATCATTTGCGGTAAAAATCCTCTGTCCAATCGTATAGGGGCAAGCAAATTTGCCTGTAGGGTTGATACCCAATCTTCTTCCGTTAATGCGGCGAAACCACCCGCAGGAGTTACTGAAGAACCCAAGTTATTTACTAAAATGTCCAGCCTTCCGTACGTGGAAAGTACCTCGCTAACCAATTTTTGTGCATCTTCTGCCTTGCTTAAATCTGCAATGGCAAAGTGCTGTCCCGTAACTGCTACCTCCGGCGCATTTCTAGCAGTGATTATCACCGTTGCTCCTGCTTTCTGAAGTCGTTCGGCAATGGCTTTTCCAGCACCTTTAGTGCCACCGGTTACTAAAGCTATTTTTCCAGATAACTCATTATTAAAATTAAATTGCTGTTCCATATCTATCATTGTTTAGTACAAAATTGAAGCATATAACCGGTTTGCGCAAGTACGGAAAACCGAATTGCATAGGGATAAATTTTTCCCCTATTGTACAATTTGGAACATAGGTGTACTTTTGAATATGAAGGATAGAAAAATTCCATTAAACTTAAATTGTGGACTCGATCTGATAGGAGAAGTGCTTTACGGCAAATGGAAAATTCGTTTGCTGTGGTTTATTAACCAAGGCCATCAAAGGCCTAGTGAACTGCAAAGGAAAATTCCAGATGCTTCCCGTAGGGTTTTAAATATTCAGCTCAAAGAATTGGAAGAGCATGATTTGGTTGCCAAGAAGATTTACCCTGTTGTGCCTCCGAAAGTAGAGTACAGCTTAACGGCATTCGGACAAACGGTAATTCCTGTAATCGCTGTATTAGGGAATTGGGGCAACGAAAACGAAGAGCGATTGAGAAGTCTAATTTTAAATGCACCTAATCGGTAATCTTAAATAGAGGTTATTTACAGAAAATGTTAAAGTTTTTAGTTAAAACTTGATCGAAACGCCAAAGGCGAAAAATTTGTTTTGCTTTTAAACAATTTGCTAAAACTTTGAGAATGCCCGAAACCCAGTTGGTAAGCAATTTCAGAAACTGATAATTCGGTGGTAGAGAGTTTTTCTTTCGCTTTCGCGATAAGCTTATCGTGTAGGTGTTGTTGGGTAGACTGCCCGGTTAATTGTTTGAGCAAGCTTCCTAAATACTTGCTGGAGATATTTAATTTATCTGCCACAAATTGTACCGTTGGTAAACCTTTCGAAACCAAATCTTCCTTGTTAAAATAGTTTTCTAAAACATCTTCTAACTTGCCTAAAACCTGGTGATTTGTTATTTTTCGGGTAATAAATTGTCGCTCGTAAAATCTTTGGGCATAGGTAAATAAAAGTTCCAATTGGGCAATTATCACATCCTGACTAAACTTATCAATATTAGCGTTATACTCGTTTCTGATATTTTCAATAATTCCGTTCATTATTGTTTCTTCTTTGTCTGATAGAAACAAGGCTTCGTTGGTGGCGTAACCAAAATATTCGTATTGTTTAATTTTTTTGGCTAAAGGTGCATTCCATAAAAAGTCTGGATGTATAAAAAGCATCCAACCTTCTAATTTGGGGGGTGAGCCATTTGCATCACCACGTAAAATTTGTCCGGGTGCCATAAAAGCCATCAAACCTTCGTCAAAATCATATTTCTGCTGGCCGTACAATAAATTGTTGCAACCACGTTTTAAGGATACCGCATAAAAATCAAAAATTACAGCATTAACTTCAGTTTTGTTGCTAAAGTTAGCAACATCTACAACGCTGATAAGAGGATGGTTTGGTTTTTCTAGTCCAGCCAAACGATGAATTTCTGTGATGGATTTAACGTTATAAGGTTTCATTAAACAGTTTTGATAAACGGATATTTCAGCCAGATTAATACTAATGGAATGATTAAAAATGGAATTTCCATTAAAACCATTTTGAAATTGCCTACTCTCATTGCCAAAGCCATTATTACAACAATTGATATTGCATTTAGCATATTGCCTAGGAAAAATGTTTTCGGAATCAGTAGTAATACACCAATCAACAAGGTCAGTCCTCCAAATAGTGGAATCATTGCTTCGCTGATGCCTAGCTCATTCATCATTTTTAAAGATTCGGGATGTTTTTTATAATTCAAGGTGTCCCAACCGTGTTTGAAAGCCAAGAATACTGATGCCAACAGCAGCGCTAACGAGATTATACTTTTTATCATGTTCTAAAAATTTTTGATACCAATTTATCGAATTTCCTATTTATTTTTTTGTAGTTTTTTAATTGCCTTAAATTCTTTATGTCCAAAGTTCAACAGTACATTAGGCATTAATCTAGTGGCTAATTTTATTATCCTAATTGGAAATGGTTTCAATTCCTTTTTGCCTTTTAAAATTCCTTCAATGGCTATTTTCACCATTTTCTCTGCGCTCATCATCATGGCCGAGTTAGGCTGTTTTATCCAATCGTTTTGAAGATTAGTTTTTACCCCAGGGGGAATCATTTCGAAAACCTTTACATTAGTATCTTCTAATTGCAAGCGTAAAGCTTGGGTATATGCACGTAAGCCTGCTTTTGTAGCGCTATAGATAGGTGCGGGAGAATAACTCATAAAAGCAATTCCGGAAGTAACGTTTACAATGCCTGCTGATTTTTGATTAAGCAAATGTGGTAGAAACTGGTGTGTCAATTGAATGGTTCCAGTAAGGTTGGTGGCAATTTCCTGGTTGATGTTCTCTAAATCCAACGACTGATCTTGCAAGTCTATTAAACGCATCATACCAGCATTGTTGATGATGATATTTAAATCTGGAAAGAGCTTGGTAACCGCATTGTACAAATCTTTAATATCATTTGGCTTGCTTACATCACTTTTAATCGTATGCACTTTGGGAAACTGTTTTTTGGTCTCATCTAACGCATGCTGTTTACGCCCCGTTACAATTACGTTAGCTCCAATTTCTGTAAGTTGTTTTACAAATTCTAATCCCATTCCGCTGGTTCCGCCAGTGATGAGGATGGTACTGTTTTTTAACTCCATTTTCTGATCTTTTTGTTAAAGCAAAGTTCTGTAGAAAGCAGGAGGCGTATGTAGCCAAAAGTCGTATTGTTGTAGTTAAAAGTAATAGTTGCGCATTTCCAGACCAATCTAAAAAAAGATAATAGGATGGTTATAAAGCCAAGTCTTACATCAAAAATCCATCAACAGGTTTTATAGGTTCTGGTAAATCGGTTTCACCAAGCATTTGCAACAAGTCTATTTCAATAGTTCGGCAAATACTGTTCATCGGTACATCATTACTTAAACCTTCAAACGGATTTTCCGTATAGTCGCCTACTAATTCCATCATTACGAAAATCCAGCCGGTTAATGCAACAAACGGAACGGAAAGCCAAATGCCGAAAGAACCAATTTTTGCAAACTCTGATACCATGCTAAAAGGAAACAAAACGATAAATATGCACACAAAAATAAAACCTACTGCTGCGTATTGACGCGGTAAAGGCGTTTTTTTGATACGTTCGGCTTTGCCTTGGTGGTCGTAGAAATCATTCAGTATTTTTTGCATTTCTACTTGCCTAAAATTATCTACCAATCCGTTTTTATTTAACTCGGCGAGTTTTTTTGCTTGTGCGTGGTTAATTTGCGTTGCCCCGTTTTTAAAATTTGCTAATTGATTGAACTCAGATTCAGCTAAATATTTTTTTTGCTGTTTTGCAGTAATTCCATGTTCCACCAAACCAATTCCAGCTTTTTCGGCTCTACCTCGGTTTAAATTGCCAACGTGGTTTGCCAGGCCTTGATGTTCCCAAGAAGTTACCTGTAAGAGTTGATCTCTCAACGTGTAGGTCCAGGCGATATGACGGTAAATGAGATCTCTTTTAAATTGATGAACGGCAGTGGCTGAATGTTTTTCATCTTGCCAGTTTTGGATATAAGCTTCTACCATGCTTCCCCACATGCGACTGCTGTTAATAATGCCTCCCCAAATTTTTCTGGCTTCCCAATATCTATCGTAAGCCTGGTTGTTTTTAAAACCCACATAAAAGGCAACCGAGGTACCTATTACAGAAATTGGCAACCAAGGAACATTAAATTCTCTGATGGGTGTAAATTGGTATAATGAAGCGACGATAATTGCCCACAACGTGAGCCAAAATAGGTGAAAGCCCGAAAATTGCAAAAGCCCTTTAACGGTGTAGTTTTTGTAGATGTACATTAGATTTTGTTTTTCGAAACTAATATATAAAAAGTAACGAGCAAAAACTGCGAGCTTTGTGTGCTAATTGGAAAATTCTATCTGCTAAAAACACTATTTTTTCCTAATCACGTAAAGTCCTTTCTTGCCATTTTCGTGAAAATTGGTGCCATAATCGTAGGCTAGAAAACCAACATCACTTTTATTGGTAAAATTTAAAGGCAAGCCGAAAAGGTAAATATCGCTTTGCGTAATTTCGCCTATGCCATTGTGTTTGTACGCAACGGTTTTAAAATTAAATACTTCATTGTGTACATTTAATTCGTAATAAGCCGTGCCGTAAAAGGTATTAGGAATACCCGGATTATAATATCCTTCGGTAGTATAGGTTTCTTTAGAAAAAGCTAGGGTTTTTAAAGCTCCTAAAGCTTCATATTTTAGTGCTTGGTCTGGAAAAAAAGAAAAGTCTGAATTGTATGGCGTAATGTAATCGTCGGTATGACGAAGTTCATTAGAATAAGTTGCCCTTGCTGGGTCTTTAAGAAAATGCTCTTCGTGCCATTTATGAGGGATTTTTCTGCCTTTTATTTTACACTCTATTTTCGAACCTTCTGCATAAACATACATAGGGCCAGCGTTTAAAAAAGTGTAAAGTTTTGTCCATTTGCCATTGTTGCGGAAGTACACGCACTGTGCGTTTTCCAAATCGGTATGCCAACCGTAAAGCACAATGTCGGCAGTTGAATACTTCTGTTCGAATATTTGTTCCCATTCTTTTGGCGCTATGTTTTTATCGCGATTAAGCACTTCGCTAAAAGGTAGGGCAAGCGGCTTAACAGCAGAAAAATCATAAATACTATCAGCGCCAATAACGAAACAATTAATAGATTCTACAAATTTAAAGGCATCTTTTCCCTCAAACTTAAGTTCAAATACGTTTTCTCCATTGGGATCTATTTTGATGATATGAAAGTAACCATTGGTTTGGAAGTTGCTTAAGAGAAAGAAATTGTTTTGCGGAAAGTAGCGAATGTTAACATTGGCTGTTTCTGTAGCTCTGTACATTGCATATTTGTCTGATTTTAATCCATCGTTTAATTCGGGAAACTTTTTGTAGTTAGTAAAGAGCAATTTAGGGGATAGATTGATTACCGTGCACCTATCTATCACTAAAATGATGATGATAAGAATAAATATGAAGAGATACATTTTTTTCATTTTATGAGGTGGAGGTTTAATTTTTGGATTTTATGAAGTTTTAATAAACCTTGCTTCCGGCAATGGTAAGTGCATGTGTAGTTTTTATAGATGGGCAACATCTGCCATCAGTTTCTGCATAGGCTATTTTTTCGACGTAGATTTTGCCTTTATTTATTTTAAGGAAGCTAAACATATAGTCGGGTTCATATCCGGCAATTACTTTAACGGCTGATCCGGTATTTTTGTAAAGTGTTAAACCTTGGGCAACGATGGTATTTCCACCTTCGTTTGGCGCAAGAGAAAAATAAATGGCGATATCCTCCAAGCCATCTCCGGTAAAATCTCCAGTAAAGGTGTCCTGGCTATCCAAATAGGCATTGTGCGCATTTAACATCGTTGGTAAATACTTCGCAAATTGTGCTTCTGCAAGTTTTACGGCATCTTTTGGCGAAATTTTTTTCTGGTTCGATTCAGCTGTTCTTAATTCAAGATCCTTTTCTTTCAATGCCAATTCTTTTTCTTTTAGTTCTAGTTCCTTTTGCTTATCATCGGTGGCATTGTTACAGCCAAGTGCAGTGAGCATAATTACTAAAATGAGAAGTCTATATTCTAATTTCATATCGCTAACAATCTAAAAAATTAATAATACGTAAACGTCATCGATTTAACCATTGTACCCTGCTTTGGATCTACAACTATATAAGTGGTACAATTTTTTTGCTGGTCAAATTTTTTATAAACCTTTACACTTTTATCGTATTTACGTTTGTAAACAACGTCTTCATCGCCATTTTTTGAATGCCATGTCTCTTTGCTCACATCGCCCAAATGGTCATATTCAAATTGCACACGGTTTTTTAAACTTCCGTCTTCGTCATAGCTTTGGGTTTCTATTTTTTGTCCGTATTCGTTATACGTGTATTTGTTGTCGAACCTAAATTCATTGTCTTCGTTATGCTGTATTCTCACCTGATTTTTATCTGCAGCATAGCTATACAACCAAATTTGCTTATGGTACTGTTGCTTAACCAGGTAACCGTTCTTATTATACTCAAATTTCATATCTCCAGCGAAGTCAAAATCATCGCCTTCTAAACGGCTTCGTATGATATTTAGCTCGCCGTTTTTATCGTAGATTAAAGAATCTATATTTGTGCTTTCGCTACCAAATCGTTTACCAAATGATTTTCTATTAATTACCCTTCCATTTTTGTCAAAAATAACCGTACAATCATTATCCATTTCGGCCAAAGGCGGATAATCGGTTTCTTCATTTCTATCAAACGCTTCATAGTTGCTGACATCAATAACAGAATCCTTGGGCAGATAAACGGTTTTTTGCGATACCGATTTCAGTTTTCCTTTTAGGCCATATTTTTCAACCGTTTGATTAATTTCTTCTTTAGTAGCCTGATAAATACTTTTGGGCTGTAAATTGATTTTCTCCACCTGGTTTTGAGCGCAACTTTGCAGGCAAACAAAAACTAAGATAATGGGGATGATATTTTTAGCTTTCATATTTTTATTAATTATTTCTAGCGCTTTTCTAATAGGTTACGCTATTAACAACTGAACATTATAAAAATAGAATAAGAATAGTAAATAAATATCTCCGATTACAATTCGCTGGGCTTTGTTAACAATTCGTTGGATTTGGATTGTTATTTGTAATTGGCTTAGGGGAGTTAGTATGGGTTGTTAACTGCATGACTAGTAAAGTCGCTTGCCTATTATGTTTAATGGCTATCAACCCTTTAATTTTTTGCGTTCTTTTTACAACGAGAAATTGGTTTATTTTTTCTTCCTGGCTTTTGTTGGTGGCAATTCTGTAAGCGAAATTCTAATTAATTCGCTCAGCCAATCGCTATCTCCGATTTTTTCTTCAATCAGGAAGCTTGGCTTTGCACCTTCGTATGGTGATGCTTCAACAACGTCTCCAATAAACGCTCTTCCGGAAATAGTTGGCTTAACGAATAACTTGTTGTCGCAAACCAAGGCGAACAATATTTCGTCGGCATAAATCCCATACTCGCCAAACATTTTTTTAGCGGTTATTTTTCCTGCATTTTTGATTTGTTCTACAACAAAATCCACGAAATTTTGGTCGGAAGCCATTGTTTAATATTTTATTTTAAGATTACCCATGCATCAAACTACTGATTCCAATTCGTAATTGCTTTTTGTAAAGCAGCATCCGTATTTAATAGTTTTGACAGCTCATCATCGTTTAATTTTTGTTTTTGCGATAACAGAATGCTCCATATTTGTTTCATCGAAGATGCTCCGCCCGCATCATAAATATCGCCCGCTGTAACATGGAAACGACATTGATACCAGCCGTAATTATCGGGAAAATTTTTAGCTATTTCGTTATAATTGGCTTCAAAATCTTCCAGTTTTGTAAATTTTAATTGCTGAGTAGGGAAGGACGAAACAGCCGTTTTTGTAAACACAGTGATGTACGGTAGTTGTTTCGGGTCGTTATCAGCTAGATAAGTGTGTAATAATACATTGCACAATAATTCGTTTAGCCAGTTACGTTGGCTAAGCATTTTGGCTGCACTCTGAAAAGCATGTCCTAATTCGTGTATCGCTAATAAATCGAAGGCATTGGTTAAATTTATTTCACCATTCTTGTCGGTATAAGTTGCTTTCATTTTCTCGGCAAGCTCTTTAGGCAATTTGTAGACCGGAGGTGCATTACGTTTCCAAAAATCATTATTTTCTGATGCTACCACCAATCTTCCGTCGGGTAAATAATGTGGAATACCATAAATAGCTTGAGGGTGGGCATATTTTTTCCAATCAGTAGGAGACAAAACTAATAAGGTATAGTTAGGTTTTACATCGAATTGTTTTTGAAAGTAGATTTCAGCTTTAGCAACGTCAGTTGATATTTTTATGGCTCTTTCTTTTGCGTTCTCGCTAAAGTAAACATTTTGGCTAATGTTGCCCAGCTTTTGAAGGCCATAGTAGGTTTGGGCAAAACTTACGTTGGTAAATGCCAAAAATAGCACGATGATAATGTTGGATTTCATGCCTTAAGAGTTTTGATTAAAATTATTGTGAGGCTTTTCGCTAATGGGGAACTGCTTGGGAAAGAGGGGGGTAGGTGCGTAATTTAACTAAAATACAAATTTTAATCGAAGTATAAAAGCCAATTTTATTAAAAGGTTCAATTGAAAAACCGCTGTTGTATTTTGCTGTTTCGCATCAAATTGCAACCGACTAAGCCCTTACCGAAGCCAAACCATTGTTAGTCGCAATTTTCTTAAATTCCTGTATCTCATTGTAGTCGGTTATCCCTAAAAGCTCTATTCCTCTCAAAAAGTTAATTTTACCTTTCTGAATGCAGACGGAGCCTTTCAGCTAGCTTTTGGCAACACCTGCCTGCTGTGTTTTTATTTTTTCAGATTTTTCAATGCTAATTCTATGTCAATTGGCTGTCCTACAAATGCATTATTCGCAAAAAGCAATTTAAGTTCTTCTGGTGAAAATTGTTTGCTCATTTGCGCTTCATTCATGTATCCATTGTGACAAAAAACGTCATAGAATTTTTCTAGTTCTGTTGATATTGGTTGATGGATTGTTAAGAGTTCTCCTGGATTGTCCTTGATATGATTTGCAAAAGTGTGCTTAGTTCCTCTTGGTATAAAAACGGTATCACCTTTTTTGATAAGGGATATTTCGTCTTCTATTTGTATAAGGAATTCACCCGATACCACATAAAATATTTCGTCGTCTTTGTAATGAATATGCAATGCTGGCCCACCAATTTCCTTATTTGATAAATTAGAACCAGCACTTATGTACAATTGATTATCTGTGTCTACTGAAGATACCATGCAGCGACCATAAGTGTCTTTGGCTGAGGTTTTTTTTGCGAAAAATCTACTTTCGTCGGCTTTTACTATAAAGCCTTTTTTCGGCTTTTTAGTCGCATCAGCTTGTCCAAAAAGATTGAATTTTGCAAAGGCTGTAAATGGCATTGCAAGAATTGTCGCTAAAAGAAATTTTCGTCTTTCCATAATATGTTTTTTTAGGTGTATTAGCCTAATTTATAACAAATTATTGAATTTTTCACATCACACCGCCTACCGCAAACGGCGAAGCGATTACCGATGGTAAATCCTTGTTAGCAACAGTTTTTTATTTGTAGTTTCCTTTATTCCAGATTTTTTCGACTATTTCATCTTGACTATATTCAAAGTAGTTGCCTTGTTTGTCTTTATTTCTTTGAAATAACTTATAATCGTAAGTGTTAAAATTCTTTTCTAGGAATTTACCAAAATAGCCATTTCCAAAAGTGGTATGATTATAAAAGATAGATTTGAAGCTTTTATCCTCTTCGTCTGGAATTTCGTAAGTCTTAATTCTCCTAACAATTTCGCTTAGTTCAGCTTGGGTTATCTTACTTACTTGTTTTGCGTCAGGTAAACTAATGTCAAATGCTAAATTTTCGGCTCCGTCTTCTTTCCCACCATTCCCAAAGATTAAATTGTGACATATCTTTTCCTGTCATCTTGTGAAGCGTATTTTCTAATCTTTGATATTCAGCGTTGTCATCGTCTCCATTTTCGTCACTATAGTCGGTGTATGTCAAAATAAGTTTTAATACTTCAGGATAAATTTTCTCTGCAGTTTCAAAATCGGGTTCTATTTCTTGTCTTAATTCCATTGTTTCGATTTAGTCAGACGGTCGGATTTTAAAATTGCTGGTAACGTTTCGGGGCTTTGCGATGGTGGGGCAATAGAAGCACAAATCTTTAATTTTGCACAAAAGCTTAATCGGAGAACGGATGTTGGACTTTGCACTTTGGTCCAATCGAAGCACGTCAGCCCGCCTATGCCAACCTGATGTTATAGCCAGTTTTTATTTCTTTTCATTATTAATGATGTCAAAATTAATGAAATTAGTGTCGCTGAAATGCTTGTTACAATTACATTTCCGTATTTTCTGATGTCAAGTCCGTATAAAAGTCGTGTCCCAATAATTGTCAAAGTCAAACCTGCGAAAATCGTCCAGTATTTCAAATTTACGTTTTCGCTTTCTGTCTTGTCTGTCGGAAGTTTGTAAACTGCAAAAGCAATTACAAGTCCCCCAATTATTGTGCTTGAATGTTGCAAAATTTTTAAAATTGGAATTTGTCTGCCAAACAAATCAACTGTGTTTGTCAGCGTTGGAATTGTCTGCACGAAGTAACCGTGTTCGTGTGTAAAACTGTCCCAAAGCATGTGTGAACTTGCTCCGATAAGAACTGAAATTACAACCACAATCCAGTTTTTCTTAAAATGTCCGTTCCAGTCAAACTGTCCAAAAACTGAAAATCTTGATTTAAAAAATGTCGGCAAGTTGTCAAACAAACTATTGCGAACGATGTCGTGAAAAAAGAAAGCAAGCAAAAGTCCTAACGGTAAGTCAAACCAAAAAAGTCCGTCAAGTGTATGGCTGTAATTGCTTTTAATTCTCATTCGTAAAAAATATTCAAAGTCTGGTGTCAAACTACCTATTACAAGTCCCGTCATCGAAAACCATTTTTTCGGCAGGTATGTCAGCGGTAAAACGATTGCTGGATGTGAGAATGTAAATGGCATTTTTTCGTATTTTCTGTCTGTTTACGGGTCGTCCTAAAATTTGCTATAACGTTGAAGCATTGGTGTTGTAGGAGAAATCAAGGCTCGTCAGCCCAATGCTTGTACCAAAGTTAAATAGAATTACAAATGTTCAGCCTATGTTCGTCAGCCCCTATAACGCCAATGCAATGTTGTGTGTAGTACTTTATGTCGTAACGATATTGTCTTGCCCTTTTGTTTCAGACTTTTTTAATCTCAATATCAGTCCAACGATAATGGTAGTAACTGAATATGAAATTATTATATCTTTGCTCATAGTTCCTTTAATTATTGTCTGAGTAATGTAAATCCCTGAAACCGAAACTGCGATTAAGATAAATTTGGAAACACTCAAATTTGTATTTTGCTTTGATAAAAAATAGAAACACGTCAGATAAATTAAAAATGTAGGCAAGGAAAAGACAATGCTAAAAAGTAAAGTAATTGGATAAACTTCTAATAGTCCAACAACTTGATGAGGATTTGACCCGTAAAAATAGTCAATAACTTGTGATGTTAATGGCGCTATCATGAGGGTCAAAACCCAATGTCCAATTAAATATGCTCGATTCATTTTTCTGGAATTAGGAAGCTGTCACAATTGTTTGTCTAAGTTTTGAGATGTCGCATCGTATTGCCACCAACGTTTCGGGGCTTTGCGATGGTAGGGTAATCGAAGCACAAATCTTCAATTTTGTACAATAGTTGAACCGAAGAACTGCCGTTAAACTTTGCAGTTTCGCCCCAGATTGTAAACGGCGAAGCCCTCACCGAAGGTAAACCCTTGTTAGTGGCAGTTCTTTTTCAGTCGTCAAATTCAATTGCATTTTTTGTGTTTGTCGCCCAATTATTAATATCTGATTTTATTTTCTGTTTCTCGTCAACTGTTAGTGTTTGTTTTGTCGGCAATGACCAATCTGTCAAATTTTTGAAATAAAGAATAAGTACGTTCGTTCCTAGTTCAAATTCAACTTCGGCAACTTTTCCATTGTTTGTAATATATAAAAATCCACTTCGTCCGTGTGATTTTAGGTGAACTCCATCTTTCGTTAGCAATTCTTGAACTTTATCTTTCTCACGTCTTTCCGTTGCCCATTCTTCTTTTAGTTTCTCAGAAATATGGTGTTGAAAATGTGTCCCGTCAAATTTTATAGTTGTCCAACCAAACGGTGTTTTTGATTTTAAGTCTTCTATGTTTCGCTTAATTTGTTCTCTACAATAATTTGCTTTGTCTGTGAGGTTCATTTTTTCGGCAGAGTCTGCAAGTCCGAGCCAAAAGTCTTCAGAAAAATAGTGTTCTGTTTCGTCAGCGAGTTCTATTAAGCTGTCAAGCGCAAGTTCCCATTCTCTATTCTTTAAAAACTCCACACAGTCAATAAACTGTCTGTGTGTTCTATAGAATTCGGGCATATAATCAACTAAATGACGTATGGTCTGCTCGGGTGAGAAGTACGTTTTGGACTGTCTTTTTAAAAGTTTGAATAGTTTCATTATTATCTTTTAGAATTGCCACTAACGTTTTGCAGGTTTAAGTTGAGCCTAATTTACCTGCAAAAATTACCTACAGCACTAATCTAAATAAATAGCTTCAAATTATTGTGTTCTTGCTTCGCCCGAGGCTTAACTTAAACCTGTTGTTAGGTTGCGTTAGTTTAAATTTTTATATTTTCTATATCTATAAATTCTAGATGTCAACCACAAGGTAAATAAAACTGCAATTACTATTGTTACGTTTCTAGACGATTTTATATGGCTATTGTAGTCGTGTATGTCGATAATTTTTTGATTGTCAACATACATTTGTGTTATTGAATTATCTTTTTTGTCGAAATATATCTCAGCGATTTCACCCGTTTTGATTAACGAGATATTGCTTGTGTCACTCAAATGATTTTTGCTCAGAAAAAGATTGGTCTGGTCAATTTTAATATCGAAGACAATATCTGTTACTTGATTATTGGTTTTTCTTTCCAGTCTGATAGCTTGAACAATTCTTCCACTAATGAATTCGTAGTTTCCAACTGTACGATTTGACAACCAATTAAGATATAGCGAGATACCAATAAACAAAACACAAATGATTGGCATTATAGTAAACGTGAGAATTTTCGTGAGTCTAGGAAAATTGTCGTAATAATACTTATTTCGGAAGTTCTTATACCAATTCTTCATTATTTGCAATGTCGTTTACTAATGCGATCTAACGTTTTGCAGGTTTGAGTTCAGCCTTTTTACTTGCACAAATTATCCACAGTGTTAAACTAAATAAAAAGCTTCAATTTATTGTATTCTTGCTTCGCCCGAGGCTTAACTTAAACCTGTTGTTATAAGCAGTTTCATATTCCTGAAAATTTATGCTTCTCATAAGTTAAACCATTGAGATTAGTGTCAAATTTATAGTGTACGCTTAAACCTGCACCATTTCCTAGTTTAAAATTATTTTTCTTATATGTCGTATAAAAAGGAATAACATTTATGAAAAAGTCATTTTGATTTACATTTAAAGGAATAATTCGAACCAATGTCAAATGTCCACCATTTGCTTTTATCAGCTTTTTCAGTTCATTTAGGTTGGGATATTGAATTTCTATGTCGTCTAATTTCCTAGGTAAGTTATTTGTAATTAAATAATTTGGTTCTACATAAACGATTTTGATTTTACTTATGTCAAGTGAATTACAATATATTGTTAAAGCATTTCTATACATATTTGTTTCGTCATTCTTTTCGGTATTAAATACCGTTTGTCCCAAACAAATGTTCGTAAATAAAATTCCGTAAAAAAATAGTAGTGTTCTCTTGTTCATTGGAATTGCTTATAACTTGTATATAAGTCTAACTCAGTCAGACATATCCTTCTTGTTTACTACGGATAGGTCTGGTATCAGTCATCCTAAACATAAATGTATTTAAAAATTATAGATCATCAAAAGGACTTTTAATTTGTACTCTGTTTATTAAATCTACATCCTTTTTAAAATAAATTGCAATTCTGCGCTTACCGTTATGCAATAATGCGGATGCACTCCAAATCTTATTTTCATCCATCACTTTTCCTCCCTTTTTACCAATAAAACATCCTCATTTTCTAATAAAAGATAACCATATTCATAACAAAAAATGTAAATTGTTCCTTTTTGGGTTTCGTAAGTGTGCGTATGATAGTTGAAATTGAAACCCTTATCTGTTAAAGCGCTCCTCTTAACTTTAGTTTTTCCTGTTGGATTTTTCGACGCTAAAATTTTTCTGTTTCGCTTAAGGATTTGGTCAATTTCTTTAACTACAGCTTGGTCTTTGCCTTTGAGCTTGTTATTGTAATTACTTCTGCACTGGTCGTCACAGAATTTTTTATCTACTCTGCCTCTAAGCAAAGTATTGCAGTCTAAACAGAAATTTTCCATAGCTTACCTCGGTAATTTATGGGATGATTACCTAAACTTACTAAAAATATCGAATAAAAAACATTAACCGAGTCAGCTGTAGGGTGTATTATCCGTGTATATACGGATATAAGCGTGTAACCTCCGAATAATTTTTTGCCACGTTTGCAACTTTGTCCTGTCGGTAGTCGTGGTGGCTACTGTTCGTTAAAAAATTAGAAACTTAAATTTAAAGATCATGGAAAGTGCAATTAACAAAGTAGTATTAAGCGGCTGTGCAGGTGCTGATGCAGAAATTAGAACATTGGCAAACAACCAAAAACTAGCCCGCGTAAGTATGGCCGTTAACGAATATTTTAAAAATGCCATGGGCGAGGAAGTGAAAAAAACGCAATGGTTTTCTTTAACTTTTTGGAACGCAAAGGCGGATGAAGCAATTGAACAGATTAAAAAGGGAACCAGGTTTTCTATTGAAGGTAGATTGCAAACCAACCATTACGAAGCTAAGGATGGTACCAAGCGTTTTAGTACCGAGATTGTTGTTAACGAGTTAAACGTGCCAACCTTCGAAGTTGCAAATTAAATTATGAAAAGCTGTAACAGAATAAACGAGTTCTGTTACAGCTTTACACTTACCCCGGTGTAGAAATTACGCTTTGCTGCAGGATTAAAATACCGGTTGCCAACGGCGTTTAAGTCGTTGCCCAAGCTGTAACTTTTGTTAAGTAGGTTGTTGATTCCAACGTTAAAACCCAATTGAGTTTTACCAAGTTTTATCTGGGTAATTCCGGCTTTTAATTCTACCAAATGATATCGCTCTGCAAAAGCCGTATTGGCATCATTAAGCGGAAGTGCCGCAGTAAAATAGTGTTGAGCGTAAAAGTAGATGTTCTTTTTAAAGTCTAGATTTATGCCACTGGTTAGCACATGTGCTGGTACGCCACTTAATTTGTTATTGGTAAAATTGCCTTCGGTGCCGTTAAAGTTGCTAAACTTAAAATTGCTGTAGGTATAACTGTTACGTAGCTGAATACCATTTAAAATTCCGGTCGCGTCATTGTTTTTTAAGAGCCATAATGCAGTTTGTAATTCTGCACCAAATTGTTTTGTGCCACCTGCATTAATAAAATATTCATTATCGTTATCGTTAAGCCTGCGGACGATGGTTTCTTCCAATCCAAAATAGAAAAGATTCGCATCAACGTAAAATCTTTTGTTAGTTGATTCAAATCTCAAACCACCCTCGTAATTCCAACCGGCTTCTGCATTAAGTTCCGTGTTAATGATATTGTCTGATGGGCGAACCTCGGCAAGGGTAGGAGGAGAGTAACCTTTGGCCACCGATGCTCTGGCAGAGAAATCCTTAGTGATTAAATAGGAAGTTGCCAGTTTGGGCATAAGTTTGGTTTTGAATGCTCGCTTTTGCTCGGCAATTGCTATAGGGAAATGAGATTGGTAACGATAATTATAAAAGTTTAAGCTTGTGCCAATTTCAATTAACCAACGATTGCTGATATCAAAATTTACCTGTAAAAATGCGAATGTTTGGTTTGCCCTCAGGTCATCATCCACCCTTAAAGCAGTTGGTGAACCGCCATTATTTCCAAAATTTTTAAAATCTGTAGCAGTGCTGGCTGTTTCAACTCCTGCTTGCAGCTTACTTTTAAAATCTTCCTTACCTATGGTATAGTCGAAAAAGCTTCTTAGGCCTAAGGTGTTTTCCAAACGTTTTTCGTAGTTGGTAATAAACGGGTTTTTAAAATCCGTATAAGATCCAAAAACCGAAACTACATGTTTTAGTTGTTCATTTAGTTTGTACTGATGGCTTATTCCAGCAAATATGGTTTTGTTATAAATGCCGGCTTGCTGACTAACCGCTCCTGGCAAAGTTGCAGTAGCTGGTCGGGCCGATTTTGGATTTTCGGCAAATTGTTGCGCCGTTAAACCACCAGGGGTTTGATAACCTAAATCGCTATAGAAAACAAAAGCATTTAAGCTACCTCGTTCATTATAATCCCATTGATGTTTGGTTTGAAAGTACATTCTTTCAAGCGCACTATTTTCACGGTAGCCATCACTTCTTTGATAACCTTGCGTTACCGAAAATTTATAGTTTTTATACGCTTGTTGCACCTTTGCCGTTTGGTGAAAAAGACCGTAGCTACCAGCATTTAAGTTTATCTCAGCAAAATTTGTAGCGTTTAACCCAGTGTTTATTAGAATCGCACCGCCGGTATTGGCGCCGAAACTGCTTGCCTGTGGACCCTTATAAATTTCTATATCGCCTATGGCTGCAACGTCTAAAAGATTTAAGTAGGTGTTGCCTCCTGCATCCGTTAAGGGAAACTCATCTATATAAATCTTAACATTTCTAATCCCAAACGGCGATCTTAACAAACTGCCACGTAACGATAAGCGGTAACTTCCAGGCGAACGTTCTTCCATTCTAACGCCCGCAATGTTGTTTATTAAACTTACCATAGAAGCGCTGGGCTGACGAGCAATTAAACTGCTGTCTAAAACGCCAACACTATTTGCCGAACGCAACAATTGTTGCGGATTGTTGTAGCCTTTAACTACAACTTCGTTAAGTTTTTTAACGGTATCTACTTGGGCGGTTGCATAAATTGAAGTAAGCGTTGCTAATAGGGTAAAAAGATATCTCAAGCGTTTATATTTTTAAATGATAAAGGATTGTGGCAAAAGTATTGATTGTTGTTTAACGGTAATAACATATCGTCGTTTTTCCGCTCTTTGCCGCGGGGCAAGGTAGTTTGTCTTGATGCCAAAGTACCCAAAACATCAAGCTTTTAGCTAGCTCATTAATACTAACAGGAACAGATTAATGCCATAAGTAGGAACGATTTTTACTCCCACCGTTCTTTCTGCCCTGCGCTTTTGAGTAGGAAAACCCCTCCTTCGATTAGGAAGGAGGGGCTTGCTAACCTATTTTCTTAAGCAATAAAGTTGTTGTTTAGCTTTATGCTAGCGGATTATGCCCGCCTTGATCTCTGGTTACCTATTCGTCAAGGAAAAGGTTAGAGCCATTTGGAGGTGGCGAGCTAATAGTTTTCAGATCTCTCGAAGCTAGAGATGACAGAATGAAAATCACTCTACTTCGCTGCAACTCTCCAAATCACACCACTAACGTCATCTGCTACTAATAAAGCACCGTCTTGGGTAAGGGCAACACCAACTGGTCGGCCATACACCAAACTCTTATCAGGGTTAGCAATAAAGCCAGTTAAAAAATCTTCTACCTTACCAGTTGGCTTTCCATCTTTAAACGGAACAAAAGCAACTTTGTACCCTACCAACTTAGAGCTGTTCCAAGAACCGTGCTGACCGATAAATGCACCGCCTTGATACTTTGCAGGAAATTTGTTAGCCGTGTAAAAAGCCAAACCCAACGAAGCGGTGTGCGAGCCAAGAGGAACATCTGGTACAATAGCTTTTTTAACCAATTCTGGACTTTTACCGGCCATACGCGGATCTTCGTTTTGACCAAAATAAGAATATGGCCATCCGTAAAAACCACCTTGTTTAACACTTGTAATATAATCCGGAACTAATCCATCTCCCAAACCATCGCGTTCGTTAACGGCTGTCCATAATGCATTGGTTCCTGGCGCCCAAGCCATGCCCACTGGGTTACGTAAACCACTACCATAAATTTTTTCGCCTGTTCCATCCGGATTAACCTCTAAAATGGCAGCTCTTCTAACTTCGTGCTCCATACCGTTTTCGCCAACATTGCTTCCAGAACCTACAGAAATATAGATTTTAGATTTATCAGCATTAACCAGTAAATTTCTAGTCCAATGGTTGTTGTAACCACCGGCCGGAAGTTCTACAATTTTTTTACCCGGTTTCGTAATTTCTGTATCGCCTGGTTGATAAGGGAATTGCCATAAACCGTCGGTATTAGCTACATAAAATGAGTTATTGATAAAAGCGGCGCCATAAGGCTGATTTAAACCTGCCAAAAACGTGGTGATTAATTCTGGTTTACCATCTTTATCTGCATCGCGAAGCAATAAAATCGTATTTACGCTTTTGCCAGAAACCTCAGACTTTGCTTTACCAGAAATGGCGTTTGCGGCTTGTTCGGCAACGCTACGCTCTGATTTAGAGAGCACTACAATTATGTCGCCATTAGGTGCTACAACAATATTTCTAGGGCTTTTCATTTGATCGGCAAACTTGCTAACCACAAAGCCCTCTGGCGCCGTTGGCATCTTGTCTGCTGGCCAAGCAATAACTTTACTAAAATTGTTTTTAGACGATTTTTCGTCTGGCGCTGGTAAATTCAGCTCTTTGCCTGTTGCAGTTTGTACCGTATCGCTCTGCGCCGTTTGCTGGCTGTTTGAGTTGCTGTTGCAGGCAAATAAGAACGCTGAAGCTATAGGAAGGATGAATAGGGAATGTTTTTTCATGATTACTGTTTAAATTAATACATTTTAAACATCAAAAATGATAAGTTGTTTTTGGCTAAGGACTTAAAAAATCAACCTCCAATTATAAAGCTCGTCGTCTTCGCCAACTTTAACAAAATTGTTTTTCTCTAAAATTTTGTAAGAAGCCGGGTTAGATTTTGCCGTTTGCGCAAAAACAGATTTTACAAACTCTTGTCGCTTTGCCCAATCTAAAATGCATGCAATGGCCTCAGTCATATAACCCTTGCCTCTGTAAGCCTCATAGGTTAGGTAGCCTAATTCCACTTCTCCATCAACATCTGGCTCGCCAACGAAACAAATATCGCCTACCATTCGGCTTTCAGACTTTAAAATTATGGCCCACAAGGTAGAAAATAGATGGTTTTTACCGCTGTCGCTGAGGTTTGGTAAGATTGTTTCTTCAATAGATGCTATAATTGCTTGCGTAATGGTTTTTGCTGTTGGGTTTAATTTTAGTTCTCGCTCTAAAGAATTGTCATTCGCCATATATTTAAACAATTGACTGGCAGATAGCGGTTTTAAAATTAGGTTTTTGCTCGAGATCATTTTTAAGATTAGCTACGTGAAATTTAGGTATTTATAACAGAAAAATTATATTATTAGTTTCTATTATAATCTGAAAACCAAGGTGCAAGAGTTCTTTTGTACCGGCAATCCCGCCTCGCTTCAAGTCCTCTCCCGATTTTAATCGGGATGCGGGCTTTCTCGCTAGGGTCGGGTTTAGGTTTTAAGCCAATGCAAATTACAAACAGTATAATATAGCGTAAAATATCTCACTCCATAAACTCGAAAATATCCGCAGGCTTTAGAGAAGTGGTGTTGAGCAAAATGCATATTTCCGTCTTTGGGGCAAGGATGAGGATGTTGCCGTTCCCGATCATTTTCTGCTATGCTAGGATTTGAGCAGGGGCTAAAATGACCCATAAGCACAACGCTTATTTAAATAGCCCCGACATACGCGGAAATACCCCGACTTGAGCAATGTATTTGATTGCTTTTTCAGTGAGCAAGCTTCGAGCACAAGCTTTTTCGGGGATTGTAGCATTGGCGGGATTGGCTTAACCTACAGGTGGCAACCTTTGCGCTTCGAAATAAAATAAGAGCATAAATTTTACTTGTGGCCATCCAAAATAACAAATCAATGTCTTTAAATTCATCTGATTATTTTATCTTTAGCCGATTTAACATTATGGGCGCTTATAAAGGCCTATCAAAAAATAAATACCAAATTATGTCAAATACATCAAAGATTATCTACACCAAAACAGACGAGGCGCCAATGTTGGCTACCTATTCTTTATTACCAATAGTGCAAGCTTTTACCGCATCGGCAGGTATTGATGTAGAAACCAGAGATATTTCGTTGGCAGGAAGAATTTTAGCAAACTTCCCAGAATATTTAAAAGACGATCAGAAAATAGGTGATGCTTTAACGGAGCTTGGTCAACTAGCTACAACGCCAGAGGCAAACATCATTAAACTACCAAACATATCTGCTTCAATTCCGCAATTGGTAGGTGCTATAACAGAATTGCAGGCGCAAGGTTATGCTTTGCCTAACTACCCTGATAATGCGCAAAGCGAAGAAGAAAAAGCCATTAAAGCTAAATACGGTAAAGTATTGGGTTCTGCAGTAAACCCGGTTTTACGCGAAGGTAACTCTGACAGAAGAGCGCCAAAAGCGGTTAAAAATTACGCAAAAGTAAATCCGCATTCAATGGGTGCTTGGTCCGCTGATTCTAAAACGCGTGTGGCTAGTATGAGTGAAGGCGATTTTTACGGATCGGAGAAATCTTTGACCGTAGAAAATGCCACACAATTTAAAATAGAATTTGTTGCTGCGGATGGAGCTGTAACCGAACTTAAAGGTTTGGCTAATTTAAAGGCAGGAGAAGTAATTGATTGTTCGGCTTTAAGCTTATCGGCTTTAAAGGCTTTTGTGGCTAAAGAAATTGTTGCAACCAAAGATGCCGGAACATTATTATCGGCGCACTTAAAAGCAACGATGATGAAGGTTTCTGATCCGCTTATTTTTGGTGCAATTGTAGAAGTTTACTTTGCAGATGTGTTTGCCAAATACGCAGACCTTTTCAAAGAACTTAACGTGGATACCAGCAACGGTTTAGGCGATGTATACGCCAAGATTGCGGGCAATGCTAAACAAGCTGAAGTTGAAGCAGATTTGGCTGCGGCGATTGCAAATGGTCCGGCTTTGGCTATGGTAAATTCTGATAAGGGTATTACCAACTTACATGTACCTTCTGATGTGATTGTTGATGCTTCTATGCCGGCAATGATCCGTACTTCGGGACAAATGTGGAATAAAGACGGTAAATCTCAAGATACTACCGCTTTAATTCCAGATCGTTGTTACGCTGGTGTTTATACCGCAACTATAGACGATTGTAAAGCAAATGGCGCTTTTGATGTTACTACAATGGGTTCTGTGCCCAACGTTGGATTAATGGCGCAGAAGGCAGAAGAATACGGTTCTCACGATAAAACTTTCCAAGCAAAAGCCAGCGGAACAGTTCGTGTTACAGATGCTGAGGGTAAAGTTTTCTTCGATCAGAAAGTTGAGGCAGGCGATATTTTCCGTATGTGCCAAACTAAAGATGCTCCTATACAGGATTGGGTTAAATTAGCAGTTAACAGAGCTCGTTTATCGGCTACGCCAGCAGTTTTCTGGTTAGATGAAAATAGAGCTCACGATGGTCAAATTATTGCTAAAGTGAAAAAGTACTTAGCTGATCACGATACCACAGGTTTGGATATTAAAATTCTTGCACCGGTTGAGGCAACGAAATATACATTAGAAAGAATTAGAAAAGGAGAGGATACCATCTCGGTAACAGGTAACGTGTTACGTGATTATTTAACGGATTTATTCCCGATTTTAGAATTAGGTACATCGGCAAAAATGTTATCTATTGTTCCGTTAATGAACGGTGGTGGTTTGTTCGAAACCGGCGCTGGTGGTTCTGCTCCAAAACATATTGAGCAATTTATTGAAGAAGGCTATTTACGCTGGGATTCTTTAGGCGAATTTTTAGCCTTACAAGCTTCTTTAGAGCATTTAGCACAAACGCAAGATAATGCAAAAGCACAGGTTTTGGCAGATGCATTAGATGAAGCAAATGCGCAGTTTTTAGCGAACGATAAATCTCCTGGTAGAAAATTAGGTACAATTGATAACCGTGGCTCTCATTTCTACCTAGCTTTATATTGGGCGCAAGAATTGGCTAAACAAACTAAAGATGCAGACTTAAAAGCCAAGTTTGCTCCATTGGCAAAGGCTTTAAGTGAAAACGAGACTAAAATTGCTGAAGAGTTGATTGCTTCGCAAGGCAAGGCACAGGAAATTGGCGGTTACTATCATCCAAACGATGAGTTAGCTGGCAAAGCAATGCGCCCTAGCGAAACTTTAAATCAAGCTTTAGCGAGTTTGTAATATCAATTCCTTTGTTGGCGAGGACGCCAACAAAGGTAAGGCCGTCCCGAAAAATATCGGGATGGCTTTTTTATTGAATCAATCTATAGGGTGGTATCGCATCCAATCGACTTAATAATTGATGCTAGTTGCTAAACCACCCAATAGGCGAAATGGAGCGTATAATTCCCTTCTTTTAGGAGGCTGGTCGCAAACCACGCTACCCCAACCTCTTGAATAGTTTATGCGCAATACATGTCCCCCCTTTGGAGGGGGTAAGGGGGAGGATTGCAATATCGATTGATTTAGGTAAACATCGTTTTAAAAAGTAGACTTTGCTTGTGGTAACAAAAAGTGTAGGATGAAAAAGGCAATGGATGCTAAAAGTAAGATGAAGAATAGCGTAAAAGACTTATTCGGCTCTTGGTCTTGATTATATGCATTAAATCTGTCTGCATCTAGTTTGTATACACGTGCAACATCTTCTCCAATTTCCGATTTCTTTATCCATACCGTTATCTCTTCTGCACGCTTAAGCAGGAGGTTTATTTTTTCCATGGAATTGTCGTTATTGTGAATTAATTCTATTGGTTGCCATAACTCAAATTTTTGACTATTTCCTATCAACCTAAATCTTAGGATAGCTCTCTTTGAAATATATTCTTGAGAATAACGACTTTTTATTTTTATATCTTCAATAGATACATCAGATATTAGTTTACCATTAAATTTTGACAATGCATTTTCTGGAAATAATAGATTGGTAAATAGTATGTACGCTGCAAACGCTAAAGAAAAAATTCCAAAAATAAATAATCTTGTAATTGCCAAGTTGCATTGTGTTAAGACCTCTAAAATACTGTTTTTAGTCAAGCGACCAAAATTGACGTTAGCAATCTTCAGGCAATCCGTTGGTTACTCACCAACCGAAACCTTAGCTCAGTTTCCGGTTTACCAACAAGTAGAAAACAAATCCGCCTACGCCTATTAAGACTAGCATAATAAATGTTTTAGCATTGTCACCAGGTTTCTTTTTAATCTCATAAACAGTTTCTCCATCTGCTACAACCTTATAAACCTTGGGTAAGTCTTCATTAGCTTCGCCTTTTCTTATCGATACAGTCACTTCGCTAGCGTCACTCAACGCCTTATTCACGCCGCCAAAAACGTTAAATCCTTGGTGCACTTTATCTATGTCCATTTTAAGATTAAAGAACTTTTTATTTCCCATCAATCTAAATGTAAACACAGCAGTTTCAATAGAATCCTGACTGCTGCTCAACTCTTTTTTTATAATGATGTTTCTATAGTAGGCTTTGCCCGTTATTGCCACCAAATTATCGTTGCCAAATAAAAAGTTGGTAAGTAACAGATAGCCACCATAAATAACAGCGAATAGAAAAAAATTAAAGAGATGTTTCAATTTAAACTAATCTTTTAGTTAAATGTAAATAGAATTTGGTTAAAAACAAATTTTGTAGCCAATGGTTATTCATACTATAAAACGATAAGGCTATGAGTACTGAACCAAACCAAAAACCGCAAGGAGCAAACGACAAGCTTCACCCAAGTGATCTTGGCGAAACTAAAGATTTTAACGATTTATCATTTGATAAGGACAAGCAGAGTTACGAGTTCGACGTAAAAGGAGAAGATAAGGATTATGATCATCCTATGCCTTACGAAACCGTACCCACTGGTGCAATTGACGACGATTCGACCTACGACGAAGCAAACCCTTACGTAGGCGACGAGTATGCAAGCAATGAAGACAAGGCAAAAGACAAGCTAGAAGAATTGGGTATGCATGTAGATACCACGGGCGAAAGCGTCCTGCTGAGTGCAGAAGACGAAATATTAGCAAGAACAGAAGAAGACGATAGGGACGACCTGGATGAAGAGGGTTATCCGAAAAACGATGCACCTAATGCCGTTTAAGCGTTAGCTGTTTAAAGTTATCGTTTATTAGTTGCCGGTTATCGGTTTTTATCTAAAACCGAAAAGCGATCAATGAAAAACGTCTACGGACTGACGTCTAAATTAAACCTACGTCGCATTTCGTCCAATTGCGGATTTTTATCAAGCAGATAAGCATATTTATCTGGATTGGTATAAATCCGTTTTTTGTGGGTGCTGGTTGTCCGTTTAGATACAATGTCAACTTCGAAATTCCTTAACTCAGATCTAATAAAATTTAATAAGTCAATTTTCTCGGTTTGCAAAGTGCTTTCGAGCGCAAGGTTTTCAACCAAAACGGTAATCTCGTTGCCGTTTAGTATCGGTTCGTGAGAAGTAAGTAAGGTATATAGGTGAATTTTATCGTTGCTATTTGCTTTTTGCGAACAAACAGCCCAAACCTCCAATAATCTTTCTAGAGTAAAAGGTTCTTTTGCATCTCCCGTAATATATTTTGGCTCATCCTCTTCATTGCCACTAACAGCACTCTTTAAATCTGTTAAAGATGGAATTAACGATGCAACGTTGTTTTGGCCAAGTGGTTGAATCTTGATAGAGCCAGTGGTAGGTACAGAACCTGGAATGCTTGTAACAGTTGGCGCTTGCGTAGGCAGTGGAATATTTAACCTATCTGGTAATTCTTCAACTTTAGCTTTTTCGGTGATAGTGGGAGCTTTAACCTCTTTGTTCTGCTCCGCAGATTTTAAACTTTCAACTTCTGGATTTTCAGTTTTTGCAACTGCCGAACCAGTATTAATTAAAGTTTTTTTTTTATCCTGATCTACGTCAGTTGCTGTATTTTGTTGGCTTGCAAGATTAATAACCGAAGGCACATGGCACATTTTTATCAGTGCTAATTCAACTTGTAACCGTTGGTTTTTACTGTTTTTGTAAACTAAATCGCATTGGTTAGCCAAATTTAACGCAGTTAAGATAAAACCTAAATCTGCCACCTTGCTCTGCAATAAGTACTTTTGCTTAATGTTTTCGCTCACTTCCAGCAATTGCACGGTTTGAGCGTCCTTAGCAACCAATAAATTTCTAAAGTGGCTAGCTAAGCCGTTAATGAAGTTGTTACCATCAAAACCATTATTTAAAATTTCGTTAAACAACAATAAAGTATTGCTAACATCTCCAGCCGTTAAATAATCGGTAAGTTTAAAGTAATAATCGTAATCTAAAATGTTTAAATTATCAATTACAGCTTTATAGGTAACATTCCTATTGGTGTAACTAACAATCTGGTCGAACATAGATAAGGCATCACGCAAACCTCCATCAGCTTTTTGCGCAATAATATGTAAGCCGTCATCTTCAACTGCAATATTTTCTCTAACTGCAATTTTGGTCAAATGGCTCGCTATATCTTCAACCTGTATTCTGTTGAAATCAAAAATCTGACAACGAGAAAGAATGGTTGGTAGAATCTTATGTTTCTCAGTAGTTGCTAAAATAAAAATAGCATAACTAGGCGGTTCCTCTAGCGTTTTTAAAAATGCATTAAATGCACTTTGCGACAACATGTGAACCTCATCTATAATATAGATTTTGTATTTACCAGCTTGTGGCGGTATTCTAACCTGCTCAATTAAACTTCTAATATCATCAACAGAATTATTCGATGCTGCATCTAATTCGTGGAAGTTAAAAGAATGGCCAGTTTGAAAAGAAACGCAACTCTCGCAAGTTCCACAGGCTTCTTGTTCTGGTGTTAGGTTGGTACAGTTTATAGTTTTTGCCAATATACGTGCACAGGTAGTTTTACCCACACCACGCGGTCCGCAAAATAAAAAAGCCTGCGCCAGCTGGTTATTTTTAATGGCATTTTGTAAAGTGCCCGTAATATGCTGTTGCCCAACTACGGTTTCAAACGTAGCAGGACGATATTTACGAGCCGAAACAATAAAATTTTCCATTGGCACGAAAATAGGAAAATTTGTTGAGCTTGGAATGTCGAAAAAAAGGAATGTTGAAAAATTGCCTCTTGGCTATAAAACTTGATTTGTGTTTTTTCGAAAATGTTAGGTTGGCGTTAATCGGCAACTGTAGTCCTGCTGTTCGCTTCAATCTTTTTTGTTGTCTGCCAGAGCTCAGCCTAAAAAACAAAAAAGGATTTTCACTTCCATCAGGTTTATTCAACAAAATTCTGTGGTTGTAGCAAATTAAATAAGCAACTTACAACCAAATTATTTAACAATCGACTTTAATTCCTTTCTGTATTGCAAGGCGCTTTTGCCTGTAAAATCTTTAAACTGTTTATTAAAATGGCTAAAATTTCTAAAGCCACTTTCGTAACTAACGTTTGCAATACTAATTTGCTTCTCGGCTAAAAGCTTAGAAGCATGCACAATTCTGTATTCGTTTACAAAACGCGTAAAGGTTTTTTTGGTAATTTTTTTAAAGTAGCGGCAAAAAGACGGTACGGTCATGCTGGCCATTTCTGCAACATGCTGTAAGTTTATCTCTCCTAAAAAATGATCCTTTACATAGTTAAAAACCATGTTTATCCTGTCGTTATCCTGTACCTGCATTTCCATAGAAAAACTTTGTGCATTAAGTAAACTATAGTCTGGAGCCTGTTCAAGTTCTTTTAGCACACTTAAAAGCGCCAACAATTTTTCGAAAGACCATAGGTTATTCATTTTTTCTAAGATAGGGCCAACAAGTTTCATGGTGTCTTTGCCAAAGGCAATGCCGTATTTTGCTTTTTCAAAGAGGTTAGATATTCCTTGAGTTTCTTTAAGTGATAAAAAATCAGCACCCAAAAAATCAGGTTTCATTTGTATAACTACTTCGTTTTTATTCCCTGTACTACCATCGGTAAAACCGCAATGAGGTAAATTACTGCCAATTAAAATTAAATCGCCATTGGTGTAATAAGAAATGTGGCTACCTATTTGCCTTTTGCCACTGCCACCATTTACAAAAACTAACTCAATTTCTGGGTGGTAGTGCCATAAATGTGCTTTATTGTTGCTGTTCTCTTGATATTTTGAATAGTAAAATGAACTTCCAAAAGAAGGCTCAACAATTTCAAAGCTGGGTTTAACGTTTTTCATATTTCCTTAACAACAAATTAGCTATATTTTATGCTTAATTGAATTTACACGTCTTTAAATTTAAATGTACAGGTAATATTGCATAGAAATTAGAAAATATACAATAAAAATCCCTTGGTGATGATAGGTACTTTTGTGGTGTAAAACAATTTTAATCCTTTCATAAAAATTGGCCATGAAAAATCTTTTTAAAATCACCCTAATTGCTTCATTATTATTAACTAGTGTTTTTGCACAAGCTGCAGAAGTTAACTTTCTACTTAAAGTTAAAGCGGGCAGAGAAAAATCTGTTGTATTTGTTAATGAGAAAACGCAAAGATTAAGTTTAACGGTTTCTGGTGCTAATGAAGGTATTTTGTATCAAAATAGCATGGATGTTTATGCCGGAGCATCAACAACATACGATTTAACTGCTTTTCCTAACGGCGAATATTCTTTTAAATTGGAAACTGCTACAGATTTAACTACTTACAATGTGGTTATTACAAATGGCAAAGTACAGTTGGGTGAGCCGGTTGTAAAAACATTTTTTAAGCCGACCTTGCTTAGCAAAGATGGCTTGGTTACATTAAGTTTAGATGATAAAAACTATGGTGATTTAGCTTTAGAAATTTATAACAGCAATAACGAAAAGCTTTATGAAGATGTTTTTGAAGGAAAAGCTAAGCTGAAAAAGACTTTTAGCATCGATAAAGCAAATGGTAGGGAATTAACTTTTATCGTTAAGTCTGCTGATCAACATTTTACGCAAAAGGTTTCAATATATTAGTTTTAAGCCAATTTTGGTTAAGCCTATCTGTTCCGGATAGGCTTTTTTTATACCTGATTTTTTTGGCTACCTACTTTTTATACTACCTACTTTTAGGTATTTTTCTTATTGGTTAAAATATTGTTGGGTAGATTAATTAATTTAGTCGCAATATGTTGCTGTTTGTAGATAAAATTAAAGAATTTTTACAGCTGATGGCCGGTTTTATGGTATATCTGTATAGATTGTGTAAATAAGAATTTGTTTTAATAATAGGTGTGTTAAGATTAGCTCGTGTTCCCAAAGCATGGGCTTTTTTTTTGGTTTCCCCGTAATCGAGATTTAGGAGAACTTACCGATGGTTTGTGCTTGCTGTAAATTAAACCCGACATTACGCGGAAATCCTTTTACCATTCCCCTTTAGGGGATTTAAGGGTAAAAGATTGCAGTATTGGCGGGGCTGGCATTGCCGATTAAAATTGCCGCATGTTTTCAAATCACTTGTTTATTAATCAATAACTTATGCAGTTTTTTCTTTCCGACTAATCAACTTTCCGACTTACGGTCTACGATTTTATCTTTTTCTTATTAACCCTTTGATTTTAAGAATAATCTCGCTACATTTGCAACCCGTTTTAAACGGATTAATAAATTTAAAAACATTAAATAACAAAGATGAATCAGTACGAAACTGTTATCGTTCTTACCCCGTTGTTATCAGAAGATGTTGCGAAAGAGGCTATTGCTAAATTCACAAGCATTATTACTGATAGCGGAGCCGAAATTATCGCTGAAGATAATTGGGGTTTGAGAAAATTAGCGTATCCGATTGAAAAGAAAGCAAACGGATTTTTCTACCTTACAGAATACAAAGCTGAAGGAGAATTAATTAACAAGTTAGAACTAGCATTAAAACGCGACGAGCGTGTGTTACGTTTCTTAACTGTAAGATTAGATCGCCACGCGATTGCTTACAGCGAGAAAAAACGCAGCGGAGCTTTTAATAAAAAACCTAAGAAAGAGGAGGCTGGAGCATAATGGCAAGAGATCAAATACAATATGTTACTGCTCCAAAAGTGGACGATAACAGAAAAAAATACTGCCGTTTTAGAAAAAATGGTATCAAGTATATCGATTATAAAGACGCGAACTTCTTGTTAAAATTCATCAATGATCAAGGTAAAATTTTACCTCGCCGTTTAACTGGTACTTCATTGAAATTTCAACGTAAAGTTGCTCAAGCAGTAAAACGTGCTCGTCATATCGGTTTATTACCTTTCGTTACTGACCAATTAAAATAAGCGCAGAGAATGGAAATTATTTTAAAACAAGACATCAAATCACTAGGTGAGAAAGATGATATCGTTACGGTAAAGCCAGGTTACGGTCGTAATTACTTAATCCCTCAAGGATTTGGTATTTTGGCTACTACTTCTGCTAAAAAAGTATTGGCAGAAAACTTAAAGCAAGCTGCTTTTAAACAAGATAAAATTAAGAAAGATGCAGAAGGTATTGCTGAGCGTTTAACTGATGTGAAATTAAGCATTGGTGCTAAAGCTGGCGAAACTGGAAAAATCTTTGGAGCTGTAAATACAATTATGATTGCTGATGCTTTAAAAGCTAAAGGCTTTGAAGTTGATCGTCGTCGTATTACTTTCGAAACTGAACCTAAAATGGTTGGCGAATATGTAGCTAACTTAAACTTGCACAAAGAAGTGAAAGTTAAAGTTCCTTTCGAAGTTGTAGCTGAGTAATCAGTTCTTTTAAAAAAATAAAAGCCCTTTATGTTTTCATAAAGGGCTTTTTTATTGGTGTATAATCTCCAATTCCTGCCTGTCCAACTCATTAACCTAAATCAGTTTTTTTTAATTTGAAGCGCTAGGCAAATGCTACTATTATCGTTCGTCCAGCTTTCCGCTATATCCCCGATAAATCGGGAGATGCCGCTACAATCTGGGCTATTAATCAAAGGCCTACAAATATTAGCTTCAAAATGCCAACTTAAAATTGCTAACTTCCCGCCGGTGTAGTCGGTCTAATCTCAACCTTACTTGGTAAGGTTCTGGCTGGCATTTTAAGCATATCAACAACAAGCTGACCTAAATCCTCTGGCTGTATTTTCCAGCTGTCTTTGTCCTGATCTGGTTCGTGATGGTTAAAATAAGTAGATACAGAACCGGGCATGATGGTACTTACTTTAATGCCATGTTTTCTTAAATCCAACATCACTGCCTGGGTAAAACCAGTTAAGCCAAACTTACTGGCATTATAAGCAGATCCACCCTCGAAAAAGTTGGTTCCTGCTAAACTAGAGATGGTAAAAATATATCCTTTAGATTGTTTTATGGCATTAAGAGAAGCTTTGATACTGTAAAAAACACCTGTTAAATTTGTATCTATGGTTTCGTGCCAAGCATCTAATGTTAGCTCTTCGATACTAGCAAAGCTACCTATGCCGGCATTAGCGATAAGAACATCTATGCGTCCCCATTTTTCGAGCACTAAGTTAATGGCTTCCTCCTGCGACTGATAGTTTTTTACATCAGCTTCAATTGCTAAAACATCGCCGAAGGCAACTAATTTAGATGCCGCCTCATTTGCGCTAGCTATATTTCTACTGGTAATGGCTACACTGTAACCTTCTTTTAATAACGATGCTGCAACGGCATATCCAATACCCTTGCTTCCACCTGTGATAACGGCAACTTTCATATGTATTATTGTTTACATAAAAACGTAGATCGTTAAAAAAAGTTCTCTAAAATTTGCTATCTCCTTTTTAGGTTGCCGTTTTTGTCATATTGGCTAGATAAGTCTTTTATTACGATATTTTTAAAATCTACCGGCTGGCCTTCACTTTGCAAAGCGATAAAACCACTCTTTAGCATTTTGCCGTCAATTTTCATTTTTGGGTCGTAACGGTTGGCAACATCTCCACCGATTTGTGGTTTGCTATATTTTAGCACAGTATCACCGTTAATGATATGCGTGATCAAAGAATCGCCCAAAACGATTAATTCTGCCGTAACCCATTGATCACCATCGTAAGTTTTAGAGTTAGAATTTATACAATGATCTGCCGCAATTTTACCTTGATAAACCACATTAGTGCCCGGCGAACACATATTTCCAGTAGGCCTGCTTTTTCCGTTGCCTAAGCCACCTAAAAACTGCATTTCTATAGATAATGGCCAGTCTTGCTCAACAGGCATGGTTTTCGGATCCTGCGAATGGAACATTACGCCACTGTTGCGTAAGGTATAACTAGGTGCTCCTTTATGTAAATCTCCAACAAAGCGGTAATCTAATTTTAAATGATAGTAGGAATAAGGCGTTTTGTAATAGAGATGTCCGAATTGATCGTTAAAATCTCCATATTGGTCGTATCTTACCTTTATAATGCTATCCTCAACCCTAAAAGTATTGCCAAAGTTTACATTGTACGCATGGCGATGAATTTTTACATTCCAGTTTTTTATATCCTTACCATTAAAAAGCGGTTTCCATTCTGGCGCTTTGGTTTTAGGAATTGATGCGCCTAAAATGATAATTGTTGCTGTGGCAAATAAATAGGGGATGAATCTCATATAATGCTTTGATTTAAATAATGCAAAATAGAAATTTAAAGCCAATTGGGCAACTAACAGCACTCAATTAGCTATTGCTTCGGCGCATAGGCTACCATATCAATTCCAATTCCGTTTGGATCTACAATAGCAAAATGTCTGTCGCCCCAAGGCTCGTCTCTTAAATCTATGGCAATCGGTAATTTTAGCTTTTTAATTTTTCCATACCAGGCATCAACATCACCAACTTCGATAGTTAAATAGGCGCCCTTGTTAGCAAATGCTTCGTGAAATAGTGCTTGTTGACTAGGATGGTTGGGCAATAAAAAACTGATTTCTGCTTTTTCTCCTGGCGTATGCATTAGCAGATAAAACTCATTTTCGAAGCTAACACCGAAGTTTAGTACGTTTACATAAAATTCTTTTGTTTCTTTAATTTTAGCGGTAACAAAGCCTGCGTTTAATTTCATTTCCATTTTAGGTTGATTTGTGTTTACAGCTGATTTGTTTTGCGCATTTAAATTTACATTGATAAATACAGCTACAAACAAGATTAATAAAAATTTCATATCGATTAATTAACAACACAAAATTTCAAAATTGTTGGCTTTCTGTATTGTAAAAATCGGACAAGCTATCTGCCAAAAGCCTTTGCTGGCGTAACGCCATAAAAATTCTTAAAATCTTTTATAAAATGCGCTTGATCGTAATAGCCATTTTCGAAAAATAGTTTGTTTTTTTTTAAGCTTTGGCTAGATGGTTTTGCCTTCAGAATGTTTTGAAAGCGCACTACTTTGCTAAACGTTTTTGGCGTATCGCCGATGTAAAATTCAAAAAGTCGGCGTAATTGCCTTGCACTAATTCCTGTGTCTATGTCTTTTTCTATGTTTAAAACACCGAAGTTTTTGAGGATGATATCAATTGCATTGTAAAGTCTGGCATCAATATTTAGAGGTCTGTTATTTACTTGTAAAGTGAAAAAATCATCTAACAATAATTTAATTTCTTCAATATTTTGGCTCCTGTTAAAACGCATCTCAATAAATTCCGCTACTGCGGGAATTATATTTATTAACGGCTCTGACTTGTTGCTTAGTTCGGTAGCGCTAATTTGAAATAGCTGCGGAAACATAGTAGGCAAAAAGCGGATGCCGATATAGTGAAAGTTATTTTCCAGATCGAACGAAGTGTATTGTTTGCAAAAACCCATCACAAAACTTTCTTGTGGATTTTCTAACTCAAAAAAAATGTCAATGCAGCCATCTGCAACTACTTTATAACTAAATGGCGCTACCAGCTGATGTTTTGTTTTGAGCTCCCAATAGCAGTAAATGTAAGGTTGAAGATTTAAAGATGGTAAAAACTCGTGGTAAAGTACTTCCGCACCCGTTTGCCTAACTGTAGGTTGCATCGGCGTAAATAGTGCTCTTATTGATGTTTTAAGTTCCAAGTTTTTTCGGTTGTTACAACTAAGATATAAAATCCACATTTAAAAATAATTAGGCTTTTTCTTTACCTTTGCAGCAATGGCCAAAAGAAAATCTCCATCCCCAAAAAAACAACCCCTTTTTAAAAAGATTGCTATCATCACCGGAAAGGTAATTTTATGGTTCGTTTTGGTTACAGTGCTGTGGGTTTTAGCTTATCGGTTTATCAATCCGCCAATAACTTGGCTAATGGTGCAACGCAATTCAGAACGTAAAGCCGAAGGTAAGGAAGGTAAAATTGAGAAAAAGTGGGTTAAGTTTGAGGATATTTCTGATAATATGAAACGTGCTGCGGTATCTGCAGAAGACCAACTTTTTTTAAAGCACATGGGCTTTGATATTAAGGCAATTGAAAAAGCTTATGCCAGCAACGCAAAAGGAAAGAAGATAAAGGGAGGTAGTACCATTTCTCAACAAACGGCGAAAAATGTATTTCTTTGGCCAGGTAGATCGTATATAAGAAAAGGTTTTGAAGCTTATTTTACACTTTTAATAGAAGTGCTTTGGAGCAAGGAACGTATTTTAGAAGTGTACTTAAACGTAATTGAAATGGGCGATGGCATTTATGGTGCCGAGGCAGCAGCTCAAGCTTATTATGGTAAATCGTGTACCAATCTTAAAAGGGGAGAGGCGGCCTCAATTGCTGCTTGTTTCCCCAATCCAAGGCGCTGGACACCGAAGAAGCCAACCGGATACATTAGGCACAAGCAATACCTAATTATGCGTAATATGCGCAGGCTTGGACCACTTGATTTTTAACATTCATTTTTAGTTTTTGGCGTGTAGCATGTAAAAACGAACAACGACCAACCAACAGCGATTTAGTCATGATCACTATTCCATCTAACTTTTATACCGCCTTTTCCATCGTCAATAGCTTTTAGGTGTAAAACGATCCCCTTCATTCTAGCTAATTTTCTTTCTTCCTTATCTGTAATTTTTTCGTCTTTTTTAGGATTTCTAAGCGGAATGTCCATCTCGATGTTAGTTCCGGTAGTAATACCATAAATACCCTTAACGTTAAAGTTAAGTACGCTCGAGTTTACCATCATCGGACTTATATTTACCTTATCTCCGTTTAGTGTTAAGGTACCATCCAAATTATCAATCATAATATTAGAAAAGTCTCTATTAGCAAAGGCATATTTCTGTACAACTTGCAAGGGTTCAAATTTAACTAATGCAGCTTTGCTTAGGTTAAATATAACTTTGCCGTACATAGATCTTTTTACGATACTTCCTTTATCAGTAATGCTGCCAGATGCGTTTACTTTAGCAGAAAGGTATCCCTTAATGTTGTTATGTGTAATAGAATTTTGCCCAAAATTTTCGAAGGCATAGAAAAAGTCTTTAACGTTTACCCGGCTAATAGTAGAGTTAATGGTAAATTTGTTTACCGCACCGGCAGGTTTAATATTGCCGGTTAAATTTAAGGTTCCGCCAGAGTTGCTTACACTAACACGATTTAGATAAATACCATCGCCCAACATGGCAACTTCTGCATTTAGGTTTTGCGCCACAAAACGCTCGTATATAGCCTTATTTACTTTAAGTTTGATGTTTACCTTCGATGCTTCCATTACAGCGCTCAGTTGGTCGGTAACTTCTTTAACTGCATTTTTTGATACAGGTTTACGCTTAACTGCTTTTCGCGTACTTAGCAAGGGCATTAATTCTCCTAAATTCATCTGCGGACTGCTCAGATTTAGGTTTACTAATATTTTTTCAGGATCTGTATAATAGAAATTTAAAAAATTCTCGATAGAACAGTTCATGTTTAATATGCTTTTGCCTAGTTGGAATCTGCTGTTAGATATATTCAAATCCTTTTGGTTAAAGTTTAGGGTAAGCGAACTGTTAACCAACTTCATATTTCTTGGTATGTAGGTTATGTCGGCATTTTTAATTACCACGTTGCCAGAAATCACAGGCTTTGTAAATCTAAAGTTATCTATATCTGTTTTGCAATAAAGTCTTAAATCGGCTGTGCCATTTTTAAAACTAAAAGTTTCACCTCCAATAGAACTGTTTAAGCGCTCTAACGGAAATTGTGAGGTAACCAAACCTGCAGCAAGCGGTTTAGCCAAATTTGTGATAGAAAAAGTATCAACTTTTAAAGGTGCATTATAATAATCGGCAGTTAGGTTATAAAATCTAATGGCCGAATTTTCGTCGCCAATTGGTTTTGATACAGTGTCTTTATTCGTAAATGTTCCTAAAAAATTACACTTGGTGAGTTGCCCAGATGGAATGGTAACAGTGTTGTTTTTTACAGTCATCTTAACATTAATGTATGGATCAGAGGCATTTTTCTGTCCGTCGTCGATAATGTGACCATCAACTGCAATTGGTTGGTCTATGCCAAATTTTAAGAGTTTAGATGATATGTTTGGCGATAGCAGCAAAGCGATATTCTTGTAGAGAATTTTATCTGCTTTAATATCAATAGCAAATGCCGATTCATTTTTTGCCAAGTCTATTTTTGCTCCAATAAAAAACTCATCGTTACCAATTAATAGTTTTTTTTTTTCAATGGTAACTGCTTTAGTTTCATTATTGTAATGTGCAACTAAGGTTCCGCTAAGCGATTTGTCTTTTAAAAAACTACCTTTTTTGGTATTAAAGGCAAAGCTTTTTACCATAGTTTTAAGCTGTATGTTTCCGTTCCATCCACTATCAGGATATTCAATTTTACCTTTTAGTTCGTCGATAAGGAAATGGAAATTTTTAAATCTACGTTGATTATCCACAACTAAATTTACATTGTTAAGGTCAACTCTATTAATCTCGAAGTCTTTGGATTCTTTTCTCTCAGCCGTATCCTTTTTTGGTTTCGACTTAAACATACTGGTATTTGTGTAGCCTGTGGTATCGGTGTAAACATAAATACTGGCGTTGTTAATGCCAATTTTGTTAATTTTTATATTCCCCGCAATCAGCGAAAATATGTTTAGCGAAACGTCAATATCCGCCGCATTTAGCAAGTCGTGTTTATGTTGCGACCATAAACTATCTCGTAATTTGATTTTCTTTAAGGAAACTGCAACGCCCGGAAATCCTTTAAGCAAAGTTGTTTCCATATTCTCCACCTCTACTTTTCCATTTACATTAGCATTTAATTGTGTTAAAATGGTGTTTAAAATGGCTTTGTTGTTATGATTAATGTAGTATGCTGCGCCCAACCAAACTACAATTATGAGTACGAATAGACCTGCAACAATTTTTAAGGATATTTTGAGCCAGCGAGACATAGATGATTTATTTCTTAAGGTAACAAATAAAACGCATTCAATGTTTTTCGCCAAACATTTGGGTTGTAGACGAGGAAATTAACTCGTCGTAAAAACGACTCAGCATTTCTTTTTTTGAAAAACAAGGTCATCACTTTTCGCTCACTTCGTCCTTCTTTCCGTTTTACTTCTCCCGATAAACGGGATTCGTGTTCACTTCAATAAGGTTTATATAATTAAAGGCTTGGCTCTTTTTAGAACACTATAGTTACAGAAAAAAAGCAACAACGAACAGGTGCTTTCCTTAGCTAATGAGGTAGCAAGATTTTTTACAATACAATTGTAAAGCTGGCAATTACGACAAATTAAGTCTTTATCTTACCAACTAAAATCTGAGTCGACTTTAGTGGATTTAGGCATTTAATTGTTCGGCAAAAACTAAATTATGCCAGCTGTTCGCTAAAGGAACTTCCCACTTACGCTCAAATTCTTCCAACGTTTGAACAAGATTATTAAACACAATCGTATCCGGACCAATTTTTTTGATGCTTACAAGTGTTTCGAAATCTTCTTTTGTAACCACATGGATTTGGTCTTCCAATTTATAAGCAATATTAAACCTATCGAAAAGATCTACATTATAAGTAGTTTCAATTTCCTTAATAACACGTACCGACGAATCTATAGAGCAGCCCGTTGCCATCGCCGTACCTTGATCTACAATTAACACAATAAAAAAGTTGTGGGGCATTAATGCTTTTGCCTTTAATTGATGCCCATGTGCTGTCCATTGTTCCGTAAACACATCAAGCTTTTGCTGTATTTCATTAGCTTCCGTTGCAGTAAACTGACGATTGCTTTGGTAAATCCAAACTTTTGATTGTGGAGAAAAAATCATAACTCAAATTTAGCTTTTTATTAATTTACTTTTGTAAAAACCACGCTGTTGATGAAAAAGTTTACATTGAACTTAAATAAGTGCGCTATAGCTCTAGCCGGGCTATGTTTATGCTTTTTTTGTAGCTTTAATGTAGCGGAGGAGCCCAATGTTTTTATCCAAAGTTTGCTGGCAAAATTTTTTAATACAGAGGCTGAATCCAAACAAATCAAGAAGTTCGAAATTAATGTTACTAACACTGGTTTCTGTAGGTATCGCAAGATTTACCTCAATGGTAAACAAGAGTATTTCTCTTTTAATTTATCACGCTTTAAAGCAATGGATTATTATGGGACGCTAGAAAAAGGGGAGTTGTATCTGCGCACTCAAAACGATGATGTGATTGTACAAACGCGTAACGATAAAAAAGGGGATGTAGACTCTATGGGCACCTTTATGGTTATTCCACTAAAAAATATAGATTTAGAACAACTCAATGCTTTAAACGATCAGTTAAAAAAAGCAAACACCGATTTGGTAGGGAAGTAATCGAGTTTACCTTTTAATTTTTGGTATTTCTTCATATCAAACGAGCAAAGCGACGAGATACCTCTGCGTTTATTTTCCTCGTAAAAAACTTGTTCGAGATGAAGGTTTAAACCTTACAAACCATTTGCTCTAACCGTGATCTCGGCAATATCTAAAACCTTAACTTCTTGTTCTTTATCTTTTAGTTTAACACCATCGCTAAGCATTGTCATGCAGAATGGGCAACCCGAGGCAATAACTTGAGGTTGTAGTTCCAGCGCCTCTTCAATACGCTCGATGTTTACGTCTTTTTTACCTTTTTCAGGTTCTTTAAACATTTGCGCCCCACCAGCACCGCAACATAAGCCGTTGCTTTTGCAACGTTTCATCTCTACCAGCTGTGCATCTAAAACTTCTAAAGCTTTACGAGGAGCCTCATAAACATCATTAGCCCTACCAAGATAGCAAGGATCGTGAAAGGTGATTTTTTTACCTTTGAAACTCTCGCCGCCTTCTGCCTTAAGTTTGCCTTCGTTTATCAAATCCTGTATTAGCTGAGAATGGTGGATAACATCGTAATTACCACCTAAGCCAGGGTATTCATTTTTAATTGTGTTAAAGCAATGCGGACAACCCGTAACGATTTTTTTGATGTTATAGCCATTCAATACCTCAATGTTAGTCATGGCTTGCATCTGGAATAAAAATTCGTTTCCAGCTCTCTTCGCCGGATCTCCAGTACAACTTTCTTCCGTTCCCAATACGGCGTATTTAATACCTACATGATGTAAAATCTTGCATATATCTCTGGTGATCTTTTGTGCTCTTTCATCGTAACTGCCTGCGCAACCTACCCAGAATAATATTTCAGGCTCTTCGCCCATAGCCATTAATTCGGCCATCGTTGGTACTTTGAATTCCATTTTTTGCTTCGTTTATCGTTGAGCGTTCTTTTTTCGTTTCGCGTTGTTCGTCCTTCGTTTATCGCTTTGCGCTTTTTTGAATCTAGGCTTTGTTTTTTGCTCTTTGTTCCTTGCTCTTTTTTCGTTTCGCGTTGTTCGTCTATCGCTTTGCACTTTTAAGAACCTAGGCTTTGTTCCTTGTTCTTTTTTTGTTTCGCGTTGTTCGTCTTTCGTTTATCGCTTTGCGCTTTTAGGAGTCTAGGCTTTATTCCTTGCTCTTTGTTCCTTGCTCTTTTTTTCGTTTCGCGTTGTTCGTCTTTCGTTTATCGCTTTGCGCTTTTTAAGAATCTAGGCTTTGTTTCTTTCTCTTTGTCCTTACTTTTTTTTCGTTTCGCGTTGTTCGCCCTTCGTTTATCGCTTTGCGCCTTAAAGAACCTAGGCATTGTTCCTTGCTCTTTGTTCCTTGCTCTTTTTTTCGTTTCGCGTTGTTCGTCTTTCGTTTATCGCTTTGCGCTTTTAGGAATCTAGGCTTTATTCCTTGCTCTTTGCTCTTTGTTCTTTGTTCCTTGCTCTTTGTTCCTTACTCCTTTAACACTAATCCTGCTCCGCCCAGTTTAACCTGTCTGCCGGAGAGTATTTCCAAGGAGCGCCATTGTTTTCTACGTTGCCCAACATGCCGTTTATGCTTGCAGGTGCAACAGATTCTTCCATTACCGCATAGCGACGCAAATCTACAATAATTGCCAATGGATCTATGTTAATCGGACAAGCTTCTACACAGGCATTACAGCTCGTACAAGCCCAAATTTCTTCTCTGGTGATGTAATCGTCCAATAATGATTTTCCATCGTTATGATCTGCTCCGTGTTTGTCAATGTTCTTGCCAACTTCCTCCATACGGTCGCGGGTGTCCATCATAATTTTACGTGGCGATAATAATTTGCCTGTAATGTTAGCCGGACAAACGGAGGTGCAACGACCACATTCGGTACAAGTGTAGGCGTTCATTAAATTTACCCACGTTAAGTCGTTTACATCTTTAGCGCCAAATTTACCTGGAGCAGTTTCTTCGGGTACAAAAGATGGATCTAACATCGCTTTAACCTCGTTGGTTACGCTGGCCATGTTTGTAAATTTCCCCTTTGGGTTAAGATTGGAGAAATATGTATTTGGAAACGCAAACATAATGTGGAAATGTTTGGAGTAGGGTAAATAGTTTAAAAAAGCAAAGATACCCACGATATGAAACCACCAACAGGCTCTTTCTATGGTTACCAAGGTGCTTATATCGTTATGTAAAATACCCTGAAGTAACGAACTAACCGGGAATGCGCCTGCGCTTACGTAGTGGCTAGCGCCTAGCGCTTGTAGTTTTGCATCAGCTGCATTCATGATTAAGAATGCGCTCATCAACAGAATCTCGGTAATAAGAATATAGTTCGCATCAGATTTTGGCCATGATTTCATCTCGACGCCATTAAAGCGTTTAAGCTTTATAATATTTCTTCTAACCAAGAAAATGGCACAGGCTAACCAAACGCCTATTGCAAGAAATTCAAACGAGCCGATAAGGAAATTATATAAGCCACCTAATCCGTTAAAAATACGGTGGGTACCAAAAACTCCGTCAATCATAATCTCTAACACTTCCAGGTTAATGATTACAAACCCCAGGTAAACCACCAGGTGCAATAGAAAAGGAATTGGCCTTGCAGCCATTTTTGTTTGTCCAAATGCCACTTTTAGCATAGTGGTTAACCTTTTTGCAGGCTGATCGTTGCGGTTTTCGGCTCTGCCAATTTTAATGTTACGGATAACCTTACGCAGATTGTAGGTAAATAAACCAACACCGCAGAGGGTAAGCAGAATAAAAATGATTTGTGACGCCATGGCTTTATAAAGTACTTGGTAAGGCTAAGTTAAAATATTTTGCGCTATAATATATTACTATGCATGCATAATTTTAAAAATTTAGAATGGATATGAATAAAGTGAAAAAAAAATTGAAATGTAAGTGCTTGATTTATAGTGTAGCTTGGTTTTTTGCAAGAAAATAGTTCAATAAAAGTGAAAAAATGTTTGGCATTACAAAAAAAGAAACTACATTTGCAAACCCAAACGGGAGAGTGGGTGCCTTAGCTCAGTCGGTAGAGCAAAGGACTGAAAATCCTTGTGTCGCTGGTTCGATCCCAGCAGGCACCACCACTAGAAAAGCTTCAGAGAAATCTGGAGCTTTTTGTTTTTATACGTTTTTAGTGATTCAGGCCTGTATTTTGGATATCAATATCCATCGTTGCGTTAGTTAAATTGTATTTTAATCTTGTGTTGTCTAAATCAAACTCCTATACTCATTAGGCGTTGTACCGGTACGTTGTTTAAAAACTCTGATAAAATGCTGTGGATATTTGAAACCTAAATCGTAAGCAATTTGGCTAATAGATTTATCGGTGTCAAACACCCTATCTTTCGCAACATCAATAATCTTATTCTGAATATACTCTTGCGCAGATTTGCCAGTTTCTTTCTTAATCAGGTCTCCAAAGTAATTGGCAGAAAGATGTAGTTCATCGGCGCAATAAGACACAGATGGTAAGCCAATTGAATAAGGTTTTTCAGATGAGAAATAACTGTTAAGTAAGTCTTCAAACTTTTCTAAAATACCACTGCTAATATGTTCTCGAGTGATAAACTGTCTGTCGTAAAATCTTTCGCAATAGCTAAAGAACAACTCGATATTGGCGGCGATTAATTTTTTACTGTGTTTATCAACGGATTGTTCTAGCTCTGATGAAATTTTGGCAAAAAGATCCAAAACGAGTTGTCGCTCTTTAGCTGACAAATGTAAAGCTTCATTGGTATGGTAACTGAAAAAACTATATTCCGCTAAGCTTTTAGACAGGGAGGTTCCCTTGATTAAATCAGGGTGGAAAACTAATCCATGCCCCATAGGTTGGTATAAATCTGTTTTATTCTCAACATCTAAAACCTGTCCGGGAGAAATAAATACTAAAGTACCTTCTTGGTAATCGTATGTAGCACGACCATATTTGAGATCGCCACATTTAACATCCTTCAAAAATATACAGTACAAACCAAAATTCATTTTAGAGCCCGTTCTTTTACGTGCTTTGGAAAAATCAATAATGCCTACCAAAGGATGCGTGGTTTCGTGATTATTAAATTTATTATAATCATCAACTGTGTTAAAGTTTACTAGGTCGCTCATTTTAAAAGTATTTTATATTGTAAAGTTACACAATCCTACAAGGTAAAATTAACAGGATGGTTGTTATCAGTAATAATGGTAGCAAAAGCAGTAATCTGTATCCCAATATGTTGGGCAATTGAACAGACCTTTGTAGTATTAATTGATAATATGGAAAAGAGAAGATTAGGAAACAGTGGATTGGAGGTTTCGGCATTAGGACTAGGTTGCATGGGTCTTACCTTTGGTTATGGTCCAGCAACTGATAAAAGTTCAGCACTTGCACTTATTCAGAAAGCATATGATTTAGGGGTAACTTTTTTTGATACTGCTGAGGCTTACAGTCAAGGTGCCAATGAAGCGTTGTTGGGTGAGGCGATAAAAGGCTTCAGAAATAAAATTGTAATTGCTACCAAGTTTGGCTTTCAAGACGGAGATTCGACCAAAGGTTTAGATAGCAGTCCGAAGAGAATTAGGGCGGTAGCAGAAGCTTCGCTAAAACATTTAAAAACAGACGTTATAGATTTATTTTATCAGCACAGAGTAGATCCAAATGTTCCGATGGAAGATGTTGCCGGAACTGTAAAAGATTTAATTGCAGAAGGAAAGGTTAAGTATTTTGGCATGAGTGAAGCTGGAGTAGAGCGTATTAAGATTGCACATGCGGTTCAGCCGTTAACAGCTTTGCAGAGCGAATATTCTTTGTGGTGGAGGGAGCCAGAGAAAGAAATTTTACCACTTTTAGAAGACCTCGGTATCGGTTTTGTACCTTTCAGTCCGTTAGGTAAAGGATTTTTAACCGGTGCTATTAGCGAAAATACCAAATTTGATAAATCTGATTTCAGAAGTACTGTTCCGCGTTTTTCTGAAGAGAATAGACGAGCAAATAATGATCTCATTATTTTGATCAAAGAAATTGCGCTAAACAATAATGCAACTCCTGCGCAAATAGCATTGGCTTGGCTGCTTTCGCAGAAACCTTGGATTGTTCCAATTCCAGGTACTACAAAAATTAACAGGCTAGAAGAAAATTATGGCGCTAATGCAATTCATTTAGATGAAAATGAGTTGGCAAATATTGGTGCAGCATTGCAAGAAATTGAGATTTCTGGGGCTAGGTATCCAGCGCATCTTCAAGGCAGAGTTGGCAAATAAAGAATAACTTTAATATCAATCTTAAAACTAAATAAATATGAAAAATCTAATATTCATTTTGTTAATACTTGCTGGGGTGCAATTGGCCTATGCACAAGGTGTTACAGAAACTAAAATTGTTTCAAAACAAGAACAGCAACTGCTTGACCTTTCTAAACAAAAATGGACATGGATGGCTGCAAAAAATGCCGATACATTGGCTAAATTATTTCATGAAAAATCGGTTTTTGTGCATATGGGTGGTTCGTGGGGTAAAGAGAGAGAATTAAACGTAATCAAGAGCGGTGGTATTTGGTACAAAAAAGCTGAAATACATAGTGCATCTGTACAGATTATGGGAAACACCGCTATTGTGCTAAATAGAATTACGTTGCTTGCCGTAGTAGGAGGCAACGAAGTAACAAATCCTTTTATAGTAACAGAGGTTTATATAAATGAAAATGGCATCTGGCAACTTGGATCGTTATCTTTTACCAAACTGTCTAGCTAAAATATAATAAAAACAACAAATGAAAATCAAAAATAAGATTAGCGTGATGATAGTGGGGGCACTTGTGCTAAGTTCATCATTATATGCGCAAAAAAATATTAAGCAAAAACCGTTGACAATAGCAGAACAAGGTGCTTTTTCGGCAGGCGGTATAGTTACAAAGAGCGAAGGTGTATTTGATCCGCTTAAAGCTTGGAACGTACCGCAGGGCGGACAAACACGACATGGCGACCATGCGGACGTTTTTTATCAAATTCCGGTTAAGGCTAAAAACCTTGCTATGATTTTTCTTCACGGTTATGGGCAATCTCGTAGAAGTTGGCAAACTACAGCTGATGGTAGAGAAGGTTTTTCAGATTTGTTTCTACGTAAAGGATATGGTGTTTACCTGGTGGACCAACCTGGTCGTGGCCATGCCGGGCAAGCTACCAAACCAGCACAAATTACCGCAACACCCGATGACCAGACTTGGTTTACTCAGTTTCGAATAGGTTTGTATCCAAACTTTAACAAAGGGGTTCAGTTTCCAAAAGATAGTGTGTCTTTAGATAAGTTTTTCCGTATGATGACGCCCAATACTGGAGCTGTGGACGAAGCAACAATCGTAAATGCAATGTCGGCGGTATTTGAGAAGAGTGGCAATGGCATTTTGTTTACACATTCGGCAGGTGGTGCCCCTGGATGGAAAACCGCTATTAAAAATAGTCATGTAAAAGCAGTAGTTGCTTATGAACCCGGCGGGTTTGCTTTTCCGGAGGGAGAAGTTCCGGAAGGTAATCGCGGAGGTAGGGGAATTCCTTTGGCCGACTTTAAGAAGCTAACCCAAATTCCAATCGTTGTTTATTTCGGCGATTACATTCCTAAAGAAGAAACCAATGCAGCGTCGTTAAACTTCTGGCAAAATGTGCTGGCAACTGCAAGGCAATGGGCAAAAGTGGTAAATGCACATGGTGGCGATGTAACTATTGTACACTTGCCCGAAATTGGCCTGAATGGTAATACACATTTTCCGATGTCTGACTTAAATAGTAATGAGGTTGCCGCGGTTTTGGAAAAATGGTTGAAGGAAAAAGGCTTGGATAAGTGATATTGGTAGTTAATGCCGTAATACATCTACCTATTGCTAAAACTTTTGTTCGGACATTTGTTTTATGAAACGAACGGAAATCGGAATCTTAGCTACTAGTTTGTTGCTTTTTCTACTACCAATGTTTTTATGTTCTTGTTCGCAAGCACAGGAAACGAAGCCGGAAAACAGTATCCCGACAGGGAAGAAAACATTGATTGTTTATTTGTCAAGAACGAAGAATACTAAAACCGTTGCCCAAATTATACATGGCAACGTTGGTGGGATTTTGGTAGAACTAGAACTTCGAAATCCGTACCCCGAAAACTATCAACAAATTGTTGCACAAGTTGCGAAAGAAAATGAGCGAAGTATTTTGCCGGTTCTTAAAACTAAAATCGACGGTATCGGAAATTACGAAACAATTTTTATCGGGTTTCCGACGTGGGGAATGCAATTGCCTCCACCAATTAAGAGTTTTTTAACCCAAAATAACTTTAAGGGGAAAACGATAATCCCGTTTAACACAAACGCCGGTTATGGCATAGGAAGTAGCTTTGATAAAGTGAAAGAACTAAGTCCGAATAGCAAAATATTAGAAGGATTTACCATAAAAGGTGGTGTTGAACGTGATGGAATTCTTTTTGTTATGGAGGGTAAAAAGAAAATTGAAGTATCGCAAAAGATAAAAGAATGGTTAATTAAAATAGGCTTTTAAGCTAGTAAAACTCGAGAGCTTAGCCTTAAGATAAAAAAATGAATCGACTAAAAACATTTAATCTAATAGCGTTTATACTAATTTTTTCGATTAGTGTAAAGCATGTGGAAGCACAGCAAAATACATTAGCCGATAAAGGGCTTAGCGCAAAACAAAAGAGTATTATTTCCATTTCGGCACTTACTGCAAAGGGAAATTTACAAGCTTTAAAACCGGCGTTAAATACTGGGCTTGAAGCAGGCTTAACCATTAACGAAATCAAGGAAATATTGGTTCATCTTTATGCATATTGTGGATTTCCAAGAAGTATTAGAGGTTTACAAACCTTTATGGAAGTGGTAAATGAAAGAAAGGCAAAAGGTATAGTAGATGTAGTTGGGGCAGGTGCGTCTCCGATTTTAAACAATGCTAGCAAGTACGAACGTGGTAAAAAAATATTGGCTGAGCTTACGCGTACACCCTCAGATAGACTTTCGGGTTATTCGGCATTTGCGCCAACTATTGATACTTTTCTAAAGGAGCATTTATTTGCCGACATTTTTGAACGAGATGTATTAACATACGCACAAAGGGAATTGGTAACAATATCGGTAATTAGTGCCATAGGCGATGCAGATCCAATGTTGCAGGGGCATTTATCAATTTCATTAAATGTGGGCATTACGCCAAAGCAGTTGAAAGAATTTGTAACCATTATCAATGCCAGCGTTGGAGAAAAGGAAGCAAAATCTGCAAACAATGTTTTGGATCTAGTGCTAAACAGCAAGTAATTTAAAAGAGATGAAAAAATTAACATCAATAATAGGCATAGTTAGTTCGGTATTCGCTACCGACGTTGTAAATGCGCAGGCAATACAAAAAAAGCAAGATAAAAATCCATATACCCTAGTTTATGAAGGTGCGTTAACAAAAAATGAAATCGGAAAAGTTAATATCCAACCGGTAACCTACAAACTCAACGGCATTACTATTGCAGCAAATGTTTACACACCGCCCAACTTCAAATCAACTGGGAAATATCCAGCTATAGTAATTGCCCATCCTAATGGTGGTGTAAAAGAGCAAGCTGCCGGTCTCTATGCGCAAAGCTTGGCAAGCAATGGTTACGTTACTATCGTCGCCGATGCAGCTTATCAAGGCGCCAGTGGCGGAGAACCTAGACATACAGACAAGCCAGCTTTTAGGGTAGAAGATATTCGTGGCATGGCCGATTTTATTATCCAGTACGCAGGTGTTGATGCAAACCGCCTAGCCGTGCTCGGCATTTGCGGTGGTGGAGGCTACACGTTAAAAGCAAGCCAATCTGATAAACGCTTTAAAGCCGTAGCTACGTTAAGCATGTTTAATTCTGGCGAGGTTAGAAGGAACGGTTTTAAAAACGTACAAATAAATACGGTACAAGAACGTTTAAAACAAGCTTCTGTGACCAGGACTCAAGAGGCTTCAGGTGGAAAAATTATGTATAGTGGAGTGGCTAGCGTAACAGATGAAGAAATCGCTAAAACTGAAACTGATCTTTATCGCGAAGGTTATGAATATTATTATAGAACGTATGCACACCCCAACTCTACATTTTTGTATACCACAAGCAGTTTAATGGACCTTATGACTTGGGATGCAACTTCAAACATCGAGCTGATTGATCAGCCACTTTTAATGATAGCTGGAAGCAAAGCGGATACAAAATACATGACAGATGAGGCATTTGTAAAAGCGACAAACGCAAAAAATAAAGAGCTATTTCTTATAGAAGGAGCTACCCATATACAAACCTATTGGAAACCAGAATATGTTACCCAAGCTTTAGCGAAATTAACGGCTTTTTATCAAAAAAATCTTTAATTAAAATGGTATGAAAAGTAATTTAAAATTGACCTTAGCCCTGCTTTTTTTATTCCTATCTGGATGTAGTATAAGAAAGGAAGGGGAAATGGCAAAAGTTAATCAAACGATTTTTCCGCTAGGTAGCGAAGTTAAAAACGGAAATTTTACGGGTCAGGTTTGGCTGCAGATGTTGGTGTTAAGCGATACAACTTACAATAGCAATATTGGCTCAGTTACGTTTGCGCCGGCGGCGAGATCTAATTGGCATTACCACCCTGGAGGTCAGTTATTGCTGGTAACGGAAGGCATTGGATTATATCAGGAAAAAGGAAAAGCCATAGAAATTATTAAAAAAGGCGAGGTTGTTAAATGTAAACCTAATGTGGTACACTGGCATGGCGCAACAGCCAATAGCAAAATGACGCACATTGCCATTGGAACAAATACTCAAAAAGGAAATGTAGTTTGGTTAGCTCCTGTAGATGATGCAACGTATTTCTCGGTTGATAATTTAAAGGAGCAATAGAACGAGGGTATTGGATTAGCGATGTCTAATAGCTAAAACTACATTAGTGATCTTCTAAAAAAGCTTATCTATCTGAAAATAACAGGTTATTTCTTCTTATCACTATAAATATCTGCGGGAATTTTATTATCAATATAAACCTGTTCTAAGATGCTATAAAGCGTAGGATCATATTTCTTAAGGTCGTCTGAAGAATCTAGTATCTTCTTTCCATCCTCATAAAAAGGAAAATTACTATTGAACCACCATTGCGTACCTTCAGCCCAATATTCGGCAACGGTATTTATAGCATATTGATTTTTATACATTCCTTTCTCTTTGGCGCTGTTATAGGCTTTTCCAATTTGAGCATATAATGATGGATCAACTTTGTAAATCGCATTCATCATATTATGACTAAACTCATGCACTAGAATATTTTCGCCATAGTATTTTGTATTTGGATAACCTAAAAGATTTTCTTCGGCACAGGATACCAAGGTTCCGCCCATTCCACGAGCACGTTTGTTCCAATACTCTTTGTCACTCATGCTGTCTATCCCGCCAGGTTTATAATAATTTTCTCTTTCACTAGGCGTTAATCGCTGATCGTTAAAAGCAGGCTTCTTCCAATCGCTACGTTCTGGTAAATCGGTTTCAAATTCAGTAGCCGCCATTATGGCAACTCTTGATCCTCTCGCTACCAATTCCTTTTGAATATCGGTACGTTTTGATAGCATATGTTTTACGATATCTTTGGCAACAATTAAGGCTTGATCCGGAACTTTTGCGGAAGAAACTATTGGGATGCCATTGCTACTGATATATTTTTTGTAAAAACCGTCTATTTTTAACGATGCTGGAACAGGAGTAATTTCAGACGGTTTATTATAGATTGAATTTTGTGCGAATGAATAGGATGAAGATAGGGCTAAAAAGCCACCAACTAATAGGGATTTGTATTTAAACATGATATCATTTTATGGACTCAAAATACAAATTTTAACCCATTAAACAAACCCGTTTTAAGCATTTGGGCAATTGCCACACCTTTTCCCCCTCAAATACTTTTCACAGCATTCTTTCTTCTTTTTGGATTTGGATTTCTCTTTGTCCTTCTTCTTTTTGTCTTTTTTCGACATGCCGATTTAAAGTGTTTTACAAAACCACCACAAAGGTAAAATAATTTGTGCTAGCGAGTGTATAAACCAAAAAAGGCACCTATTGTTTAAATAGATGCCTTTAATATTTTAAAGCTCTGGCTATTTTAACCCATGGCGAGCTAATGACTATGCTTCGCTATCGTAGCTAATTTGGCCAACATGTTTATCAATTTGCCATCTGCCAGTACCTTCTTCACCAATTACTTCGAACAATTCTAGCGCTCTACGTGCTTTGTATTCTTCTTCCCTTTGTTCTCTAAAGAACCAGTTTAAGAATTCTAAAGTAACATAGTCTTGCTCTTTATGGCAACGAGCCGCAATGTTTTTAATAGACTGCGTAACGCTGATTTCCTGATCTAAAGCTTCTTCAAAAACTTCGCGGAAAGAATTAAATTCTATTTTAATATTAGTAATTTCTGGAGAAATTGCAGTTCCACCCATATCCAATACGTATTTATAAAACTTTAGTTGGTGCTGTCTTTCTTCTTCAGCTTGTTTAAAGAAATAATCTGCAGAAAAATCGTATCCATTACGGTTGCACCAAGATGCCATTGATAGATAGATAGACGATGAATGTGCTTCTTTTTTTATTTGTTGGTTGATTAGTGCCTCAACATCTGATGATAGTAAGCACTTAACTCGAATGATATCTTTCATTTTACTATTGATTTAATACAATTGATGTATCAAAAATAGTGCTATAAATATAACCGAAAGAATTTAAAGGCAATTCGGAATTAGAATGGTTCTACTTAAAAACTGACAATGCGATGTAAACGATCGTAAATGATGTGGTTAAGCTCTAACATGGTAAATGTGCCTTGCAATAAATCTTTAAGTTTGATGATTTGCAAAAGCGACAAAACATAACAGTGATCGCAAGCGCAGATAAAGATGATTTGTACATCGGCAGACTTATCGCTGTTTAATAACAAATCTTCAATATCGATCTGATAAACGGCTTTTTTAAGCTTCAGTAAGTTACGATAATCAAATCTTGCAAGTTTACCAGCAAAATCAATATACCAACAGTTTTCGCTGTCTGATTGATAGATAGCTCCATTTTTGGTGCTAAATACTTCGGTAAAATTGATGGTTGGTAAGGTTAATGTTTCTTGCATTTTTTGCCTACAAATCTTTATGCTACAAATATGAATATTATTTGGACTTATTCCAAATAAATATAAAATATTAGCTCAATTATATGGGGCTTGTTCAATTTAGCAGAAAAATGCAACTAACAAGCAAAGATGTTAAAACGGGATAGTTTGCCTTTAAAAACACCCTGCGTGGTACTGTAAAAGATTAAATTAATTGAAGTGTATAAAAAACTAAAGAATTATACGAAATAATAGCCTATCAACTTCTGAGGCGAAGTTAACAGGCTATTTATTTATTCCGCCAGCTCTTTAACTTTTGCTAAAGCTTTCGGCCACATATCGTTAAACATGGCTATCATATCCTTATTTTTTTCAGACTCTTCCATGTCCATAAAAATATGCAGATTCGTATTGCCACCAGCCTCGCTTAAGGTGTAGTTTTCTTTTGCGCCAGCCCAGGTTTTTACTTCTGCGCTATCGTAATCTTCTACTCCATTGTCGTACATCCCTAAATGTTCTATAGACAAAAATTCGTTGGGTACACTTTCTGCAATTTTTGATACCATTCCTCTGTTGCTATCATCTACAAATAATGCTTTGCTTCCCTTTTTCCAATCTGTTACCGCTTTAGATCCTTCGCTAAATGCGGCTGCCCATAATGGGTAGGTTTCTTCGCCAAAAAGTACATCCCATACTTTTTCTCGGCTTGCTTTTATTTCAATGTTATAATCCATTTTAAAGTATTTTAGTTTAGTATTTAGCTATTAGATTATCACTCAAGGTTGCCATACTCAAGATTTCCTACTATCGATTAGGTAGCTTACTAAAATCCATGTGTAGCAAATTCCATCTGTGCCCATCCAAGTCTACAAAGCCACCTCCGTACATCCAGCCGTCTTTTTCTCCGCCTTCGGCATAAATTTTACCACCTGCGTCTTTCGCCTTTTGCAACATTTCATCTACTTCATCTCGGCTTTCTGCATCAATAGAAAATAAAACTTCTGTACCTTTTGAAGTATCTGAAACAGGATTTAGGCAAAATCCCTCAATTACATCATTGGTAAAAAGCATCATTACAAAGTTCTTTTCGCCTATAAAAAATGAAGCCATGGTATCTGTAAACGGGAATTTTTCGTTAGGCTTAAAGCCTAGCTGTTTAAAAAATGCTATAGATTTTTCTATGTTTTTTACAGGCAGATTTGCCCAGATTTCCTTGGTCATTGGTTCCTATATTTAGTTTATTCTAATTTCGGAAATTATCACAATAAATACAGAGGGGCTACGCGACAAATTTAGGGGACAAATGAGACACGAATAAAATGAATTGAATAAGAGTCTGAAATCAAGTTGAACAGTAACAAGAGTTCAAATCGTTAACAAGTTGGGATGGTCTTTTTTACTTGTATTAATCCACCACCAAAAAGTACAAAAGTATATTGCCAATAACCATCTCCACTATCGAATTTAATTTCTTCAACTTGACCAAAAGTGCCTATGCCATTGCTTATTTCATCACCAACTTTAACATCATTTAGCTCGCCGGTAGGGGTATTTTCATTTAATATTTTCATAGTTGAGTTAAGCTTAAAATTGGAAGTTTTTAGTTGAAAACTTACTCAAGACCAAAATTCATTCCTAAATTCTGTTAGCCGAGTGTATTATAACAAGCTCTACAACGTGGTTCGTAGCTGTCTTTTTCTCCTAAAAGGATTTTACTTTCGTTTGCAACTTTTCTGAAAGAATAAACCGCCGGACTTCCGCATTGCATACAAACTGCATTTACCTTGGTAACGTGTTCTGCTATAGCTAGTAGATTTGGCATAGGGCCAAATGGTTTGCCTAAAAAGTCCATATCTAAACCAGCTATGATAACCCTAATACCTCGTTGAGCGAGCTGATTGCAAACCTCTGGCAGGTTATCGTCAAAAAATTGAGCTTCATCTATGCCAACAACTTGCGTTCTGCTTCCTAAGAGTAAAATTGCAGAAGAGTTCTCTACGGGAGTAGACTGGATGGAATTTAAATCGTGCGAAACGACAGCACTTTCATCATAGCGAGTATCGGTCTTTGGCTTAAAAATTTCTACGTTGAGCTTTGCAATTTGCGCTCTTTTTAATCGCCTAATTAATTCTTCGGTTTTACCCGAAAACATGGAGCCGCAAATCACTTCAATGCTTCCACAAAATTCTCCCCGTTTAAAGTTTTGCTCGCTAAATAACATTAGTAAAGGTATTTTAGCCAAATATAAAAGATTTTTATAGTACTTTTGATTGTCATTTATTAACATAAATCACCCGTTTTTTCGTTACTGCATTATGATGAAGCAAGAAGATCTTTTTAGAAAATTAGGTTCGATATTGAATGAACTAAACGAACAATATCAGTTTTTGTCGCAAAATCCGCAACAGCTCAACGAGTTAGAGCTAGAGTTGTTTCATGCGAATGCTAGTTTTTTAACAGATCACATTCAGATTGTAAAAAAGATAGCGCTTAATCAAGCACAACAAACTTCGGCAACACCATCTCCAGTAGTTGAAGACCGTGTTGAGGAAGATCCTTCTATTTACGAAGAAGAGGAAGAAGATGTACATCAAGAAGAGCAGTTAGAAGCAGTAACCTTTTTGGAAGAGGAGCAAGCTTTAGCAGTTGAGGATAAAGTTGAAGAGGTTTCTGTAAGAGAAATTGAAAAGGAGATATTTAAGCTGGATGACGAGCCTTCTACTTTTGAGTTTATTTTAAACGATCATTCGGAACACGAAAAGTTTGATTTTGAGGAGAAAGGTGCGCATGAGTTATTTGATAGGCAATTAAGCGAAGCTGAAGAGCGAATTTTAGCTGAGAAAAGGGCAGTTGCTGAAACTCCTATTGAACCAGTAAACGACTCGGTTGTTGAAGAAGAACTTTTTGAAGAAGATGAAGACGACGAAATTGGTCCTGAGCCATTTTTAGTGCACCACGAAGAGGAAGAGGAGGCACCAGTTGAGGAAGAGGTAAAAATTATGGCTGAAGATTTAGCCTTGGAAGAAGTACCGCTTGAAAAGGTTGAAGTTAACCAAGTTGAACCTGTGGAAGATCCAACGTTCAAACCCACTTTGAACGATATCTTGGCAGGCAAAACAAGCATTAGCAGTGTAAATACAAATGCCACATCCAGCATCAGCGACCTAAAACAATCCATCAGCCTAAATGATAAATTGCTTTACATTAAGGATTTGTTTAACGGCTATAATCTAGCTTACGCCGAAGCAATTGATTTAGCTAATAAACAGCCCAATTTTGAAGCTGCGGATAACTTTTTCCAGAAAAATTATGCTAACCAATATAATTGGAGCGAAAAACAGGCAACGGTTGATAAATTTTATCAGTTGTTGAACCAACGTTTCAAATAGGAACAAAGAATAAGGAGCAAAGAAAAAGGAAGGTTAAGCCTTCGGTTCGCGTGCTAGAGTTTTATCCTTATTCTTTGATCTTTTATCCGTTATCCTTGCTCTTAGATAAATCCCATTCTATTAGAATCTAATTTTAGGAAGATGAATAGCAATACGGTAAAGCTCCACAGAGAGGATCCCCCGTAACTGATAAAGGGTAATGGAATGCCAATTACTGGCATTAGCCCAATAGCCATTCCGATATTTACAAATACGTGGAAAAATAGAATACAAGCGATACAATAACCGTAAACCCTAGAAAAAGCAGATCGCTGTCGCTCTGCGAGATTTACAATTCTTAATAGTAAAAACGCGTATAAACCAATAACTACAAAAGATCCAACAAAGCCCCATTCTTCACCAACGGTAGAGAATATAAAATCGGTGCTCTGTGCCGGAACATAGCCAAATTTCGTCTGTGTTCCCTGCAAAAATCCACGACCTGTAACTTGTCCGGCTCCAATTGCAATTTTAGATTGTATTACATTATAGCCAGTACCTTTATTATCGGTTTTTAAACCTAAAATAACTTCAATGCGGTCTCGCTGATGTTTTTGTAAAACGTTAGTGAAAATAAATTTGGCAACGAATAGATAGCCTATTGCTAAAATGGTGATGATAGAGATTCTAATAATCTGCTGTTGTCTTTTTCTGTTGTTATAAATGAAAAGCCCGCCTACAATAGCAATCGCTAATATGAGTACCGTTGGACTTAAAAATAAATTCAAGATAAAAAGTACAACCGCTCCCCAAAAAATAGTTAGCAAATAACCTGGTAAACCCTCTCGGTACAACGGAAACATAAACGATAAAAATACCAACGTAGAGCCTGCGTCTGGTTGCAACATTATCAGAAACATAGGTAGGATTATAATCGCGGCGCAAATTAATATGGGCTTAGTTGTATTTAATTTAACGTTAAATGAGCTAATATATCTTGCAACAAGTAAGGCTGTGCCAAACTTTGCAAATTCTGATGGTTGCAACCTAAAACTACCAATGGCTATCCATGCCTGATTGCCACCCACATTTCTGCCTACAACCAATACAAGTAACAATAGTAGCATGGTTATACCGTAAATTACGGGCGCAAATACACTGAAAAATTTTGCGTCGAATAATAAAATGGAAAACCCTAAAATGAGACCCGTACCGATGAAAATTAATTGGCGACCATAATTTGCATTGAAACTGAAACCACCAACATTATCTGGATTGTAAACCGTAGCATAAATACTTATAAAGCCAATAGCGCACAAAGCCATGTAAAGCAGTATAGTAATCCAATCTACATTAAAAAAGAATCTGTTACCTTGCTGTTGCATTTTTTTTAGGTTCTGTTGCTTGCTTATTAAAAGTACTAAGTGTGCTGTTTTTTAGAGGCTTATTTGTATTTCTTTTAAGGCTATCGGTTTTTAAACTATCTGTTTTTAAACTATCAGCTTTGCTTTTTGGCTTAACAGGCTTTGTTCCTTTAGGTGGCGGCGGTAGCAGATTTGCATCTTTGTACATTTGAATGGTACTGCCATGAATTCTTCTGTTGGTTAAACTATCTGTTAAATACTTTTCGGTCATGTAACTAGCAATTGGTGCAGCATAAGCGCCTCCATAACCGCCATTTTCTATAATTACCGCAATAGCAATTTTCGGGTTATCCCTTGGAGCAAAACCTATAAACACAGAGTGATTTTTACCACGATTATTTTGTACCGTACCCGTTTTGCCACACATAATTGTGTTTGGTAAACGAGATTCTATAGCCGTTCCCCATGAAGTATTTACCGCATCCTGCATTCCATCAATAACTGGTTCGAAGTGTTTGGCATCTATGTCTACATAGTGTTTAACTGTATATTTTGAATCGATTTCCTTATCTTTTCCAATTCCCTTAACCACATGTGGCTTAATATAATAACCCCTATTAGCAATAATAGCCATGATATTTGCCATCTGTAAAGGCGTTGTACTAATCTCGCCCTGCCCGATACCAACAGATAGGATAGAGGTGTAACCCCAATATTTGTTTGGGCGTTTGCTATAATCCTCTGCTGTAAATAATTTGTAAGCACGCTCGTTGGGTAAATCTATGCCAAGTGTATCGCCAATACCAAATTTACGCACTTTCTTTTGCCAATCGTCGTAAGTAGGTCGTTGCTTTTTCATACCATTTTTGGTAATCGCTTTCGCAAAAATTTGATAGAAATAGGTATTGCAAGAACGAGCAAGTCCCCTTCTTAGCGAAATGTTACCGTCCACGTGTTCGCATTTAAATTGCCTGTTACCAGCCCAATAATAGCCAGGACAATTAAAGGTAGTATTGGGGTCAACAATGCCTTCGCTTAAAGCAATTAGAGCGCTTAACGGTTTAAAAGCCGAACCGGGAGAATATTTTCCCTGTAAAGGTCTTACAAATAAAGGACGGTTATTTTGCGGTTCGTAAAGTTCCATCAATTTGTTTCCTGTATTTCTCCCAACCATTATATTTGGGTCGTAACCTGGGCTACTCACAAAGGCCAATACTTCGCCTGTGCTTGGCTCAATAGCAACAACACTTCCAACTTTGTTTTTTAGTAGTTCTTCGCCTAATTTCTGCAGTTTAGCATCAATGGTAGTATATAATTCTTGGCCTGATTTTGCAAGGATATCTAATTTTCCGTCAGCATAAGGACCTTTGGGTACATTATGTACATCATAGAGCATGTGCGTAATGCCTTTTTCTCCACGTAAAAACTTTTCGTAAGTGCGTTCAACGCCGGATCTGCCTATATAATCACCCAAGCTATAGTAACCTTCATTCTTTTCTATTTCTGCAGGAGTGGCTTCTTTTATGTAACCTAGAAATTGAGCAGCTATACTATCCGGGTAGGTTCTTATTGTTCGTTTTTGTACAAAAAAACCTTTGTAGTTAACCATCTTCTCTTGTAGTGTTGCATAGGTTTCTACCGACAGGAATTTAACAAAAATAGAAGGCTGAAATTTAGATTGTGTAACGGCCTTTTTAAAGCTTTTTCTAAAGGTTTGCATATCAATACCAACAGCTGCGCAAAGCGATAAAGTATCGAAAGGTTTTACCTCGTTAGGAGTAACCATTAAATCGTAAACCGGTTGATTTTGGACCAATACCCTGTTTTTTCTATCTACAATAACACCTCTAGCTGGATAGATATACAATTTACGAAGTGCATTGTTATTGGCACTTAAAAAGTACTTGTCGCTAACTACTTGTATATAAAAAAGTTTGCCTAAAAGGATTAAGGCAATTAGAATAAACAAACCCTGAATAATATATTTTCTATTAAACAACTGATCCATTAATTCGCCTTTCTGTTATGAAAAATAAATTCAACTAATAAAATAACAAACAGCGAAAATACAGCACTTAGCAACGCTCTGCCTAAAGTATAACCGGCTTCGTCGAGCTTAAAAGCTTCTAAGAAGAAAACAACCAAATGGTGAACGATTATACAGAGTATTGCATAAACGCTAAACCATTTAAACCCCATGTTGCCTAAAGAAGGCTCTGGCTCATCTATTGCATCTCTATTAAAACTTACAGATATAAATAGCACTCTTACTAAAGCTAAAGCAACGCAAGCACTAGTGTGCACGCCTAAAGTGTCGTAAAATGCATCTAAAGTTAAACCAGTGCCAAAGGCTAATAAAAACAGTAAAATGTTTGGTATCCCGAAAGGCAATACCATTAAAAATAGGATATAAACGAAAGGAGTAGATAGATTGTAATAGGCTAGGTTACGCAAGAGAAAAATCTGCACAAACAACAGGATAATCCATCTAAAAATATTTATGAAAATGGTTCTACTGTTCATCTTTTGTTAGGGTTTCTAAAGCGTTTTGCTCTTGTGTCATGCGGTTTTTAACCAAATAAACATATTGCAAATTACTAAAATCATTAAACAAGCTAATTTCTAAGCTCATAAAACTATCGCCTGTGCTCAATTCGGTTCTGCTAACTTTCCCTACTAAAATCCCTTTCGGAAATCCGCCAGCGCCAGATGTTACAATGGTATCTCCTTTGTTAACTTTATAATGATTAGGGATTTCTTTTACATAAGCTTTGGTTATATCGAAATTTCCATCGCCCCAAACCAGAGAGCCAAACGCGTTATATTTTTTAGGGCTAACACTAATTGATGTGCCAGAATTAAGCAAAGAACGTACAGTAGCTAAATTTTCAGAAACATCCATTACAAAACCAACTACGCCAACCGAAGGTGAAACTACAGCCATGCCTTGCGTTACACCTTGCAAACTGCCTTTGTTTATAGTAATAACGTTATTACGAAGCGTAATTGAATTTTTTATAACCTTGGCAGAAAAAAGCGTGTATTGTTGTTGGTTTAAAGAGTCTTTAACCACTACCGTACTTGTAGTATCAACATTTTGTAATTGCAGTAGGGTAGTCTTTAATTTTGCGTTTTCTTGCGCTAAGCTGTCGTTAACCTGACCAAGGTTTAGGTATCTTTTTAAAACGTTTAAACGCTCGTAGGCGCTTCCTACAACCGCATTTGTCGAATTTAAAGTTACACTACGTTGGTAGGCATTATTGCGAACGGTTAATATTATACCAATAGCAAAAAAAACAATAAAGAAAAAGAATGCGTTGTATCTACTTAAAAAAATCCAAAGGTTACGCATTTAAGTGTTAGGTTTTAAGTAGTACGTTGTAAGTTACAAGACTTAAAACTTATAACCTACAACTTAAAACTTGATTTATTGCATTAAAAATTTATAGCCACCAATGTTTTTTAGAGCAATACCAGTACCGCGAACAACTGCTCTTAATGGATCTTCTGCAACGTGTACAGGCAACTTTGTTTTAGCCGCAACACGCTTATCTAAACCACGTAACAATGCACCGCCACCGGTTAAATAAATACCAGTTTGGTAAATATCTGCCGAAAGTTCTGGAGGTGTAATCTCTAAAGCCTTTAATATAGCTTCTTCAATTTTAGAGATAGATTTATCTAAACAATGTGCAATTTCAGTGTAGGATACGGTAATTTGTTTAGGCACACCCGTCATTAAATCTCTTCCTTGTACGGCAAAATCTGCAGGTGGATCCGCAAGTTCTGGCAAAGCAGCACCAACTTCAATTTTAATTTTTTCAGCGGTACGGTCGCCAATCATAATGTTATGCTGACGGCGGATATAGTTTACGATATCAGAGTCGAAATTGTCTCCAGCAACGCGGATAGATTGATCGCAAACGATACCAGACAAAGCAATAACCGCAATTTCTGTGGTACCACCGCCTATATCAATAATCATGTTACCCATTGGTTCTTCAACGTCGATACCAATACCAACCGCTGCAGCCATTGGCTCGTGAATTAAATAAACCTCTTTTGCACCCGCAATCTCGGCACTATCCCTAACCGCACGTTTTTCAACTTCGGTAATTCCGCTAGGAATACAAATTACCATTCTTAATGATGGAAACATCCAGCCTTTACCGCCATTAAGCATTCTAATCATCCCTTTAATCATGGCTTCAGCAGCATTAAAGTCTGCAATTACACCATCTTTTAAAGGTCTAACGGTTCTTATATTATCATGTGTTTTACCTTCCATTTGCATCGCCTGGCGGCCAATAGCAATAATTTTATTCGTTTGCCTATCAAAAGCAACAATCGAAGGTTCATCAACAACTACTTTGTCATTATGTATAATCAGGGTATTCGCAGTGCCTAAATCAATGGCAACCTCTTGCGTAAACCAGTTAAATAATCCCATTTATATTTTATATTATTAATATCTCTACTATTCAGAATGTAAAAATAGTGTTTTTATTATATTTTAATTTCAAAAAAAGACCAAAGGCCACATTTTATTTTCTTCAAATTATTTGAAAATCAATATCCTGTGCGCTTCGGTCTTTCAGTCCCGCTTTTCGCTTCTCCCGAAGAAAAATCGGTATCCGCTGCAATCGGGTTTATTTTACTTCAGCTTTTGCTACTATTAAATCTGCAGCGTTTCAAAAACTACCCCGTTCTTCGGGCATTCTCTATAGGAGAAAGCATAATGCTTTAGTTTTTCAGCTTTACGCTTTTAGCTTAGAACTTTCAGCTAGTGTTTAAAATGTCTAACTCCAGTAGTTACCATTGCAATACCTTTTGCATTACACATATCAATAGAATCCTGATCTTTAATAGAACCACCTGGTTGCAATACCGCAATAATTCCTGCTTCTGCTGCTAATTCAACGCAATCCGGGAAAGGGAAGAAGGCATCAGAAGCCATAACTGCATCTTTTAAGCTAAATCCAAAAGAATCTGCTTTTACAACAGCTTGTTTTAAAGCGTCAACTCTAGAAGTTTGACCAACACCGCTTGCCAATAAAACGTTATCCTTAACAAAAACGATAGTGTTAGATTTGGTATGTTTTACAATTTTGTTAGCAAAAACCAAATCAGCGATAGATGCAGCACTAGGTGTTTTTTCGGTAACCGTTTTCATGTCAGCTTCGGTTTCCAAGCTTAAATCTTTATCTTGTTCAATTACGCCATTTAACAAAGTTTTAAATTGTTTTTTGCTCAATTCAACTTCATTACGTTGCAAAATCACTCTGTTTTTCTTTGTTTTAAATAATTCCACAGCCTCCGGAGCGTAAGAAGGTGCAATTAATACTTCAAAGAAAAGGTTGTTTATTTCTTGTGCCGTAGCTAAATCAACTTCTTGGTTGGTAATTAAAACACCGCCAAATGCAGAAACAGGGTCGCATGCCAAAGCAGTTTTCCAAGCATCTAAAACAGTAGCTCTAGAAGCTACACCACATGCATTAGTGTGTTTTAAAATAGCAAATGTAGGCTCGCTAAATTCGTCAATAAGTGCAACGGCTGCGTCAACATCAACTAAATTGTTATAGCTTAATTCTTTACCATTAAGTTTGGTGAACATTTCATCCAAGTTACCATAAAATGTACCTTGTTGATGAGGGTTTTCGCCATAGCGCAAAGTTTGCGCTTGTTTTACACTTTGTTTAAAAACGTTTAAAGGTTCTTCGTTATTAAAGTAGTTGAAGATAGCTGTATCGTAATGCGAAGAAGTATGGAAAGCTTTTTTAGCGTACGATTTACGCTGTGCTAGCGTAGTGGCGCCATCCTGAGCCTGCAATTCTGCTAATAAAGTGCTATAATCATCTTTTGATGCAATAATAACTACATCGTTAAAATTTTTAGCTGCAGCTCTTATCAAAGAAATACCACCGATATCAATTTTTTCAATAATCTCGGCGTCAGTTCCGCCAGCTTTAACGGTTTCCTCAAACGGATAAAGATCAACAATTACCAAATCAATTTCAGGAATCTTGTATTGAGAGATTTGCTCCTGATCGCCTGCTAAACTTCTGCGATTTAAAATTCCGCCAAAAACTTTAGGGTGTAAAGTTTTTACTCTGCCACCTAAAATAGAAGGGTAGCCAGTCAAGTCTTCAACAGCAGTAACCGGAAGGTTTAAGTCCTTAATAAATTGCTCTGTACCACCGGTAGAAAACAACGTTACGCCCTGTTGGGCCAAATATTCTACTAATGGCGCTAAACCATCTTTGTAATAAACTGAAATTAAAGCGTTTTTGATCTTTACTGACTGACTCATTTAAGGGGTTGTTTTAAGCCGCAAAGGTAAGAAAAAACGAATGTTTTTTGAGGATGTTTTTTAAGAAAATTTAGAGGCTAATTGCTTTATTGATCAATTGTTTCCAATTCTCACTTTCAGACTTTGCCGACTGGTTAGCTTTTCTTGCTGTTTCTACTTCTTAATCTTCTTTATAATACTCTCTACCACTTTAGGGTAATGCAAATGCTCTAGTTGTTGCCCTTTAAATTTGATCATTTCCAGGTTGTCGCCTTTTTCAATTTTATACTTAGCCTGGTAAATGTATTCGCCTTCGTCGTAGTTTTCATCAACATAATGTATGGTAATGCCACCTTCAGTTTCGTTGGCTTCCATAACGGCTTTGTGCACAAAATCGCCATACATGCCCTTGCCTCCAAACTTTGGTAAAATTGCCGGGTGTATATTTATTATCCTGCCGGGATATTCTTGGATAAGATTTTTAGGGATTAACCATAAAAAACCAGCCAGTACAATTAAATCTATATCTAGGTTTTTTAGCAGGTCTATTATATTGTCTGTTTTGTAAAATTCTTGCTTATCAAAAATATGCGAAGGAATTTCGAAACTATCGGCACGTTGTAAAACATAAGCATCAGGATTATTGGTTAGAACCAATGCAACCTCTACTTCGGTGTTGCGTTTAAAATGCTCCATCAGTTTTTGGGCATTAGATCCAGAACCTGAAGCGAAAATGGCGATACGTTTCTTCAAAATTTTTCGTTTTTTTCAAAAATAGCATTTTGCCTATTTAATGAAAGACTTTTTATCATTTTATGTTCATTAACCGCATTAACATAATGCCAAAAGTTTGCTCTAACTATGCTCAACATCAGTTTCTAACAAAAAAATAAATAATCTTAAAATATTTTTAAATCCGTTTTGCATAATTAAAAGTTAAACTCTATATTTGCAGTCCGAAAATAATATAACACAGAAGATAAAAAGGCTAAACAACAATGGCAAATCATAAATCGTCTTTAAAAAGAATTAGAGCAAACGCTACAAAACGTCTACGTAACAGATACCAGGCTAAAACTACACGTACTTTTATCAAAAGACTACGTGCTGCAGAAGATAAAAAAACTGGTACTGAGTTATTACCTAAAGTAATTTCTATGTTAGATCGTTTAGCTAAGAAAAACGTAATTCACAAAAATAAAGCTGCTAACAACAAATCTAAATTAACGAAATTCGTTAACGGTTTAAAATAGTCGGTTTTTTTTCTCGATATTAGAACGGTATTGCATAATGCGATACCGTTTTTTTTATGAAAAAATTTTACGTTCTCCTCATCGCCGTGCTTGTTACTAACCACTTACAGGCGCAAAAGAAGTTTACTGTTAAAGGTAGTTTTAAAAACTACGAAGGCAAGGTTTATTTATATTCGGTTAAGAAAGATTCTACATTTACAAAAGATGGCCAGTTTTTTTTCGAGGGAACTACAGAGGTGCCGTATCAGTCGCACATTTCAATACCGTCTAAGCAAATGGTTGGCCTAACTCCGTTTTGGATTGATGAGGGCGAAACAGTTTTAGAATTGGATACAGTACCATTTAAAAATAATCGATTTAGTGGCATAGATTTAAAGGCGAATATTATTAAAGCAGGCAAGAGTCATCAGATTATGGATGCTTTTGCACGCGGAAACAATGAAATTTGGAGTTCGTCTTTTTCTGACATTGAAAAAAGTAAGCAGATGAAGGCGTTATCAGATAGAATGTTGCTTGAAAATCCAAATTCTGTGTTATCGTTATATGCCTTGAGTGCAAATATGAAACATTATGGGCAAGATGAGTTAGAAAAGCTCTATGCTGGTTTTAGCCCCTCATTGCAAAAAACATCTAATGGTTTGGCTATAAAAAATAAATATGTTAAGGTGTTGGAAGCCAAAGTAGGAGGTGAAATGCCAAACTTTACACAAGCAAACCAATATGGCAAACCAGTATCTTTAAGCGATTTTAAAGGTAAGTACGTTTTAGTTGATTTTTGGGCATCCTGGTGTATTCCTTGTCGTAAAGAGAACCCAGAAGTAGTAAAGGCGTATCGTAAATTTAAACCTAACGGCTTTGATATATTGGCGGTGTCTTTTGATGATGACAAAGATGCTTGGGTTAAAGCAATTGCTGATGATAATTTGACTTGGGCACACGTGTCTGATTTGGGAGGATGGCAAAATGTGCTTGCTAAAACATTTAAGGTAACTTTGATTCCAAGCAATTATTTAATAGATCCTAATGGGGTGATTATTGCCAAAGATTTACGTGGCGAAGACCTCTCGAAAAAACTTGCTGAAATTTTTGAAGCTAAATAGTATCTTTAGTCTAATCATCCATCATTTTATGTTTATAAATTATAAAGAATGGATAATTACGACCAAAAAATTGGTATCAAGGCTTGGGCAGAGGCAGACAGACCAAGAGAAAAACTTTTGTTGCAAGGACGTCGTCAACTAACAGATGCTGAACTGATTGCAATTTTAATAGGTTCTGGCAGTAGAACCGAAACTGCCGTGGATTTGAGTAAAAGAATTCTGAATTTTTACCAGAACGATTTAGCTAAGGTAGCAAAGCTGAGCGTTAAAGAACTCTCTAAATTTAAGGGAATAGGCGAGGCTAAAGCAATTTCTATTGTTGCTGCTTTGGAATTGGGCAGGCGTAGAAAGGAGACTGAAACCGATGGGCCAGTTAAAGTTTTTAGTTCAAAAGATGCTTATGATTTGATTAAAGCAGATTTCACAGACCTGCCGCATGAGGAGTTTTGGGTTATACTCTTAAATCGAGCTAATTTTTTTATGAGTAAACACTTTTTAAGCAAAGGTGGTCAGTCGGGAACAATCATAGATCCTAAAATTGTTTTTAAGGTCGCCATAGAAAACCAAGCAGCATACATCATTCTAGCGCACAACCATCCCTCTGGTAATTTAAAGCCTAGTGCCGCAGATATTAAGGTAACCAAACAATTAAAAGAAGCAGGCCTTTTGTTAGAATTGCCAATTTATGATCATTTGATTGTTAACGACCATAGCTTTTTAAGTTTCGCGGATGAAGAGTTGATGTGATTAAGCAGTAAGTTTTAAGTTAAAAGTTTTATGCATACTGAATTTCTCTTTACAATTAATTAATAAGCGATTTGTATTTTAGTGGCATTATGAAAAAGATACTTATCACCTTCTTAGTTTTTCTATCGCTCTTCTCGGTTGTTAATGCGCAAAAGAATTCGCCTATCAACATTATGTCCTATAATATCAGGCTAAATGTAGCTTCTGATGGCGTAAATGCTTGGCCAAACAGGAAGGACAATGTAAAGGCTTTGGTTAAATTTTATGATACAGATATTTTGTGTGTGCAGGAAGCTTTGCCTGAGCAGTTTGATGCCATTCTGGAAAATACAGAATTTGATGTTGTTGGCGCAGGGCGAGATGATGGTAAGCGCAAAGGCGAATTTGCTGCCATATACTTTAATAAAAATAGGTTTACCAAGAAGGATGGAGGTATTTTTTGGCTTTCTACAACACCAAATGTACCAAGCAAAGGTTGGGATGCAGCGTTAAATCGTGTATGTTCTTGGGTTAGGTTATACGACAAAAATAATAAAAAGGAATTTTTGGTTTTCAATACGCATTATGATCATGTTGGTGTACAAGCAAGAATCGAGTCGGCAAGATTGATTAAGCAAAAAATACAGGAGATTGCACCGAAGTTGCCAGTAGTATTTACAGGTGATTTAAATGTAACTCCAGAAACCGAAGCTATAGCTACCATCAAATCTTTTTTAATGGATAGTAAAGAAGTTTCTTTAGAAAAACCTTACGGACCAAACGGCACATTTAATGCCTTTAATTTTAACAGTGCATTAAAAGACAGGATTGATTACGTTTTTGTGAACGAAGGTTTTAAAGTTCAGAAATATGGTGTGTTATCCGACAGTAAAGACCAAAGGTATTATTCAGATCATTTACCCGTATTTGTTAAGCTTTTATTTTAAACTATATGCTGAAAAAAACCTTCTCAATACTTTTAATTGGTTTGGCTTTCATTTCCTGCGAAAAGGAAATTATCGGCCCCGATATTAGTGCAGTGGTTAACTTTTCAATTGTAAACTCCAATGGCAATGATTTGTTAAACCCTAGTGTAATAGGGGCAATTACAGAAGAAAATACCGAAGTGTTTTTGTTAAAGAATGGCACGAAAGTTCGTCTTTATCAAGGTAATTTAGATGCGCCAAAGTTTCTTAAAATCATATCTCAAAATGGGAAGAATGTGTTTAGGATGTTCTTTGATATAACAAACGAAAATTTTAAGGATGACAGAATAACTCAATACATCAGATTTAAAGATGGTTCCGAAATTGAAGTTGTTGGAGAATTCAATTCAAATAGAAAAAACAATAAAATCCTACAGCAAATTTGGATTAATGGGACTGAAAGAACTAAAAATGAAACTATAAGTTCAGCGCAAAGTCCAATTGTTATTGTTAAATAAACTAAATCAATCTTTCTTCTTTTTGTCTGTTTTTCTTACAAAAATCATCGTGTTGATTTTATTCTCCTTAAGCCAATCCGCTTGCCTATCGCTAACAGGTTGCAGCTTAATTGTGTCGGCGCCTAAAAACTTAATAAAGTGATAAGAAATGAGTGTTCGAGTAGCATCTTCTTTATTTGGCGTAGTTAGTATTAATCTATCCAGGTCTCCTAATTTATCAAATTCGTAAGTGCCCTTAACTTGTATTTCCGTTTCCTTATGTTCTGTTATGCCAGTAAATTTATTGTCGATATCGAACTTGTAACTCAGTTTTGTTTTGGCTTTCGGGCTCTCGTAATTCCATGTTCCTTTAATAGAGTCAAGCCTGGTTTCTTGAGCATTTGACAAGTGTGAACAAATGCAAATTACGAATAGTATGCCTAAGAATCTCATGTCGCAAATGTTGGTGGGTTTATAACTAAACTATATACAAAGCAAAGGCTAATTTGTTTGCACTGTATCTTTCTCCTTTCGGCTTTAAATAATATCTTTGCGAAAGAATAGACAAGCGGAAAGCGCTGGGCGTATTTACAGCGCCAAACGCTTTGCGCCAAACGCAATACTCCAAAAATGAAAATATCGTACAGCTGGCTTAAGCAATTTATACAAACTGATAAAACTCCACAGGAAATTTCTCTTATTTTAACAGACATAGGTTTAGAGGTTGAAAGTTTAGAGAAAGTTCAACCAATAGTTGGCGGTTTGGAAGGTTTGGTAATCGGCCATGTTGTAGAATGTGCACAACATCCAAATGCCGATCGTTTACGCGTAACCAAAGTTAATGTAGGTACCGATGAGCCTTTGCAAATTGTATGTGGGGCACCAAACGTGGCTGCCGGACAAAAAGTGGTAGTAGCAACTGTTGGTACAACCGTTTACCCAAATGAAGGCGAACCTTTCAAAATCAATAAATCCAAAATTAGAGGAGAAGCATCTGAAGGGATGATTTGTGCCGAAGATGAAATTGGTTTAGGCGCTTCGCACGCTGGTATTATGGTTTTGCCAGAAGATACCCAAATTGGTATGGCTGCTAAAACCTATTTTAAAATGGATGATGACTTTATGTTCGAAATTGGGCTAACACCTAATAGGGCAGATGCAGCATCACATTTAGGCGTGGCTAGAGATTTAGCTGCTTATTTGCGTACATCATATCAAATGCCAGATGTTACTGCTTTTGCTGTAGCTAAGGAAAACTTACCAATTGCCGTTAAGGTTGAAGACACCGAAGCTTGCCCCCGTTATAGCAGCGTAAGTATTAGTGGCGTAACTGTAAAATCATCGCCAGATTGGCTAAAAGATAAATTAAAGGTTATTGGCATTCGCCCAATAAATAACATAGTTGATGCTACTAATTATGTGTTGCATGAGCTAGGGCAACCTTTACATGCCTTTGATGCCGATCAAATTAAAGGCAAACAGGTAATTGTTAAAAAATGCGATGAAGGAACACCTTTCGTTACGTTAGATGGCATTGAAAGAAAACTTTCTGCAGATGATTTAATGATTTGCGATGCTGAAGGCCCAATGTGTATTGCCGGCGTGTTCGGTGGAAAAAATTCGGGAGTAAGTGAACAAACCACAAATATTTTTTTAGAAAGCGCTTACTTCAATGCTGTTAGTGTTCGTAAAACTTCAAAAAGACACGCCTTAAAAACAGATGCATCTTTTAGGTTCGAGCGTGGTACCGATCCAGAAATGACGATTGTAGCGTTAAAAAGAGCTGCATTATTAATTAAGGAAGTTGCCGGCGGCGAAGTTTCGTCATCAGTATCTGATATTTATCCAGTGCCAACTAAGCCTTTCGATGTAGAAGTTAGCTACTCAAATATTGTAAAACTAATCGGCCAAGATATTTCTAGCGAAGAAATTAAATCGATTATTTTAGCATTAGGAATTGAAGTTGCTTCAGAAAACCAAGGTGTATTGAATTTAAAAGTTCCAGCTTATAAAGTGGACGTAACCAGAGAGTGCGATGTAACGGAAGAAATACTACGTATCTATGGCTATAACAATATTCAAATTCCTACAAAAGTAAATGCAAGTTTAGCGTACACGGCAAAGCCGAATAAAGAAAACGTACAAAATCTGGTGGCAGATATGCTAACAGCTAATGGCTTTTTGGAAATTTGGTGCAACTCGTTAACGCGTTTAGCTTATTCAAAAAATCCAGCAGAAGCAGTACATATTTTAAATCCCTTAAGTTCTGATTTAAACGTAATGCGCCAGCAACTTTTGCAACCGGCTTTAGAAAGTGTTGCTTATAATCAGAACCGTAAAAATGCTGATTTAAAACTTTACGAATTCGGAAAGACGTATCATTTAATCGGCGATCAATATGTAGAACGCCCAAGGCTGTTGGTTTTATTAAGTGGCGCAAAACAATCCGAACAATGGAATCATGCTAAAGCAAGCAACAGTTTTTATAATTTAAAAGCAGCGGTTGATGCCATCATCGGAAGATTAGGCCTAGCTAACTTCCAAACGGATGAAATTAAAGATGAAAACTTTGCCTACGGCCTAAAATACTTTAGAGGAGCCCAAACTCTGGTTTCTTTCGGAGCAGTAACCAGCGCAGATAAAAAGCATGCAGGCATAGATAAAGATGTGTTTTATGCTGATTTTGATTGGGCCGTGCTTTTAGATGCTATCCGAAAGAATAAAATCGTTAACAAAGATGTTCCAAAATATCCGGCAGTAAGAAGAGATTTATCTTTATTAATTGATGAGCAACTTACGTTCGACGTTTTAAAAGGTATTGCATTTAAAACAGAGAAAAAACTTTTAAAAGATGTGCAAGTTTTTGATGTTTACCAAGGTGATAAATTGCCAGAGGGAAAAAAATCTTACGCACTAAGCTTTACTTTGCAGGATGAAGAGCAAACTTTAACCGACAAGCAAATTGATGCGATTATGCAAAAGATTATAACTAACTTGGCGCAACAAGCGAAAGCTGAGATTAGATAAGAAAAAAATAAATTTAATTAACCAAGCTCAAAAAATATTAAGTTTCTAGAAAAATGTCGTCCGTTGCCGATCAATTAAATAAAGTATTACACAAAACATCTCAATTAATTGAGCTTTGTAATGCCCTACAAGAAGAAAACGACTTGTTAAAGTTAGAAAATCAGCATACGAAACAATCTTTGGAAACGGCAAAAAATAAAGAAAAAGAACTCGACGAAAAGCTAAGAGTATTAAAATTAGCGAAGAGTATTGAGGGAACAAGTGAAAAGACACTTGATATAAAGCAAAAAATTAACGATTTTGTGCGTGAAATTGATAAGTGTGTTGTGTTGCTTAAGAAATAAGTAACATCAAAAAATTGAAACAAAGCTAAAAATGGGAGAAATCTCGATTAAAATAACTATTTCCGACCGTATTTATCCGTTAAAGGTAAATGTAGAAGAGGAAGAAATTGTGAGACGAGCGGCCAAGATTATTAATGAACGTATAAAAGACTACCAAGAAAATTATGCGGTTAGAGATAAACAGGATTTGCTATCTATGGCGGTGCTGCACTATGCTACGGCGGTTTTAAGAACCGAGCATAAAGCGCAAAACCAAGATACAGAAGTGGCCGACAAAGTTGAGGAATTGGATAGTTTGTTAAACGGATTTTTCGCTAAATAAAAAAAAACGTTCTTTATTGGGTTGAGTGTATTTTAAAGCATTTAATCTTAAACAGCTAACAAAATTTGGCCGTGGCTAAATTTTTATGTTTCAATGTTTGTAGTTCTCTATTTACAAATAGAGGCCAACGCACCGAGCATAATTATTTAGTTACGGTTTTTTTATACAAAACAAAATGGAAATACTAGGAATAGTAGGTTGCATACTAGCCAGCTTAATTGTTGGTGTAGTTATTGGCAGATACCTACTGCGTAGCTTGTTTAAACAACAAGAAATTGCTGCGCAAAGCAAGGCGAAGAAGATTTTAAAGGATGCGGAAAGCAACGCCGAAATTTTAAAGAAAGATAGACTACTTGAAGCAAAAGAGAAATTTTTGCAGTTAAAGGCAGAGCACGAACAACAGGTAAATACTAGAAATAACGAAGTTAACCAACGCGAAAACGGTATTAAGCAGAAAGAACAATCGCTTAACCAAAAGTTGGAAAATTTGAACCGCAAGGAACAAGAGCTAGATAAACACAAAGATAACTTGGAGAAACAGACTGCATTGGCTGTTAAAAAACAAGAAGAGGTTGATGTGTTGAAAAACCAACATGTACAGCAGTTAGAAACCATTGCAGGTTTAAGTGCAGAGGAAGCTAAAAACCAATTGGTAGAGAATATGAAGAGCGAAGCTCGTTCTCAAGCTATGATGCAAGTTAAAGACATTGTTGACGAAGCCAAACTAACGGCAAGCAAAGAAGCTAAAAAAGTTGTAATCCAAACCATACAGCGTACGGCTGCAGAAGCAGCAATTGAAAATTCGGTTTCCATTTTTCATATTGATAGCGATGAAATTAAAGGTCGTGTTATCGGTAGGGAAGGAAGAAATATCCGTGCCTTAGAGGCAGCAACCGGAATCGAGATTATCGTAGACGATACTCCAGAAGCAATTATTTTGTCAGGTTTTGATCCGGTTAGGAGAGAGATTGCCCGTTTGGCTTTGCACCGTTTGGTAACCGACGGCCGTATTCACCCTGCTCGTATTGAAGAGGTAGTTGCTAAAACCAAAAAGCAAATTGAAGACGAAATTGTAGAAATTGGCGAGCGTACAGTAATCGACTTAGGCATTCACGGATTACATCCAGAGTTAATTAGAATGGTTGGTCGTATGCGTTACCGTTCTTCTTACGGACAGAATCTGTTACATCACTCTCGTGAGGTAGCAAACTTCTGCGCAACAATGGCTGCAGAACTTGGACTAAACGCTAAAATGGCAAAACGTGCAGGTTTATTACACGATATAGGTAAAGTGCCAGATGATAACCCAGAATTGCCACATGCAATTTTAGGTATGCAATTGGCCGAGAAATATAAAGAGCATCCAGAAGTTTGTAATGCAATTGGTGCCCACCACGACGAGATTGAAATGACCTCAATGATTTCGCCGATTATCCAAGCATGCGATTCTATTTCTGGAGCGAGACCAGGAGCAAGACGTGAAGTAGTTGAAAGCTATATCAAGCGTTTAAAAGAACTGGAAGAATTAGCATTGTCTTATCCAGGTGTTGAAAAAACATTCGCAATACAAGCAGGTAGAGAGCTACGTGTAATTGTAGAGAGTGAAAGAATTACTGATGCGCAAGCAGAATTATTAGCAGCAGATATTTCTAATCGTATTCAAACCGAAATGACTTATCCAGGTCAGATTAAGGTTACAGTAATTAGAGAAACAAGATCTGTAGCATTTGCTAAGTAATCTTATAATTTTTAACAAAGCGAAAAATCTAATTTAGATCTTAAATAATATGCAAAAGCGTTCCGAATTTTCGGGACGCTTTTTTTATCTTTATATTTCAAACGCTAAACTTTGTTATCCTGAGCATATTCAAAAAGATCTATTTCGATATTTATGTCTAGGAAATTCAAACTTACCCAACATGGAAAAAACTGAAATGCGACCGGTAGATCTACTTTTTGACAAATACGCAGAAAGTCACCAAAACTCAACGAATGAATTAATTCATTGGGTTTGCGTGCCACTAATTGTTTTCAGCCTATTAGGCTTAGTGTGGATGATTCCGTTTCCACACCTAGAATTTTTGGGGCAATATAAAACCTTCTTTAACTGGGCCTCATTTTTAATCGCGTTTGCAATGTACTACTATTACACCTTATCGCCCGTGTTATTTTTTATGATGATTTGGGTAATTGGATTAATGAGTTTCGGAATTGTACAACTAGAGTATTGGGAAGCTGCAGGTGGTCCGGCAGTATGGCTAGTTTGCTTAATTATTTTTGTATTGGCGTGGATCGGACAATTTATTGGACATAAAATAGAAGGTAAAAAACCATCTTTTTTAGACGATATCAAGTTTCTGTTGATTGGACCAATTTGGTTATTACATTTCGTTTGCAAGAAAGTTGGGATTAGGTATTAATCTGGCAGAAAATCAATGTTTTCCTCGCAGATTGCGTAGATTTTTCTATAGTCTCAAACCGCAGATTTTCGCAAAACCTAAATACTTCTTAATCCGCAAATCTTTTCTGCGGATATCTGCGAGAAAATGAGTATAGCCTTTTAGCACGCAGATTTCGCAGATCTTTCTATAGCCTCAAACCGCAGATTTTCGTAGAACCTAAATACTTCTTAATCCGCGAATCTTTTCTGCGTTTATCTGCGAGAAAATGAGTATAGCTTTTTAGCACGCAGATTTCGCTGACTTTTCTATAGTCCAAACCGCTGATTTTCGCTGAGCCTTCATCTTTTAATCTGCGCTCTTTTCTGCGGATATCTGCGAGAAAATGTGGCTGGCTTTTCTATAGTCTAAACGCTGGTTTGAAAAAGTCAATCTGTCTTCAATGGAGAGCTGGTCATTATAGATTGTTTACAATTCTTTTAATAGAAGTGTTTATGTCGCTTGTGTTAAAATTAACCAAGATTCCAAGTTTTTTATTGGAGAGCTTTAAGTAAGTTAACAATTGTTTATAATGCACATCCTTTAAGTTTTCTACAGATTTAACTTCAATTATAACCCTATTTGAGACAATAATGTCTACGCGATATCCCAAATCTAATTTTGTGTTTTCATATACAAAAGGTAAACCCACCTGACAATCGGTAGTTAACCCTGCTCTCTCCAACTCATAACATAGAGCATACTCATAAGCGGATTCTAGTAATCCCGGTCCAGTTTGATTATAAACGTTGTAAATGCAACCCCTAATGACGTAAGAAATTTCATTTTCTATCATAACTTCTAATATTAAAATGATGGTTCGATAAGGGATATGATTGAAATTAATAAAAATTCTACAAAAGTTATCTGTTGTCTGCGAGAAAATGTGTTTGACTTTTCTCTCACGTAGATTTCGCTGATTTCCGCAGAGCCTTGGTCTCTGTAATCTGCGATCCTTTTCTGCGTTCATATGGGAGAACTTATATTTGCTGTTTCTTTCACGCAAATTCCGCTGATTTTAAACCGCTGATTTTCGCTGAGTCTTGATTTTCATAATCTGCGAATCTTTTCTGCGAATATCTGCGAGAAAATGTGTTCCGCTTTTCCTTCACGCAGATAGCGCTGATTTTTCTGAAATCTAAACAGCAGACTTTCGAAAACCCTAAATCCTTTTTTAATCTGCGAATCTTTTCTGCGGATATCTGCGAGAAAATGTGCATGGCTATTATATCACGCAGACTGCGTTGATTTTTCTATATTCTAAACCGCTGATTTTCGCAGAACCTAAATCCTTTTTAATCCGCGAATCTTTTCTGCGAATGTGTGCGAGACATTAATTCTCTCTAGTTTAAAAGAAGTTAACTTTGTGTTAAACGTTCTATTTGTTAAAATTAGGATGTTTTGTAAATGAAAACCCCTAAAACGTTGATACAAATGCCATTTAACAATTAGTTAACCTTTAAGTAAACGAATGGTAATTTAGGGCTAACATAGAGCTAACATTACGGTAATAGTTTTGCCTAAACAAAAAATAGGCAAATTGAAATCACAATTAACTCTTAGAAAAGCATTATTTACATTACTATTTATAATGTTAGGCGCAACTGTTTTCGCTCAAGGAACAGGTAAAATTGCAGGTACAGTATCAGATGCTAAAACAGGCGAGACACTAATCGGAGTATCCGTTAAAATTACAGGTACAACAAGAGGCGTAGGTACTGATGTTGATGGCAAATATTTGCTAGGCGGACTAGCTACTGGAAAATATACCATCGAAGTTTCTTACGTAAGTTATGCTACAAAGAAAATTACTGATGTAGACGTAAAAACTGGAGTGGTAACAACTTTGAATGTCACTTTGGACGAATCTTCTTCTCAAACACTTAACCAGGTTGTAATCACTGGTAGCTATAAGCAAGAATCGGTAAATTCATTACTGCTTCAACAGAAAAATAGTCCAAGAATTTCTAGCGGTATTTCAGCAGAAGTGATCAGAAGATCTCCCGATAGGAATACTTCCGAAGTTTTAAAGCGTGTTAGTGGCGCAAGTATACAGAATAATAAATTCGTTGTTATAAGAGGTTTAGCGGATCGTTATAATTCATCCATGTTAAATAATTCTTTACTGCCAAGTACAGAACCCGACAAAAAAGCATTTTCTTTTGATATCATCCCGGCAAATTTAATTGACAATTTGATTATCCATAAAACCGCATCGCCGGATTTACCAGGTGATTTTGCCGGGGGGATTGTACAGGTTATTACAAAGGATGTTCCCGATCAAGACTTCCTAAATTTTACAACAAGTTTCGGATATAATACTCAATCTACTTTTAAGGATTTTTTAGGCAACGATAGAGGTAAATACGATTATTTTAGTTTTGCAGATGGTAGCAGAGATCTTCCTTCTACTTTTCCGAAATCTTTTCAAGAATATAACCCGCTTAACGTATCGCAAAAGGCGCAATTGAGTAAGCAACTTTCAAATCCTTATGCGGAGCAAGTTTATACGGCATTACCATCGCAAAATCATCAGATAAACTATGGTAAAAGGACAGATTTTAAGGATGGTAGTTCTTTAGGTAGCGTTGTTTCGCTATCGTACAGAAATAGCCAAAATATAAGTCCAGTTCAGCGTAATGATTATCAGAATGATTTTAGAGACATTTATTATGATTATAACGATTCACAATATGCTTTCAATACTAGTGTAGGCGTTTTGGCGAATATAACGTACAAAAAAGGTAAAAGTAAATATAGTTTCAAAAATTTATTTAATAGTGTATTGGATGAAGTTTATACAGACAGAACTGGATTTAACACAAATATTGATGCTAACCTTCGATTCAATAACTCTGACTTGACCAAAAAAACAATCTATAATACGCAGTTAGAAGGAGACCACCAGTTTGGTAAAGCTGATCAAAAGATTAACTGGAATTTGAGTTATTCTTTGATAAATAGAGATCAACCCGATCTTAGATCGATATATTACCGCCAAATAGGTGATTCGGACTCAGAAGTTTACAATGTTGTAGATAGAAATAGCCGTAGGTTTTTCTCATCGCTTAAGGAAAACAATTTTTCAGGACAAGTAAATTATACACTCCCTTTTAATTTTTTCTCTAAAAAGAGCACGTTTAAAACTGGTTTGCTGAGCATGTATAAAAGCAGAGACTTTAGTGCCCGAATCTTTAATTACCTATTTAATTCTTCCGGATCAGCAAGTATGGATAATTATTTGTTGAGTCTTCCTAAAGAATCAATTTTTGCCCAAGAAAATATCAATTCGAATGGTGGTTTTATTTTGAGCGATTTTACTAGCAATACTGATTCTTACCAAGCACAAACTCTTTTAAATGCTGGATATTTAATGGTCGACAACAAATTTGGAGCTAAGTCTAGATTGGTTTGGGGAGCAAGAATTGAAAATTATTATCAAAATATCGATTATTTAGATTTGAGTGGAACTTACAGAAGTTTTGATCAAACATTTACAGATATACTGCCGTCAGTAAATTATACTTATTCTTTAACGGATAAAACAAATTTACGTGCTTCTGTTTCAAGAACGGTATCCAGACCAGAGCTAAGAGAATTAGCGCCGTTCGCGTTTTACGATTTTGTTGCGCAAACTTCTACTTTAGGAAATCCTGCCTTGCAACGTGGAACTATTAATAATGCAGATTTAAGATATGAAATATATCCAAAAGCTGGTGAGACCTTAACATTCTCTGTTTTTTATAAGGATTTTAACAATGCTATCGAGCAGGCTTTAGACGAGGGCGGAACTCCAGAACGTAGACAAATTAATTTTACCAATATCGGTAAAGCCACTTCGTATGGGGTTGAAGTTGATTTTAGAAAAAAGCTGGATGCTTTAGGTGGAGTATTTTTTAGAGATTTAACAGCTTTCGCAAATGCAAGTTATATAAAATCGGATGTAGAACTAAATTCTTTAGGCTTAAATTCGAGACCGTTGCAAGGACAGTCGCCATATTTAATTAATGCAGGCCTACAATACTCAAATGAGAAAAGCGGTGTTTCTGTAACTGCTTTGTACAACAGAATTGGAGAGCGTATAGCTTTAGTAGGAAACTCATTGATACCAAATATTTGGGAAAATTCAAGAAATGTAATAGACTTTCAGGTTAGTAAAAAGCTTCTTAAAAACAGAGCAGAGTTAAAGCTTAATGTTGGAGACGTGCTAAATCAAAATAGCATTTTTTATTTAAATATGGATGATAAAAATTCTTATAACTCTAATATAGATAAGCAATACATCTCAACAAGTTTTGGAACCAATTTTACGCTCGGCTTTAGTTATAACTTCTCATTGTCTAAATAAAATTCAAGATAAATAATTGTTAAGCTAAACTTAATCTATCGTTAATCTACAAATAACATCACTAATATAATTTTACAAAAAAAATAAATATGAAATTAAAACATTCTATTGTAGCAGTATTAATGACTGCGGTTGCTTTTACAGCGTGTAAGAAGGATAAAAATACTGGTGGAGAATCATCAGGTACTATTGAAATTACTAACGGTGGCAACTTAACCGGAACTTTTAAGAAAGATCAGCATGTGGTTGTTAGAAGAGGAACAATTACATTAACGGGTTACACGTATTTTGAAGAAGGTGCTAGTTTAACTATTGAACCAGGCACAGTTATAAAATCAAGCACTAGCAATAAAGGTGCTCTAATTATGGAAAGAGGTTCTAAAATTATGGCTGAAGGTACTGCGCAAGCTCCGATTGTATTTACTTCTGGTCGTCCTGTAGGCGAAAGAACTCCGGGTGACTGGGGAGGAATTATCCTTTTAGGAAAAGCAACTGTAAATGCTACTAACCCAACTATTGAAGGTGGTGTTGGTAGACAGTATGGTGGTAATGTTGATAATGATAATTCGGGTAGCCTAAAATATATTAGAATAGAATTTGCAGGTATAGCTGCAGAACTTAACTCAGAAATCAATGGATTAACTTTAGGTGGCGTTGGTTCTGGAACAACATTAGAGCACATCATGGTTGCTTATGGAAACGATGATGCTTTTGAATTCTTTGGAGGTACAGTAAATGCAAAATATTTAGTTGCTTACGCTACAGCTGATGACGATTTCGATTTTGACAACGGATATAAAGGTAAAATTCAATTTGCAGTTTCATTAAGAGATCCGGAATTTGTTGATGGTGGCGATGCAGGTAACGGAATTGAGTGCGATAATAATGCAAGCGGATCGGACGCAGCACCGAGAACTAGACCAAATCTTTCAAACTTTACGATTTTAGGTCCTAATGGTGCTGCTAATACAGCTGCTAATCATAATTTCGCAAATAGATTTAGAAGAAATACAGCTTTTGTATTAAATAACTCTATTCTGTTAGGTCACCCAGATGGTGGCTTGTCACTAGAGTCCAATGGTACATACAATGCGTTTATTGATGGTACTTCAGAATTTAAAAATAACATTCTTTATGCGCTTGCAGCACCTTTTAAAATGGGTAGCGATGTAACGGTTGCTGGTGCATCTGCAGCAGCAATTGAAGCTAAAGCGACAGCTGCAGGTACTGTGAAGTTAACTTCATCTGCAGGAGCAGGACTAACAAATGCATTTAGCTTAACAAGCCCTAACTTCTTGCCAGCAGTAGGATCGGTAGCATTAACTGGTGCATCTTTCACAGGTGATCAAACAGACTCTTTCTTCGAAAAAGTTGCATACAAAGGAGCTTTTGGTGCTGTTAATTGGACTACTGGCTGGGCTAGCTGGACTCCAAAGACTAACGTTTATTAATAAAAAAAAAATGATAACAATAAAAGCCTCAATGCAATGCGTTGAGGCTTTTATTGTTATTTGCTTTTCAGCGATTCCTTCGGCTGATAAGCATAAACAACGTCATACTTCTGTTTTTTTAAATTATCAGCCAATTCGCCAATTTTAAGTTTTTGTTTTTGTGGCGTGGGCTCGCAAATCGAATATAATTTTCCGTTATAGTAAATTGGGTCTCCAATGGGTTTGTCGAATTGAACTGCCATGGTTATGTGAGTAGGGTATAATAAGGCAATCATAGGCAGATTGTATATTTCCTTCACCAGGTAAAAAAACAAGGCCACTCGATCATCGCAATCGCTTTCATCATTCAGTAAAGTTTGCTCCGGAGCGAAACGTTTTTCCTTGCCTAATAACTTCTCGTCGTCTTCATACAAAAACGCATACCTAGTAAATTGCATCAAATAATCTACGCCTTTTTTCGTCGGCATTTTTTTAACATTTTCCTTTAACATCGGAATCAGAGATTCGTAAGTATCTTTACTTAGCGGAATGTTGAAATAGGTTTCAAAATCAACTACGGGATAATTAGCGAAAATATTCGACACCTCATTGTTCACTTTTAGGTTAAAATGATAGGCCTTGTGTTTGTAATTAAAGCCGATTTGTTTTTCGCGGTAGCTTTCTGGTTTAAAATCAGGCATTCGGGTAACCTTGTAACTAAAAGCGATTTTAGCTTCATCAATCTTGATATCTATGGGTATATAAGTGTTTTCTTTTTGAAAAAGCTTCCCATAATCATGATAATTTAAGCAACTGTATTTTTTTCCGTCCACCATAAAAAATGGAATGTCAGCAATATCCTCATCGTTTCTAACATAAAATATAATCTGGTTATTGCCAATGGCGATTTTTGCATCGTAGCCAGATTTTACCATCAAAAACCATTTGTACAAAGTATAACGCTCGTAGTTTTCTTTTTTCGGACTGATAGCTTCAGCCGTTTTTCTAACCAATTGATAGAACAACCAATCGTTAAGTTGCTTTTTATTTTGGTAAGCAACCAAGGTATCTATCAGAGGCTGATATTTTCCCGTATTTAGCTTTTGATAAACTGTATTAATGTATTTACTGCTAAGCTCTGGCTTTTTCGGAATGATGATAGACGAATCTAATGCGATATTAAAAGTATCATTGTAAAACTCAAAACTGTAGCGTTGCGCCTTTGTGCTTAAGCCTACTAAACAAAATAGGGTAAACACAAGCGCTTTAATTACAGTAAGTTGCATGGTGCTTTTCAAATTCGTTAACATTTACTTTACATTAAATGTACGTAAAATTAACACAGACACAATATTAAGTTTTCCCTTTTAATAACTGGTATTTAACATCAGCTTAACATGGCTAAATTACATTTGCAGTGTTAAATATTTGGTTAATATATAACGTTTAAGTTTAGGTTAGTTGATAACAAAAAGCCACGATGGATGTCGTGGCTTTTGTTTTTACTCGTTATTACCTAGGGGGATAATAAACAGCAAATTCCAATTCAGGATTTGGGTTTAGAAATTCTTACCGATCTTTTCCAACATCTCCGCCGGAATTTTCTGTGTGTCTACAACTAAAAATCCGTCTAAACAATCAGAGAATTTAGGGTCTATGTTAAAGCAAATAATCTTTGCATTCAGGTTCATGTACTGTCTTAAAAGAACAGGGATTTTTATATGAGAGTTTTCAATATCGCCAATTAAGCCGTCCAAATCTTTAAGCGAGTCGCTACTTTCAACTAACAAACTTCTATCAATTTGGGTTAAATCGGCTTTAAATTTATTTTTCGGTTTTACATAATGAGCCATCTCGTAATCGAAATGGTTTTTAGTGATGTAATCTACAATAATCGATTTCGAAAGTTTAGAAAAACTGTTACTAATGCTAACCGGACCAAACATATATCTGTATTGCGGATTATCTAATAAATATTTCAAAATCCCTTTCCAAAGTAAAAATAATGGTAGAGGCTTCAATTGATATTCTTTCCTAATCCACGATCTGCCTAACTCAATTCCTTGTCTTAACACTGGATAAAAAGGTTCTTTAATTTTGAATAATTCAGAAAGGTAAAAACCTCTTCTGCCCATGGTGTTCAAAATTTCATCGCCTTTACCAATTCTATAAGCGCCAACAATATTCTGCCCATCCTTATCCCAAATAAAAAGGTGGTTATAATAAATGTCGTAATTATCTAAATCAATCTTTTTATTGGTTCCCTCGCCAACCTCTCTAAAGGTAATTTCGCGTAGTCTGCCAATTTCTCTTAAAATATTCGGGATACTTGCCGTTGGTACAATATAAACTTCGTAGTTTTTTTCTTCCCAAACTTTGTAGTTTTCCAGTTTTTCAACCTCTTTAACAATTAGCCCTCTATCAGTTTCTGGAACTATAGCCTCAGGTGTTTTTTTACGTTTAAAAAGACTAATGGGGTTAAACAATTTTTTCTCTTCCTCTAAACTGGTACCTAATGCGTAAGTTCTTGCCCTTAAAAAGTCTAATAGTTTATTGGTATCCTTTTTATAAGAAATATCTTCAATTTTAATAGGCTTGCCAATTCTAACTTTAATTTTTAAGCCTTGTTTATTTAAAAATTCAGATGGAAGTTTAGCCGTACGTAAAGTAGGATGAATGAAACTTAGAATATTAAAAAGAACACCATTATTTCCATGAAAGTAAATTGGAACCACCGGAACCTTCGACCTAGAAATAAGCTTACCTACGACCGGATGCCAAAGCCTATCGGTTACTTCTTGGCTCTCCAAGCTAAATGTGCTTACTTCACCTGCCGGGAAAATTCCTATAGGTGTACCATTCTGCAATAAATCAAATGTGGCTTTTAAACCGCTAATGCTTGATGAGTGCTGTACATTTTCGAACGGATTTACGGCAACAAAGAACTCGCTTAGGTTAGGGATTTTTTTAAGAATAAAGTTTACCATTACCTTGGCTTCTGGCCTAACCGTACATAGTAATTTAACCAATGCCAAGCCTTCTACACCGCCGTAAGGGTGGTTTGCAATAGCAATAAAGCCTCCTGTTTTCGGAATGTTTTTTAAATCATCCTCGTCAAAATCAATACTAACTCCAATGGTTTCTAAAATCTTGTCTACAAATTCTAGTCCGGCAAAATGTTGGTTTTTAGAAAACACTTCGTTAATATCGTTCAGCTTCATTACTTCCATAAGTAATGCTGCTAAACCCGGAACACCTAATTTGTCTATTTTGGTTGCTTTGGCAAGTTCTTGTTTGGTAATAATCTTCATTTAAAAGCAGGTATAAATCATAAAGCAATATCAAAAATAACGATTATATTTATAGTACCTATCCAAACTATGAAAAATCAGTTAAATAACTACTTTGGCTTTACAAAGCGAGAGTACAACGCTATGCTAGCTTTAATGGCTATCTTGTTGCTGGTAAGTGCATTCCCGTACTTAAGACCTTTATTAGTTAAAAATCAAGCGCAAACTGACCAGGCAATGCAAAAAGCCCTACAAGAATTGGTAATCGTCAATCAGCAGAAACCGACTTACTATGCCAATATACGTAACGATATAGAGGATTCAGAAACTGTTAAAAACACGACTTTCTTCACTTTCGATCCTAATAAAATTGGCGTAACAGATTGGCAAAAGTTGGGTCTTTCTGTAAAACAGGCACAGTCAATTATTAATTATCGAAACAAAGGTGGCAAATTTTATAAACCCGAAGATTTGCAAAAGATGTATACTATTTCACCGCAAAAATATCAGGCTTTGCTACCTTATATACAAATAGAAGCTACTGGAGCAAAATACCACAAAACCGAATACCCAGAAAAGCCAGCTTACGTTAAGAAAACAGCTGTAATTGTAGATATAAACACTGCAGATACTGTAGCGTTAGATGAAATTAAAGGAGTGGGCGCAGCTTTTGCCCGTAGAATTGTAAAATACCGAGAGCGACTAGGTGGTTTTTATAAAAAAGAACAGCTACTAGAAGTTTACGGTTTAGATAGCATTAAATATGCAGAAATTAAAACGCAGGTAAAGATAGAACCCGGAAATATCAAAAAGATAAATATTAACACGGCAACTTTCGACGACTTGAAAACGCATCCGTATTTAAAGTTTAAACAAATTAATGCCATTATCCAGTACCGTAAACAACATGGCAATTTTAACAATGTTGATGATTTGAAGAAAGTAGCTATCTTGAGCCCCGAAAATATTCAGAACATAGCACCCTATTTAACTTTCTAAAATGCTACAAGATAAAATTAAGCAAACATTAAGAGACGTTGCCGATTTCCCGAAGCCTGGCATTATTTTTAAAGACATTACGCCAGTATTAAAAGATGCCGATTTATGCCGTGAAATTACGATAGCGTTAGTTGAACAACTTAAAGATTTAAAAATAGATGTTGTTGCAGGTATAGAAAGCAGAGGTTTTTTATTCGGCTTGGCCTTAGCACAAGTATTAAAAGTACCTTTTGTACCTATTCGTAAAGCAGGGAAACTACCCTACAAAACCATCAAACAATCTTACGATCTAGAGTACGGAAGTGCAACGTTAGAGGTTCACGAAGATGCGTTTACAGAGGGGCAAAATGTGTTGATACATGATGATTTATTGGCAACAGGCGGAACCGTTGTAGCGGCGTCTCAACTAGTACAGCAACTAAATGCTAACGTAGTAGGTTATTCTTTTCTTATCAGCTTAGATTTTTTAAACGGTAAACAGCGATTAGACCAGTTCGCCGATCATACCTTTTCGTTAGTAACCTATTGATGTTTTTGAAAACGATTGCAGGTGGCGTTTTGGTACTATAGTCCCGCTGTGCACTTTATTCCAATAAATCGGAATGCTCGTTTCCATCGGGTTTATTTAACAACGTAGGTACATTAAATTATTAAGCATAAAATAATTGTTCTCGGTTCAAAAACCGCTTAAAACTTCTTAATTTAAACTTTTTTAAAAATAATTTAATTTTTTTTCGAGCCTAAAGTTATTGGTTAAACTAATTTTAAAACAAGCTCAATAAAGTAAATGAACCAAATACCAAAACATTCTACTTTTTAGCGAATAAAAATCGCTTGTGGTAATTATTTTATTTGTTTATCATTGTCGTAAACCAAATATAAATCTTAAGAAAAGTTTAAATCCAGCGCATATTAAAGGCGTTGATTTAAGCTTTTCTTTTTTTAAACCAACCTTATATATGCAAAACGGCTTTAGTTTTGAAGTAGCGGAAAACCAAGAGATCATTAGAAAAATGGTTAGCGATTTTGCCGAAAGAAATATTCGTCAAAACGTAATGGAATGGGATGAATCGCAACATTTCCCTGTAGAAATTTTTAAACAGTTAGGCGAGCTTGGTCTAATGGGTGTTTTAGTACCCGAAGAATACGGTGGGTCAGGCTTTGGCTATCAAGAATATGTTGATGTAATCGTAGAGGTATCAAAAGTATGTGGCTCTATCGGTTTGTCTTTAGCTGCTCACAATTCTTTATGCACTGGTCATATTTTGGCTTTTGGTAACGAAGAGCAGAAAAGAAAATGGTTGCCAAAATTAGCTACAGCCGAGTGGATTGGTGCTTGGGGTTTAACCGAGGCTAATACCGGGTCTGATGCTTTACGTATGACAACCACTGCTGTTTTAGATGGCGATGAGTACGTTATAAATGGAGCTAAAAACTGGATTACCCATGGTAAATCTGGCGACGTAGCAGTAGTTATGGTACGTACCGGAGAGGCTGGTAGCGCTAAAGGTATTTCGGCAATTGTGGTAGAGCGTGGTACGCCAGGTTTTAGTGCCGGAAAAAAAGAGAATAAATTAGGCATGCGTGCATCAGAAACTACAGAAATGATTTTTGATAATTGCCGCGTACCAAAAGAAAACTTGTTAGGTGTAGAGGGCGATGGTTTTAAACAGGCGATGAAGGTTTTAGACGGTGGCCGAATTTCTATTGCAGCTTTATCTTTGGGTATTTCAAAAGGAGCATATTTGGCTGCGGTAGGTTATGCTAAAGAACGTCATCAGTTTGGTGTTCCAATTTCTAGCTTCCAAGGCATTAGTTTTAAACTTGCAGATATGGCTACGGAGATTGAAGCTGCAGAATTGTTAATCAGACAAGCCGCAGATTTAAAAAACCGTCACTTGCCAATGACCAAAGAATCGGCAATGGCTAAATATTTTGCTTCTGAAGTTGCCGTGAGATGTGCAACAGAAGCGGTACAAATATTTGGCGGTTATGGCTACACTAAAGATTTTCCCGTAGAAAAATTTTATCGCGATAGCAAACTTTGTACCATAGGGGAGGGAACTTCTGAAATACAGAAATTGGTAATCTCAAGAGAGATTTTGAAATAACATTAGCAAATTTGTTGTATAAAAAAAAGGGTGGATAGTCTAAAACTATCCACCCTTTTTTGTTCTATTATTTTATTATTTAACTAATATAGCTTTTTCAATTAAGAACATTAGGTTTTTGCGGTGGGCAGTAGTTTGCTCATCACTTCCGCTTAGAGAACCAGCTAATTTGGTTTTTATATTCGATAGCGTTGTAAAAGCAGCAGCCTTGCTTGCATTATCATAACCTCCAGGAGCATTAGCAATGCTTGCAGATGCTTTTACAAACTCGGTTTGCAAATTCTGGCGGAAAGGATTTACGTTTTTACCTAAATCAGCATCAAAAATATCTGCTGTCAAATCATTCATTACGGCCGCAACAGAATAAGTATTGCCGTATAAACTGCTATTGTTAATTCTGGTTAGGGTATTCGGATGTAATAATTGCGCAAGTGTGCTTAATTGTAAAGACATAAAGCTACTTAAAGGTTTAATATCTTCGTTGTTGCCAAAGAAACCAAAACCTCTTCGTTGTATTTGAAGATATGGGAAGAGATCTTTGTCCGCATCAAAAGCATCAGGAGCAAATATGTACTTGCTTAACAACGCTAAAGATTTTTTCTGATAATCTATTGGAACTGGTGTAAAAGGTGCAACATTAGTTTTTTGTCCAACAAAACTTCTGTCTACGTAAACACCGCCAACATATCTGCTTAAAGCAGCGGCCATACTAGATCTTTGGCCATTTAGTTGTTGGTAGCGCATGCGTAACTCTTGGTAGCTTTGGTTTGGCTTGCTAAATCTTGCCTTTAATTTCGGCATCATGGTGTTAATCAATTTGAAACGATCTTCTCCATAAGTCACCATATCATTACTATGGTCGTTTATGTTAACTCTTGGGTCTATACCGCCACCTGGACTACGCATATCGTCAGCATCATTACCAAAAGCAAGTTGTGGGTCTGTACTTCTGCTTAAGATTTTATTTAATCCAGCTTCCTCGTCAGCTTCGCTAAATGGCGTGTAGCCGTATTCTATAGCCCACCAATCGTACGGACCAGCTTTGGTTGTATAGTAATCACCTTGTTTGCTTCTATCGTTGCTTATATTTATAGCAGGATAATCCATCACAGAACCTTGCAAACCAATTTTACGCGTGATTTTAGTGTCATTCATTTCTTTCGGACTTAACATTTGACTAGCCTTCATATTGTGGTTTAGCCCAAGTGTATGTCCCATTTCGTGCATAATTAAATAATACAAGAACTGTTTGTGCATTTCTTTAACTGAAGCTGCTCTTTCTTTTTCGGGAGCATCTGCATCTAAAGCCTCAATTGCTGTAAGTCCGGCTTGATATTGCATGCTTAACTCTTGCGCTAACATACAAGTAGAGGCGTGGTTTTTACTATGGTTGTGCATTTGTGGTGTAGTTGCTGCTATTGGGTTTTCCCAAGGAAGAGCCCAGCTAGTTGCATTACCACCATTGTAAAGCTCGTCTAAAACTGCAACCCCCGCACCAGATTTCCATTCAACTGTAATATCGGCGCCAAGAATCTGACCTGTTAAAGGATTGAAGAAACTTGGACCGATTGCGCCGTAAGATGGATATGCTGAAGACACCCATCTAATTACATTATAAGATACATCTGCCGGATCCCATTTTGCATCATCAGGCATCTGTTTCATAACAACAGCATTTTTAAAACCAGCTTTTTCAAAAGCTTCATTCCATTTCTCTCCAGATTCTTTTATGATACTGCGGTATTCTAGCGGAGTTGTATTCTCGATCCAAAAAGTAATTGGCTCTACTGGTTCGCTAAGTTTTGCAGATGGGTTTTTCTTTTCGAGGTTCCAACGACTTATAAAATCTTTATACGGAGTGGCCGAGGTTGAGGTAAGGTCATCTACTTCGGCACCGAAATATCCTACTCTCGGATCATCTCTACGTGCACGGAAATTATTTGTAGGTACTTCTAAAAACGAGTGCTGTATTTTAACTCTTACATAGCGTGCGTCTGTAATATCTTTTCCGCCACCATTCATTGGCATTGGGTTATCATAGGCTAAGTTAACAACAACATCGGTGTTTTTTGGAAATGATCTTACCGTCTCATATCTAGATTTGCCAGCATTAAGACTTCCTAAAACAAACATTGCTCCTGGCGGCATCCCCGGCGGAGTTGCAGGTTTAACGGGGTCTAACTTGTCGCTTAGAAAAAGACCATCTACATTAATAAGATAGCCGTCTTTATCTTCTACAGTAAATTTTTCGCTAAATACTACCGCATCAGACACGTCCACATTGGCCGATTTGCTAACAGCATTATTTTTATCATAATAGAAATTTGTGTTCTTCTCTAAAAACTCTATTTTATCGTCAACTTTCTTTATGTGAAAAAGCATGGTAGACCTAATCATGTTCTGGTTAAGAAACAAAGTTGTTGGCCCACCCATAGAAAAGCTCTGGTAAATATAGTCTTTGCCAAGTTGGTTCTTACTTATGTACATCTGTAAGCTGCCTGTTGTGGTATCTCGATATAGCTTAAATAAACCATCGATTTGCTTACTAGCCTTAATCTTATCGGCTAAGGTAGTTTTAGCAGGCGTTGCTTTTTTAATAGAATCGATTACTGCTTTTTTAACAGAATCAACTACAGAAACCGGCTTTTTCTTTTCTTGAGCCAGTGCTCCCGTTGCTAACACTAGCGAAAGGGAGAATAGAATGAGTCGTTTGGTCATGATTGATTAAATTTTACTAAAAATAGAAAAATTTAATCATAACTAGTTGCGAATAAAACTATTGAAAATCTAACAGTTATTTTATGGCATTGGTTCCTTCATCATAACGATGCTATCTACCACATAAACGCTAAAGCCACGCCAAGGTAACGTGTTTTTGTATTCTTTATAATGCAATTCGAATGTCTTTCCGCTGTTAGCCATCATTTTTTGTGCAACTGCCTCATTAGAAACCGAAAATTCAAATTCATTTGATTGTAATGTCCCAGTTTGTCTTGATCTTACCCCAGTTTGAATAAGCTTGCCCTCATACGTTTTAAAAAGGTATCCTTTTTTAACGATGTAATTCAGTTCGCCCGCTTTAACGCCCTCCCCAAAAACAAAATAGTAACGGTAATAAACGAATATGCCAACTATAATAAATAATATGATCGCAACAATTGTGGTAACTTTTTTTCCGGTTGTCATAGTATGTTTTTAAGGTATTTAAATGTAGGGAAAGAAAATTTAATTCCGAAAATAAATAGTTTTAACTAAACTGAAATTGCGTGTATAATGTTTGAATAGCTGATTTTAAATATGAGAAAAAAATATTTTGTTAAAGCTTTCTAATTATCAATTAATTATCTACATTTGCAACCCCGAATACTAGGGAATTAAAAAACATTGAGAGGAGGTATTTCTACGTTATGATTATAATTAACATTAAAGACGGCGAATCATTAGATAAAGCGTTAAAACGTTTCAAGAAAAAGTTTGAAAAAACTGGTGTATTGAGAGAACTACGTAGTCGTCAGGCATACGAGAAAAAATCTGTTGCTCGTCGTACAGAAATTAAACACGCTGTATACATTCAGAACATGCACCAAGAAGGAACGCTTTAGTTCTAATTGGCTAACATATAAAAACGTCTCGATCTTTTGGTCGGGACGTTTTTTTTTGAAAAAAATATTTGCTCGTATTATTTTTTGTATATTCACTTTACGTGATACACCTTGTCTATGTCAATAAATAGTTTCTTAATTTTTCTTCAGCACGAAAAACGATACTCTAATCATACTGTGGTTTCTTACGAGCAAGATTTGCAAAGGTTCGAAGAATTTTTGAATGAAAATTTTGAATTAGGTTTGTTAGATGCTAAGGCTATACATGTACGGAGCTTCCTAGCTTCGTTAATTGAAGAAAATCTTTCGGAAAGTACTGTGGGCAGGAAAATATCCGCCTTGCGTAGTTTTTATAAACATGCCATCACAACAGAGCTAAGGGCAGATAGTCCGATGGCACTTATTAAATCTCCCAAAATTCCTAAAAAACTCCCTGTATTTGTAGAAGATGCAAAAATGGATTTCCTGTTAGATAACGATGATTATTTCTCGTTAGATTTTTCTGGTAGGAGAGATAAATTAATTATAGAAATTTTATTTGGAACGGGTGTACGTTTAGCAGAGCTGATGGGCTTGAAAGAAAACGATATCGATTTTTATCAGGGAACGATTAAGGTTTTGGGCAAGCGCAACAAAGAACGTATTATACCACTGCATGCCGAACTTGTTACGCAAATAAAAAATTACATAAATTTAAAATTATCGCAGGATTTTGATAACAAAAACGCTACCTTAATCGTTACCAATACAGGAGCTCCTGCTTATAGTAAACTAATTTATAGGGTTGTAAATAGTTATTTAACGCATGTTTCTACCCAAAGCAAAAAAAGTCCGCACGTTTTACGGCATTCTTTTGCTACAAGTTTGCTCAATAGGGGAGCCGATTTAAATGCAATTAAAGAACTATTGGGTCATGCTAGTTTAGCTGCCACGCAGGTTTATACGCATAATTCAATAGAACGTCTAAAATCTATATATAAACAAGCCCATCCAAAGGCATAAAAAAGGAGGAAAAATGAAAATTAGAGTACAGTCAATCCATTTCAATGCAGACAAAAAGTTATTAGATTTCATTCAGAAGAAAGTAGATAAGTTAGATCAGTTTTTTGATCAGATAATAGGTGGGGAGGTTTACTTGAAGTTAGAGAATGTAGAAGACGAAGAGAATAAAATATCTGAAATAAAGTTAATGGTTCCGGGCATGACATTGTTTGCAAAAGAGCAATGTAAATCTTTTGAAGAGGCCACGGATTTAGCAATTGAGTCTTTAAGGAAGCAAATTACAAAACACAAAGATAAAACACGTGCAAAATTAAGCGAACATAAGGCAATTTTAAATGCCGATGAAGTAGCTGATTATTAAGCTAGTAATTACATAATTATTTTAAAAAGTTTGGCAAAAATTAAATTGCCAAACTTTTTTTTTAAAATATATTTTGCACAAAGATTTATTTGTGTAGATTTGCATTCCATTTCGGAAAGGGCGTTAGTTCTTAAGAAAAGGAAAGTTCTGTGAAAAGAGAAAAAAGTTAAATTAAATTATATAAAAGCACAATTTTTTATATATTTGCGCCACATTTAACAAAACATAAAAAGCCTCCTTAGCTCAGCTGGTAGAGCAACTGACTTGTAATCAGTAGGTCATTGGTTCGATTCCGATAGGAGGCTCTTTTTATTTTATGGCTACTAAGTTTTAGAATAAAAGCGGGGAGATTCCAGAGCGGCCAAATGGGACAGACTGTAACTCTGTTATCGCAAGATTTCGAAGGTTCGAATCCTTCTCTCCCCACAAATGATTTTAGATTTTAAATGCAGGTTTTAGGTTGAAGTTTAAGCTAAACTCGTAAGTTTAAAAGTGGCAAATCAAAAAGCGGAAGTAGCTCAGTTGGTAGAGCGATAGCCTTCCAAGCTATAGGTCGCGAGTTCGAACCTCGTCTTCCGCTCTTGGAAGTTCATTAGTAATTTGGTTCGCTTAGAAAGCCCAAAAGAACAGATGAACTAATGAGCTAAATGAATAAGCCGACTTAGCTCAGCGGTAGAGCACTTCCTTGGTAAGGAAGAGGTCATGGGTTCAATTCCCATAGTTGGCTCAAAAAGAAAACAAACTTTGTTAAATCTGTTTTAAACAGAAAGAGCAAGGTTTTTTGTATTGAAAATTGTATCAAAACAATAAATAAATAAAAAAAGTTAACCTACTAATAAGTATAAAAACATGGCAAAAGAAAAGTTTGACCGCAGCAAGCCGCACTTAAACATCGGCACAATCGGTCACGTTGACCACGGTAAAACAACCTTAACAGCAGCAATTACAAAATGTTTAGCTGATGCTGGTTTATCTGAGGCACGTTCATTCGAATCAATTGACTCTGCTCCAGAGGAAAAAGAAAGAGGTATCACAATTAACACGGCTCACGTTGAGTATTCAACAGCTAACCGTCACTATGCACACGTTGACTGTCCAGGTCACGCGGATTACGTGAAAAACATGGTTACTGGTGCGGCTCAAATGGACGGTGCAATCATTGTTGTTGCTGCTACAGATGGTCCAATGCCACAAACTCGTGAGCACATTCTATTGGCTCGTCAGGTAGGTGTACCTTCATTAGTTGTATTCATGAACAAAGTGGATATGGTTGATGATCCAGAATTATTAGAATTAGTTGAAATGGAAGTTCGTGAATTATTATCTTTCTACGAATTCCCAGGTGATGATATTCCTGTAATCCAAGGTTCTGCATTAGGTGGATTAAACGGCGATCCGAAATGGGTTGGTAAAATCATGGAATTAATGGAAGCTGTAGATAACTACATTCCAATCCCTCCACGTTTAACTGATCTTCCATTCTTAATGCCTGTTGAAGATGTATTCTCGATCACTGGTCGTGGTACTGTAGCAACTGGTCGTATCGAGCGTGGTCAAATCAACTCTGGAGATCCAGTTGAGATCCTAGGTATGGGTGCTGAGAACTTAAAATCTACAGTAACTGGTGTTGAGATGTTCCGTAAGATCCTTGATTATGGTGAAGCTGGTGATAACGTAGGTTTATTGTTACGTGGTATTGAGAAAACTGATATCCGTCGTGGTATGGTAATCTGTAAACCAGGTTCGGTAACTCCTCACACAGATTTCAAAGCTGAGATCTATGTATTATCAAAAGCAGAAGGTGGACGTCACACTCCATTCTTTAACAAATACCGTCCTCAATTCTATTTCCGTACTACAGACGTAACTGGTGAAATTTCACTAGCTGAAGGTACTGAGATGGTAATGCCAGGTGATAACGTTACAATTTCTGTGAAATTGATCAACGCAATCGCAATGGAAAAAGGTCTACGTTTCGCTATCCGTGAAGGTGGTAGAACAGTAGGTGCTGGTCAGGTAACTGAAATCGTAGCTTAATTTTAAGCTTCAAATATTAAAAGAGCTAGTTTAGGCTAGCTCTTTTTTATACACGGGAATAGTTCAATGGTAGAATAGAGGTCTCCAAAACCTTTGATCAGGGTTCGAATCCTTGTTCCCGTGCTTAAACTCTAATGATAGGATGACTGGATGTTTAAATGGGTGATTAAACTCGTTCATCATTCATGATTTAACCATTCAAATTTTTATAAATATGGCTAGCGTAGTTCAATTTATTAAGGAATCATACGAAGAAATGACTCAGAAGGTTACTTGGCCTACTTGGGGCGAGTTACAGAACTCTGCAATATTGGTTTTAGTAGCATCTGCAATTATTTCTTTAGTGGTGTTGGGAATGGATAAAGGCTCTAACTATATCCTTGATACTTTTTACAAATCTATTAACTAGTATACTATAATGAGCGAATTAAAGTGGTATGTTGTTAGAGCTGTAAGCGGTAAAGAGAAAAAAGTAAAACAGTATATTGATGCAGAAATTAGCCGTTTAGGTTTTTCGCATTTGGTACCTCAGGTTTTAATACCGATGGAAAAGTATTACCAAATGAAAGACGGAAAGAAAATTGCTAAAGAGCGTAACTATTACCCTGGTTATGTGTTAATCGAGGCAACTTTAGACGGCGAGTTAGAGCACATTATAAAAGGTATAAACAGTGTAATTGGTTTCTTGGGTGATAAAGCTGGAAATCCAATACCGATGCGCCAAGCTGAGGTTAACCGTATCTTGGGCAAGGTTGACGAGATGAGCCAACAAGCAGAAACAATGAACATTGCTTACTATGTTGGCGAAAACATCAAAGTTATGGACGGTCCATTTAATGGTTTTACCGGCGTAATTGAAGAGGTTAACGAAGAGAAGAAAAAGCTTAAAGTTATGGTTAAGATTTTCGGTAGAAAAACACCACTTGAGCTAAACTACATGCAAGTAGAAAAAGAATAGAATTTATTTTACAAAATATATTTGAGGACTGCAAGATTATTCATATCTTTGCAGTCCTTTTGGTTTATGCGTATGCGTAATGTGTTAAAAGAGACCTAGTTTCAATTTATGCATTTCCATTCTCCTATCTAAAAGGAAAACAAAATGTTACATGCTTCCAATATTTAACATTGAGTATTACAATTAACAAATCAGAAAATGGCAAAAGAAGTCGGTGCACTTGTTAAGTTACAGATCAAAGGCGGAGCTGCAAACCCATCACCACCAGTAGGACCTGCATTAGGTGCTAAAGGTGTTAACATCATGGAGTTTTGTAAACAATTCAATGCTCGTACCCAAGATAAGCAAGGTAAAGTATTACCAGTTGTGATTACTGTATATGTGGACAAGTCTTTCGAATTCATCATCAAAACCCCTCCAGTTGCTATCCAATTATTGGAAGCTACTAAATTACAGAGTGGTTCTGCTGAGCCCAACCGTAAGAAAGTTGGTTCGGTGACTTGGGATCAAGTTAAGTCAATTGCTGAAGATAAGATGACTGATTTAAATGCATTCACTATCGAATCTGCTATGAAAATGGTAGCAGGTACAGCACGTAGTATGGGTATCACTGTTAGCGGTGATGCACCTTGGACAAATTAATTAACAAAAAACAGTTTACAACAGTGGCGAAATTAACAAAAAATCAAAAACTGGCACACGCTAAACTAGAATTCGGCAAATCGTATTCTTTAAAGGATGCGGCTGCTTTGGTAAAAGAGATTACTACAACTAAATTTGATGCATCGGTTGATATCGATGTAAGTTTAGGCGTAGATCCACGTAAAGCCAATCAAATGGTACGTGGTATAGCTACTTTACCTCACGGAACAGGTAAAACTGTACGTGTTTTAGTTCTTTGTACTCCTGATAAGGAAGACGAGGCTAAAGCAGCAGGAGCTGACTTTGTAGGTTTAGACGAGTATGTGTCTAAGATTGAAGGTGGTTGGACAGATGTTGACATTATTATCACTACTCCTGCTTGTATGGCAAAAGTAGGTAAACTGGGCCGCGTTTTAGGTCCACGTAACCTTATGCCAAACCCAAAATCAGGTACAGTAACCAACGAAGTTGGTAAAGCTGTAACTGACGTAAAAGGCGGAAAGATTGATTTTAAAGTTGACAAAACTGGTATCATCCATGCTTCAATAGGAAAAGTATCATTCTCAGCAGAGAAAATATATGAAAACGCGTTGGAAGTACTTCAAACGATTTCAAAATTAAAACCTTCTGCTGCAAAAGGAACTTATTTTAAAAGCATTCACGTGTCTTCTACTATGAGTCCTGGAATTGCAATCGAAACTAAATCAGTAGCGGGGATCTAATTATGAACAGAGAAGAAAAACAAGAAGTAGTTTTAGCTCTACAAGAGAAAATGCAAGAGTATGGCAATTTTTACATTGCTGATACCTCAGGCTTATCTGTTGAGAAAGTAAATAACATCCGTCGCAAATGTTTCGAGAGCGGTATCGAAATGAAAGTTGCTAAAAATACATTAATCAAAATTGCGATTGATGGTTTAGAAGGCGATTCATCAGAGATATTCCCAGCATTAAAAGGTCAATCGGCTTTATTATTTTCTAAAGTAGGTAATGGTCCAGCTAAGCTGATCAAAGCCTTAAGAAAAGGTAAAGAAGAGAAACCACAGCTTAAAGCAGCTTATATCGATTCAGCAATATTTGTTGGTGATAACCACTTAGATTCATTAGTAAGTCTTAAATCAAGAGAAGAACTTATTGGCGAAATTATTGGTCTATTACAATCTCCAGCTAAAAACGTTGTTTCGGCATTACAGTCTGGCGGTAACAAAATCGCAGGTATTGTTAAAACACTACAAGAAAGAGGTTAACGAACACCTTAAGTTCGCAATTAAACAAAAATATTTTTACGTAAATTTTTAAAATCTTAATAAAATGGCAGATTTAAAATCGTTTGCTGAGCAATTAGTAAACTTAACAGTTAAAGAAGTTAACGAATTAGCTCAAATCTTAAAAGATGAGTATGGTATCGAGCCAGCTGCTGCTGCAGTTGCTGTTGCAGGTCCTGCTGCTGGTGGCGACGCTCCTGTAGCTGAAGAAAAATCTACTTTCGATGTAATCTTGAAAGAAGCTGGTGGTCAGAAATTAGCAGTTGTAAAACTTGTTAAAGACTTAACTGGTTTAGGTTTGAAAGAAGCTAAAGACTTAGTTGATGGTGCACCAAAAGAATTAAAAGCTGGTGTTGCTAAAGACGAAGCAGAAGCTTTGAAAAAACAATTAGAAGAAGCTGGAGCAGTAGTTGAGATTAAGTAATCACTTAATTTAGCTAAGCTAAAAATGTATTAGACACCGACTGAAAATGTTGGTGTCTTTACCTGTTTATAAACATTTCATCTTGTTTGGTTGATGAAATGAATCGAGGCAAACCAAGCAAATAGTTTATTCTTAAACTAAATTAAATTTAGTCCCTTGGCAAATAAAGTCGTAGACCAAAGAGTAAATTTTGCACGTAGTAAGCACATCATAGATTATCCAGATTTTTTGGATGTGCAGTTGCAATCATTTAGAGAATTTTTTCAGATAGAAACCACTTCAGACAACCGTCATACAGAAGGTTTGTTTAAAGTATTTGCTGAAAACTTTCCAATCACTGATTCTAGAAACATATTCGTTTTAGAATTTTTAGATTATTTTATTGACCCACCACGTTATGACATTCCAGAATGTATAGACCGTGGGTTAACTTACAGCGTTCCGTTAAAAGCAAAGCTTAAGCTTTCTTGTAATGATGCGGAACACGAGGATTTTGAAACGATTATTCAAGATGTATACTTAGGAACCATTCCATATATGACTCCTAAAGGTACGTTTGTGATAAACGGTGCAGAGCGTGTAATTGTTTCTCAGTTACATAGATCTCCGGGTGTGTTCTTCGGCCAAAGCCGCCACACTAATGGTACAAAATTGTATTCTGCTCGTGTTATTCCTTTCAAAGGTTCTTGGATTGAGTTTGCTACAGACGTTAATAACGTAATGTATGCTTACATCGACCGTAAGAAAAAATTCCCGGTAACCACACTTTTACGTGCAATTGGTTACGATTCTGATAAAGACATTCTTGAATTGTTTGATCTTGCTGATGAAGTAAAAGTTAGCAAATCTGGTTTAAAGAAATACATCGGACGTAAGCTGGCTGCAAGAGTTTTAAGAAAATGGGTTGAAGATTTTGTAGACGAGGATACAGGTGAAGTAGTTTCTATAGATCGTAACGAAGTTATCTTAGATAGGGATACCGTTCTTGAAGACGACCATATTGATATGATCATCGATGCAGGTGTTAAAACTATTATCTTATCTAAAGATGATGGTGCATCTCAAGCTGATTATACTATTATATACAACACTTTACAAAAAGATACTTCAAACTCTGAAAAAGAGGCTGTGGAAAACATCTATCGTGCTTTGCGTAACGCAGAACCACCTGATGAGGAAACTGCAAGAGGTATCATCGAACGTTTATTCTTCTCAGACAAACGTTATGACTTAGGTGATGTTGGTAGATACCGTATCAACCGTAAGTTAAAAATGGATACGCCTGATGATGTTAAAGTTTTAACTAAAGCAGATATCATCGCGATCGTTAAATATTTGATCAAATTAATCAACTCTAAAGAAGAGGTGGATGATATTGATCACTTGTCAAACCGTCGTGTTCGTACCGTAGGTGAGCAATTGTATGCGCAGTTTGGTGTAGGTTTAGCTCGTATGGCTAGAACAATCCGCGAGCGTATGAATATTCGTGATAACGAGGTGTTTACACCAACCGATTTGATTAATGCCCGTACTTTATCGTCGGTTATTAACTCATTCTTTGGTACTAACCAGTTATCGCAGTTTATGGATCAAACCAATCCATTAGCAGAGATTACACACAAACGTCGTTTGTCAGCATTAGGCCCAGGTGGTTTATCACGTGAGCGTGCTGGTTTCGAGGTTCGTGACGTTCACTATACTCACTATGGTCGTTTATGTACCATTGAAACACCAGAGGGACCAAACATCGGTTTGATTTCATCACTATGTGTACACGCTAAAATTAACAATTTAGGTTTCATCGAAACTCCTTATAAAATTGTTGAAAATGGTGTGGTTGCCATGGATAAAGATGTAATTTATTTATCGGCAGAAGATGAGGATGGTAAAACCATAGCTCAAGCTAATGCTGAGTACGATGATAAAGGTAACTTTACTACTGCTCGTGTTAAAGCACGTTACGAGGGTGACTTCCCGATTATTGAGCCTGAGAAATTAGACTTGATGGATATTGCTCCTAACCAAATTACCTCAATCGCGGCTTCATTGATTCCTTTCCTGGAACATGATGATGCGAACAGGGCTTTGATGGGATCGAACATGCAACGTCAAGCAGTGCCATTGTTACGTCCTGAAGCTCCAATTGTTGGTACAGGTTTAGAAGGTCGCGTTGCACGTGACTCGAGAACGTTGATCAATGCAGAAGGCGATGGTGTAGTAGAATACGTAGATGCTAACGAAATCACTATTAAATACGTACGTAACGATGGAGATCGTTTAGTATCGTTTGAAGGTGATAGCAAAACTTATAGATTAACTAAGTTCAAAAAAACCAACCAGAACACTTGTATCAACTTAAAGCCAATTGTTAAAAAAGGCGAAAAAGTTACTAAAGGACAAGTTTTATGTGAAGGTTACGCAACTGAAAATGGTGAATTGGCATTAGGAAGAAACTTGAAAGTTGCTTTCATGCCTTGGCAAGGATATAACTTTGAGGATGCGATTGTTATTAACGAGCGTATTGTTAGAGATGATATTTTTACCTCTTTACACATTGAAGAATTTGAATTAGAAGTACGTGATACAAAACGTGGCGAAGAGGAGTTAACTCCAGATATCCCTAACGTTTCTGAAGAAGCTACTAAAGATTTAGATGAAAACGGTATTATCCGCGTTGGTGCTGAAGTTAAAGAAGGCGATATCCTTATTGGTAAAATTACACCAAAAGGCGAGTCTGATCCTTCTCCGGAAGAGAAATTACTTCGTGCAATTTTCGGCGATAAAGCTGGTGATGTTAAAGATGCATCGTTAAAAACTCCACCTTCAATTAAGGGTGTGGTAATTGATACTAAATTGTTCTCTAGAGCTAAGAAAACTACTAAAGCAGAAGAAAAATCGGCTATTGAGAAATTAGATAAGAGATATAATTTAGCTACAGAGAACCTTAAAAACGAATTAGTTGATAAACTATTCCAAATTGTTAACGGTAAAACATCACAAGGTGTGTTTAACGTATACAAGGAAATGTTAATTGCTAAAGGAGCTAAGTTTACACAAAAGATATTGGCAGACCTAGAGTATGCGCATATCAATCCGTACAAATGGACAACTGACGATGATAAAAATGATCAAATCAAATTGTTGTTACACAACTATGGCATTCGTGTAAACGAAGAATTAGGTGCTTACAAACGCGATAAGTTTGCGATTAGTGTTGGTGACGAGTTGCCATCAGGAATTGTTCAAATGGCGAAAGTTTATGTAGCTAAAAAACGTAAATTAAAAGTAGGTGATAAGATGGCGGGTCGTCACGGTAATAAGGGTATTGTTGCTCGTATTGTACGTGATGAAGATATGCCGTTCTTAGAAGACGGAACACCTGTTGATATCGTGTTGAACCCTCTGGGTGTACCATCACGTATGAACTTGGGCCAGATCTACGAAACTGTATTGGCCTGGGCTGGTAAGGAATTGGGCGTTAAATTTGCAACTCCAATTTTTGACGGTGCTAAATCTGATGAGGTTGAAGAGTGGATTGCTAAAGCAGGTGTACCAGCTTCTGGTAGAACTTACTTACACAATGGTTTAACGGGTGAGAAATTTGATCAGCCGACAACAGTAGGTATTATTTATATGCTTAAACTGGGTCACATGGTTGATGATAAGATGCACGCTCGTTCTATCGGACCATACTCATTAATTACACAACAACCATTGGGTGGTAAAGCTCAATTCGGTGGTCAGCGTTTTGGTGAGATGGAGGTTTGGGCATTAGAGGCATTCGGTGCAGCTAATATCCTTCAAGAAATCTTAACAGTTAAATCTGATGATGTTATTGGAAGAGCTAAAACCTACGAAGCCATTGTTAAAGGTGAAAACCTACCAACTCCAGGTGTACCAGAATCGTTTAACGTATTGGTACATGAGTTACGCGGCTTAGGTTTAGATATTACGTTAGATTAACTAGGGTAGAAGGTATAAAGGTAGAAGGTTGAGGGTTTTAGAAGCCCAAACCTTCCACCTTTTCACCCTCAGCCTTTAACCTTATAAAAGCATATGTCTTACAAAAAGGATAATAAATTAAAAAGCAATTTCACCTCGATAACCATTAGTTTATCGTCTCCAGAAACTATTTTGGAACGCTCTAGCGGTGAGGTGTTAAAACCTGAGACTATCAATTATCGTACATACAAACCTGAACGTGACGGTTTGTTTTGCGAGCGTATTTTTGGTCCGGTAAAAGATTACGAATGCCACTGTGGTAAATACAAACGTATCCGTTATAAAGGTATTGTTTGTGATCGTTGTGGTGTTGAGGTAACTGAGAAAAAAGTACGTAGAGAGCGTATGGGACACATCAACTTGGTGGTTCCTGTAGCGCATATCTGGTATTTCCGTTCTTTACCTAACAAAATCGGATACCTTTTAGGTTTACCTACAAAAAAATTAGATTTGATTATCTACTACGAACGTTATGTAGTTATTCAAGCTGGTTTAATGGAAGAACAAGGAATCAATTATATGGATTTCTTGACCGAAGAAGAGTATTTAGATATTTTAGATAAGTTACCTAAAGAAAACCAATATTTAGACGATAAGGACCCTAATAAATTTGTTGCCAAAATGGGAGCAGAGGCGTTGGAAGACTTATTAAAACGTATTGATTTAGATACTTTATCTTACAATTTACGTCACCAAGCTGCTAACGAAACTTCTCAGCAACGTAAAAATGAAGCGTTAAAACGTCTTCAGGTTGTAGAAGCTTTCCGTGGTGCTAAAACACGTATTGAGAACAACCCAGAGTGGATGATTATTAAAATCGTTCCGGTTATTCCACCAGAATTACGTCCATTAGTGCCTCTAGAGGGTGGTCGTTTTGCAACTTCAGATTTGAACGATTTATATCGTCGTGTAATTATCCGTAACAACCGTTTAAAACGTTTGATCGAGATTAAAGCACCAGAAGTTATTTTACGTAACGAAAAACGTATGTTGCAGGAAGCTGTAGATTCGTTGTTCGATAACTCACGTAAAGTAAATGCTGTTAAAACTGAAGGTAACAGAGCATTAAAATCTTTATCAGATATTTTAAAAGGTAAACAAGGTCGTTTCCGTCAAAACTTACTAGGTAAACGTGTAGATTATTCTGCTCGTTCGGTAATTGTTGTAGGACCAAACCTTAAATTGCATGAGTGCGGTTTACCAAAAGATATGGCTGCCGAGCTTTTCAAACCGTTCATTATTCGTAAGATGATTGAAAGAGGTGTGGTAAAGACGGTAAAATCTGCTAAGAAAATTGTTGATAGAAAAGATCCGTTAGTTTGGGACATTCTTGAAAACGTATTGAAAGGACACCCAGTGTTACTTAACCGTGCACCAACGTTGCACAGATTGGGTATTCAGTCTTTCCAACCTAAATTAGTAGAAGGAAAAGCTATACAATTACACCCATTAGTTTGTACCGCCTTTAACGCGGATTTTGATGGTGACCAGATGGCGGTGCATTTACCTTTGGGACATGCTGCAATTTTGGAAGCCCAAGTTTTAATGCTTGCTGCACACAATATCTTAAACCCTGCAAACGGTACACCAATTACTGTACCTTCTCAGGATATGGTTTTGGGTCTTTATTATATTACTAAAGGCCGTAGAACTGATGATAGTCGTGTTGTAAAAGGTCAAGATCAATCATTCTATTCTCCAGAAGAGGTAATTATTGCTTACAATGAGAAGAAAATTGATTTACATGCTTTTATCAAGGTAAAAGTAAATGTAAAACAAGAAGATGGTACAATCGTAAATAAATTAACTGAAACTACTGTTGGTAGAGTATTATTCAACCAAATGGTTCCAGAAGAAGTTGGTTATATCAACGAGCTATTAACTAAAAAATCTTTAAGAGATATTATTGGTGAAGTAGTTAAAATGACTGGTATGGCTCGTTCTGCTAGATTCTTAGATGATATCAAGGAATTAGGATTTAAAATGGCTTTCCAAGGTGGGTTGTCGTTTAACCTACAGGACGTTAATATTCCAGTTGAGAAACATACTTTACTTGAGCAGGCAGCTAACGAAGTTGATGAGGTAAGAAACAACTATAACATGGGTTTCATTACCAACAACGAACGTTACAACCAAATTATCGATATCTGGACACGTATTAACAACCGTTTAACAACGTTTGTAATGAACCAATTATCGTCAGATAATCAAGGTTTTAACTCTGTTTACATGATGCTTGATTCTGGAGCCCGTGGTTCTAAGGAGCAGATTCGTCAGTTAGCAGGTATGCGTGGTTTGATGGCTAAGCCACAAAAATCAGGTTCTGGTGGTGAGATTATCGAAAACCCGATTCTATCTAACTTTAAAGAAGGATTATCGGTATTAGAGTACTTTATCTCTACTCACGGTGCTCGTAAAGGTTTGGCGGATACGGCGTTAAAAACGGCGGATGCGGGTTACTTAACTCGTCGTTTGCATGACGTAGCACAAGATATGATTGTTAATGCTGTTGATTGTGGTACCTTAAGAGGTATGTATACAACTGCATTAAAAGATCAAGAAGATATTGTTGAACCATTATACGAACGTATTTTAGGGCGTATTTCACTTCACGATGTTTTCAATCCTTTAGATGGAAAATTATTAGTTTCTGCAGGTCAGGATATCGACGAAGATATTGCAAAAGCTATTGAAGAATCTCCAATTGAAGGTGTAGAAATTCGTTCGGTATTAACTTGCGAGAACAAACGTGGTGTATGTGCATTATGTTATGGTCGTAACTTAGCTTCTGGTAAACGAGTTCAAAAAGGTGAGGCTGTTGGTGTAATTGCTGCGCAGTCAATCGGTGAGCCGGGTACACAGTTAACGTTACGTACGTTCCACGTGGGTGGTACCGCATCTAACATTGCCAACGAATCGCAAATTAATGCAAAATTCGATGGTGTTATCGAATTTGAGAACTTACGTACAGTAGAAACTCAAACTGAAGAAGGTAAAACCGATATCGTTTTGGGTCGTTCAGGTGAGTTTAAAATTACTGAGCCAGGAACCGGAAAAGTTATTGTAACCAATAACATCCCTTATGGTGCATTCTTATTCGTAAAAGAAGGAGATAAAGTATCTAAAGGCGATAAAATTTGTTCATGGGATCCATACAACGCAGTTATCATCTCAGAATTTGCAGGTAAAATCGAATTTGATGCAATTGTTGAAGGTGTAACATACCGCGAAGAGTCTGATGAGCAAACTGGTCACCGTGAAAAAGTAATTATCGATACTCGTGATAAAACTAAAAACCCATCAATTAGGGTTTTAGATAAAAAAGGAGAATTGATTAGAGCTTACAACATCCCGGTAGGAGCGCACATTGCAATTGATGAGGGTGATGCAATTCAAACTGGTCAAATCTTAGTTAAAATTCCTCGTGCGACAGGAAAAACTCGAGATATTACGGGTGGTTTACCACGTGTAACCGAGTTATTCGAAGCACGTAACCCATCTAACCCTGCTGTTGTAACAGAGATTGATGGTGTGGTAACTTTAGGTGGCGTTAAACGTGGTAACCGCGAAATGACGATCGAATCTAAAGATGGAGAAGTTAAGAAATACCTAGTGCCATTGTCTAAACACATTTTGGTACAAGATAATGACTTCGTGAAAGCGGGTATGCCATTATCTGATGGATCTATCTCTCCAGCCGATATTTTAGCAATTAAAGGCCCAGCGGCTGTACAAGAATACTTAGTAAATGGTATCCAAGAGGTTTATCGTTTACAAGGTGTGAAAATCAATGATAAACACTTCGAGGTTATTGTACACCAAATGATGCAGAAAGTACACATCGAAGATCCAGGAGATACCAGTTTCTTAGAAAACAACTCTGTAGATAGATGGGACTTTATGGTAGAGAACGACGAGATCTACGACAAGAAAGTTGTTGTTGATAGCGGTGATTCGGAAACTGTAAAACCAGGTATGATCCTTTCTTTACGTAAATTAAGAGACGAAAATTCTCAATTGAAACGTAAAGACTTGAAACAAATTGAAGTTCGTGATGCTCAACCGGCAACAGCGAGTTCAATTCTACAAGGTATTACCAGAGCTTCATTGGGTACGAAGTCATTTATCTCTGCAGCGTCATTCCAAGAAACTACAAAAGTATTGAATGAGGCAGCAATTGCAGGTAAACGTGACCATATGTTAGGCTTGAAAGAAAACGTTATTGTTGGTCACTTGATTCCATCAGGTACCGGTGTACGTGGCTACGAGCGTATCATTGTAGGTTCTCAAGAAGAATACGATAAATTATTAGCTTCTAAAGAAGACGAAGTTGAAGCATAATTAGTCATAGCAAACTTTAAAGTTTGTAAATTAAATCCCTAGCATTAATTTGTTAGGGATTTTTTTGTTTAATAGAATTGTATGCGATGAATTTGGAATTTAAATGCCACAATGAATTTCTTAATAATTTGAAAAGCAAGGGCAGCAGATTCTGGGTCATTTCAGTCCCGTTTTGCGTTCCAATCTTTTTTTATCGTCGCAATGAACGTAGTCGATGGGGCAAGAGCACAAAAAGTATTTCCACTGCTACCGGGTTTAAATACAAAAGCTTATGTTACTATGTACGACTAGCTGCATAGCAACCTAAAATAGAATTACAGAAAGAAGTTCTATAAACGGGATCGTAACGTAAATCCTTTTTATTTGTATTGCCATTACCGTCATATCGAAATGGGGAACGATTGAAATATCTACAATTTAAGAGCTAACATTCTACAGATTTAGCTTCGCTGAGCACTTCGTGGTTCTTCCTACGCTCGAAATGACGCTAATAAAAAGATTACAGTAAAGAGCCCGACTACCGGTAATTAGGTTGCTTATCTCTGCTTTTCTTAGAGTATAGATAAATTTTATGGCTAGATCTCGAAAATTTAAAAATGCTTTTTATACTTTTGGTTATTATGGAAGAACAACAAAACGAAAATCAAATAAACATAGAACTGTCCGAAGAAATAGCCGAGGGAATTTTTTCTAACTTAGCTATTATTACCCATTCAAATACAGAGTTCGTATTAGATTTTATTAGAGTAATGCCGGGCGTACCGAAAGCTAAGGTTAAATCGAGAATTATTTTAACACCAGAGCATGCAAAACGTTTATTGCTAGCTATGCAAGATAATGTAGAAAAATTTGAGGCAATAAACGGTAAGATAAAAACCCAAAATGAAAATCCTGGTTTCCCATTAAATTTTGGTGGACCAACTGCTCAAGCCTAGTGAGTTAAAAGTCGTAAGTTAAAGGTTATAAGTCTGGGTGCTAAACTTATAACTTATTGTCAATTAAACTGACGATTTCTTCAAGTTCATTGGGCTCAAACCAAACCGTCTCCGGATCTCTTCTAAACCAAGTTAGTTGCCTTTTGGCGAATCTGCGAGTATTTTGTTTAATCATCGCAACTGCGTCTGCTAGTTCTGTTTTTCCGTCTAGATAATCGAAAATTTCAGCGTAGCCCACTGTATTTAGTGCGTTGTATTTACGGTAGGGCATTAGCGATTTAACTTCATCTAATAAGCCCGCTTCCATCATCAAATCTACGCGGTGATTTATCCTATCGTATAATATTGCTCGATCGGTATTAAGGCCGATTTTAACAATTTTGAAAGGGCGTTCTTTTTTTTTCGCCGTTAAAAAAGAGCTTAGCTTTTTTCCAGTTGAAAGCACAACTTCAAGCCCTCTTATCATTCTTTGCGGATTCGACCGATCGACCTTTTCGTAATATTCTGGGTCTAACTCCAGAAGCTGAGATTTTATAGCCTCTATGCCATCGTTTGCGAGCTTCTGATTAAGCTGCTCCCGTATGTTTAGGTCGATCTCTGGTAAATCATCTAAGCCCTTGCAAACGGCATCAATATAAAGTCCAGAGCCACCAACCATAATTAATTGATCGTGTTTGGTGAACAAGCTTTCCATTAACTTCAGCGATTGAACTTCAAAATCGCCAGTACTAAAGAGCGTTTCAACGCTATGGGAATTAATAAAATGGTGAGGGGCGGAAGCGAGTTCTTCTGCAGATGGTTTGGCAGTTCCGATATTCATCTCTTTAAAGAATTGTCTAGAATCTGCAGATATTATTTCAGTTTGGTAAAACTGCGCCAACTGTATAGCTAACGCGGTTTTGCCAATTGCTGTAGGGCCAACTACTACTATAAGTGTTTTTTGTGGTAGTGCCATCGTATTTTAAATAGGAATTAGAATTTTTGGTTAAACGGGCAACGACTAATAATCTTCCTCTTTTTCACTTCCGTAGTCATCGGCGTAATCATCATCTCCGTCGCCAAATTCATTCTCTTCGTCTTCTTCCTCTTCGCTATTTTCTTCAGGATTAATTCCACTGCCGCCCATTGCTTCAAGCTCGTCGGTATCCTCAGGTACAAAATCCATTTCATTTAAAAAATCAAATTCACTCGATGCAACTGTTGCAGCTGCAGCAAAGGCACCAATGTTATTTTGGTCGATTATTTTTGGAGCTTCTCCCGTACTTTTTACCAAGAATGGATATTCAATATTCGGATCGTTCTCTAAAATAATTTTAATAAGCTCTACGTGGAAATCAAAAGGACGCTCGAAATTATATATGTAGTAGAATTTCTGATGCGGATCTTCGATAAAACTACTCAATTTTGCATTTTCCATTAAAGTAACGCCATTATCTATTTTACGTTGATTTGGTAAAATGGCAATCTCATCGCCTTTAATCCAATTATCTGTGCTAACATAAAATGATGATGGTTTTTCGGCATTGTATCCGGTAGAGCGGTGTATTGCTCTGTGCAAATCTTCAAACGTTTGGTTAGTCTTTATGTCGATTTCTCTAACGATGTCATCGAAATCTTCAAAAGAAATTCTAAATCTATAAATTGCCATTTCGCTGTTCTGTTTCTAGCTGTAAAATTAAGAAATAAATATAAATTTTTGTGATAGGGTCTATTTTGAAACTTGATTTAAGCCTAATTGTTTGGCTTTCTCCAACATAAAATTAAAAGCACTCTCATAATTGTTAGGTATTTCGCCTTCCAATATCGCTTCGCGAATAGCATTTTTTAAAATGCCAACTTCTTTGCCTGCAGTTAGGCCAAATGCCTCCATGATATCATTTCCACCAATAGGTGGTTGCCAATTACGTAACTGATCGCGTTCTTCAACATCTTTTAATTTTTGTTTTACAAGTTCGAAGTTGTTGCGGTATTTTTTTACTTTGTACTCATTTTTGGTAGTAATATCTGCATTGCAAAGTAGCATCAATGCTTCAATTTCTTCGCCTGCTTCAAAGAGTAATCGTCGCACGGCTGAATCTGTAACTTGTTCTTGAGCTAAAACGATTGGCCTCAAATGCAACTGGACTAACTTTTGTACAAATTTCATTTTCTCGTTTAAAGGAAGTTTTAAATAAGAAAAAATTTGAGGTACCATTCTCGCACCACGATCTTCGTGCCCGTGAAAGGTCCAGCCATGGCCTTCTTCAAAACGTTTGGTTGCAGGTTTTGCAATATCATGCAAAATGGCCGCCCAACGTAGCCATAAATCTTCTGTAGTTTCGCAAATGTTATCTAGAACCTGTAAAGTGTGGTAAAAGTTATCTTTGTGCGCTCTTCCTTTTATAATATCAACCCCAGATAAATTAGCCATTTGCGGAAATATCAAATGCAGCAATCCCGTATCGAAAAGATAATTAAAACCTATAGAAGGTTTTTTCGATAAGATAATTTTGTTCAGCTCGTCTGTGATACGTTCTTTTGAGACGATGCTGATTCGCTCTTTCTGGCTTTTGATCGCGTTAATTGCTTCTTCATCAATGCTAAAATTCAATTGCGTAGCAAAGCGTATGGCCCTCATCATTCTCAGAGGGTCATCAGAAAAAGTTATTAACGGATCTAGCGGTGTACGAATTAGTTGTTTTTCTAAATCGGCCATGCCGTTGAAAGGATCTAACAACTCGCCGTAATTCGACGGATTTAAAGAAATTGCGAAAGCATTAATCGTAAAATCCCTACGTTGCTGATCATCAGCCAAGGTGCCATTTTCTACAATTGGTTTGCGTGAATTTGACCGGTAAGATTCTTTTCTTGCACCAACAAACTCAATTTCTAAATCGTTGTATTTAAGCATGGCGGTGCCAAAACTTTTAAATATGGCAACCTTTGTCCTTAATTTTTCTCCCACTTTTTCGGCAAAGCCGATGCCATTACCTAAAACTACAACATCAATATCTTTAGATGGTCTTTGTAAAAAAATGTCGCGAACAAATCCACCAATAACATAAGCTTCTGTTTTAGTCTGACTAGCGATTTCTGCTAAGACTTTAAATATTGGATTTTGTAAATATACCCCTAGATCCCCAAAGGGGAACTTTTTACTTTCATTGTCTAAGTCTGATTGCATAAAGAGGTATTTTTTGTGTCGCGAAATTAATAAAAACTATTGAGGCTTCTTTGAAGTTGTGATGAATAATGCCTCTTTAGGCTTGGCGTATTACTTTCTAATAAATTCGAATTGGCCAGATGGGCCTAGTTTTACAATAGTTGATGGCGTTTTTGGGGTGTTAATTTCTTGTTCCCAATTTACCACATAATCAACTGATGAAATTATTTCAGGGTCGATGTCGTCAAAAAACTGCGGAGTTGGCTGTCCACTTATATTAGCTGATGTTGATACAATAGGTTTACGGAAGCGTTGCAAAAGTTGCTGACAAAAATCGTGCTTTACAATTCTAATTCCAACACTTCCATCGCTATTGATTACATTTTTGGCTAAATTTTTAGCGCCAGAAAAAACAATTGTCATTGGCTTTTCTGCATATTCAATTAGTTGGTAGGCAACCTCAGGTATCTCATTAACATAACTTTGCAACTTGTTGTCGGTATCTAAAAGGATAATTAGACTTTTATCGGCACCCCTGCCTTTTATCTCATTTACTTTCGCAACCGCAACTTCATTGGTGGCATCGCAACCCAATCCCCAAACCGTATCGGTAGGATAAAGAATTACACCACCATTTTTAAGTACTTCTAACGCTTTGTTTATTTCTTCTCTCATTATTCCAAATTTAATGTTTTGTTGTTGATACTTAAAGAACAAAGATTTTTTGCTGTAGCAATTGCGAATATTTTTTCGTTACAATAATTTGTATAATGTTGTTTTTTCGTAATATGTTAGCACTAAGCGCTCTATCTAAAAACCATAATGCATTAAATTCGTTTCTTTATTAATAACACAACTGTAAAAAATACAGCTTAGCTGTATTTTAAGGATCAAATTGACTATATTTAAACTGGTTAGCCAAATATAATTTACACACGATATGAAAACATTTAAAAAAATTTTATTGCTGTTTACGATAGGGATAGCATTAATGGGTTGTTCTACCTTAAGAACATCATCAGACTACGACAAAAATGTCGATTTAAGCGCTTTTAAAACGTATAATTTTTACGACAAAGGTTTAGAAAAATTGAGATTAAACAATCTGGACAAACGGAGATTAATGGCTGCTGTAGAAAGTGAAATGAACGCTAAAGGGTTTACAAAGGTAGACAAACCAGACATGCTAGTTAATTTGGTTGTCGTAGCCAGAGAAAGGCAAGATATTTATGGCGGTGGAATGTACGGCGGTTGGGGCTGGGGCTGGGGAGGCTGGGGCAACCCATTTTGGGGTGGTCCGAACTACATTAACCAATACAGCGAAGGAACATTTATTATTGATTTCTTAGATCCGGCTAAGAAAATATTGTTTTGGCATGGTAGAGGAGCTGGCTTCAATTTAGACAGCTTTAGCAAACGAGAAGAAAGAATGCAAGAGGGTGTAAAAGAAATTTTAGCCCAATATCCGTCGATTGGAGTAACTGCTGCTACCAAGTAGAAAATAATTAATAATTAAAAAGCCGGAAGTTCAAATATGAGCTTCCGGCTTTTTTATGCTATTTGTGCTGATTAAACAGCAACATTATTTTCTCTAAGCGCATCGTTTAAAGAGGTTTTTTTGTCTGTTGATTCTTTTCTCTTGCCAATAATTAGGGCACAAGGTACTTGGAAATCTCCAGCAGGGAATGATTTAGTATAAGAACCAGGAATTACAACAGAACGAGCCGGAACAATACCTTTGTATTCAACAGGGGTTTCACCGGTAACATCGATAATCTTTGTAGATGCTGTTAGAACAACATTTGCACCTAGCACAGCTTCTTTTTCTACTTTAACACCTTCTACCACAATGGCTCTCGAACCTAAAAAGCAGTCGTCTTCTATAATTACTGGAGATGCTTGTATGGGTTCTAAAACGCCGCCAATACCAACGCCACCACTTAAGTGTACTCTCTTGCCAATTTGTGCACAAGAACCAACCGTAGCCCAAGTATCAACCATTGTACCTTCGTCTACGTAAGCGCCAATGTTAACGTATGATGGCATCATGATCACGCCTTTTGCTAAATAGGCGCCGTAACGAGCACTAGCCATTGGCACAACGCGTACACCAGTTTCGTGGTAATCAGTTTTTAATTCCATTTTATCATGATATACAAACGGGCCAACTTTAATTTCCTTCATCTGTTTAATCGGGAAATATAAAATCACGGCTTTCTTAATCCATTCGTTAATTCCCCAAGAATTTAAAACTGGTTCTGCTACGCGTAACTCGCCTTTATCTAATCTTAAAATTACAGCTTCAATAGCTTCGCAATAGTTAGTATATGCCAATAGAGATCTATCTTCCCAAGCGGCTTCTACAAGTTTCTTTAAATCTGATATCATGTCTTATTAATTTTTTACAAAATAAATCAATTTTATGTATTAGGCGTTGTATTTTTGATTTTTATAATGGAAAACGAGAAATTAAGGATTGATAAATACCTTTGGGCAATTAGACTTTTTAAAACTAGGAGTCTAGCTACCGATGCTTGCAAAGCTGGCAGGGTAAAATTAAACGGACAAAACTTAAAACCATCTGCAATTGTAAAAATAGGCGACGTGTATCAGGTATCTAAAGGAATTGAGAAGAAAATTATTGAGGTTGTTGATTTTTCCTATAACAGAACCGAAGCTAAAATTGCAGTTACCAAATACAAAGATTTAACTCCTGTTGAAGATACACATGCTTTTAAATCTGTTTTTCATGCACCAACCTTGAAACGTGATAGAGGTGCCGGCAGACCAACCAAAAAAGACCGGCGAGAAACCGATGATCTTTTGGATGGAATGTTTGAAGAGGAGGTATAAAGCTCAAAACAGAAAATATAACTTGTATTTCGTGAAAAACAGCTTTAAGCCTCGGACTTTAAGCTGATGTTTCTCATTCTATATGCCATCATAGCCGTTTTACCTAGCTTTTTTATTAGTTTATAATTAGCTACGGCGCCAACGGCAGCGCCAACTACGGGAAGTAATTGCGCTATCTTTGCGATATCTATATAATCCCTATACTCTTGCTGAAAAGTTTGCCAATCAAATTGTTCTGCAGTTCCAGGTAATACAATTAGTTTCTGATCCCAATTTTGCATTTGCTTAAATGTTCTCTGCGTGCCAACCTTACTCGAAAAAGCTAGCTGAAAAATATGTAAAATGTATAGTCTTTCACGGTAATCTCTTACATCAAATCCGTAAAGGGAAGCTATATCAAAAAGCATTTTTATTTTTATGCCAATAAGGATGGGAAAATCGGCCATGCTCATTAAAAATCCACCGGCTCCAGTAATACCACCTTCGGCAGCGCCAGTTTTGCTGTAACTTTCTATTTTGGCCTTTACTAAGGCTTCTCTGTGCATAAAGCTAAAAGAATCATCCGGCATGGCCGATGTAGTATAAGTAGAGCCAAATAACACCGCTTTTACCATTTGCTTTATGGTAGCAGTAATAGCCTTATGTACTTTTGTTGGGATATAACTGTTAATTTTATTCTGAATTTTGGTAGTGAAATTATCCATCATAGACGGATTTTTCATTAACTCCATCTGCCAGAATTCAAATTCGTATGCTATTTGTTTTTCGTAGTTATCCATAGGTTGTTTTAAGCTTTATAATCTTCAAAAATCATTCCGTTGCAACTTAGCATTCAATTTATTAAATTTGTTAATAAAAATTTGAAATACAGATAATTAAACTATATATTTAGTTCATCTAACACTTAAACTTCCCTTTAATGAAAAAACTCACCCTCGCCATTGCCTTAAGTTTAGGCCTCGGTACGTCTTATGCGCAAACTCTAAAATTTTCTAACCCAACACCAGAGGCAGGTAAACCACTGTCTTTCGAATATAATGCAGCAGGTGGCAAGCTTGAAAAATTGTCGGATGTAAAATGCGTTGCACAAACCTTTGTCAACAACAAGCAAAAGACTATTAATATTCCTTTAGAAAAAAACGGAACTGTATACAAAGGTACTTTTACACCTGTAGACAGTACAGCAATTGCGGTAATTGTACTTAGTGCCGATGGTACGAAGGATGAAAACCCGAACGGGTATTATACGTTGTTCTATGAAAAAGGCAAGCCTACCGCAATGGCTTATTATTGGGAGGCAATGTACTACAATGGAATGGGTACAGCTTTTGCGGGAATAAAAGCAGATAAGTCTAAGGCTATTTTGTCTTACGATAAGGCTTTTAAAACAGATCCGGCTTTAAGATCTAAGTATTTAATAAATTATTTAGGCTTACATTTCGGTGTAGATCCGCAAGCAGGAGAGCCGATGATAGATAAAGAAATTGCATCTATCGAAAAAATCAAAGCTCCAAAAGAAACAGACTTAACTAAAATGGCTGGTTTATACAGCGTCTCTAAAAGAAGAGCTAAAGCAGATTCGGTTTATGCAGTAGTTAAAAAAACTTTCCCGACAGGAACTTACGCTTACGGACAGGCTGCTAACGAGATTTATTCGGAGAAAGATGCAGTGCAGAAAGAAGCAAAGCTAAATGCTTTAATTACTAATTTTAAACTTGATTTAAGCAAACCAGCTGATTTAGCAAAAGTTTCGAACATTTATGGTAATGTTGCAACGGCGTTTGGCGCTGCTAAAAACAATGCTAAGTTTGAAGAGTATACTAACAAGGTTGAAAGTAAAATGACAAGAGCAAGCTTATATAATACTTTTGCTTGGGCAGCTGCAGAGAAAAAGGAAAATTTAGAATTTGCCGCTAATATTTCTAAAAAATCTTTGGGTTTGTTAGAAGAAGCTAAAAGCGAAAAAGCACCGGAATACTATGCGTCGCAAGAAGATTATATAAAAGGATTAAATAGGTCTTCGGCTATGTATATTGATACTTATGCAACTTTACTTGGTCATTTAGGGAAAAACGAGGAAGCCTTGAAATTACAAGAAGATGCGGTTGTAAAAAACGAATATGCTGACGCTAGCATGAACGCAAAATATGTTAATTTTTTAGCGTTAAACAAGCAATTTGATAAAGTGGTAAGCTTTGGCGAACGTTTTGTAAAAGACGGTCAAGGTACCGACCAGATGAAAGCCGATTTAAAGTTAGCTTATAAAGGAACACAACCTTTTGATGCTTATTATGCAGAATTAGAGAAAGAAGCTTTAGCTAAAGAAAGAGCTAAATTTTTAAAAGAAATGATTAATACGCCAGCGCCTAAGTTCACTTTGGCAAATTTGCAAGGCGAGAATGTTTCTTTAGAAAGTTTGAAAGGTAAAGTAGTTATTGTTGATTACTGGGCTACATGGTGCGGACCATGTATCGCATCTTTTCCGGGTATGCAAAAAGCGGTAGATAAATACAAAACTGATCCAAACGTAGTTTTTCTTTTTGTTAATACTTGGCAAACAGAAGCTAATAGGGATAAAGTTGTTAGAGATTATTTAGCTACAACACCATACACTTTTAATGTCCTTTTTGATACTCCAAACAAACAGGACCCAAGTAAATTTGATGTTATTGAGCAGTATAAAGTAGAAGGTATTCCAACTAAGTTTATTTTAGATGGAAAAGGTAATATCAGATTCAAAAAAGTTGGATTTGGCGGTAGTGCAGATGGAACTGTTAAGGAACTTGATATGATGATTGCCTTGGCGAAAAACGGACAGGAAGCAAGCAAATAAAAAAGCACAAATGAACATAAAGGCCGGTCGCGATTATGCGATCGGCCTTTTTTTATGGTTTGAATGCTTGCTGTTGCCAAAGCTTAAAAGCTTTTTGAGCCTCATCTCTAAGCAGTTGTTTAAAAATTATTTTTCTTTCTTTAATAGGTTTGGCAATTTCCTCGTAAATAAAAGAGTCATTAAAAGCCGCGTTTGCCGCGTCATCTTTGGTGTTGGCATAATATACCGTGCTGATGTTGCTCCAATATAACGCGGCTAGGCACATGGGGCAAGGCTCGCAACTGGTATAGATTACAGCACCGGTTAGGTCGAATGTCTTAAGATTTTTGCAAGCCATTCTAATGGCTGCAACCTCTGCGTGTGCAGTTGGGTCGTTTGTGGCGTGTACTTTGTTGGCGCTTTTTGCAATTACCTTGCCATTTAATACTACAACTGCGCCAAAAGGCGTACCGTGATTTATGGCAACGTTTTTTAGCGATAAATCAATCGCCATGCGCATGAACGTTTCGTGTTGTTTATCCATAAAAAATTTAAGCACAAAAAAAATGCCTCGAATTTTCGAGGCATTTTTTGTAGTAATAATCGATTACTTTTTATCTTTTGTATAAGCTTCGTTTAAGCCTTTTAAAACTTCACTTGTAACATCTAAGCTTTCGTCTGCAAATAATATAGCGCTATTACCTTTAGCATAGGTTAGAACCATTTTGTACCCTTTTGTTTTAGCGTATCCTTTTAGGTAATCGGCAACTTTGTTGTAAAGTGCTTCTTGTTCTTTTGCTTGCTCGTTTTGTAAAGCAGCGCCAGCGTTTTGTTGGTAAGCTTGTAATTCTTGTTGTTTACGAGCTAAACGTTGCTCTGTAGCTGCTCTTTGGTCGGCTGCTAAAGTTCCTTGTTGTTGTTGGTATTGTTGCACCTCACGCTGAAAAGCCTGTTGTTTAGAAACTAGATCACCTTCGGCAGCTTTCCCTTTAGTTTCCATTTTAACTTTAAGGTCTTTAAAGTACTCGTATTTAGTTAGTAACGAATCAGAGTTAACGTAAACAATTTTATCTGTTGCAGTTACCGCAGCGGTTTCGCTTTTTGTTGTGTTTGTTTCGGTTTTTGCATCCTTGCCACCACAAGCAGCTAATGCAGTTGCTATAGCTACAGCAGTTGCAATGCTGCTTAGTTTTTTGGTTGAAATATTCATGCTTAATTATTAAATTTTAGCAAATATAAAAATCAAAACGGACTATCCTAAAAAACGAGTTTTTTTAATGATTTTAACACTCAAATAGTTATCCACATCTACCTTAATTAGCCGAAAATTGGTTATTTTTGATACTTTATCTATTCAGTAAAATTATGAGTGAAGAAAAAGATCCAAAGTCAAATTATAACGCGGATAATATACAGGTTTTAGAAGGTTTAGAGGCTGTTCGTAAGCGTCCTTCTATGTATATCGGCGATACTGGCGTTAAAGGTTTGCACCATTTGGTTTATGAGGTTGTAGATAACTCTATCGACGAGGCTTTAGCAGGTCACGCAGATACCATCTACGTAAATATTTTAAAAGGAAATTCTATTAGAGTTGAGGATAATGGACGTGGTATCCCAACCGGTATAAATAAGAAAGAAAATAAATCAGCATTAGAAATTGTAATGACAGTTTTGCATGCCGGTGGTAAATTCGATAAGGATACCTATAAGGTTTCTGGAGGTTTGCACGGTGTGGGTGTAAGTTGTGTTAACGCATTATCTACAGATTTAAAAGCAGAAGTACACCGCGAAGGAAAAATCTGGATGCAGGAGTATAAAATTGGTGTACCGCAATATGATGTAAAAGAAGTTGGCGATACGGATAAAAGGGGTACAATTGTAACCTTTACGCCAGATGGTACAATTTTTACACAAACAACAGAGTACAAATATGATACTTTGGCATCTCGTTTACGCGAATTAGCATTTTTAAATAAAGGCATTACTTTAACGCTAACAGATGAGCGTGAAGAATTAGAAGATGGATCTTTTCTTTCTGAAGTTTTCCACTCTGATGGCGGTTTAAAAGAGTTTGTTAAGTTTTTAGATGGTACACGTGCATCTTTCTTGCCAGAGCCGATTTATATCGATGGTATAAAAAATGGTGTACCAGTTGAACTTGCATTTCAGTACAACGAAAGTTACTCTGAAAATGTTCACTCTTATGTAAACAATATTAATACACACGAAGGCGGTACGCACATTGCTGGTTTCCGTAGAGGTTTAACACGTACATTAAAAAGTTACGCTGATAAATCTGGTTTGTTAAAAAACCTAAAAATGGAAATTACCGGTGATGACTTTAGAGAAGGTTTAACTGCTGTAGTTTCTGTTAAAGTACAAGAACCTCAGTTTGAAGGCCAAACCAAAACCAAATTAGGTAACTCTGAGGTTATGGGTGCGGTTGATATTGCTGTTGGTGAAGCTTTAGGCTACTATTTGGAGGAAAATCCGAAAGAAGCTAAAATGATTGTTAACAAAGTTATTTTAGCAGCAACAGCTAGGGCAGCGGCTCGTAAAGCTCGCGAAATGGTGCAGCGTAAGAGTGTTATGGGCGGTTCTGGATTGCCAGGTAAACTTGCCGATTGCTCTGATAGCGATCCAGTTAAATGTGAACTTTACCTAGTGGAGGGCGACTCGGCGGGTGGAACTGCTAAACAAGGTCGCGATCGTAATTACCAGGCTATTCTTCCGTTAAAAGGTAAAATCCTTAACGTAGAAAAGGCTATGGAGCATAAAATCTACGAAAACGACGAGATTAAAAACATGTTTACAGCTTTGGGTGTAAGCATTGGTACGCCAGAAGATGATAAAGCGTTAAATTTGCAAAAACTGCGTTATCACAAGATTGTAATCATGACGGATGCTGATATCGACGGGTCGCACATTACCACGTTGATTTTAACCTTCTTCTATCGTTACATGAGAGCGCTTATTGAAGCTGGTTACGTTTATATTGCAGCGCCACCACTTTACCAAGTTAAAAAAGGTAAAGAATTTGAGTATTGCTGGAACGACGTTCAACGTGATCAAGCTATACAGCGTTTAAAAGGTGCCGGTAAAGAAGATAGCGTACACGTACAACGTTACAAAGGTTTGGGAGAGATGAATGCGGAACAACTTTGGGAAACTACCTTAGACCCGGCCAGACGTACTTTATTAAAAGCTACAATTGAAAATGCTGCGGAATGTGATCATACTTTCTCTATGTTAATGGGCGACGAGGTTGCACCACGTAGAGAGTTTATTGAGCGCAATGCAAAATATGCAAAGATTGATGCTTAACCCCTAAATCTTTTAATAAGATAATATAAGCCCTTCAAGTTATGCTTGGAGGGCTTTTTGTTTTGCTTTTACTGTAGGCCGTCATGCTCAAACTGAAGGGCGTCGTAATGCTTTTGTTAATCGAAGTGTACAACATATATATTCGGCACTAGATAGATACCACAAAACAGGGTTCATTTAAACCAGGTTTGGATAGCATAGTTTTTGCAGGATAGTAGCACTGAATTTTGTGCAATAGCCCCGACAGCAACGAGCAGGAGCGAAGCGACTAAAGTGAATGGCGGGAGTAACATCAATTATAACAGTATTTTTGCGCTTCAAATAATAAAATTGAAGCATAAAAAAGCCCCTTTCAGCTATGTTTGAAAGAGGCCTATATTTGGTTAGCGTTATAAATTACAAGATGTAGTAAGAGCCAATGCCCTCTTTTTCTACTTGAGGCATATCTTCGTATAATTTATTGTCATCTAACATTTGGCATAAATCTCTCTCAATTGTTCTGCAGATAGTAGTTGTTGGTGTATCTGTAGGTTTGTTTTCGAAAGGATCTTGCAAGTGAACAGCCATTTTCTCTACTAATAGGAAAAATGCGGCAATGGCAACAACCAGCGGAATTTCCATATAACCGAAAAACTCTATTAAACCAAATGGCAACAAAACAATAAATAAATGGATAGACATACTGATGTATTTGCTGTAAGTAACCGGAAAAACGGTGTTTTTTATACGCTCGCATCCGCCCATGTGGTTACATAATGCCGTAAGGGTTTTGTTAAGCTCTACCTGTTGATATTGATTTATCCAGCCTTCATGCAATGCTTTCTTAAGATCCATTGCATGCAACTCTAACAAAGCTACGGTAACATTACGCTGATTTTTAACAAAATCCAACTCGTCTTTATCCAAATACCTCTCTAGCCCTTTATAGGAAGAAAAACCTCTAAGTCCTTGACTGAGCGCATTGCACCATGCAATTTGTCTTTTAATAAATTTACTTTTAAATCGTTCTACCTCTTGTAATTGGTACGGATTCTCTACAAAAGATATGATTTGTCGGCCCAGTGTTCTCGAATCGTTTACAATGGCGCCCCAAATAATTCTTGCTTCCCACCACCTATCATAAGCTTGGTTAGATCTAAACGCTAATAAAAGCGAGATTACTGTACCCAACAATGCGGGAACGGCGATTGGAATAGAAATTCTGGTAACATGAAAATTTTGGTAAAGTATAACAATACCTACCGAGTAGGCTACTACAAATAGCAATTCGGTTTTAATCTTTCCAAAAATATAGGTGAGCGGAATATTATTTCGTAACAGCATAAAAATTAGGTAAATGGTTAATAACTAAACTAGGCGCTTAAAACTTTTTCTCCCTCAACAGGCATTTTGGTTTCAAACAATTTCTCTTCGCTAGAGAACTCGTTAATGTCAACTTCAAACACTTCGCAACCGCAACGTTTGGTTAAAGTGTTCGGGTTTATACTGTATTTGTTAATTGCTTTAAAATTATACTCTTTTGGGTAAGCTATACAGGTGGCATTACATCCGTCTATAAAATTTTTAAAGGCCGCTACAGTACTTCCGTAAAAGTATTCTACACCAATAAATTTTATGTGGTTTGGATATTTCTTTTTGTAAGCTTCTGCTTGTGCGTAAAACTCATCGCTTATGTTTTCGTAATCTTTACTACGGCGACTTAACATTAACATATCTGTAATAGAATCAGATAATTTGAAGGCGTGCATAAAAATAATACCTATATCCTGAGGCTTATTTGTAACTACTAATGAATCGATAATTTTAAGGCTTTCTACATTAAAGTCTGTTGGCACTAATACGGTTTTCATAGCTCTTCTTGTTTAATTAATGATTAAATTATTTATACAAGTTTACGAGCGAGATATTATAGCGAAATAAGAGCGAGATTAGAACCGCATTAGAATTTCAGATAAATAGAATTTTGTTGGCAAAAATAGAGCTGAGAATAGCTTAACTGGAATGAAAATCAAATTTATAAAAGTTTTTTGAAAATGAAAGTCGGCATTTTATAGTTTCTTCAGTCCTGCTTTTGCCTATAGTCCTCGTTCGTTCCTCAATCGGGCTATTTGGCGCAATCAGGTTAAAAACTTTGTATTCTGCTACTATCTAAGGTTTTAACTACAAGCTTTTTGCCCTTGATCTAGACGGTTGCGCTGCAATAAGTAAATGCTATTTAACCGGGAGTATTACCTTTATTTCGGTGCCAATTAACTCTTTAGAACTTATGCCAATGCTACCGCGATGTAAGCGGATAATATTTAAGGATAAGGGAAGTCCGACGCCATAGCCTTTAAAGTCTGCAGTGTTAGATGCACGGTAAAAAGGTTCGAAAATATGTTGTACATCGCTTTGCGGAATACCAATACCTTGATCTTTAACGGCAATGGAAAGCATGTTTTGTTTGCTCTCTAAAGTTACCTTTACCGGCTTGTTATTAGAGTATTTGCAGGCATTGCTTACAATATTGGTTATAGCAAGCTTTAGTAAGTTTTTGTTTGCCTTTAAGGTAATTTGATCTTCATCTTCGGGTAGCTGGCTAAAATCAATTTCAATTTTACTTTCTGGGTGAACTTGGTTTACCGTTCCCTGGATTTCCCAAATTAACTCGTCGATACGAACTTGCTCCCAAGGTTGGTTTTTGCCATTAAAACCAGACTGTGCCAACCCAAGTAAGCTGGTTAAAATATGCTCCAGTCTGTCAGATTCGTCTTTAATTTTACTTAAAGCTCTTTTTTGCATTTCTGGGTTTGCAGATGCTTTTATGGCTAATTCTACCTCGCCACTTATAATGGTCAATGGCGTTCGTAATTCGTGAGAGGCGTTGCTGATAAAATTATTCTGCGTTTCGAATGCGGTCTCCAATCGATTAAGCATGTTGTTAAAAGTTTGTGAAAGTTGAGACATTTCATCGCTTCCCGGAACTTCCAATCGTAAGTGTAAATTTTCTGCCTTAATCTTTTTTACGCTTTTAATGATATTTCGCAAAGGCTCTAACATATAGTTAGAAAATTTCCATCCTACTATGAATGACAAAACAATAGAGAATACAAAGCCGGCAATCAAAATTTTCTGTAAATCTTTTAGTTCTCTAAAACCAAAGGGATCATTGGCAGAAACGATAATGAAATAGTCTTGATTGTTGGCACGCACAAATTTTCCAGCGTAAAAATGATTTTCTTTTCTGTACCTAGCTATTTTGCCACTATTAATGCGTTCAAAAAAATCATCGGGCAGATGTACGTCTAAGACAGGTTTTTTGTTGTCTTTTTTTGCTATTACATACTCTTTTTCATCTGGCAGCCGTTCCAAGTATTGGTTACGAACCTTTGCATAAACGTTATCGCTTTTATCGTCAGACAGTCTAATTTCTGCAGCAAGGTTAACTCTCGCCTCCAAACGTTTGTAAAAATCTTCGAAAGCAAATTCATTACTAAAATACCACACAAATCCGCTTAACAACGAGATAATAACCGCTGATAAAATGGCAAAAAGTAAGGTGATTTTTTTAGCAATGTTCATTAAGCATCTTTTAAAACGTAGCCTAAACCAATGGCTGTATGTATAAGTTTAGACGAGCCGGGCCTGTCAATCTTTTTTCGCAAGTAGTTTACATAAACATCAACTACGTTTGTGCCTAGATTAAAGTCTATATCCCAAACATTCTCTAAAATATCAATTCTCGATAAAATTTTAGCTTTATTCTTTGCCATGAACTCTAACAAACGATATTCGGTTGCCGTTAACGTAATTTCGCGTTTGCCACGTTTTACGGTTTTTGCAGTTAAATTTATATACAAATCGGCTATGCTAATTACTTGGTCGTTTAAGATAATGCCATTGTAGCGCCTTAAGAGCATCCTTATGCGTGCAAAAAGCTCAGCAAATTTAAATGGTTTAATCAAATAGTCGTCTGCTCCATTATCTAGCCCGTTAACCACATTTTCTGTAGTGCCTAAAGCTGTAAGCATAATAATTGGCGTAGTAGGCTTTTCTTTTTTAATTATTTTGCAAAGTTCTAATCCATTTATTCCGGGTAGCATGATGTCTAAAATAATCAAGTCGAACTGGTTTTCTTTTGCCATTTTTTCGCCGATTAAACCATCGGGTGCAACGCTTACGTTAAAACCTTCTTCACTTAAACCCCTCGAAATTACCGATACCACATTTGGCTCATCTTCAACTAGCAATAAATTCATTGATGCAAATATTCTTAAAATTTGATAAAGATTAACAGCTTAATTAGCAAAATGTTAGAATTTCTGCGCTATTTTAACACAAATTAAACATATCACAAGCATAAAAAACAAAACCCCGCCGTGTTAGGCAGGGTTTTGTTTCTATATACCAGATTATTTTCCAGCTTCAGATTTTTCTTTTAGAAATTTTAGGCCATCTTCAAAATCTTTTCCAATCATACTGTCCATACTCACAAAAACGCCCATCCATTTGCTAATGATATTATTTTCTCCAGAAATTGTCCAGGTAACTTTATTTCCATCTCCAGTTGGTGAAATTTCAAATTTTGTATCCGCTATGCTTTCCCAAGGCTCTAAAAATTTCATTTCTATATCAACTAATTTGTTGGCTTCTACACTTCTTATTTTCATTTGCCCGCTTCCGGTTTCTTTACCTTTCCAAGTGTAGGTGTGCCCGGGCTTGCCAACCGACCCGGTAATGGTTGTTTTGGCAGTTGGTTCCATTTTAGACCACGGATTCCATTTGTAAAACTCATTTAGGTTCGCAATATTGTTGTAAATGACGCTATCTGGCGCATTAATGGTTACAGAGCGGCTAGCCGAATAGGTTTTTGGCAAAAACATGCCACCTACTAAAATTATAACCGCTAAAGCCACAATTGTAATTCCGAATACTTTTAAAAATTTCATAATAGTTTGTTTTTGGTTTATTAAATTTAAACATAAACGTTTTAAAACTAAAATTTTCGAAAAGCAAGCTAATGCAATAGTTAGCGTTCGTCCCGCTTTACTTACAGCCACAAGAAAAATGTGGCTTTCATGCAATCGGGTTTAGGTTACAAATACCGGTGCAACTATGTTTTGTCTGCTGCTGCTAATTTGGTTTAGCAGGTGCGCCTTTAAGGTTTAGATCTTTTAACGCAATTCTAACATCACGCATAAAACCAACACCAGGATCTGTTTTTTGTGTCTTGTAGTTGGGATTTGTTTCCTTCCAAAGCAGATCTTTTTTGAAAAGGTTGTGCTCGTAATGGCCAATTAAATGGGTTATTGGAAATTTCTTAGCCAAATGTCTAATTAGTAATTCGTTTGCTTTCAGCTGTGCTTTAGTTAAGGGATAATCTGCACTACCTACATTCTCTACACCAATTGCACAATAGTTTAAGCCAATAACGTGGCGGGCAAAAACGGTATCGGGCAATAATTGGTAAACTGTTCCATCTCTATCAATTAGGTAATGTGCCGATACGTTTAGGTTACTAGCGTTTGCGAGGTTTTGTCGCCCATCTAACGTAGATTTGTTAAATGTATGAAATGTGCTCATAAAACTCTTTGAGGCTGTCCAATGCAGTACAACCATTTGAGGTTTAATGGTGGCTTCTTTTTGTATAAGTCCGTGTCTGTTTTTTAAGTATTCTAAAGAAAGTTTTTTTCTGGTATCATCAAACAAAATAGGTTTCTGCACAATTTTTAATTCTTGCGCAAAAGAAATAGAAGTGAGCAAAACTAAAACTGTAATATTAAAAAAAGCTTTCATAATACTTATTTGTATAAACGTAATATCCTCTTCTCGTAATCAATTTTTGCTTTGTACTTCATCAAAATATCGCCACCAATAATAGCTGCAATAGGCGGATGACCAAGCATTAAATACGTATCGGTTACACTTTGCAAATCAAGTGCAACTGCCGGATAATCCTTTAGTTTTAATTTGCCTACATTTAGCTTTGGTATTACGCCTTGTAAAGTTGTAGAAGTGCTCAAGATGGTAGCAGCCTGCGCCTCTTCGCTAACGGTTATGTCGCTAATGTGCTTTTCCATAAGTCCTTTGTCAAATACAGAACGAGAAGCGCCCGTATCTAGAACCGCAAAATGGGTTTCGCCAAAAACAACAATTTCCACCAAAAGGTGGAAACCGTCATCTTGTAAATTAATAAGTTCCAAAGGAACTGTAATTGCTCGCATATAGTATCCTGGCCACCAGATCAAATAAAGAATCTAAAGTAGATTCCTCGTTTTTTTGATGACAAATTATGTTTATACCAGTTTCATTTCTGCCAATACACTATTCATGTTGCGTACAGCATCGGCACTCTTATTAAAGGCAGCTTGTTCTTCCTCGTTTAGTTTGTAGTCGATAATTTTTTCCCAACCATCTTTTCCAACAATTACCGGAACGCCCAAACAAATATCATTCTGGCCGTATTCGCCATCTAAGGCTACACAGCAAGTAAAGAGTTTTTTCTCATCACGAACAATAGATTCTACCAATGCTGCACCTGCAGCACCTGGAGCATACCAGGCAGATGTGCCTAATAATCCGGTTAAAGTAGCGCCGCCAACCATGGTGTCGGCTGCAACTTTTGCTAAAGTAGCTTCATCCAAAAGTTCGCTAACTGGTAAACTTTGGTAAGTAGCGTAACGCGTTAACGGAATCATGGTTGTATCTCCATGACCTCCAATTACAAAACCTTGCAAATCGTTTGAGTTGCAACCTAAAGCAACACTCAAATAATATTTAAAACGAGCACTGTCTAAGGTGCCGCCCATTCCAATAATTCTATTTTTTGGTAAGCCTAAAGATTTCAATGCCAAATAGGTCATGGTATCCATAGGATTGCTAATTACAATAATAATTGCATCTGGAGAATATTTAAGAATATTTTCTGCTACACCTTTTACAATTCCTGCATTAATTCCAATTAACTCTTCACGAGTCATCCCCGGTTTACGTGGCAAACCAGAAGTAATTACAGCAACTGCAGAACCAGCGGTTTGACTATAATCGTTTGTTACGCCTTTAATTTTTGTATCGAAACCTAACAAGGTAGCAGTTTGCATCATATCTATGGCTTTACCTTCGGCAAAACCTTCCTTAATATCTAGCAACACTAATTCTTCGGCTAATTCTTTTCTAGCAATGTTATCGGCACAAGTTGCGCCAACAGCGCCAGCACCTACTACAGTTATTTTCATATTATAGACAATTTAAATTTGGTTCAAGAAATTGTTTTCATGCCCAAGATATAGAATTGCATTAGTTTACCCAAATGATGCGCAAATTAATTAGGGCTTATGATAATTTATTTACAAAGCGTTGAACGGTGCCCACCATATTGAACCTCACTTTATCGGCACCCATATTTCTTCTTCAGAATCAGGAGAATTGTTCTTGTATTTTTCTCCTAAAATTTCAAAATGTGGGCGGTTGTCTATTTCATAACCTGAATTTGGTAGCCACGAACCGAAAATGAATTGAAAAGTTTTATAGCCTTCGCTGGGCGAACCTTTGTGTAGAAATACTGCGTACTTACCCTTTGGTAATAAAAAAGTTTGCATTTCTTTCGGGATATTATCAAAATCTTCCACTTCTGCTAAAGCCCATTTTGTAAAATGCGAACTTAAATTGCTATGATCATAATTTTGCGGATAAACCTGCAGGGAAAATAACATAGTATTTAACGCATTAATTTCCTTTCTTCTAGTCATAAAACTACGCCACAATTCCATGGTTCTATCTGCTGCTAGAGACATTTCTAAACGCAGACCAATTAATTTTTTAGAAGAAATATTTTGTATACGAAGAAACATTTTTAATTTTTTTCGAAGATATAAACTGCACGCTAAAATTGTTGCAAAGGTTTAAGTAAAATAAGCCTGATTGCAGGGAAAAGCTCCCGATTTTTCATCGGGACTTGCACCGAAAAGCAGGACATAATAAACCGAAAAGCTTTTGTATTTGCCTTGCTGAATATTTTAGGCAAGAGATTTCGTAGGAAATTGCTTCGCCCAGCTCGCAATAATGCGATAGGGCAGATGTTGATAATTCACAGACAAATCCACATCAAAATTTCTTTATTTTTGATTTCCAACATTTCCCCAACTATGTATTTAATTTTTGATACCGAGACCACTGGTTTACCACGTAATTTTAATGCGCCGATTACCGATACCGATAACTGGCCGCGTTGTATACAAATTGCTTGGCAACTGCATGACGAGATGGGTAACTTGATTGAACATCAGGATTATCTGGTTAAACCAGAGGGATTTAACATTCCTTATGATGCAGAGCGAATTCACGGAATATCGACAGAGTTGGCCATGGAAAAAGGGGAGGCTTTGGTTAATGTAGTTGAGAAATTTAATAATGCTTTAAGCAAAGCCAAATTTGTAGTTGGGCAAAATATTGGTTTCGACCTTAACATTATGGGATGCGAATTTCATAGATTAGGTGTTGAAAGTCCGATGGCAAGCATGCCAATTTTAGATACTTGTACCGAAGTAACTGCCGATTTGGTAAAGATTCCGGGTGGTAGAGGTGGACGTTTCAAATTGCCGAATCTTACCGAATTGCATCAATACCTTTTTGGTGTTCCATTTGCCGAAGCGCACAATGCAACAGCCGATGTGGAGGCCACTACTAAATGTTTTTTAGAATTGATTAAACGAGAAGTCTTTAAAAAAGAAGAACTTTTAGTTGATACCGATTATTTCCTTCGCTTTAAAGAATTTAATACCAGTGGTTTCGGGCCATTTGGTATAGAACACGTTAATTTAAAGTCGGCATCTGACGAGATTAGAAAACGCGATGCCAGTACGAGCGGAAGTGGTATTTCTAAACAAACGCTTGCTGGCAACAAAGCCGAGTTGGCTAATGCGAATTTTATTCATTTGCATAACCATACACAGTTTTCGGTTTTACAAAGCACCATTAGTGTACCCGATTTGGTTAAAGCGGCCGCTGCGCAAAAAATGCCGGCAGTTGCAATGACAGATCATGCAAATATGATGGGTGCTTTTCACTTTGTGAGCAATGCAATAAAGCATAACAAAGATGCTAAAGCTAAAAACGAAGCTTCTATTGCTGCGGGTGAGGAGCCGAAAGCTCAAATTGTAAAGCCTATAGTTGGAGTAGAGTTTTTTGTATGTGAGAACCATTTAGATAAAACCAGAAAAGACGACGGTTACCAAGTTGTATTATTGGCTAAAAACAAAAGAGGCTATCATAATTTGGCTAAAATGTCATCTATCGCTTATACAAAAGGTTTTTACTACGTGCCACGTATAGATAAAAATGTAATTGAGCAATACAAAAGCGATATTATAGTTTTATCTGGGAACCTTTATGGCGAGATACCGAGTAAGCTCTTAAACTTGGGCGAGAAGCAAGCTGAAGAGGCTTTGCTATACTGGAAAGAGCAGTTTGGCGAAGACTTTTATATAGAAGTAATGCGCCACGGGCAGGAAAACGAAGACCGCGTAAATAAAGACTTAATTGCATTAGCTAACAAGCACGAGGTTAAGTTAGTAGCCAGCAATAACACCTACTATATTAACAAAAAGGATGCTAATGCGCACGATATCTTGCTTTGCGTTAAGGATGCTGAAAAGCAGGCGACGCCTATAGGTCGTGGTCGTGGTTACCGTTATGGTTTGCCAAACCAAGAGTACTATTTTAAGTCGGCAGAGGAGATGAAAAGCCTTTTTGCCGATTTGCCAGAAGCGATTTTAAATACAGAGGAAATTGCCGATAAAATAGAGGCTTACGAGCTTGCTCGCGAGGTTTTGCTACCTAAATTTGGTATTCCGGATGAATTTTTAGTAGAAGAAGATAACGCCGACGGGGGTAAACGCGGAGAGAATAAGTTTTTACGTCATTTAACTTACGAAGGGGCTAAAAAGCGATACGGAGAGTTAACCGAAGACGTAATTGAGCGCTTGGATTTTGAGTTGGCTACCATAGAGAAAACAGGTTATCCCGGTTATTTTTTGATTGTGCAGGATTTTATTGCCGAAGCCAGAAGAAGAGATGTTTCTGTGGGTCCGGGTCGTGGTTCTGCTGCGGGTTCTGTAGTGGCGTACTGCTTGTGGATTACGAACATCGATCCGATGAAGTACGATTTGCTATTTGAGCGTTTCCTTAATCCAGACCGTGTTTCAATGCCCGATATCGATATCGATTTTGATGACGAGGGCCGTGGCCGTGTAATGGAATATGTAATTGATAAATACGGTTCCAGTCAGGTGGCGCAAATTATCACCTATGGTACAATGGCAGCTAAATCTTCAATTAGAGATACGGCCAGAGTTTTAGATTTGCCACTTTTTGAAGCTGATAAAATTGCTAAGCTGATTCCAAACATGAAGTTGGCGAAAATATTCAACCTGGATGAAAAGGCTTTAAAAGCTGGCATGCGTCCAGATGAGTATGAGCGTGTGGTAGAATTGAAGAATCTATCAACCGCAAAAAACCTGAGCGCTGAAACCATTGAGCAGGCTATCATTTTAGAAGGCTCATTACGTAATACCGGTATTCATGCTTGTGGTGTAATTATAACGCCAGATGATATAACCAATTTCGTTCCGGTATCGGTTGCTAAAGATTCAGACCTTTACGTTACCCAGTTTGATAACTCGGTAGTTGAAAGTGCAGGTTTGTTGAAGATGGACTTTTTAGGTTTGAAAACCTTAACCTTAATTAAGGATACCGTTAAACTGGTTAAGAAAAGACACGGTATAGATTTAGATCCAGACAGCTTCCCAATTGATGATTTAAAAACCTACGAGCTTTTTCAACGTGGCGAAACAGTGGGTATTTTCCAATACGAGAGTCCGGGTATGCAAAAGTATATGAAGGAGCTTAAACCTACGGTTTTTGGAGATTTAATTGCCATGAATGCACTTTATCGCCCAGGTCCAATCGCTTATATTCCGAGTTTCGTAAAAAGGAAAAATGGCGAAGAGGAGATTACTTACGATTTGGAGGCTTGCGAAGATTTACTGAAAGAAACGTACGGAATTACCGTTTACCAAGAACAGGTAATGCTTTTGTCGCAGAAACTGGCAGATTTTACCAAAGGTGAGGCCGATGTTTTGCGTAAGGCAATGGGTAAAAAACAGCGTGATGTACTAGACAAAATGAAGCCTAAGTTTATAAAACAGGCTGCAGAAAAAGGTCATGATGAGAAAGTTTTAGAGAAAATTTGGAAGGATTGGGAAGCTTTTGCGGAATACGCATTTAACAAGTCTCACTCTACCTGTTATGCGTGGATTGCCTATCAAACTGCTTATTTAAAGGCAAACTATCCGGCAGAATATATGGCTGCCGTGCTTTCCAATAACATGAGTGATATTAAACAGGTGGCTTTCTTTATGGAAGAATGCCGACAAATGGGCGTTACCGTACTTGGCCCAGACGTAAACGAATCTGATTTAAAGTTCTCTGTAAATGCCAAAGGCGAAGTTCGTTTCGGTATGTCGGCGGTTAAGGGTGTGGGAGAAAAAGCGGTAGAAAGTATTATAGAAGAGCGAAAATTAAATGGCCCATATCCTTCAGTTTTCGAGTTTGCTAAGCGGTCTAATACCAGGATTGTAAACAAAAAAGCTTACGAAAGTTTTGTTTACAGCGGTGCTTTTGATGCTTATGGTTTTCACAGAGCGCAATATTTTTATATTGGCCCTAATGATAAAATGAACGGTATAGAAAAGCTAATTAAATATGCCAACGATTTTCAGAATAACCAGAATTCTGCACAAGAGTCGCTATTTGGCGGTTCCAAGGCCGATTTAATTTTAGAGCCAAGCTTTCCAGTATCTCCAGAATGGGGATTGATTGACCGTTTAAAATACGAAAAAGATGCCATTGGTATTTTCTTGTCGGGTCACCCTTTAGATGATTACAGGTTTGAGTTAACCAACTTCTGCCAGCATTCTGTTAAACACCTTTCTATTGTAAATAAAATTCGCAGTGGCGATACTAATGAAGAGGTATTGGCCGATTTCGAATCCCTTAAAAATAGAGATCTGGTGGTTGGGGGCTTAGTAGTTTTGGCATCGCAACGCATTACAAAAACAGGTAAGCCTTTTGGTACGTTTGTTTTTGAAGATTACGACGACAGTTGTGAGATAGCTTTATTTGGTGACGACTTCTTAAAGTTTAAGCAGTTTTTAACCGAAGGCTATTTTCTGCAAATTAGAGGTAGGGTAGGCGAGCGTTTTAGAAAAGAAGGCGATTGGGAGTTTAAGGTTACATCTATAGATTTGCTGTCAGAATTGCGTGATAAGCTGACGAAATGTATTACCATACAAGTTCCGATTGAAGAGGTAAACACAGAGTTTATGCAAAAAATAGATATGATTCTGCAAGAGAATAAAGAGAATAGCGAACGCCATAATTGTAAACTTAACTTTGCAGTTTACGATAAGGCTCAGAATATTATGTTAGAGATGCCTTCAAAATCACTTCGCATCAACCCTAACAATCAATTTTTAGAACAATTAACAAAGTTGAATGTTGTGAATTATAAGCTTAACTAAGCTCAAAGCTAAACGGATAATGCTTTAAGCTTTGCGCTTTCGGCAAGAGTCTTTTAGCATTAAATTGTCAAATTGACAGCGCTTGTTTGGTGGCATTACTATTGATTATATATTTGTAAATAAAATTAAAAAATAAAATTATGGCTTTAGAAATAACAGACGCAAACTTCGAGGAGCTTGTGTTAAAATCAGATAAACCGGTATTGGTAGATTTTTGGGCAGAATGGTGTGGTCCATGCCGTATGGTTGGTCCAGTAGTAGACGAAATATCTAAAGAGTACGAAGGAAAAGCATTAGTTGGTAAAGTAAATGTTGATAACAACCCGCAGATTTCTACGCAGTTTGGTATCCGTAACATTCCTGCTTTATTGTACTTCAAAAATGGCGAGGTTGTAGATAAACAAGTTGGTGCAGTACCAAAGTCTATCTTAGCTGGTAAATTAGATGCACAATTGTAAATAAGATTGATGGTTTTAAGGCAGAAGGTTTAAGTTAAACTCAAGTCTAATAACTTTTCATCACTAATATATTTAAATCCGAACTCATTTGAGTTCGGATTTTTTTTAGCCAACAATTTTTCGTTTTTTTAAGCAAGAAAATTATTCCTCAAAAAATGTCAAATCATAAAAATTTAAAAACGTTAGTTGCTGGTTTTTGCATAAGCTCGCTAAGCATTGCTAGCGTTTTAGCGCAATCAGTAGAAACTCGCCAGCCAAGCGCAGATTTTAGTCCGGCTTTTGCTGGCCAAACCAGAATTAAGGCGGTTAAAACCAAAACACCGTTGAACGTTACGGTTATTAATAGCAAGTTAGAAAACCCTTGGGCAATATCTATTTTGCCTAACGGCGGATTTTTAATTACACAAAAATACGGCACTATGGTAACGCTTTCGGCCAAAGGCACATTAGAAACTACCATTAAAGGTTTGCCAAAAGTAGATCCTGCAGGCCAGGGCGGTTTGTTAGATGTTACACTATCGCCAGATTTTGCTAAAAGCAATTTAATCTATTGGGCGTATTCTGAGCCAACAAATAATGGCTCTGTTTTGGCTATCGCCAAAGGAAAGTTATCGGCAAATAAAACGGCTATAGAAAACCAAACTATTATTTATAGAGCAACGCCAGCACATACGGGTAAATTGCAGTACGGTTCTCGAATCGTTTTTGATAAAAGCGGAAACCTATTTGTAAGCACTGGAGAACGTTCTGATAAAGAGATTAGAATGCAAGCGCAACAGTTAAACTCGGCTTTGGGTAAAATTCTACATTTAACTCCTGCTGGTAAACCGGTTGCAAACGGTCCCTTTGCTAAAACAGCTAATGCACGACCAGAAGTTTATGCCTACGGTTTACGTAATCCAGACGGATTGGCAATTAATCCAACCACAGGAGAATTATGGGAGGCAGAATTTGGTCCGAAGGGTGGCGATGAAATTAACATCATTAAACCAGGTAAAAATTATGGTTGGCCAATTATCACCTATGGTGTAGAGTATAGTGGTAAAAAAGTAGGCGATGGCATAACGCAAAAAGACGGAATGACACAGCCAATTTATTATTGGAATCCTAGCATCTCTCCGGGTACAATGGCATTTTACAACAGTAGTGTTATTGCAGAGTGGAAAGGCAATTTATTTATTGGCGCACTAGGCGGTTCGCATATTAGCCGTTTAACTATTAGCAATAATAAAATTACTGGCGAAGAAAGATTGTTAGCCGACAAAAACGAGCGTTTTAGAGATATTGCGCAAGGTAAAGATGGTGCACTTTACGCGGTTACCGACGGAGGCAATTTGTATAAAATTGCTAAGAAGTAATTCTGTATGCTAAAAAAGATGTCATCCTGAGCCTGTCGAAGGACTATTAGAGTCTTCGACAAGCTTAGACTGACCAACATTTATTTCAATATCGGTTGGTAACTTATCAATGGATTTTTTTATTTGAAAAGCAATTGTAGTGCTCGTCGGTTTCGAAAGCCCTGCTAACCGCTTTACTCCATTTCATTCCGTGCTCGCTAATATCAGGTTTAAAGAACAAGAGATAGTGCGATGAGCAAAACCTTACTTAAGCTTTGACAAAATTCTATGCAGTTTGATAGGGTTGTGTCAAAGCTTATTGTTAAAATCAGTATTCATAAAATAAAGGTTCGCATTTTGCGAACTTTTTTTTATTTATGATGTTGGCGGGGACGCCAACATATGAACACCCCTACGTTGGCGTCCCCGCCAACGTTTAACTTAATGGTATTGCGTGCTCGCGAATATCAGATTTAAAGAACAAGAGATAGTGCGATGAGCAAAACCTTACTTAAGCTTTGACAAAATTCTATGCAGTTTGATAGGGTTGTGTCAAAGCTTATTGTTAAAATCAGTATTCATAAAAAAAAGGTTCGCATTTTGCGAACCTTTTTTTTATTTATGATGTTGGCGGGGACGCCAACATATGAACACTCCTACGTTGGCGTCCCCGCCAACGTTTAACTTAATGGTATTGCGTGCTTGCGAATATCAGGTTTAAAGAACAAGAGCTAGTGTAATGAGCAAAATCTTACTTAAGCTTTGACAAAATTCTATGCAGTTTGCTAGGATTGTGTCAAAGCTTATTGTTAAAATCAGTATTCATAACAAAAAAGGTTCGCAAAATGCGAACCTTTTTTGTTTTAACATCTCGTTATTGCTAATTAAATTAAGCAATCTGTGTAGTTATTGCTGGCCTTAAAACTATTTTGTTTTTAGTTGATCTAAAATTACCGGATTGAAGATCATTAAATAGGCAAAATAGAAAAAGGTGAGCATTATTATGAAACCTATAAAAATCACACAATTTAACATTAACGTTAATACAGCCCTGCCTAAAACACTTGTAAAATCTTGCTGTTTATAAAATTCTCTGAAAAACCATACTGAAACAACCGGTATTATTAATATGGATAAACCACTTATAAGAATAAAAGTTGATGTGTCATTTTTAAACAAGTATAGAATCGGATAAAGTAAAACTATACAGAAAATATTGTAAAGTGAAAGTATGTAAGAATTTATTACAATGTGTTCATAGTAATTTTGCCCCCAGTTAGAAAAAGCTATTTTACTGCTCAGCGCAATTATTGGGAGCATTAACAAATATAAAAACGTTGTATAGCTTGATACGAATGGCATAATATTATTCATTAATGGTAAGCTATTCGGCTGTTGTGCCATCGATTCTATCATAATACGTTCCATTTTCAGGCCCTTGTATGCTAAAAATGTAGAGATACTCGAAAGCACAAAAACCAATAATAGTGGTTTGTAATGGTTAACGCGATTTCCATCAATATAATCTTTGGCAGTTTTTCCAGGGTTTTTAATGAGGTTTTTAACCGAATATAGAAAACCTTTGTTAGTATGTAGCAATGTGTATTGCACTTCATCAAGCACATATTTTCTGTCTATCCTTTTATATTTTTTTTGTCCGCAGTTACTGCAGAAATTAGCCGTAATTGGATTGGAGCAGTTAGAGCAGATATTATCCATTTTTAATGAAAGATGTTTTTAAAATATTTGTGCACTAAATTAGAATTATCATTGGTAGGAAAACAATTTTTTTGCAAAAGAAAGGCTTGTGCATTTTGCTAAACGCACAAGCCTTTAAATTTTAAACCCGATAGGAGTGAGCATCCCGATTCGATATTTATCGAATCGGGATAAGACGGATAGCGGGGCTGAAATTGCCGAAGAGTACAGCTTTACCTTTTCAAATAAAATTAATACTTGCCAAACTTGTAGGTTAAACCAACGCCCAAAGTTTCTTTTAACTGCAGTTTTCCGATTTGGTTATCGTCATAAAATAAATCTGCCGTTATTTGGGTGGAGATAAACTTGTTCACTTTCATGTCTAATATTGCAGCGTAAGCAAGTACCAAGTTTTGAGGATCTTTTAAATAATTGCTGAAAACGCCAAAACGATTATCTAGCATTATATTTTCCATCAACTTTGTTTTGTAGCGTCCGCCTACATAAGCACCAAGTTGATAAACAAAACTCTCGCCTGGTTTTACTCCAAAAGCGTCGGTCAAAATACCATCGTTGTCTGGATCAAAAACCGCTTGGTCGGCTACAAAAGTAAAACGTGATGTTAGCGGATGAATACTCAGCTGGAAATTGTCGTTAGGAATATAATCTACTCCCAAACCAGCCGTAACATAACCCGGAGCAAAGAAATTAGACAAATAACCTTGGTCTGGTTTGCTGTAATTGTAGCCTTTGGCAAACTGCGTTTTTAGATTTAAAGCAGCAGCTGCAAACCAATTGCTACTATTAATTTGGTAGCCATACTTTGAGGTTAAATCTATTAAATCTTCTACTTTGGTGGTTTGGCTGTTTTGTTCTGACCTTAAACCGTAACCCATTAAAACTCTGTTCTCCCAAAGGTTTTTGCCTCTTTTAAGGTTAAACTCGTAATCTGTTCTGGCAGTTAATGCAACTGAGTTAATGCCACCGGCAACCCAATTAGAAAACGCAGCTTGATTAAGTAGAACTGAATTTGTTCCTCGCACGGTCCACCCTTCTTGTTTTTTGGCGGTGTCTAACTTGCTCAGCATTTTATTGCTTTCGGTATCAACTTTGCCGCCTTTAACTGTTTGCGCAACACTGTAAAAACTTATCAGGGATGATATAGCTAATAAATAGTGTTTTTTCATGATTTTTTGAAATTTCGGCAAATTTAATGAAACTTTATTAGCTTTACGTATGCAAGAAATCAACTATCAGCATCAAGGCAGTTTTGGCAATTTAGAGTTGTTGGCCAAGCAGGTAGTTGAAGGTTTTATTACCGGTTTGCACAAAAGTCCGTTTCATGGGTTTTCGGTAGAGTTTGCTGAGCATCGCCTATACAATACCGGTGATAGCGTTAAAAATATAGATTGGAAGCTTTTTGCGAAGACAGATAAGTTGTTTAGCAAACGTTACGAAGAGGAAACCAACTTGCGTTGCCAGTTTCTGATCGATACCTCATCTTCCATGTATTTTCCGAATGATGATTACAATAAATTAACGTTTGCCGTGCAAAGTACAGCCTGTTTGGTGCATTTGTTAAAAAAGCAAAGAGACGCTTTTGGCTTAAGTTTATTTACCGATAAACTGAACTTGAATACTTCGGCAAAATCTACCGGTACGCATCAGAAGTTTATATTTTCGCAACTTGATCAGGTTTTAAAAAGCCCTAAGCTGAATTTGCAAACAGACTTGCCAAGTGCCTTACACCAGGTTTCGGAGTTAATACACAAGCGTAGTTTAGTTATCGTGTTTAGTGATATGCTACAAACGGTGCACGATGAAAATCGCATTGCGGCTTTATTTGCATCATTACAGCATCTTAAATTTAATAAACACGAAGTTGTACTTTTCAATGTGACTGATAAACAGAAAGAAGTTGATTTTAATTTCGAAAATAGGCCGTATGAGTTTGTGGATATGGAAACTGGTGCGGTGCTAAAAGCACACACTTCGCGTATTAAAGATGCTTATCTACAACAAATTAATTCTTATCGCGAGCAATTGGCATTAAAATGCGCACAATATAAAATAGACATGATAGATGCGGATATTAACGCCGGTTTCGAAACAGTGTTACAAGCCTACTTAATTAAGCGTCAAAAAATGAATGCTTAAAATAGCACGTCTTGCAGTTCTGCATTTCTGTCAAAAACAGATTTTGCAAACGGGCATAGCGGCATAATCTTTAGTTTATTTTCTCTCGCATAGTCTACCGCTTTTAAAACAAGTTGCTTACCCACGTTTTTTCCTTTAAAAGCGGGATCAACGTCGGTATGGTCGATAATAAATTTATCGACGCCAGCCCAAGTGTAAGTAATGTGTCCGGCCTCTGCTCCGTTTTCTGTAGCTGTAAAAGTTCCTCTTTTGTCTTCGTTTTGTTGGGTGATTTCCATGATGATTGGTTTAAGAATTGGTTATTAGGCTGATGTTTTTTAGAATGATTTCGCAAGAAGTTTTAATTTCATCTTCAGTAATAATTAATGGCGGTGCAATACGCATAGAATTGCTGCAATGCAAAAACCAATCGCTGATTAAACCATCTTCAATACAGGCGTCTATTATCGCTTTGTTGGTTTTAAAATCTTCAAATTCTATTGCAAGCATTAAGCCTTTGCCTCTAATTTCTTTAATTGCCGGATGAATTAACAACGATCTAAATAAATCGCCTTTGGCTTCAACATCATCAACTATGTTTTCGTTTAATAATGTATTTAAAGTTGCTAAACCTGCAGCACAGCAAACCGGGTGACCGCCAAAAGTAGTCATGTGACCCAAAATAGGGTTGTATGATAGAACCGACATAATCTCTGCAGAGCTGATGAATGCGCCAATTGGCATACCACCGCCAATGCCCTTGGCAAGTAACAAAACATCTGGTATGATGTTGTAATGCTCAAAAGCAAACATTTTTCCGCTTCTGCCAAAGCCAGATTGGATTTCATCGAATATGAGTAAAGTTCCTGTCTCTGTACATCTAACCCTTAAAGCTTTCATATAATTTTTATCGGCTACTCTAATTCCTGCTTCGCCTTGTATAGGTTCTATAAAAACTGCTGCGGTATCTAACGTTATTTTGCTTAAATCAGCTATGCTGTTATGGTTTATGAAAGATACGTTTGGTAAAAATGGACCATAACCAGCTGAATAAAAATCGCTTTCCATTAAACTCTCTGCACCTTGTGTACTACCGTGATAAGCATTCTTGCAAGCGATAAAGCCTTTTCTGCCAGTATATCGCTTTGCTAGCTTCATAGCGCCTTCTACCGCTTCTGTGCCAGAATTTACAAAATAAGTACAGTTTAAACTTTCTGGTAAAACCGATGCTAGCGCTTCGGCAAAACTTACCTGTGGAGTTTGTACAAATTCGCCGTAAACCATTAGGTGCATATAAGTTTTGGCCTGTTTTTTTATCGCTTCTACAACTGTGGGATGACAGTGCCCAACATTACTTACGCCAATACCTGCAATTAAATCGATGTACTTTTTACCCTCGGTGTTGTACATGTAAATGCCTTGAGCTTTTACAAATTCTAATAAAAGTGGTGTGGGAGAGGTTTGGGCATTATGTTTTAAAAATAGTTGACGTTGTGTTAGCATGATACAAAAATACGGGTTTTCGCAAGTATAAATTTCTAGATTTTGTAAATAAAAAAATCCCGTATGCAAACATTACACACGGGATTTAAAAATTTATTATTATTTAATTATTGTTTGTTTGGTCCACCTCTAAAACGAGATAACAATTCTTTTTTAAACGCTTCCTGTGCTCTATAAAATTTGCCAACTACTTTAATGGGTAAGCTAGATTTAAATTTAGCGTAGTACTTTTTTTCTATGTTTAAGTCCTTCTGTCTGAAATCGAAATCATTTAAAATAAGCGATTGTATTTCAGTATCGCTCAAATCATCAATTTCGGTTACCTTTCTAAAACTAATCATCTGCTCCCTTCGCGAAGCCCTTAATGCATTTTGTTCTTTTTGATAAGCGTTGTACAAAGGCCAAAAGACCTTAGCCTCGTCGGCCGACAAATCTAGTTTTTGGGTAAAGAATGCAACTTTTGCTGCCTCTATTTTTTCATCTCCTCCGCGTGGCCCTTGTGCAAAGCTAAGTGCCGGCATTAACATAAATAGTGCAATAATTAATTGTTTCATTTTATAAATTGGTAGATATATCGTTGGATGTGTAATTCTCTAATATGTAGCTTTCCATCTCGGCGTTAGATAAGTTAGAAGCTGTTTGAGTTTCGTTTAAATGCTCGATAATTACGTTTTCGTCAATGTCATACAGCATTTGCTCGCTTACCAACTCTGCACTACGTTCTAGTTTTAAGTTATTCTGTTGATTTAAATACAAACCGGTTGCAGCTAAAATAATAAAACAAGCAGCAGACGCATACTTCATAAAATCTGAACCCCAAAGACGGCGAATTTTAGTTTTAGGCTTGTCTGATATGGTTTTACTTAAAATAGCAGCATTTAATTTCTCAAAATAATTGTCGGGTGTTGTAAAAGCTGCTTCTCTATTGGCGAAACTATCAACAGTAATTCTACTTTGTATAGCTGAGGTTAAATCTTCGAAATACCCGGTAGGTACACTAAAACCTAAATCTTCTTTTTCGGCTAAACCATTTAAAAAAATAACGGATTCGACCTGCGATTGAAAATGCTTAAAATAATCATCTGGCACACTAAAAGGCGTGGTTCTAGGTAAGCTGGCAAGGTAAGGTGCTTCCAATTCCCACTCCATATTTTCTTCTCTCTTATTCATCACGTATTATTGATGTATTTTAATGCAAAAGGTTTAATAGCTAATCGTTATTTATTAAAATACTTTCAATTTTTTTAACTGCAATATGAAATGAAGCTTTTAATGCGCCTACAGATGTGCCCAAAACTTCAGATATTTCATCATATTTCATATCATCAAAATATTTCATGTTAAAGATGATGCGCTGTTTTTCTGGCAAGGTTAAAATTGCCTCCTGTAATTTGCGTTGTGCTTTATCGCCATCAAAGTAAGAAGAAGACGCCAAGCTATCTGCAAGTTCGGAGCTTACATCATCCAAAGAAATGTTGTTTTTTAGTTTTTTCTTATTTAGGAAAGTGATGGATTCGTTAGTCGCTATGCGATAAATCCAAGTGTATAGCTGAGAGTCGCTACGGAAATTAGCCAGGTTTTTCCAAACTTTAACAAAAGTTTCCTGAACCAGGTCATCGGCATCATCATGGTCTATCACCAATCTGCGTACATGCCAGTATATTTTCTGCTGATATTTAGTTATAAGTAAGTTGAACGCTTCGTTTCGAGTTTTCTCGATACCAAACTTCTGCAATATTTCTGCGTCTTCAACTTGTTTCATTCTTTTTTTAGATAGGAGATACGAGACTTGAGATGTGAGATTAGACCTATTGTCTCAAATCTCACATCTATTTTCTCATATCTATTTTATTTTTTTCTCGCAATAACCTTTTGAGCTGCGGCAACAATATCAGCTGGATCTAATTTGTATTTAGTCATTAACTGATCTGGTGTAGCACTTTCTCCGAAGCTATCATTTACCGCAACAAATTCTTGTGGTGCAAGATATTCTGTTGTAAGTAAACGAGCAACGCTTTCGCCTAAACCACCAAATTTGTTGTGCTCTTCGCAAGTTACCACGCAACCTGTTTTCTTAACAGACTTTAAGATAGCTTCGTCATCTAAAGGTTTAATGGTATGTATATTTATAATTTCTGCATCGATACCTAACTCTGCTAATTTTTCACCAGCTTCAATCGCTCTCCAAACCATGTGGCCTGTAGCTAAAATAGTAACATCCGTTCCCTCGTTTACCATCCAGGCTTTACCTATTTCAAATTTTTGATCTTCTGGTGTAAACACTGGAATTACTGGGCGACCGAAACGTAAGTAAACTGGGCCCTCGTAATCCATAATTGCCAATGTTGCTGCCTTAGTCTGGTTATAATCGCAAGGATTAATAACTACCATTCCTGGCAACATTTTCATTAAACCGATATCTTCTAAAATTTGGTGTGTTGCACCATCTTCGCCCAAAGTTAAACCAGCGTGAGATGCACAAATTTTAACGTTTTTGCCAGAATAAGCTATAGATTGGCGAATTTGATCGTAAACTCTGCCTGTAGAGAAGTTTGCAAAAGTACCTGTAAATGGAATTTTACCGCCAATAGTTAAACCAGCAGCAATACCCATCATATTTGCTTCGGCAATACCAACTTGTACAAAACGCTCAGGAAAATCTTTAATAAAAGCATCCATTTTTAAAGAGCCAACCAAATCGGCACAAAGTGCTACAACATTTTCGTTGCGTTTGCCTGCTTCATGTAATCCAGCTCCAAAACCAGAACGTGTATCTTTTTTTTCTGTATACGTGTATTTCTTCATTTTTTTTGAGATGTGAGATAGGAGAATTGAGATTGGAGCTGGAGTATCTTACGTCCATTCGTTATCTATTTCCTCAAATCTTTTTGTTATTAATGTTTGCGCTGAGATTGAGTATTGTATAGCTCAAACCTCATATCTATTTTCTCCAATCTGATTAGTAATCGCCGGCAGTTTCCTTAATTTGGTCTAAAGCAGTTTTCAATTGCTCATCGCTCGGTGCAGAACCATGCCATTTGTGCGTGCCAACCATAAAATCTACTCCGTAGCCCATTTGTGTGCTCATTAAGTTTAAAATCGGTTTGCCCTTACCGGTTAACGATTTAGCATAATGCAAAGCTTTGGTAATTTCGCCCATATCATTCCCATCCGAAGTAATTACATGCCATCCGAAAGCTTCAAATTTAGCTTGAAGATTTTCTAACGATAACACTTTTTCTGTAGGACCATCAATTTGTTGACCGTTGTAATCTACGCTCGCAATTAAATTATCCACTTTGTGAAAAGGCGCAAACATTAAAGCTTCCCAGTTCTGACCTTCCTGTAGTTCGCCATCGCCCATTAATGTGTAAATTAAACCTTTATCGCCATCAATTTTTTTAGCCAATGCAGCACCAATTGCCACAGATAAACCCTGCCCCAAAGAACCAGATGCGATACGTACGCCCGGTAAACCTTCGTGCGTTGTAGGGTGGCCTTGCAATCTTGAGTCTAATTTTCTGAAAGTTGCTAATTCACTTACGTCGAAATAACCAGATCTGGCCAAAACGCTGTACCAAACTGGTGAAATATGGCCATTAGAAAGGAAGAATAAATCTTCGCCTTCGCCTTTCATCGTAAATTCTGGATTGTGATTTAATACTTCAAAGTACAGTGCGGTAAAAAAATCTGCACATCCTAAAGATGCCCCTGGGTGTCCAGACTGAACAGCGTGTACCATCCTCAAACAATCTCTTCTTACCTGCGAAGCAATATCTTCTAATTCGCTAATTGTATGTTTCATTTTATTAATATTGTTGTTTACAGTCGCTAACGACAAATAAGTTTAAAATCGCCCTTAAATTAGATTTTAATTTAAAGGCAAGGTAATTATAAAAATTAAGCTAACTAACAAACGGGGCTAAAATTTTACATGTTTTTAGTGTTAAATTTGTTAGAAAATTATCGTGGTTGCTCTGTCGGCAAATACAGTCCCGCTATTGCTCATAGCCCTTTCCGCCAGGGCGGATGCGGGGCTATTTAGCGCTATCGGGTTTATGCACAAAAGATAATGCAATAAACCAATAGCGCTTTTTTCGTTCCTGTCTTCGCCTACTTATCCTTTGTTAAACTGCGACCCATTTATTTCACGCTGATTTTCGCAGACCTTTCTGTTATTTTAAACCGCAATTTTAATCTTAGTTGATCTGCGAGCCTTTTCTGCGCTATCTGCGGGCTATTTTAATGATAAAAAATTATTTTAATAATTCTAAAACCTGCGCTGTTGGTGCTTTGGTATCTACTTTAGAAATAACATGGGCAATGTTTCCCTCTTCATCAATAATAAAAGTAGTACGATTGGTACCCATGTATTTTTTACCGTACATGTTTTTTTCTCCCCACACGCCATAAGCTTCTACAATATTTTTATCCGTATCAGCCAATAAGGTAAAAGGTAAATCGTATTTAGTTATAAACTTCTGATGAGATTTTTCATCGTCTACACTAACACCTAAAACCTCGATGCCTTCTTTTTTTAAACCTTGGTAATTATCCCTAAAATCGCATGCCTCGGCCGTGCAACCTGGTGTACTGTCTTTTGGGTAAAAGTATAATACTACCTTCTGTCCTTTAAACTGTGCTAAAGAAACTTCATTTCCATTTTGGTCTTTTGATGTAAACGTTGGGGCTTTATCGCCGGCTTTAGGTATATTCATATTGTTTATTTTAAAATTGTTTTATGGTGGATTAATTGCTAACAATCTAGCGATTGATCCTACAATGGTAGCTTTATCTAGAAAAGTCTATTGAATAACGTTTTACATTGTCTTTCATATCCGTAACTACCAACTCAAATTTATGGTTTCCAGGTGTAGTCCTTTCGTCAAAGTTGTGCCAAAGGCTAGCGGTTTTTGTGTCAAATTCCATTAATATCCATTTGCCATCAATATAACCATTAAAGCTTTTTATTCCCGATAGATTATCGCTAATTCTAAAACTCATTTTACTTAAACCAGCCATGTTTTTGCCATTGGCAATGTTAACCGGGACAATGTTCGGTGCAATTGTATCTATCGCGATAAAGAAACTGCCAAAATTTCTTGGGTTTGCTTTAACATAACCGTTTTCAAAACTTCCGCCTTGCGAGGAGCGATTTGCATTAACAATTAGCGCTTTTGACTGATGTTTGGCCAAAAGTGTACTATCTGCTTTTATAGAAATTTCAAAACCTACGTGTAACGGCGTTAAATTATTATGAATTTGATGCATGGCCGAGTAAGCATTTCCTTGCGGTTTTGGCAACCGTTTGTAGATAAAATTCAAATCGTTGTACAAAGTTCCTTTTGGTAAAACGATTTTAACCTCATCATTAACCAGTTCATTTAGTTTGTTGTAAGCGAAGGTTACGCCACTTGGCGCATTCGGCGTGTTAATTACAGCTTTGCTGTCTGCCTGTACTTTAAATGCGATCGTACTTTTATTGCCAGATGCATCGGTTATAATGTAGTTAACATCGTGCAGTTTCCCATCGTCAAAAGTTATGCGACCATTGTTAACCAAGTTACTGTAAATCTGCAATGGGTTTCCGGGGTCTACAAAACTTTTCTGAATGCTCCGCTTTAAATTTAACAAAGCCGGGTAATCTACATGAGAATTAATTGCCTTGCTATTGGCGAAACTAAATCGCTCTAAGGCCGAAGTATAAACGCTTTTACCGTCTAGCTTTAGCTCTATAGAATAAACACCATTTAATCCAGATTGTCCACTATGTCTATCGGTAGCCACAATCCCAAAACCAACTTCGCCACTTAAATTAATGGTAGTAACTTTATTTAAACTATAATTGCCATTTGAGCCAATTACCTGAAAATATTGCTTTGGTGTAAATTCGTTAAATGGTTTGCTATTTAGTCTATAGACATACATAGACGAAATAACAGGTGGAATATTGTCTGGAATTTGGATTCCTAACAATTGTGGGTTGATAGTTGCCTCTGTTTTAGTATCTCTAAGTTCGAAATGTAAATGTGGGCCACCAGAACTACCTGTGTTGCCAGAATATGCAATGACATCGCCTTTTCTTACGGGAATGAAATCTGCGTTAGGGAATTCGTCAATTTCGTAAGATTTTTTTTGATATTGGATTTTTTTTACCTCTTGCGCAATTTTAGGGTTGAACCTAGCTAAGTGACCATAAACAGAAGTATGACCGTTTGGATGATTGATATACAAAGCCAAACCGAAACCACTATTTTGCACACGCAGCCTTGAAATGTAACCATCAGCTGTTGCGTAGACCGGAAAACCGGTACGTTGATTAGTTCTAAAATCCACACCAGAATGAAAGTGATTAGATCGTAATTCGCCAAAAGAACCAGCCAAAGCAGGTGGTTTGATATCCAAAGGTTGTATAAAATCCGTTAAGGGATAGTTGTTGGAACTAAAAATTTGCTGAGCATCCGCCTCGATGGCGAAAATTAAAACAAAAAATAAAAGATAGCGGAATTTAGGCCTTAATTGGCCATAAGTATTTTCTTTATTAAACATTGAGCTTATTTAACGTTGAAGTTCAATAATTGTTTGCCTTCTAGCCATGCTTCTAAATGGTCGCCGGTATTTACCTTTCCAACACCTTCTGGTGTGCCGGTAAAAATTAAGTCGCCTTTTTTTAGCGTAATGTACTGAGATACGAAAGCAATTATCTTTTCAAACGAAAATAGAAGGTTCGAAGTATGTCCGTTTTGGCGGGTTTCTTTGTTAATCTGCAACTCGAAATGCAATTGATACATGTCTGCAAAATCTGCCTTTGGCAAAAAGTTGCTTACAACCGCCGAGTTGTCAAATGCTTTCGCAAGTTCCCAAGGTAAACCCTTTTCTTTGTGTTCGCTTTGTATATCCCTGGCAGTAAAATCTATGCCTAAACCAATTTCATCGTAATAATTGTGCGCAAACTTTTCGGCAATGTGCTTGCCTTCTTTGCAAACTTTTAGTACAACTTCCAGCTCGTAATGTATATCAGAAGAAAAATCTGGAATATAAAAAGGTTTGTTGTCTTTTAAAACAGCTGTATCTGGTTTTAAAAATATAATAGGTTTAGATGGAACCTCGTTATTAAGTTCTTTAGCATGCGCAGCATAGTTGCGACCGATGGCAATTATCTTCATAGAAGCAAAAATAAGAATCTAAAAGGTAAATTATAATACCGAGATACGTTTAACAATCAATTCTCCGCCAGCCGAAATTCGGAGAAAATAAATTCCGGTATTAAGCTTGTTAGGAATTGTGTACGTTTTTGTTTGCTCTCCAGCTGGCGAACGCTCGTTTGCCAAAATAGCCACGTCGTTACCAAGCAAGTCGGTAATTTTTACAGAAAAAGAAGTTTCCTTATCTAAACGTAAACTTATATTTACTTGCTCGTTAACCGGATTTGGATATACTTTTAAAACAGATAATATTTTACCCGTTTTATTGGTTATGGTTGTGCCAGCAGGAGTGTTGCTTAAAGTTCCGTATCTAATAGATGGCTTATAGGGTGTAATGTTGGCATTTATTTGCGGAACCCTACTTACAACCTTAGGTTTCGGCTTGTAGGTTATCTTGCTCGTGTCAATCTTTTGTGCAAAAACAGAATTGCTCAGCAAAGCAACCATGCATAATGTGCATAGTAAACTCCATGAGAACGCTATTTTCGACTTCAAATTCATCTTTAGGTGTGGCAAAAATATAAATAATTAAATAAAGAAATCAAACTATTTCTGCATTAAACTATTTTTTAACACAATTTAACACCCTTAATTTTTGTTCATTTTATGCAGATTTACATTGTATTTTTTTTGTAAAAATATTAATCGGCATAATCGTAAATAATTAGTTAATTTTGCGCCACATAATTTTATAGCAGTGTCACAACATAAAAATGTAAATGCCCTAACCGCGGGCGGCGTTCTAGTTAGTTTAGGTATAGTTTTTGGAGATATTGGTACTTCTCCGTTATATACTTTAAAGGCAATTTTTAAGGCTGTTGTAGACGCAAAGCAAACGATAAACCCTGATTTAGTATTGGGTGCACTTTCGTGTATAATTTGGACGCTTACCTTACAAACTACAATTAAGTATGTAATTATAACCCTAAGAGCCGATAACAAAGGTGAAGGAGGGATTTTTTCTTTGTACTCGTTAGTAAGGAAAAAGGCAAAATGGTTGGTTATACCCGCAATAATTGGGGGAGCTGCATTACTTGCCGATGGTATGATAACACCAAGCATAACGGTAACATCTGCCATAGAGGGTCTGAAACTTAAATTTCCAGACGTACAGGTTTTGCCTATTGTAATTAGCATTATTGCGCTCTTATTTATCATCCAACAGTTTGGAACCAATTTGGTAGGGAAACTTTTTGGACCTATTATGTTTATTTGGTTTGCTGTATTAGGCATAACTGGCTTTGTACAAATTTTACACGATCCATCTATTTTTAAGGCGCTAAACCCATATTACGCAGTACATTTATTGATAACAAACCCTGGAGCATTAATAATTCTAGGTGGCGTTTTTCTATGTACTACTGGAGCCGAGGCGCTTTACAGTGACTTAGGACACTGTGGTAGAAACAATATCAGAATCAGCTGGATTTTTGTAAAACTGATGTTGATCTTGAACTATTTAGGTCAGGGTGTTTGGGTATTAAAACACACCAATTACGATCCGCACAATGAGTTGTTGAATCCATTCTTTCAGCTAGTGCCAGAAGATATGGTGCTTTACCTTGTTATTTTGGCTACAACTGCTGCGGTAATAGCATCGCAAGCTATGATTTCTGGATCTTTCACCCTAATCTCAGAAGCAGTTCGTTTAAACCTTTGGCCTAAAGTGCGCATTCATTATCCAAGTGTACAAAAAGGACAACTTTATGTGCCCTCTATCAATTGGCTGCTATGTGTGGGCTGTATTATTATCGTTTTGATTTTCCAGGAATCTGGAAAAATGGAGGGCGCTTACGGACTGGCAATCAACCTAACGTTTTTAATGACAACGGTTTTAGTTGCCGTTTACATGTTGCGTAAGAAATTTCCAAAGTACCTAATTATAATTTTTGTATCTGTATATACAGTTATAGAGCTATCGTTTTTAATTGGTAACATGGCCAAATTTGTACATGGCGGTTGGGTTACCTTGTTAATCAGTTGTGTCCTGTTAAGTGTAATGTGGAGTTGGTACAATGCTCGAAAAATCAAAAATCGATTTGTAAAATATGTAGAAATTGAAGATTACTACACCATTTTAAACGAGTTGAGTAATGATATAAGTGTGCCTAAATTTTCTTCTCAGCTAGTTTATTTAACCAGCGCAAACTTTAAAACTGAGATCGAATCTAAAATCATTTATTCTATTATACAAAAGGAACCAAAACGTGCAGATGTATATTGGCTGGTTCACGTAGATGTTATGGATGAGCCTTATACCATGGATTACAAAGTTGAGTTTCTAATCCCTGGAAAGTTGATTCGTATAGATTTTAAGCTAGGTTTTAGAGTAGAGCAACGCGTTAATTTATTGTATCGTAAAGTGGTAGAAGAATTGGTTAAAAATGGCGAAGTTGATATTACTAGTCAGTATACCTCGCTAAACAAACATAAAATTGCCGGCGATTTTAGATTCGTATTGCTAGAAAAACATCTTTCGAAGTTTACGAACTTAAGCTTCTACGAACGAACTATTATGGATTATTACTTTGTGCTAAAACGTCTAAGTTTATCAGAGGTAAGCAGTTTTGGTCTTGATTCTAGTTATGTTGATGTAGAAAAGGTTCCGTTAATCTTTGTAACACCAGACGAAATTGAACTAAACCGTTTGTCGGTATAACGCGAAAAATCCAGCTTAAGGCTGGATTTTTTGTTTTATTGAAAGTATAAGTAATCGTTTTAGGTAGGCGAGGCCGACCGTTAGGCGTAGAGTTTGTAAGTTTCGAACTAGATACTCGTTCCAGATCCAATTACTTGACCATTCTCTAGCATTTCCATTTTCATTTTGCCGTTGTCTAACTTTGTGAACTTTAAAATGCCATCTGCACCACCTTGTCGAATACCTTTGTACTCATTACCAGAGATAGGGAAGAACCTCATATCCCATTTTGCACTACTGCTGTTATAAAATAAATGACCTTCTTTGTAAGTAATGATATGTTTCTCTTTACTATCTTGTTCATCAGCGTAAGTTCCTGCAAACTTTGTCATCTCGTTTTCGGCTTGTAAAACTTTTGGTTTAAACTCTAAGGTAATTGGCTGATTATCTAAAATTTCATTGATGTTTTTAAACGGGTAGGTGCCCAAGTTAAAGTTCTCTAAAATAATGATGGACCTGTCCTTAATCACATTTTGATAGATAAACGAAGTATAACCATCCCAACTTCCGGTATGACCGAAAGAAAATTTATCCTGTTTTTTTGATACATCAAAACCGTATCCATAGGCAATGCTTTTACCTTTAGAAGTTTGCGTAACTTCAGTCATCTCATCGAATTCTTTTTGGGTTAATAAAGAATTTGTTCTAAGCGAAATAATCCATTTAAAAAGATCTTCAACACTCGAATTAACTTTAGCATGGCCAACTACTCCGTCCATGTTATAAACCAATTTATCATCGTAAGCCGGGTCTTCTGATACTACTTTGTTAAAGCTATTGTTAGCCCAAACATAGCCAGTGGCATAGTTTTTTATTTTTTTTGGCGTTTCTCTTCTGTTATAAACAAAAGTAGATTGCATATTTAATGGCTTGAATATATGTTGCGATAAAAACTCGGCATAAGTTTTACCGGAAACCCTTTCTATAATACTTGCCAAAATTGCGTAGTTAGTGTTGCTGTACTGGTACCGGCTTTTGGGTTCAAACATTAAAGTATCTTTTCGTTTTGCGTAAAAATTGATAACATCTGCATTTGTAGCGATTTTTGTTTGGTCCCAATCTTTTTGCATGTCAAACATAAAACTTGGCAAACCACTGGTGTGCCTTAAAAGATCCTGGATAGTAACCTTATCCCAAAAATTCAGTTCCGGTAAATATTTGGATATTTTATCATCGTAATTAAGTTTTCCTTGTCTTTTAAGCAATACGATTGCTGTTGCCGTAAATTGTTTGGAACACGATGCAAGTTCAAATATAGTACTTGGGTTATTTAGTTCTTTGCTTTGCTCGTTGCTAAACCCATAACCTTTTTTCAAAATAATTTTTCCCTTGTCTGCAATAATTACGCTTCCGTTAAATTGATTTTGATTGGTTAAAACTGTAAATACACTATCTAATCGTTTAGTTTGTTTTATGCTTTGGGCAGGACATAGCTCTGCCGTTATCGCTATCATGTAAGCGACAAAAAGTAATTTTTTCATGAAAGTATGGTTGTCTTTTTTTAAGGATTTAGATTAGCTTGTTTAATTTTTCAGCTAAAGAGATCATCTGTGTTTCGTAAGATTGTTTGTTTTCTGCAGAAGGTAATGCACCTTCTATAAATTGTATTTTTTGGTTCCTATCCAATAAGAAAGACTTGGGGAAGCCACTTATTCCGAGGGAGTCGATCAGCTTTTTCTCATCCACAATGTGAATAAAATTGAAGTTATGCTTAGTTAGAAAATATGAGACTTTTTTATCATCATCAAACGTAATGGAAACGAAATTAACACTATCTCGGTATTTCTCCTTAAGCTCGTTTAGTGCCGTTAGCTCTTCAATACAAGGGATGCAGTTGGTAAACCAAAAATTGATAAACGTAGGTTTTTCTAGATTGATCTTTTCAGCCGTGCTCTTGTTCATGAAGTTCAAATCCTTAAATTTAAATACTGAACCCACTAATTTTTCCAGCAACAATTTTTCAGCGAGCATGTCTTTGGTTAAAAATGCCACTTGAATTTGTACTTAATGCTATCATTTGTTTCTGCTACAAGCTCCAATTTCTCGTAAAGTTGGTAACCTGCACCATAGTTTGTTCTGGCATTGGCTAGCGATGTAATTTTACCTTTCTCATACACCTCTTCGCTAAGAATTTTGCCGTTAGGGGCGATGTAAACCTTAGTTTGTGCGAAACCATTGGATGATAAAAGCAATAAGCCTGCTACCAGAATTTTTTTTATGCCCATGCTTATTTGTCGTTAAAAGTGTTCATTATATGTATAATTTTTAGCCTTGTTTTTGCAGATAAGCAACTGCTGACTTTAAGATTATTGATGTCTCAGATATACGTTATTGTTAATTGATTTGAAAATCATATTAATCCCTCCGCCATTTAATTTGCCTTTTATCTTTTCGCCATCATTATAAGAATAGCCGAAAGTTAAAGTTTGACTAAGATTGTTGTTTGTCTGATTGCCAAGACTTTTGTTGTTGTTTGCAGTTCCACCCGTCGAACCGGTAATTGTGGTTGTAGTGGTTGTAGTGGTCGCGATTGGTTTGTTGATAGTTTTTTCTGCTTCGGTTTTTTCTACCGCTATTGCAAATTCTTTTGCGGCGTAGAGTTTTCCATAGTTAGTTGCCAGCTCAATATCTCCTTTGGTAGTTGTTAACAGTTTAACATCCACATAATCGTATATAGAAATGATTGAAATCGGACCCTTTATTTCACTTGTAAAAATGGCGTCTACAGATCCATTTATTGAATTGATGTTCATTGGACCCAAGTTGTTTTCTAATCTAATTTTATTGTAGCGGGTAGAAACTTCAATTTCGCCGTTGATATTTTTAATGGTAACATCATCGTAATATTGCATGCTGTTGTTGTTAAAAGATACTTTCATGCCTTTGGGAACTTTGATGGTAAGCCTATCTGAATTATTGCTATAAATGTTATTTACAATTATATCCTGACCATTTTCTTTAACGTTGATTCCAATTCCTGTGTTGTCTGTAAATCCAGAACCGGCGATGGCTACTAAACCTTTTGCTCTTTGATCTACCTCCTCGGCAGGAGTATTTTTACTTGAAAAAATGATTTCTTTTCCGTCATAGCCTTCAACAACTATTCCGTTCAAATTTAATTTTAAATGACCAGTAGACTTATTCATTCTATACTCTTTTTGAGCATTTACCATTAGGCTGCTTATAATTAGCGCAAATAAGATTACAATTCGTTTTTTCATATTTTTTTTGGTTAAGTATTCTAAATATTTAAAGTTTGTTTTGATTAAGTAATACGATGTAAGCCTGATCTTTTACAGCCGTAAAAGTATTTGGATCGTTCGCTAAAGCGTAAAGTCTATCGTCTAATTTTGGATTATCTGCTTTACGCAACAACTCTATTAATCCCAGTTGCACGATGGGATCTTTTTGGGTGTGTATGGCATTTATTAATTTACTAGAGATATAACTGTCTTCGCTATAAGTTCCCATTAAACTGAGGGCTGCTAATCTTACGTTATTATTATTGTCGGCATCTAATGTTTTCGCCAGCTTATCTATTATATCGTAGCTAATTTTTCCAGTTTGCTGAATTTTAAGAATCGCCGCTAATCTTTTACTAGAAGAGCTACTGTCAGTTAGCTGTTCATAAATCGCCGACATATCATCAAGCTTTTTTTCGTTGTTAACAAACGCTTTTGCTTTGTATTTTTCGACCGTTTTTTTGCTAACAGCCAATTGATCGATTGTTTGATCTGCTGTTTCGCTTTGGTTGTTCCGCTCAACATTGGTTTCAGGTTTTTTATTAGAAACTGTTTGCGGTTCGCTGATTATTTTAATATTCTCATCGCCTTTAAATACTAAATAACCAGTAAATAATAGAATGATAACAGAAGCGGCAACCAGCCACTTTTGGCTAAAAACTATTTTTGAAACGGTGTGTTTTTGCTCAGGATTTTTTTCTTTTAATTCTTCCTTTACCCTAAAAAAAATCTCTGGAGATGGTTCTAAATCATCAAAATCATCTCTGTTATTATCTATGAATTTTTTTAACTGATCATTCATAATATGATTTGTCTTTTAATGAGGTTAAAATTTTCTTTTTAGCTCTATGGTATTGCGTCCTTACTGTATTGTGCGAAATCCCTAAAAGCTTACTAATATCTTCTTGGGGCATTTGTTCAAATAAATAAAGCGTAACAATAGTTCTGTAGCCATCAGGTAGTTCGGCAATACACCTCTTTACATCTTCAACCTTACTTTCAAATATTTCATTTTCTGCTATATCATAATCTTCCTCAGCTTGCGCTTCGGTAAATCCTAAATCAGCAAATTCAATTTTTCTTTTTCTTAGATGGGAGATGGATTTGTTTATGGCAATCCTTTTTACCCAAGCTTCAAAATTTAAAACATTACTCAAACGATCGACTTCTTTAAAAACTTCTACAAATGTTTCTTGCAATAAGTCTTCGGCCTCTGCCGTATGCGAAACGATTCTATGTATAGAATTGTACGTTCGCCGAGCATACTTTTTATATAAGCCAGCATAGCCTAAATCATTGCTTGCTTTACACATAGCAATCAATTCATTATCGTTTTTATATTCTGGCGGCGTCAAAAAAAAAATCTTAAATCGGATGAGTAAATTATGTTTCTATAAGGTAGTCGCAAGTTGCAATTATTTGTTGCACGTATTTATAGAAAAAAAACTAAAAAGTTGAAAAGCTGGCTGTAATTCCATCATTAACCAACCAATACACGTAAAAATGGAATCTTTTTGAGTAAAAATATGATTAACAGAGAAATGCTAAAACAAAGAAACGTTAAGAGTGGAATTCCAATGACGAATCCGAAATCGGCGACATTTAGTCCAAACTTATTTAAATAAAACAATACCAAAATGTGTATAAAGTAAACACCGAAACTATTTTTGTTAATCAGGTTTCTAATCCTAACTAAATAGCTTTTTTTTAGTTCTAAGTTTTTGAATAAAGAGAAAATGCCTATGGATGAAATAATAACTGGCAAAGAGAAATATTGATAAAGCTCTACTGACAAACTTCCTTTTTGAATGGATAAATAATAGGTGCCAAAAGCGCAAACAATTATTCCAAAACAAAACATCGCGGTAGCAATTTTAACGTTTAAAGTTCTTAGCGATAGGTAATACCCAAGCACTAAATAGCCAATAAAACCTGAAAAATATTTGAGGTTAAAATCTGGGATATAATCTTTTATAAACGAATTCGATACAATTACAGATAGCAGCCAAAGCCCTAAAAAATAGATAATTTCTTTTTCGCTTGCTTTTTTTACCCAAGTGCCAATAATTGGTAGAATTAGGTAAATGCCAATGATCATGTAAATATACCAAAGGTGGTAAGATGCACCTGTTAGTAATTTATTGCCGGCAATTTTAGAAACAGTTTGCCAAGAAAATTCAAAATTACTTGGTAGGCGGGTTAGAAAATGTAGAATATAAATAATCGACCAAAATAGAAATGGCAAGATAATTCTTGCCACTCGCTTTTTTAAATAACTTTCTAGCGTATGTACACGAGGAAGTAGAAGTGCGCCAGTGAGCATTACAAAAACTGGTACGCAAAATCTAACTAAACTATCTATGCTATTCGCTATCCACCAATCGGCGTTGCTAATTTTACCGAATTTTAAAGCGAGGGGTGCTACAACATGCAATAATACAACAGCGATAGTTGCAACTACCCTTAAATTATCAAGCCAAGCAGTGTCGTTTTTTTCTTCGAGCGTTTGCATAGCTTGCCACCTAAATATTAAGCTTCCAATGTTTCCTGGCCTAGTTTACTGTGTTTGTAACCATAGGCGAAATACACAATTAAACCTACAACTAGCCAAATGCCGAAGCCTATCCAGTTGCTAATGCCTAATTCGCACATCATATACAAACAGCTTAATAAACCTAAAACCGGTATTAGCGAAAGATTTTTGGTAACGCAATAATAGCTTACTGTAATACAAATTAATAGGAAAATCCACATCGGGATTTTGTGTTTGAAAAGAGACCAACCACTTTCATACTTTTTCTCGAAGCTAATGCTCGATTTACTCATAAAGTCGTTGTATTGCGCATCGGTTAAATTATTTAGATAAGCCTCAGCATCAATTTGTTTGCCCTGTAAAACTACCGGACTAGCGCTAATTTCCTTTTTAACCGTTTCTAACTCTTCGCTCGTTAATGTTGTAATAAAATTTACCGGGCTATTAACTTGCGTTTGGTTGGTAATAAAAGCAGTTGTTTCTTTTTTAAACTCTGTAAAAGCCAAAGCAATTGCGCCAACAAATAAAATTGGAATAATAAATTTAGAATTTACATAAGGGATTTTAAATTTGCCACGTTGCACGCCAGGTCTGTTTTGTAGTACCAATACGCCTGCGCAAACCAACACAAAGGCGAATAACGTTCCGATAGAACATAAATCTGTAACGATGGTTAAGTTCATAAATAAGGAAGGAACAGCTACAACAAAACCTACAACAATAGTTGCAAAAGATGGTGTTTTGTACACAGGGTGGATTTTAGAAAACGACTTAGGTAACAATCCATCACGGCTCATGCTCATCCAGATACGTGGCTGACCCATTTGGAATACAAGAAGTACGCTAGCCATTGCAAAAACAGCACTAACGGCAATAATGCCACTCATTAGTTTAAGGTCAATTGCGTCAAAAACAAAAGCTAAAGGATCGCCAACTGCCAAGGTATCGTATTTAACAATACCCGTTAAAACCAATGCAATTGCCACATACAAAATGGTACAGATAATAATTGCCCACATCATGCCACGCGGTAAATCTCTTTGCGGGTCTTTACATTCTTCGGCAGTTGTAGAAATAGCATCGAAACCTATATAAGCAAAAAACACTGCCGAAACGCCTTTTAGCACACCAGAAATGCCATTTGGTGCAAACGGATTCCAGTTTTTTGTATCGACGTAAAATATACCTACCGAAAGTACCAGTAATATTACGGCAAGTTTTACTACAACCATTGCATTACTAGCGTTACGAGATTCTTTCATCCCTCTGTATACTAGCCAAGTAATAAAAATGATAATTCCCAAAGCCGGTAAATCTGCTACGATATGAAAGTTACCAATTTTAGGTGCGGTTAGCCAAGCATTGTTTGCCAAACTGGTTGCACTGTCTAAGTCTGCCAAGCTTTTTCCAGCATTTACTAATGCCTCTGCGTGTTTATGTCCGTTGTAAGCAGACAGGTAATCCATTGTGGCCCAATCTGGGATGTTTATCCCATTAATGCCTAAGGCAGGTATTTTTATGGAGGAGAGCAATCCTGTAAAGTAGTCAGACCAAGAGATAGCTACCGTTATATTGCCAATAGCATATTCCATAATTAGCGACCAACCAATAATCCAAGCCACTAATTCGCCAAATGCAACGTAAGAATAAGTGTAAGCACTCCCAGAAACTGGAACCATTGATGCAAATTCTGCATAAGCAAAAGCAGCGAAGCTACAGGCTACTGCTGTAAAAATAAATAGAAAAATTACTGCTGGTCCACCATCAGCACTTGCTTTACCAATGGTGCTAAAAATACCAGCGCCAATAATAGCTGCAATACCAAAAGCGGTTAAATCTCTAACGCCCAAAGTTTTGTGTAACGATGCGCCATGTTCTCCGTGGCCTTTATTTACATCTTCTAAAATTTTGCTAATAGATTTTTTTCTAAATAGTTTGTCTAGCATAAATTAGTTTTTTAATGTTCTTTAGCCTCTTAAAAAAGAATTAGAGAACACCATATGGTTAGTTTGCTCAAACTTAAAAAATTAAGTTTAATTATTGGTTTTGTTTAACTAAAAAAGCGTGAGAATTGTAATCTGCTGACGATTTTTAGCCTTAGTTTTCTGATTGCATAAAAAAACCGTTTCAAGACAGAAACGGTTTTTAAGCAAAGTTCTTGTTAATAATTACCCTAACTTGTTTAATTCGTCTTTAACAAAATCAGCTAACTCCTTAATGTAGCTAGCGCTGAAATCAAATTTTATACCTGCGGTTTCGTAAATCTCATTCATTGGTTTGGTATAGCCTAAGGCAAGCGCATCCAAGTATTGTTGTAATGCTTTTTCTGGATTTTCCTTGTAGTTTTTCCAAACGGCAATTGCGCCTAATTGTGCAATCGCGTATTCGATGTAATAAAATGGAACTTCAAACAAGTGTAATTGCTTTTGCCAAACATTGCCAAACTGCTGCTCTAATCCATTCCAATCTGCAAAGCCAGCGCCAAACCTTTCGTAAATTTGTTTAAAGGCAAGTTCGCGGTCGGCCGCATTATGCTCTGGGTTGGTGTAAATCCAATGCTGAAATTGGTCTATTACCGCAACCCATGGTAAAGTTTTTAAAACGTCAGCCAATTGTTCTTTTTTAGCCCTAATTAAATCCTCTTCATTATCGAAATAAACATCCCAATTATCCATAGAGATTAACTCCATGCTCATAGAAGCCAACTCGGCAACTTCACTGGGACAATGTTTAAAGTCGTTTAATTCTAAGTTTGCGGTTAAAAAAGTATGTATCGCATGGCCGCCTTCGTGCACCATTGTTGTTAAATCTCTTAATGAGTTGGCCGAATTCATGAAAATAAACGGCGCTCCAGTTTCTGCTAACGGATAGTTATAACCACCTGGTGCTTTGCCCATTCTGCTCTCCACATCAAAAAGATTATTAGCTTTCATAATCTCCAGTTTTTTACCCAAGCTTGGATCAATTGCATTAAAACAAACAATGCTTTTATCCACCAACTCTTGCCCGTTATTAAACGGTTTTAAAGCTGCCTTTCCAGAAGTGCTAACTTCCATGTCCCAAGGTTTTAACGCATCTAAACCTAAAGCTTCTTTGCGTTTTTCGGCTTGTTCCTTAAGCAAAGGAACAACTTCTTTTTCTATAGCAGTAGCAAAATCGTAACAGTCTTTCGGCGTATAGTCAAACCTGCCCAAAGCTTGGAACATATAATCGCGATAGTTCTCAAAACCAGCATTCTGAGCAACTTTATGGCGCAATACAATCAGTTCGTCAAACAAAATGTTTAACTCATCCTTAGCTACTAACCTACGTTTCTGAATGGTTTCCCATGCATTTTGCCTAACACTTCTATCTGTATCTTTCAAGAAATTAGAAGCCTGTTCCAAAGTGTATTCTTGGCCATTAATTTCCACGCTCATAGAACCAGTAATACCTTGATACTTTTGTTGCGTAACCTGTAGTTGGGTAAAAAGTTCAATGTTTTCTTCGCGGTAAAGTTCTAACGCTTTTTTAATCGCTCTGATGTAAACAAAATATTTTGCTTGGTCTAACTCATCAATAAAAGGACTTTCGCTAAATTTTTTGTTAAGTTCGTTTGCCAAAGGCGATATTTTTGGTTCAATCTCAGTAGCGAAATATTGAAAGTCCTTAACCAAACCTTCGTTCGCAGTATCGCAACTCATTTTGATGTAACGCCAAGCAAAATCTTCTTCAAGCGCAGCTTCTAACTCGCTTTTATCTTTTAGCCACTTTTCAAGTTCTTCAACATTGTTGATTTCTCTTTTTAAAAGCTCATCTAAAATAGGAAAGAGGTTATCCCATTCCATTTTTAAATCTTGAGGAATATATGTTCTTGGTTTTTTATTTATAGTTAAGTCGTTCATGATATTATAAATTGTAATGTAGAAACGTTGTAAAGTTCTGCGCTATTATAAATAGCACTAAAATGCGTTAAATCCTGTTCTTAAAAAGGTATCTATTAAAAAGCAAGCTGCAAAAATTACCGATGCATATCCGTTTGTGGTAGCAAATGCTCTGTCAACTTTACTTATATCGTTTGGTTTAACTAGTAAATGCTGATAAATTAACATAGAACAGAAAAATGCAATACCAATATAATACACCCAGCTAAATGTTGCGAAGAATAGTGGCAATATAACGCAAAGCGCAGAAAGGACGTGTAAAACTACAGACAGCCTTAGCGCATTCTTGATTCCTAAAGCGGCCGGTATAGAGTGTAGTTTTTGTTCGCGGTCAAAATCTTCATCCTGCAAAGCATAGATAATATCAAAACCGCTTACCCAAAATAGTACCGCAAAAGAGTAGAATAACGGCACGATATGAAATACACCCGTTACCGCAATGTAAGCGCCTATTGGAGCTAACGCCAAGCCTAGTCCTAAAACCAAGTGGCATAAGGCCGTAAATCTTTTTGTGTAGCTGTAGAATAGCACTACAAATAGTGCAATTGGCGACAGGAACAGACACATTTGGTTAATAAAAGCTGTGGTTACCACAAATAAAACACAGTTCACGATTACAAACGTTAAAGCTTCGGTTGCAGAAACTTTTCCTGCAGGGATATCACGCGTAACGGTACGCGGATTTTTTGCGTCGATGTTTCTATCCAAATATCTGTTAAAAGCCATGGCCGCATTTCTGGCGAAAACCATGCATAACAGCACTAAAACAAATAGTAGCCAATTAAATGGCGTATTTGTACTGGTTACACCTAAAAAAAAACCAATTAGCGCAAATGGCAACGCAAAAACCGAGTGCGCAAATAATACAAGCGAAAAGTATTTCTTCATTATCTATTTTAATATCGCCATTAAGAAGTAGAATTACCAAGCAATCTTTAATTGGATGTGTTATTGGTTTACTTCTATAATTTCGAAACAATTAATTAAAGCGAAATTACAAGTTTGGCGTAGCGCTTTTGGCGTAAAATGCTGCGTCGAACTCCGGCATAACAAAGTCTTGATTTACATCGTGCACAAAACTTAAAAGTTCATCTCTACCTTGTCCTTTTTCTGATGATGTGACAAAAAACGGCGGAACTTCTTCAAACCAACCTAATAAAGCTTTATTAAACTTGGCAACATTCTGATCGGTTTTTGGTGCGGATTGTTTATCGGCCTTTGTATATACTAAGGCGAAAGGAATTTGGCATTCGCCTAACCAAGAGCAAAATTCAAGATCTATTTTCTGTGGTTCTAACCTGCTGTCAATCAGAACGAAAACACATTGCAGGTTTTCTCTCTTTGTAAGGTAGTTTCTAATAAATTTCTCCCATTTCTCTCTACTGCTTTTAGAAACTTTTGCATAACCATATCCAGGTAAATCTACTATAAACCATTTTTCATTAACTAAAAAGTGGTTAATTAATTGCGTTTTTCCTGGTCGTTGAGAGGTTTTTGCCAAACCTTGTTGGTTAACCAACATGTTAATCAATGACGACTTGCCTACGTTTGAGCGACCAATAAAGGCATACTCGGGCATATTAGGAATGGGCAGAGCCGATACTTTGGTGTTACTTACAACAAATGTTGCCGATTTTATAATCATGTTGCAAAGGTAAGAAATTAAGGTTGTAATGTTTTAAGGTTTAAAAATTGCAATGTTTTGTATGCCTAACCTTAATTTTTACAACATTTAAGCTTTGCCAACTAAATCGCTTTAAATCTTTGTAACATTAAGCTATCTTTGACGCAATAATTATGAATCAAGAAATAACTCCCTATTCTGGAACCGCAACAAAAAAGGAACAAGTAGCCAGTATGTTTAACAACATTTCTGGAACCTACGATTTTCTAAATCACTTTTTGTCTTTAGGTATTGATATCATCTGGCGTAAAAAAGCGATAAAGGAATTGAAATCTATTAAACCAAGCAAAATATTAGATGTAGCTACGGGAACAGGGGATTTCGCTTTTGAATCGATCAAAATTCTTCAGCCTGATAAAATTATAGGAGTTGATATTTCTGAAGGGATGTTGGCCGTGGCGAAGAAAAAAATCCACGAGAGAAATCTCGATCACGTTTTTTCTGTTCAGTTGGGAGATTCTGAAGGTTTGCAGTTTGAAGACAATACTTTTGATGCCATTACTGTTGCTTTTGGGGTTCGTAATTACGAAAATTTAGAAAAAGGATTGGCAGATATGCTTAGGGTTTTAAAGCCAGAAGGTAAAATAGTGATTTTAGAGTTTTCTAAACCTCGCGTATTTCCTGTTAAGCAGTTGTATCATGTTTATTTCAAGTATGCTACGCCATTTTTTGGCAAACTGTTTTCAAAGGATAAAAAAGCTTATACTTATTTAAACGAATCTGTGGTAGCATTTCCAGACGGCGAGCGTTTTACGAAACTGATGGAAAAAGTTGGTTACAAAAATACCAAACACCGTTCGCTTACGTTTGGTATAAGTGCAATTTACACCGGTACAAAATGAGAAAAAAGCTAACGTTTTTACTAATTTCGTTTATAGGTTTTACCAATGTTTCTCAAGCACAGAATTGGGGCGGCGGTATAGACGATGATTGGTTTAACTGGGGCTTTCAATTTCAGTACATTGTTTCTGAGTATAAACTTACAAAAAAGCAAAATTGGCGACAGCCGTTTTTGGATCCTGAAACAGGTCAGTATGTAACCGACGAGCTGAATGCTATTTCGTCTCCAACATCACCGGGTTTTGGCATTGGTTTCGTACTTAATACCAATCTTCATAAAAATATAGATATGCGTTTTACGCCATCTTTGGTTTTTAACGACAGGTTTGTGAGGTATGATTACATACCTACAGCAAGCGATCCAATGTTTACGCATGAACGTACTGTAGAAAAAAAGGTTCAGGCAACGATGGTAGATTTTCCGGTAGGTTTTAAGGTAAAATCTGATAGGTTGATGAATTTTAGAGCTTACATGTTGGGCGGTTTAAAATATTCTGTTGATTTAGCTTCGAGTAAAAAAACAAACGATGTTAACGCCTCTTCAATTGATAAACTTTTAAAGAACAAAAAGGGTTTTTTATCTTACGAAGCTGGCTTAGGCTTTGATATTTATTTCGAATATTTCAAAATGTCACCAGAAGTTAAAGTATCCTATTCATTTAATGATATTCTAAAACACGACATAAATCCGTATGCTAGTCCGATAGAAAAAGCTAAACTTAGACATTTTACGTTCAGCTTATTTTTCGAATAGTCCGCCAGCCTAAAATTTTATACCTTTGCAGGGTTAAACAACAAAGTTAAAATGGCTAAAATTGCATTAATCACAGGTGCTACTTCAGGTATTGGCGAAGCTTGTGCGCACACATTTGCACAGCAAGGTTATCACTTAATCCTTTTGGCAAGAAGAACTGAGCTTTTAGAAAAACTTGCACACCATTTGGCAGACAAATATGCTATAGAAGTTAAAAAAATTCAAGCTGATGTAAGGGATAAAGAGAATATCAATTATGTTTTAGAAACCTTACCGCAAAGCTGGAAAAACGTGGATGTTTTAGTAAACAACGCTGGTTTGAGCCAGGGGTTAGACCCAATTGAGAAAGGCGATACCGACGATTGGGACACTATGATTGATACAAACATAAAAGGTTTACTATATGTTACCAAAGTAGTTTCTAACTGGATGGTTGGGCAGAAAAAAGGGCATATTATTAACATTGGTTCTATTGCTGGTAAAGAAGTTTATCCAAACGGAAATGTTTATTGTGCTACTAAACATGCGGTAGATGCTTTAAATAAGGCAATGCGTATAGATTTACTACCTCATGGGATAAAAGTTACAGGTATTCATCCTGGAGCGGTGGAGACAGAATTTTCATTGGTTCGGTTTAAGGGAGATGAAGGTAGAGCAAAAAAGGTTTACGATGGATTTGATCCCTTAGTTGCGCAAGATATTGCTGAGGCAATTTGGTTTGCAGTAAGCAGGCCAGCACACGTAAACATTAATGATATGCTGATTATGCCTACTGCACAGGCCAGTGGAACAATTTTAAAAAGAGATTAAAGCCGCTAACTCCAAAGGGAGGAATGGAGGGTTCAAATAATAAATTTATAATTTAATTCCCCTTTAGGGGATAAAAGGGATATGATTTCAACAACAATAGACCAAGAAATAAAGCAAGCAATGCTTGCAAAAGATCAAGCAAAATTAAGAGGTTTAAGAGCTATAAAAGCAGCAATATTATTGGCTAAGACCGAAAAAGGTGGTGCCGAAGAAATTGATGCTGATGCGGAAATTAAAATTTTGCAACGTTTGGTAAAACAAAGAAAAGAGTCGGCAAACATTTATAAACAACAAGGCAGAGAAGATTTGCTTTTGGTAGAACAAGAAGAAATTGATGTAATCAGTCAGTTTTTACCGCAACAATTAGATGAAGAAGCTATTACTGCCATTGTAAAAAGAATTTTAGCAGAAACCGGCGCTACTTCTATAAAAGATATGGGAAAAGTAATGGGCTTAGCCAATAAGGAGATGGCTGGCAAGGCCGATGGAAAATTAATTGGCGAGATTGTAAAAGCTCAATTAGCTTAATAAATAGGCGTTTTTTAATTGCAGGTTAACAAATATTCAGATTAATTACTGTAATTTAATTTTACTCTATTAACTTAGTAACACATACCAAACAGCACTTTACTATATATGGAATACGAAGTAATTGAACAAGAGGGTTTTAAGTACATTGAGGCAGGCGAAGGCGAACCTTTAGTATTACTTCATGGGTTAATGGGCGAGCTTAGTAATTGGGAGCCGGTTTTAAATCATTTTAAAGCCAAATACCGCGTTATTGTGCCTATTTTGCCAATTTACGAATTGCCACTTTTAACCTTAGGAGTTAAAAGTTTATCTAAATATGTACACCGGTTTTTGAAATTTAAAAAGCTCAGTCAAGTGGTGCTGATAGGTAATTCTCTAGGCGGCCATGTAGGTTTGGTTTTTACAGTTGCACATCAGGAGTTTGTTAAAGCATTGGTTTTAACCGGTAGTTCTGGTTTGTATGAAAACGCTTTTGGTGGTTCATTTCCTAAAAGAGAAAGCAGAGATTATATTAGAGAGAAGGTAGAGTACACTTTTTACGATCCGGCAACAGCTACCGAGGAATTAGTGGACGAGGTTTTTAAATCTGTTAACGATCGCTCTAGGGTAATCAGAATTTTAGCTTTGGCTAAATCGGCAATTAGACACAACATGTCTAAAGATTTGCAAAAAATTACTATCCCTGTTTCGTTAATTTGGGGTAAGCAAGATAAAATTACGCCTCCAGAAGTGGCGGTTGAGTTCCACGAATTGTTGCCGAACTCTGAGTTGAACTGGGTAGATAAATGCGGACACGCACCTATGATGGAGCGCCCGGATATATTTAACGAATATTTGCAAACGTTTTTAAATCGGATTTTACTTAAATAAATGATAACTGCCGAACTCATATCAGACATTATACCTGCACTAAAAACTTCAGACACTGTTCAGAAGGCTTTAGATAGGATGACTGAGTTCAAAATTTATCATTTGCCCATTGTTAACGAAAGCCAGTTTTTAGGTTTGGTTTCTGAAGACGAATTAATCGAGGTTCGTGATGTAGAAGCGCCAATAGGTAGCTTGTCGCTAACTATTTTAAATCCATTCGTTTTCGAAAATGCCCATGTTTATGATGTGATAAGGCTTTTTAGTCAACTTAAACTTTCAATAGTTCCAATCTTAGATCTAAATAGAAATTACATTGGCGTAGTATCCATAAACAGCTTAGTAAATTTTACAGCTGATAGCTACGCTGTAAAAGAACCTGGAGGCATTATTGTACTTTCTATCAGCAACAGAAACAATTCGCTAGCTCACATGTCGCAAATTGTCGAGGCCGATAACGCCCAAATTCTTTCTTCTTGTGTTAACTCCGTGCCAGATTCAACGGAATTAGAAGTTACCCTAAAAATTAATAAAACAGAGTTGTCTGGTATTATTGCGTCTTTTGAGCGATATGATTACCAGATAAAAGCTGTATATAACAATACTCAAAACGATGATAGTTCTACAGATAGATTTAATTCTCTAATGAACTATTTAAACGTATAATTCCTGCATGAAAATAGCCCTTTACGGAAGAGATTTCAACGATAGTGTTTTACCATTTGTACAAGAAGTTTTTGATGCATTAACTGCACATAACATCGAGATTGTGGTATACCAAAAGTTTAATAATTTCCTTAAACACAAAGTAAACCTTCCGGAGCATTATAAAACCTTTACCAACAATAAAGATCTTGTAAACAAAGTTGATGTATTGTTAAGTTTAGGTGGTGATGGGACTTTGCTTGATACGCTCTCTTTAGTTCGAGATTCTGAAATCCCTGTTATTGGTATTAATTTCGGTCGATTGGGTTTTTTGGCCAGCATCAATAAAAACGAAATTAAAACGGCAATTGCTGCATTGGTTAAAGGAGAATATACGCTTGATAGGAGAGGCCTTTTGCACGTAGAATCGCAGAGCGAACTTTTTGGCGATGAGAATTTTGCACTTAACGACATTACCATTCATCGTAGAGATAATTCTGCCATGATGATTATTCATGCTTACATGAATGGCGAGTTTGTAAACTCTTACTGGGCAGACGGATTGATTATCGCTACACCAACAGGTTCTACAGCTTATTCTTTAAGTTGTGGCGGGCCAATTATTTTGCCAAATGCACAGAGTTTTGTAATTACACCAATTGCACCTCATAATTTAACGGTTAGGCCAATTATTGTACCTGATGATGTAGAACTAACTTTTGAGATTGAAGCCAGAAGCACTAAATTTTTGCTTTCGGCCGATTCAAAAACCGAAACGGTAGATAAATCTGTGAAAATTAGTATCACGAAAGCTAAATTTCATATAAATTTAATTCGGTTAAATAATGAAACCTATTTAACTACGTTAAGGAATAAATTACTTTGGGGTATAGATACTCGTAACTATTAAGATGCGTAACATAAAACTTGCTGTTTTTATTGTAATTTCTTTATTGTTAAGCACTTCGGCTTTTTCCCAAAGGTTTGAAGTCGGTATAAATGCTGGCGGTTCAGGTTATCTGGGCGATTTAAATCAGTATAATCCAGTAAAAATAAGCGGATTAAATGCAGGCGCATTCGTTAAATTAAATTTCGATCCGCATTGGGGTGTTGGTTTGCATTACAATTACGGTAAGATCAAGGCAAACGATGCAGATTCAAAATACGAACAACTTAGAGAGCGAAACCTAAATTTTTCTACTTCGCTAAATGAAGCTAGCTTGTTAGTAGATTTTAATCTTCTTGATATGTACGCCAATAACGGTCGCCAAAAGTTTTCGCCTTATATATTTTTAGGTGGAGGTATAGTGATTTTCGAGCCAAAAACACAATATCAAGGCGAGGAATACAAAATGCGTTTGTATAATACCGAAGGCCAGGCAGAAAATTATAAAAAATATGCCATCACTATTCCTTATGGGGTGGGTATCAGGTACAAATTAAGAGAGCAGTGGACAGTTTTCTCGCAAATTGGATATAGAACTGCTTTTACTGATTATCTGGATGATGTTAGTGGCGTTTACCCAAATGCAAACGCTTGGGATAATACCGGAACTGGCGGAATAGGCAAGCCTTTGTCTGATCGATCGGGCGAACAAACTGGTATTTATATTGGAGAACCAGGCATGCAAAGAGGAGATTTTAGAAAAAGAGATACTTACATGTTTGTAGGTATTGGTATTACTTATACCTTTGTGAGCTCAAAATGTTTTACGTTTTAGGGCGTTTACGCGGCAGAAATGGGTTTTAAAGAACAAATAGATATTAATCGCCTACCAGAACACATTGCTATCATCATGGATGGTAATGGCAGATGGGCGAAAAATCAGGGTAAATTTCGAGTTTTTGGACACGAAAGCGGCGTCTTATCTGTAAAAGATATTGTAGAAGGCTGTGTAGATATTGGTATAAAATATTTAACTGTTTATGCCTTCTCTACAGAGAATTGGAATCGCCCGATTGAAGAAGTGAATGCCTTGATGGAATTGCTTATTTCTACCATTAACGAACAAGCAGATACCCTTAATAAAAACAACGTACGTTTAAATGCCATAGGCGATCTAAAATCGCTGCCACAAAAGTGTATTGATGATTTGGCTAGTGTAATGGAAAAAACTGGCAAAAACACAAAATGTACTTTAACTTTGGCTTTGAGCTATAGCGCAAAATGGGAAATTTTAGAAGCAGCTAAAAAACTTGCGCAACAAGTTAAAGATGCAGAAATAAACGTAGAAGATATTGATGAAGAGAAATTTGCATCACATTTAACTACCACAAATATTCCTGATCCAGAATTAATGATACGCACCAGTGGAGAGCACCGGGTGAGTAATTTTTTACTTTGGCAGATGGCCTATACCGAATTATATTTTACCGAAACCCTTTGGCCAGACTTTAGAAGAGAAGACCTTTTTGAAGCCATTGTAGATTATCAAAAACGCGAACGACGCTTCGGAAAAATTAGTGAACAATTGAACTAATTTTACTTTTAACACTTTTTAACATGTGTTTAAACTAACTTAGCAACGTTTTTTAGAATGTAAATGAAAAGAATATACCAACTAATATTTTTGCTTTTGATTGGCTTGCCAACAATGGCCCAAATCCGAAGCGCAGCACCCGCAACTCCATCCTTAAAAGTTAAAGGCCTAAACATAGATTACTTCAGTCCGAAGGAATATATTATTGGTGGAACAACTTTAACTGGAGCAAAATATTTAGATACTGCAACCATCATCATTTTGTCTAAACTTACCAAAGGCGAAAGCATTGTTTTGCCTGGCGAAGCAACTGCTAATGCTATTAAAAACCTTTGGGTGCAAGGATTGTTTGACGATATTCAACTTTCTATCACAAAAATTGAATCTGATACGGTTTATTTTGATATTGAAGTAGTTGAAAGGCCAAGGTTAACGTCTTTCGAATTTATAGGTTTAAGTAAATCCCAAAAAACGGATATTAATGAAAAACTAGCAGATAAAGCTGGTAAAACCATTATAAACGACAATCTGTACAATACAACCAGATCTATCATTAGTAAATACATGTTAGAAAAGGGGTATTTCTACACCACAATCGATTTTACTTCTAAAAAAGACGCAAGCCAGGAGAACAGTGTTATTTTGCAGGTTAATGTTGATAAGGGAAAAAGAGTAAAAGTTCAGCGAATTGATTTTACCGGCAACAAAGAATTTAAATCTGCTAAACTTAGAAAGTTCTTGAAGAAAACTAAGCAACGTGCCTTTTACAAAGTTTTTGGTAGTGGTAAATTCAACAAAGAAAAGTACGAAGAAGATAAATTGGCTCTTGTTGCAAAAATGCAAGAGAGAGGATATAGAGACGCAACTATTTTAAAAGACAGCATTTATAAGTACAATGATAAAACTGTTGGTATTAAGATAGATGTTTACGAAGGGCCGAAATATTACTTTGGTAACGTTAGTTGGGTAGGTAACGCAAAATATTCAACAGAATATTTAGAACGTGTTTTCGGAATTGAAAAAGGCGAACTTTTTAGCGAAGAAAAATTAGAAAAAAAATTACGTGGTAGTGCCAATGGCGATGACGTTTCTAGTGTTTACCTAAATGATGGTTATTTAACGTTTAACATAGATCCGGTACAAACCAAAATTTATGGCGATACGGTTGATGTTGAAATGCGTATTTATGAAGGTCCGCAGTACACCAATAACAAAATTACTGTTGTGGGTAACACCATTACAAACGATAGAGTTGTATTGCGTGAGATTCGCACCAAACCAGGTGATAAATTTTCGAAAGAACTTTTAGTAAGAACAGTACGTGAAATTGGGGCTTTAGGTAACTTTGATGAATCTAAAACTAATCCAATTCCAAAACCAAATCCTTCAGATGGTACGGTAGATATCGAATACCATGTGGAAGAAAAACCTTCAGATCAAATCGAGTTATCAGGTGGTTTTGGTGGTGGCCGTGTAATTGGTACTTTAGGTTTAACATTTAATAACTTCTCGCTAAAAAACCTTTTTAATGGCGAAGCTTACAGACCGCTTCCAAAAGGAGATGGCCAAAAGTTAAGTTTACGTGGACAAACGAATGGTAAGTTCTACCAATCTTACAGTTTCTCTTTCTCTGAGCCTTGGTTTGGAGGTAAAAAACCAGTAAGTTTTGGTTTAAGTGCATTTACTTCATTACAATCTAACGGATTAAGAACAGAAGATGCAGGTTTAACTAAAATTCGTTTAAATGGTGTTTCAATTAGTTTAGGTAGAAAACTAAAATGGCCAGATAACTGGTTCTCTTTGGTTCACTCTGTTAACTTAAACCAATATATTTTAAATAATTACCCAGGTTATTTATTTAGCACAGGTACTTCATACAACTTAAACTTAACGCAAGAAATTGCCAGAGATTCAAGAAATCACAATATTTTTCCAACGGGTGGGGCATACATCAGATTTACGGTACAAGCTACGCCACCATATTCTTTAATAAATAACGTTAACTATGCAACAGCATCAGATAAAACACGTTATAAATTTACAGAGTACCACAAGTGGAAATTTGAATCGCAATGGTTTACAAACGTAGTTGGCAAGTTGGTATTTAAAGCTCAGGCACAGTTTGGTTTCTTAGGTACTTATAATAGTGCGGTTGGAGAATCAGCATTTGAGCGTTTTAAATTAGGTGGAGATGGTATGCAAGGATTTGACTTTTTGCAAGGTTCGGAGCTAATCGCTATGCGTGGTTACTCAAACAACTCGGTTATCCCGGTAGGCGCTAACCCAACAATTGCACAAAGTTCTGGTAGTCCAATCTTCAATAAATACGTAATGGAGTTAAGGTACCCAGTTATTGCAAGTCAATCAGCTACGGCGTTTGTTACTGCATTTGCAGAAGGTGGTAATACTTGGAATAAGTTTAGCGATTTTAATCCGTTTAACGTAAGACGTTCAGTTGGTATTGGCGCTAAAATATTTTTACCGATATTTGGTTTATTGGGTATTGATTACGGTTACGGATTTGACAAAATTCAAGGTATTCCTGATGCCAACAAAGGACAATTCCACTTTAGTATTGCGCAACAATTGGGAGGATTTAATTAATTTGCACCTATCAGATATGAAAAAATATATATTAGCTAGCTTTTTGCTCCTGATTGGATTAGGAGCTTCGGCACAAAAATTTGCTTATGTAGATACGGAGTATATCCTAAAACATTTGCCAGAGTACAAATCTGCACAAAGTCAGTTAGAAGGCTTGTCTAACCAGTTTCAAAAACAGGTTGATGATAGCTTTGTAGAAATCGACAGGATGTACAGAGCATACCAAGCAGATCAGGTTTTACTAACCGACGATATGCGTAAGCGTAGAGAAAATGAAATTATTGAACGTGAGAAAAAAGCCAAAGAAGCTCAAAGACAAAAATTTGGTCCAGAGGGAGAACTTTTTCAAACTAGAACAAAGTTGATAAAACCAATTCAGGACAAAGTTTCTACGGTAATAGCAGAAACCGCAAAAAACAAATTCATAGATTTCGTATTCGATAAAAGTAGCGAATCTACTATGATGATTTACGCAAGTAGCAGTTACGATATTAGCAATGATGTAATCCTAAGGTTAGGTTACAAACCCGGAACAGTAGTAAAGTAGACAAACACACAAATTATAAAACAATTATTAAGTAAATAGAAAAGATGAGAAAGTTAATTAACGTATTATTTGTAGCGGCAGGCTTAATCTTAACTGCAAACGTTGCAAATGCACAACAAAAATTTGGACACATTAACTCTGAGGAGATTTACGCAGCTATGCCAGAGGCTAAAGCAGCACAAGCAACATTAGAAAGTTTAGCTAAAACTAAGCAAGGTGAGATTGATAAAATGATTACTGAATACCAAGCTAAAATGAAAGCAGCACAGGACAAAGAAAGAACCTTAAGTGAAGCTAACAAAGAAACTGTTGGTAAAGAACTACAAGCAGCTGGTGTTGAATTACAAGATTTACAAAAAAGAATTGAAGATGCACGTACAAAAGCTTCTACAGATATTCAAACTAAACAAGGTGAATTATATCCGCCTATAAATACTAAAGTAGCTACAGCTATGGGCGCAGTTGCTAAAGAAAAAGGTTTAGCTTACGTATTTGATACTTCGGTATCTCAAGGTTTTAATAACTTGGTTTATTTTGATGGTGGCGAGAACATTACTGCTGCGGTTAAAACTAAATTAGGTATTTCAGCTACTGCAGCTCCAGCACCAAAAAAATAATTAGATTTTAATTTAATATCTTTAGCGGAATTGGTTTAATTACCAATTCCGCTTTTTTTTTCATGAAAAATAAATTTTCCATAGGAGTTTTCGATTCTGGTTACGGTGGTTTAACGGTTTTTAAATCTATAGCCGAACAATTGCCACAATACAATTATATTTATTTTGGCGATAATGCCAGATCGCCTTATGGAGACCACTCGTTCGAAACGGTTTATCAATATACATTACAATGTGTAGAATGGCTTTTTGCGCAAGGTTGCCAATTGGTAATTTTAGCTTGCAATACCGCATCCGCCAAGGCGTTGCGTAGTATTCAACAATTAGATTTGCCAAAAAAATATCCAAACCACAGGGTTTTAGGCGTGATAAGGCCAACTGCAGAGGTAGTGGGAGATTTTTCTGTGAATAAGAAGATTGGTGTTATGGGAACGCGTGGAACTGTAAATTCAAACTCTTACCCGATAGAGATCGGCCATTTTTTTCCTGAGGTAAAAGTTTACCAACAAGCTTGCCCAATGTGGGTGCCCTTGGTAGAAAACAATGAACATTTGGCCGGCGGTGCCGATTATTTTGTGAATAAGTATGTTGCCGAATTGCTTCAGCAAAGCGAGCAAATAGACTGCATACTTTTAGCTTGTACACATTATCCGTTACTTGTTCCAAAATTGAAAGCCTTTTTGCCAACACATATTAAATTGCTTTCCCAAGGTGATATTGTAGCAAAAAGCTTAGTCGACTATTTAAGTAGGCATACCGAAATCGAAACCAGTTTAGGTAAAGAGGGGAAGAGAAGTTTTTATACCTCTGGTGATGTTAACATATTCAACAAGCAAGCGTCTGTGTTTTTAGGTCAAGAACTGCTGGCCTCGCAAGTGAAATTATCTTAGCAATGAAGAATGTTCTTGTTTTTTTCGATGAAGAGAATAATCTGGCAGAGATTGATTTGCTTAAAAACAGCAATGTTGATGCTCAATTTAATTTTTACGGCTATCGTATAAAGGCTGGGGAGCAAATCCAAAACCTGGATTTAGATGAAAACGAAATTTGTATGGTAATAGTAGGAGAGAGCACACGATTTTTAGCCAGTTCTTTTATAGCCGATTTACGAAAGGTAATAAATTCGGCCTTGCCGATTTTGTGCTTAAACATAAATGAGTGTATAGGGTTAGACGAGGCCAACTGCCCTAGGATTTTGTGGGATTGTGGCGCAATCCATATGCCTTTTAGCAAAGAAAGCTTAATTTATCTTTTGCAGGAAGTTAGCTATCAAGACAGAAACCAAAATAGTAAGGGCTCTTTTCATCTACGCCAACATCCAAGACCATTCGATCTAGAATAGCTAAAACGTTATCTTTCAATCTGATGACAAAATAGCGTTTAAAAATACATTTTCTATTAGGTTGTAGTATTTTAAAAGGGTAAATTTGCGGCTCAATCACCAATCAATGAGCGATCAGATCAAACACGAATGCGGGATAGCCTTTATCCGCTTGTTAAAACCTCTCTCATACTACCAAGAAAAATACGGTACTGCACTTTACGGCCTAAACAAATTGTATTTGTTGATGGAAAAACAGCACAACCGCGGGCAAGATGGAGCTGGTATTGCAACCATTAAATTAGACATGAAACCAGGTAGCAGATACATTAGTCGCTACCGTTCTATGGCTCAAAATGCAGTTGCAGACATTTTTGGTTACGTACAAAGCAAGTTTGTAGACATCCAAAATGAAACACCAGAACTGATGAAAGATACCGAATGGTTAAAGCAGAATGTGAGCTTTATTGGCGAGGTGCTTTTAGGCCATTTACGCTACGGTACGCATGGTAAAAACAGCATTGAAAACTGCCATCCATTTCTTCGCCAGAACAATTGGATGACCAGAAACTTGGTAATTGCCGGTAATTTTAACATGACAAACGTAGACGAGCTTTTAGAGCAACTTTACGAGCTTGGTCAGCACCCGAAAGAGAAAGCCGACACGGTTACTGTTTTGGAAAAAATCGGTCATTTCTTAGATGATGAAAATCAGGAATTGTTTGATGAATACAAAAAAGAAGGATTAAGCAACGTAGATATTACGCATAAAATATCTAATAACTTAAACATGGCAAATATCCTTCGTCGTTCTGCAAAAAACTGGGATGGTGGTTACACTATATCTGGTATTGTTGGCAATGGCGATGCTTTTGTAATGAGAGATCCGGCAGGTATTCGTCCTGCATTTTATTATGCCGATGACGAAATTGTAGTTGCAGCTTCAGAAAGGCCCGCAATTCAAACGGCATTTAACGTACAAATAAAACAGGTTAAAGAAATTGAACCTGGGCATGCGTTAATTGTTAAAAAAGACGGAACAGTTACACAAGAAATGTATCGCGAACCATTAGAGAAAAGAGCATGTTCTTTTGAACGTATCTATTTTTCTCGCGGTAGCGATGCCGATATTTATAAAGAACGTAAGCAACTTGGAAACTTGTTAATCCCTCAAGTTCTAGGTGCGGTAAAAGAAGATTTGAAAAACACGGTTTTTTCTTTTATCCCAAATACTGCAGAAGTTTCTTTTTACGGAATGGTTGAAGGTTTACATGAATATGTAAGAAACGTTCAAAAAGACACTTTATTAAATCGTAAGGAAAACCTAAACGAGGAACAATTGGAAGCATTGCTTTCTATGGCGCCAAGAGTAGAGAAATTGGCGATTAAAGATGTGAAGCTTCGTACTTTTATTACGCAAGATGCAGATAGAGGCGAGATGGTGGCACACGTTTATGATACCACGTACGGCGTAATTAAAAATCACACCGATACACTCGTAGCAGTTGATGATTCGATTGTTCGCGGTACAACGCTTAAACAAAGTATCATCAAAATTATCGATAGGTTGCACCCTAAAAAGATTATCATCGTTTCATCGGCACCACAAATTCGCTACCCAGATTGTTACGGTATTGATATGTCTAAAATGGGTCAGTTTGTAGCCTTTGATGCGGCCATTCAACTATTAAAGGAGCGGAAAATGGAACACATTATCGAAGATGTTTACCAAAAATGTAAAGCATCTTTATTGTTGCCTAAAGAAGAGATTGTAAATTACGTTAAAGAAATTTATAAGCCGTTTAAGCAACAAGAGATCTCAGATAAAATTGCCGAAATTATAACGCCAAAAGGTACTGTTGCAGAGGTTGAGGTTATCTATCAGACTTTAGATAATTTGCATATCGCTTGTCCAGACCATAAAGGTGATTGGTATTTCTCAGGCAATTATCCAACTCCAGGCGGTAACAAAGTAGTAAATAAAGCTTTTGTAAACTGGATAGAAGGTAATAACCAAAGAGCTTACTAACCATCAAATTTCCTATAAGGAACTTAGGTTTAAGATAATTAAGGGTGAAAACGAAAGTTTTTGCCCTTTTTGTTTTTTCAGCCCTGCTTTCCATTATAAGTCCTCCCGCCTTCGGCAGTTGCGGGCTTTTCATTGCAATCAGGTTTAAAATTAAAGTTTCTGCTTATGGCAAAACCTGGCAATCGCAAAACCAATGCAGAAAACTGCTTGCAAATTACTGTTCTCAACGAACTTTGCGACCAGCAATTTGTTATATAAACAAATGACCAATTATGAAAAAGATTTTTTTAGGTTTAGCAATTTGCTTGGGCTTAGCTTGTACAGAAGCTAAACAAAATAAAATAGAAAATGCAATTGACAAAACTGGCGATAGCTTAAATTCAAAGCTTAATAAGCTTAATGATACGCTTAACAAAGTCAAAGATAATGTTACCAATAGTATTCCAAAAGTTAAAATTGAGATAGAAAAAACCATTCCAATCAGTTTGCAATGGATCAGTTTTGAGACCCAAAAACAAGGAAAAGCAACTTTAACAAAATCAGATGATGGCTGGTTTATAATCAAAGGCGAGCAGGAAAACGATAATAATGAATACCTTAAGATTAATGGTAAAATTAAAAGAACAGATAAGTTAACCGTTACTTTTGAAGGTACTGTTATAACCTATGTGAAAAGTAATAATGGTGGTGTGCCTTGTGAAAAAAATGGTAAACAGGTTTTTGCAAAAAAAGGAGATAGAAGTTACTATCGTCTACAAAACATGGAAAACTGTGCAGGTGGCAGATTGTTGGATTATGTTGATCTGTATAACCTTGATCAGGTTTTATAGTTTAAGCGTAGTACTGATGATACGTTTTATAAATCAACCAAATGGCAAAGCCAATTATAATAACGCCAGCAATCTTGTTCAATTTGCGTAGCGCATCTTCCTTTATACGGTAGCGCAGTTTACTAGAGTAAAAGCTTTTAAAGCCGTCTATTGTTAATTGGGTAGCCATTGCTATAAAAAAGCAAAACAGTTTTTCTTCTAGCGAAGAGAGTTTTGCGGAGATAATACCGCTAACAATGATCCAAAACATTAGGGTTGATGGTGTTAAAATGCACATCAAAAAACCCTTTAGCAAGTAACCACGTTTGCTCACTTTAACAATGCCTTTATCTTGGTAATTGATGGATACTTTAGAATATAGATAGTACACCCCAACGGCCAAAAGAAAAAAACCTCCGATAATGCCAACGTACTTATCGAAACTTTCTTGGTACACTAAAAACTGGCTTCCGTAAAGTACCAAGCCAATTAGAACAATATCACTTATAATTACACCGACTGCTAATGAGAATCCCGCTTTGAAACCTTTTTCTATACTTGTCTTAATCATGGCAAAAAATACCGGACCAGTTAAGAATGAGGAAATTAGCCCAGCTCCCATACCCAATAAAATCGCTTCGAACATTAGCCTATCTATATATTTATGCTAATATGCAATTTTTAAACCTAAAAATAAGTCTTTTTGGTATTACATTTTTTTAAATTTTCGACTCAAAATCGCTCTTTATGCGTTAAATAGACGGTTATTAAAATTTACTTTGTATGAAGAATACACTTTAGTAAGCGATAATTTTTATTTATGTTTAGCGAACTAAAATTAATTTAAACTAAATTTTTAATCCAAGCATGGAACAAAATTCAAAAACCAATTGGGCACAGTTCATACCTTTAGTAACTGTATTCTTTTTTTGGGGCTTCGTTGCTGCCAGTAACGACATATTAATACCGGTTTTCAAAGAGGCTTTTAAGTTGTCGCAAGCAGAAAGTCAATTGGTTTCTTTAGCATTTTATATCGCCTATACAGTAGGTTCGATAATTTACGTAGGTATTTCGGCATTGTTAAAAACAGACTTAATTAATAAAATTGGATATAAAAATAGTTTAGCGCTTGGTCTAGTTATTTCAGCTATTGGTACGCTTTTGTTTTATCCAGCCTCTAATTTGGGTTCATTTCCTTTAATGCTTTCGGGCTTGTTTATTGTGGCTTTGGGTTTCTCGCTACAGCAAACTGTGGCAAATCCGCTGGCCATAGCCTTAGGGCCAATTAAAACCGGTTCGCAACGTTTAACATTGGCAGGTGGTATAAATAACTTTGGTACTACAATAGGCCCGTTAATTGTAAACTTTGCAATATTTGGCGCAGCTACCAGTGGTGTTACCCATATTAGCATAGAAAGTGTAAAAACGCCATATTTAATTTTAGGTGCAGCATTTTTATTGGTAGCGCTGTTTTTGAAACTTTCGGCTTTGCCAGATAAACCAGCTTTAACAGAGTCGATAACAGAAGAGCAAGGCGGAAAAAGTTCTGCTTTAAAATACCCGCAATTGGTTTTGGGTATGATTGCTATTTTTGTGTACGTAGGTGTCGAGGTTTCTACCGCTAGTAATTTACCCGCTTACATGGAAAAAGATTTAGGTTTTGCGATTAAGGATATTGCACCCTATATTTCTCTTTATTGGGCGAGTATGATGATTGGTCGTTGGACTGGAGCGGTTGAAGCTTTTACAGATAATATTAGTTTGCAAAAGGTTTTAAGATTTGTAGCGCCTTACTTAGCATTTGGTGTATTTTTATTGGTTAACGCTATTGCTGACCATGATTTGGCACCGTTTTATGTTTACGCGGCAATTATACTTGTATTAATTGTGGCAGATATGTCTAGTAAAGGTAATCCGGCCAGGATGTTATTGATATTTTCTGGTGTAGGTATTTTTGCTCTATTAGTGGGTATGTTTACAACCGGAATGACAAGTGTTTATGCATTTACAAGTGTAGGCTTATTCTGCAGTACTTTGTGGCCATGTATTTTTACCTTAGCAGTTAGCGGTTTAGGTAAAAACACCAGTCAAGGTAGTAGTTACCTAATTATGATGATTATGGGTGGTGGTATTATCTCTTGGTTACAAGGTTACGTATCTGAGTTTACCGGCATACAGTATAGTTACATTGTAGGTATTTTATGTTTTGCTTACTTGGCATTTTATGCTTTAAAAGCTAGTAGCATTCTTAAAGCACAAGGAATTCGTTTCGACGAGAAAATTAGTGGCGGTCACTAATTAAGAATAGTTATAATTTAAAGCGCTTTGATAAATTATCAAAGCGCTTTTTTATTTTTGCACGATGGCTAAACAAGCATTTAACGATATATTTATGAATTTGGCGACCGATTTGGCAACTCGGTCTCATTGTGTACGGGCGCACGTTGGTGCAGTTTTAACAAAAGATACCAGAATAATCTCCATAGGTTATAATGGCCCGCCTGCAGGCACGCACAACTGCGACGAAGAATGGCCAGAGCACGGATGTGCAAGAGATAGCAAAGGAAGTTGTTCTTTAGCGCTGCATGCAGAAGAAAATGCAATTTTATACGCGGTTAAAAATGGATCTAAAATAGCGGGTTCTACGCTTTATACTACGCTTTCTCCTTGTATTGCTTGCGCAAGATTGATACTTTCTTCAGGGATTAAAAGAGTTTATTTTAAAGATTCTTATGCGGCTTACAAAGGTTTGGCTAGCGATGAGGGCGTAGATTTTTTGGTTCGTTTTGGTGTAGAGGTGCTACAACACCCACTGGCAGTTTAATTGTTTTTAGTGTACCGTATACTGTTAGGGATTAGGCAATGCTTTTTACCTTGGAAAACGGCTATTTAAAATATTGGATTGAAAATCCCGAGGAGCACAATTGCAAATCTTGACTAGCGCAAATAACTAGTGCAAATAATGAAAACTGCTAATTACTTCGTTTCGTCTTGCGATGTTCGGCTGAATTTGGCGAGGCTAGTAACATGACAACTATAATGTGCGGTACCAAGGTTTTACATTTTGCACAACCCTGTGTTAAATAGACCCGATATTAGTGAGCACGAGCGTAGTGAGTAAAGCGTTTAGCGGGACTGCCGATAGTATGATTATTGGCATTGCGCTTCAAATATTTTATAAATAAGCTGTAAATCTCACATCTCACATCTTACATCTCATATCTAATTGTTACCTTTGCGCATGCTAGAAAAAATCATCATTCTCGATTTTGGTTCTCAGTTTACACAGCTTATTGCTCGTCGCGTTCGCGAACTTAATGTTTACTGCGAAATCCACCCATTTAATCATATTCCTGAGTTAGATTCGACCGTAAAGGGCGTTATTTTTTCAGGTAGTCCGTATTCTGTGCGCCAAGAAGATGCACCGTTTGTAGATCTTTCTTTGTTTAAAGCCTATCCCTTATTGGCGGTTTGTTATGGTGCGCAGTTTATTGCTCAGCAGTCTGGCGGCGATGTTCAAGCTTCGAATACTAGAGAATATGGAAGAGCAAATTTGGATTTTGTAAACCAAGAGAATAAGCTTTTTAAAGGCATTAATGTAAACTCGCAAGTGTGGATGAGCCACGGCGATACTATTAAAGAAGTGCCTGATAACTTTGAAATTATTGCCAGCACTACTGATGTTAGGGTAGCAGGTTATCAAGTTGCGGGTACAGATACTTATGCCATACAGTTTCACCCGGAGGTTACACATAGTACCGACGGTAAAATTTTATTGCAGAACTTTTTGGTTGGCATTTGCGGATGTTCTCAAGACTGGACAGCGGATGCTTTTGTTGAAACCACGATTGCAGCTTTAAAAGAAAAGTTAGGAAATGACAAGGTTGTTTTAGGACTTTCGGGCGGTGTAGATAGTAGCGTAGCAGCTATTTTATTGCATAAAGCAATTGGCACTAACTTGCATTGTATTTTTGTAGATAACGGTTTATTGCGTAAAGATGAGTTTGAGCAAGTATTAGAGCAATACAAAGATATGGGCTTAAACATTCGCGGTATAGATGCGAAGGATCGTTTTTTAAGTCAGCTTAAAGATGTTAAAGACCCAGAATTAAAACGTAAAGCCATTGGCCGCGTGTTTATTGAGGTTTTTGATGATGCAGCGCATGATGTTAAAGACGTAGTTTGGTTGGCGCAAGGAACCATCTACCCGGATATTATTGAATCTGTATCGGTAAAAGGTCCTTCGGCTACCATCAAATCTCACCATAATGTTGGCGGTTTGCCAGATTTTATGAAACTTAAAATAGTTGAGCCACTTAATACTTTGTTTAAAGATGAAGTTAGAAGAGTGGGTAAAAGCTTAGGTATTGAAGGTTTTATTTTGGGCAGACACCCATTTCCTGGTCCGGGTTTAGCGATTAGAATTTTAGGTGATGTAACTGCTGAGAAGGTTGCCATTTTGCAAGAAGCTGATGCGATTTATATCAATAACCTAAAAGAAGCTGGCTTATACGATAAAGTTTGGCAAGCTGGCGCAATCTTTTTACCAGTACAATCGGTAGGAGTAATGGGCGATGAGAGAACTTATGAGAATGTTATTTGTTTAAGAGCTGTAGAATCTGTAGACGGGATGACCGCAGACTGGTGCCATTTGCCTTACAACGTATTAGCAAAAATTTCTAACGAGATTATTAATAAAGTAAGAGGTATTAACAGGGTAGTTTATGACATTAGCTCTAAACCACCTGCAACCATTGAGTGGGAATAAATTCTTATTTTAAATATAAAAGAAATGCCTTTGGCACAGTTTTCGGTTGATGGTTCTCGATTAATTCAGTTTCTGAAACATAAAATTTAATCACAAACAATGACTGGATACTACAAACTGCTAATGGCATTTCTTATTTTAACTTTTGCAGCTTGTTCTCCAAAAGTTAATACTACGGTAAAAAAGCCCGAAAAAGTTGAAGACAAGGTTGTAAAAACTGATAAAGCTGCTAAAAAATTTACTGCTGCCGATATTTCCTTACTGGTTCCGTTTAAGCTAAACCAGATCAATCTAAAAACAGCTACAAAAACACAAATCCAACGTACAGATATGGCCATTGATTTTTATCAAGGCGTTAAGTTGGGTATAGATTCTGCAGCGGCTACAGGCTTAAACTTTAAGCTAAATGTTTTTGATACGAAGGATGACAATACGCAATTGGCCAACCTTTTTAAAAAAGAAGCACTTAAAAATAGTAACCTTGTAATTGGTCCTGTTTTTCCGGATGGGATAAAATACATCACAAACTACGCTATTGCTAACGATCTAACCATTGTATCGCCTTTGGCAGCTTCTAAACCGAGCGATTTTAATAACCCAAATTTAGTTTCTGTTGTTAACGATATTTCTCAACATGGCGCAAAAATAGCTGATTACATAGCTAGGCATTATCAAAGCAATAATTCAATTGTGGTTCTCATTAACCCTAAAAAAACCGCTGATGAGCAGTTTGCAGCGCCAATAAGAGCTTATCTAAAGGCCAATTATTCTTCCTATATAGTTCAAGAATATTCATCGACCTACGCATTTGAAACCAAGATGATTAAAGGCAAAAGGTACGCTGTGGTAATATGTTCTGACGATATGGGGTTTGTAAAACCTAGTTTAGACAAGGTTTACAAGTTGAAAAATTTAAGAACTGGTGGGTATGATATTGCTCTTCTTGGTCACCCGAATTGGGTTAAACAAAACTATAATGTAACGCAGCTACAAGATCTAAAAACTGTTATTTCTACATCTTACCATATCGATTACAAAAGTAGCGCAGTTATCAATTTTATTAAAAAATACCGACAAGAGTTTAGTTATGAGCCTAGCGAATATTCGTTTAAAGGGTTTGATATAGGCTTTTATTTCGGAAAACTTTTAGCTAAACATGGTGCAGCCTACAGAGATTTTATAACAAAAGAAAAATACAAAGGCCTGCATAATTCGTTGGAGTTTGATAACGATCCGCAAACCGGATATTATAATACTGCGCTAAAGTTGTTGCAGTATAAAAACATGTCTTTAAACTTAATAGATTAGCATCGCCAATGGCGGAAAATATATGAGAGTAGAACACCAGATCAGAGCGTTTGAGCAGGTTTTTGAGGGATACGATGGCGCAATGCCTCTACATCGTTACTTGGTTGCTTATTTTAAGCAGAACAAACAAATGGGATCTTCAGATAGGAGGTGGGCTACCAGATACATTTATAGTTATTTTAGGTTAGGGAAAACATTAGCTGAGTTTGCTGTTTTAGAGCGTCTGGCCATTGCCGATTTTTTGTGCAATAATACTTCGAGCTTAATTGTAGAAAAGTTTTTGCCAGAATTGGTATCGCAAATATCTGCTGATCTTGGAACAAAGTTGAAGCTGATTGTAGAAAAATATCCTTTATTTAATCCCAAAGAAGTATTTGCTTTTAAAGCTTTACTATCTGATGGTATCGATGAGGTGGCATTTGATAAATCATTTTTTATTCAGCCAGATTTGTTTATTCGGGTTCGAGGTACGCATATTCAAGCGGTTATTAATCAATTGCAAGCCAATAATATCTCTTATGTAGAGATAGGAGATGAGACAATCGCTTTGCCAAACGGTACAAAGTTAGAGCAAGTAATTTCTGATCCAAGGTTATATCAGATTCAGGATTTATCATCTCAACATACGGGGACTTATTTCGAACCTAATAAATACGATTATTGGTGGGATGCTTGTGCCGCATCTGGCGGGAAATCTTTGCTATTGCATAGTTTAGAGCCTAATATTAATCTTTTGGTAAGCGATTTACGCGAAAGTAGTTTGCTTAACCTGCAAGAACGTTTCCAATTGGCTGGGATAAAAAAATATCAGCTTAAAGCGATGGATTTGTTGCAGAACAATGATCAGATTTTGCACGATTACGCTTTTGATGGCATTCTAGTCGACGCACCTTGTTCTGGTTCTGGCACTTGGGGCCGAACTCCAGAAATGCTTTGCTTTTTTCAGGAGCATAAAGTAGAAAATTACGCAAAACTACAAAAAGCGATAGCCAGAAATGTTATTAAATACTTAAAAGATGGAAAGCCGTTAATTTACATGACTTGCTCCGTATTTAAGGCAGAAAACGAAGACGTAGTTGCTTTCCTTTTAGAAAATTTCGATTTAAAACTGGAGAAAATGGAATTGATAAAGGGTTACGACAAGAAAGCCGATAGCATGTTCGTTGCTCGTTTGATAAAGCAAGAAACTACTCTTGGTGGTGCGAACGCTTAAGCTTTTCTTTGAGGTGTTTAAAGGCCTCAAAAATGATTGCTAACGCACCGATGATTACCGTATATTTTTCGAAACTGTTCATCGCTTTTCTTTGGTTAGAACAATTTACGCAAAATTTGTTACAGTCCGGTATTAGTTCTAAATAATTTTATCGCAATAGCCAAAAGGATAATACCAAATGCTTTACGCAAAATATTAAGTCCGGTTTTACCAAAAAGCCTTTCTAATCTGGTTGTGTTTTTTAATACAAAATAAACAAACACAATGTTTAAGATAATACCTACGATGATATTTTGTGTGGCATATTCGGTTTTCAACGACAGTAGGGTTGTCATGGTTCCTGCACCAGCAATAAGCGGAAATGCCAATGGTACAATGGAAACCGTTTCTGGAGCATCTTCTTTAAAAATGGTTAAGCCTAAAACCATTTCCATAGCCAAGGCAAAGATTACGAAAGAGCCTGCAATTGCAAATGATTCAACATCAACACCGATAACGTTTAATAGGGATTTTCCGGCGAAGAGAAAAATAATCATTAAAGCAGCGGCAACTAGCGCAGCTTTCTCTGACTGGATATGTCCTGCTTTTTTTCTTAATTCGATAATGATTGGAATAGAGCCTAGAATATCAATGATGGCAAAAAGTACCATTGTGGTAGATAAAATTTGACTAAAATTGAATTGCAGGTGTTCCATGAGCTTAAAATTTGCTACAAAGTTAAATCAATTAAGTTTATCTATTTTAATTCTGTGTTAATTAATTTGTTAGAAGTAGAATTGGGTTCTAATTGTTAATACGTTATCATCTAAATCCTGTTGAAATTTGCTCAACTTGGTTTTTTCGTTTTTGATCATATCGTAATATACTACTGCTTTTAAATGCGGATTAAAATGATGCATAAAACCGACGCCAAAAGTATCAAACCTTACATCGCCACCACATAAGCCCTTTGCAGCTTCAACTTCATTGCCCTTAACTTTAAGGTTAGGGTCATAGTAATCATACTTTAGAATTAATTGGTTATCTGTGCTGTATAAAGTTTGTATAAAAGTAATGTAGGCACCGCCAAAGTTTCTGATATAGTAAGGTTGTTTAACCGATTCTTTATCTGTAGGGGCTGTGCCGGGCGTGTTACTTGCCGATGCCGTTCCTGTCTGAAGACCGGTAATATATTCTGCTCTCAATTCTGATTTCCAGCTTTCGCTTTGCGTTGCAAATTGAACATCTACGCCATAATATTTTCTTGGAGATACCTGATTAAAAATAGAAGTTGCAGAATCTTTAGTCATTGCCCAAACGTTATTAACCTTTTGCATTTCGTATTTAACAGGTAATTGATGATTTAAGCCACCCAACAAAGTACTTACCCCGCCACCAATGCTAATTGGCATAGCTTTAAATTTATATGCTTTGTGGCTTAAGCGCATTACCACATCTTTGCTATTATCAAACTCTTGTGGGCCAGACAAACCTTGGCCGTTGTAAACTCCCAAATCAAACTTGATGTTTTTAAGTTTTGCATCTTTTTTACGGGGGCTAAAAGTTAGCGTTATACCTAAATCCCTTTCAGTTCTCATTAAAATTTGAGACATCCTGCCACGCTCTGGAGCTTCTCTAGACTGAGATGATAATTGAAGTTCGTGCCCAAATGGTCGACCTGCTAAACCTGCAGTAAAATAAAACAACTGCCAGTTTTTCTCGTAATACCTACCCCAGAAATCCCGAACATTTACGCCCTGCTCTGTACCGTCAAATTGAAAAACAAAGTACGTTGACGGCGTGCCATCGCTGTTTACTAAACTATAATCAGCTCTTAACCTACCACGTCTAAGTCTAAATCTGTTATTCGCATTTTCGCCAAATGCACCACCTTGATAATCTGCTGGCGCACCGTTAGATTGGGCATATTGAAATTGTGGTTGCAAATAGCCACTTAAAGAAACAGAACCGTATTTTTTTGAAATAAACAACTGATTGTTTACGGTAGTAGAATCTAAAACATCATTTATACTTCTTTGTGCAAAGGCATTAACTAAAAAGATATTAAGAACAATAAATAAGGTTAAGCCTTTGCAAAGTTTCATTACGGATGGTTTTTGGCAAATCTAAAGCTTATTTGCTTAATTCTAATGCTTTGGCCAAAAATTAGTTCATAAAAAAAGCCACCTATATGGTGGCTTTTCAAAGCTTTTATATTTTTTATTTTTCTAGTCTTTTACGTAAAACCGAGTTTTTCTTTCCGTAGAAGAAGTAGATTGCCACACCAAGTGCCATCCAAATTACTAAACGCTCCCAGCTTTCTAAAGGTAATGTTGCCATTAAACCCACGCAAGTTACAATACCTAAAATTGGTACTACTGGTACAAACGGCGTTCTGAAAGGACGAGGTCTGTCTGGATCTGTTTTTCTTAATACCAATACACCGATACAAACTAGAGAGAATGCGAACAATGTACCAATAGAAACCATGTGACCTAAGTCTGATACGGGAACAAAGCCCGCGAAAATACTTACGAAGAACATGAAGAAGACATTGGTTTTCCAAGGAGTACTAAACTTAGGGTGGATGTTGCTGAAGAATTTAGGTAACAAACCATCTTTAGACATGGTATAGAAAACCCTCGATTGACCCATTAACATTACCAACATTACTGAAGTATAACCCGCTAAAATTGCGATGATTAAACCATCTTGTAAGAATGAATAACCTGTAACCGCAAATGCAGTTGCTGCAGGTTTTGCATCACCAGCAAAATCTTTATAGTTAACCAAACCGGTCATTACGTGAGAGAATAAAACGTACAATAAAGTACAGATTACTAACGAACCTAATATCCCGATAGGCATACCTTTTTTAGGATTTTTAGCCTCTTGAGCTGCAGTAGAAACCGCATCGAAGCCTATAAAGGCGAAGAATACAACCGCTGCACCTCTAGCAATACCACTCCAACCGAATTCACCAAAAACGCCAGTGTTTTCAGGAATGTAAGGAACGTGGTTATCACTGTTAATGTGCGACCAACCTAATGCAATGAAAACCAACACAACAGTAATTTTAATAATTACCAAAATGTTATTCATAGTTGCAGATTCTTTTGTACCTCTAATTAATACAAATGATAATAAACAAACGATTAAAATTGCCGGAAGGTTAACAAGACCGTCTCCAGCATTAATAACTGTTCCGTCGCCTAGTTTTAAGCTCTCGAACGGAGAAACAACTAAGTTGTGCGGAATGTCAATGTTATACTTGTGTAAGAATTCTAATAGGTACCTAGACCAAGATACCGCAACAGTAGCGGCACCCAGTGCATACTCTAATACTAAATCCCATCCGATGATCCAAGCCATAAACTCGCCCATTGTTGCATAAGAGTAAGTATAAGCACTACCTGCAACCGGAATCATTGATGCAAACTCGGCGTAACAAAGACCGGCAAAAGCACAGGCCAAAGCAGCAAGTACAAAAGATAGCGTTACAGCAGGGCCAGCATTTTCTGCAGCGGCAATACCAGTTAGTGAAAATAAACCCGCACCTATAATTGCGCCAATACCTAAAGCTACAAGGCTGGTGCTCCCTAGCGTACGTTTTAAAGTGCCTTCACCACTTTCAGCTGCTTCTGCCAAAAGTATGTCAATAGGCTTTTTCAAATTCATAATGTGTTAATTAGTTTACTAGTTAGTTTGTTGATTTAATACAAGTTCCAAACCTAAATAAAAATTATTTAATAATAAAGGGGATTTTTATTCGAAATCCCCTTTATTTAGTAACAATTGTGATTTATCTACAAAATATTTGTAGTGTCGGTTACGTTTTTAATGGTATCTATCTGCTCGTTACCTAAAGAATCTACTCTCTTTTCTATTCTCAACTCATTAGTTACTCTCATATTATTAACATCGCCTGTGGCACTGATTGCTATGTATGGCGCAATTACTAAGGAAACTATAGACATTAATTTAATTAAGATATTCATCGATGGACCAGATGTGTCCTTAAACGGATCGCCCACCGTATCTCCTGTAACTGATGCTTTATGGGGATCAGATTTTTTATAGTACATTTCGCCATTAATTTCCACTCCTTTTTCGAATGATTTTTTTGCGTTGTCCCAAGCACCACCCGCATTCGATTGGAAAATACCCATTAAAACACCAGAAACGGTGACGCCGGCTAATAATCCGCCTAAAACCTCAGGGCCTAAGGTAAAACCAACGACAACAGGTGTAATTAGCGCAATGGCTCCAGGTAACATCATCTCCCTAATTGATGCTTTTGTAGAGATGGCCACGCATTTCTCGTATTCTGGCTTCGCTTTATATTCCATAATACCCGGAATTTCCTTAAACTGTCTTCTTACTTCTTGTACCATATCCATTGCGGCCTTACCTACTGCTTGAATACAAAGTGCAGAAAACACGAAAGGAATCATTCCGCCTACAAATAAGCCGGCTAAAACCGGAGCTTTATAGATATCAATGGCCGAAATACCTGCAATGCCTACAAATGCCGCAAACAAAGCTAATGAGGTTAAAGCTGCAGAAGCGATAGCAAACCCTTTACCCGTGGCGGCGGTTGTATTACCCACCGCATCTAAATTATCGGTACGCTCTCTAACTTCTGGTGGCAACTGGCTCATTTCTGCAATACCACCAGCGTTATCAGCAATCGGACCGAAGGCATCAATTGCTAATTGCATAGCTGTGGTTGCCATCATGCCGGCTGCCGCGATAGCAACACCGTACAATCCCGCAAAGTAATAAGAAGCCATAATCCCGCCAGCTAATACTAAAATTGGAATTACTGTTGATTTCATTCCTACAGAAAGGCCCGCAATAATATTGGTAGCGTGGCCTGTAGAAGATTGTTGGATGATAGAGTTAACCGGGCCTTTACCCATTGCTGTGTAATATTCGGTAACGATACTCATAATAGTACCTACTACTAACCCGGTAATAATTGCATAAAAAACGTTAATGCTAGAAAACGCGTAACCTCTTAGGTTTAACGCTTCTGGCAACATCCATTTAACAATAAAAAACGAAGCAACCGCAGTTATAACAATAGAAGAATAATTCCCTAAGTTTAACGCGTTTTGCACGTTCGATTTTTCGTTTTTGATGGTTACGAACCAAGTACCGATAATAGAAAATATAATACCTAATCCGCAAATTACCATCGGTAAAAGGATGGGAGACATACCTCCGAAGTTATCCTGAACAGAAATTTCCTGCCCTAATACCATAGTGGCTAAAATAGTTGCCACGTAAGATCCAAATAAATCTGCGCCCATGCCGGCAACATCTCCTACGTTATCGCCAACGTTATCTGCAATGGTTGCCGGGTTACGTACATCATCTTCAGGGATACCTGCCTCTACCTTACCAACCAAATCGGCGCCAACATCGGCTGCTTTGGTATAAATACCGCCACCAACACGAGCAAAAAGTGCAATAGATTCTGCTCCAAGAGAAAATCCTGTTAATACTTCAATGGCAGTTTTCATGTTAATAACACTTACTGCTCCATCTGTGCCAATCACATCAAAAAGCGATAGAAATACAATAAACAAGCCACCTAAGCCTAAAACGGCTAAGCCAGCAACGCCCAGGCCCATAACTGTTCCGCCAGTAAAACTAACTTTTAATGCTTGTTTTAAACTAGTTCTGGCCGCTTGTGTGGTTCTTACGTTGGCCTTTGTAGCTACTTTCATTCCTATGTACCCTGCGAAAGCAGAAAATACGGCACCAATGATAAAAGAGATGGAGATAATCCAACTCGAGTGAATCGGTCTGCCGTTAATTTCGGTAATTGTTCCCGAATAGGCTAATAGCCCGGCGGCAAACACGGCAAAAATGCTTAGCACCCTCCATTCGGCCTTTAAAAAAGCCATAGCACCGTCTGCAATGTAGCCAGCCAATTCTTTCATGTTGGCATCGCCGGCATCTTGTTTGTTAATCCATGCACTTTTTACGGCCATCACAACAATGCCGATCAGTCCCAGGATGGGAATCGAGTAAATGAGGTTGTCTTCTAGAAAATTCATATTTAATTTATATTTGGTTGTTAGTTGCGAAACCTGTTTCCATCTCACCTTTAAAAATATATAATCGGCAGACGAAATAAAAATGATACAGTTAAAACAAAAATAAGCGTGTTCTGCTAATAACCAAATTTTTACAGCGCTGGTTATCAATATTTTTAAACAAGCTAGGCACAAAGCAAACGCTTGTAACCTAAAGCTATTTTTTTTAACTCATATTTAATATATCTTAGTCCAATATAAAGCTAAAAAACCAAACAACTAAACTAAAAATGGAAAACCAACAAGAAGAAGGTTCTTTTAAGAAAAAGCTCGGCCTGTTCGATGGAACAATGCTCGTAATGGGTTCAATGATTGGAAGCGGTATTTTTATCGTAAGTGCCGATATTATGAGGAATTTAGGTTCTGGATATTGGCTAATTGTTGTTTGGGTAATAACAGCAATAATGACAGTAGCAGCTGCTATTTCTTATGGCGAACTTTCGTCTATGTACCCTAAAGCCGGCGGGCAGTACACATACCTTAAAGAAATCTTTGGCAAAATGATGGGCTTTCTTTACGGTTGGGGCATGTTTACCGTAATTCAAACCGGTACTATTGCAGCCGTTGGCGTGGCTTTTGGAAAATTTACCGCTTATCTTATACCAGCTTTAAATGACGCTGCTCCAATTTTTCAGAGTGGAGGATATAAAATTACATGGATACAAATTCTGGCCATTGCGGTTATTTTACTACTAACCTATATTAATACAAAGGGCGTAAAAAGCGGAAAAATATTACAAAACATATTTACAGGATCTAAAATTATCGCTTTAATTGGCTTAATTATTTTGGGCTTTTTATTGGTGAAAAGTAGTTTTTGGAGTCAGAATATGTCTTTTGGCTGGGATGCCTTCAATAACCTCAAAACCGATACAAGTGGAAATTTCTTACAAGGTGGATGGGAATCGATTACAGGAATTACCATAATGGGGGGCATCGCGGCCGCAATGGTGGGTTCGGTTTTTTCTAGCGTAGCCTGGGAAAATGTAACTTTTATTTCAGGAGAGATGGATAATCCAAAGAAGAATGTGGTGCGCTCCATGGTGTTGGGTACTTCGGCGGTAATGATCCTGTATCTGTTGGTAAACTTCGTTTACTTAAATACTTTAAACAGAGATAGCATTGCTTTCGCCTTAAATGATAGGGTTGCAGTTGTAGCTTCAGAGCAAATTTTTGGAAGCGGTATCGGTACTATTGTGATTGCGGTGCTGGTAATGATATCAACCTTTGGTTGTATAAATGGCTTAGTGCTGGCGGGCTCAAGGGTTTTCCAAACCATGGCAAAAGATGGGATGTTTTTTAAAGCGGCTATCGCAAACAATAAAAACGGTGTTCCAGAAAAATCACTGTGGATGCAAGGGATTTGGGCTTCGGTGTTATGCTTAAGCGGACAATATGGTAACCTCCTGGATATGATCTCGTTTGTTATCGTATTGTTTTATATGATTACTGTTTTTGGCGTAATCTACTTAAGGTTTAAACAACCTAATTTAGAAAGACCTTACAAAGCGTGGTTATACCCTGTTACGCCGGTTTTATATTTGTTAATTGGCTCCGCCTTCTGTATTTTATTGTTAATGTACAAACAGCAGTACACTTGGCCTGGTCTTATTATCGTTTTAATAGGCGTTCCGGTTTATTTGTTTATTAATAGAAAAAAGGATTTAACCGTTTAAACTAGTTTAGGTTTTCAGGCAGGTTGGCTCGTTTAAAGAGTCTAAATTACAACCTCGAAGGTTTTCAAAATCTTCGAGGTTTTTTTATAAGTTGGTTACTGCTTTAGCACAGAATCCGGATTTTAATAATTATCTTTTTAGAAAAGCAAAACTCCTGCACATCACATCCGAAAGCCCCGCTCTTTGCTGCAATCTTTGTGTTTTGCATGCTAGCGGACTCGAACACCAATGCAACACAAAGTATTTCCGCTACTATCGGGTTTAGACAACTCAGTTGGAGTCATTGAACAGGCATAGTTGCAAAAACAGTTAATAAGCAGATCTTTCCTTGTCCCTTGTTCGAAATCGCGGTATTACGAAGGCTGAAGACGGGCAGATTTCTCAAAATACTTTACGACAAAGCGATTAGCGAAAGTACACGACTTAGACGAATAATAACTGCAATAAAGCGAATACCGAAAGAAAGCGAACGAATTGTAAAAACCCAAATTTGTATGATATTTTTAGCCTATTTTTAGGTGTCTATTAATTAGTAAAACAGAAATAATGAGCGCAATAAAATTGGCAAGCCTTACACTTCTTACTTTAATTTGTTTAAGCTGCAGTTCGCAAGACAAAGAAACCTATTGGAGAATCGACAACATTTATCGCGAAGACAAAAAACCATTTGTTGGCTTAACTGGTGCGTTCATGCAGGAGATTCTCGATCATGATTTTCATTTTATCAAAAAAAATGACAGCCTCTTTTTTGATATGCCGGATAAGTTTCAAGTCGATCTTAAAAACTTTAAAAGTCTTCGCCAACTACATATTACAAATAGAGACTATTACGAAATGTATGGCCATGATTTGGGTAGTAGTACATTTAAAATAAAATTTAAGGATAATGCCACGCTTTCCGATTCAAAAAATACCGTAATTGAATTTAAAAAGATTACTAAAGAAGAATACCTAAAAAATATTCAAGAGATTATTAACCATCAGAAAGCAATTGATCAAAAGATAAGTGCGCTGAAGAGCAGTTTAAAAAAGCAACCTGAAATAAAATTAAACCCTATTAAAAAAATGCCAACCAAAGTGGCGGAGTTAATGAATAATATGGGGGAGCAGATTTTCTTGAACATTCCGACAGAAATAGAATTAAGAGAATCTGGAGATTTAAAAAATGAAGTATTTGGAGATATAAAAATCGGTACGCTCAAAGACAAATCCATCATTTACGATATAGACCATAAGGAAAACGACTACGGATTAAAACAGTTAACGATATGGATTTCTTCAGATTCATCAGCATTTAGTATGGATAAATACCTGGCCGGTAAACCCAACTTGCAACTTTTTAAACGAGATGGTAATGATGTTGTGGGGTACGAAGTTGGTTACGATGGAGAAAAAGACGAAGCGATCGTGCAGTCCTATTTTTGCTTAAAATACTATAAAGTAGAAAACTCGCATGTTTTTATCTATGCTGATGTTTCACGCTCACAAATGAAAAATGCCCCAAATTTAGAAGAGATGAACAAAATCTTAAATTTCAATTATTTAATCTCTGAAAATATTTCCTTAAAACGATAATGAATAGGAACGTTCTGTTTGCACTATTATCTATAACAATAGTTTTGTTTGCGGCTTGCGGAAAGCAAAATAAGTTAGAAAATTCTACATGGAAATTTTGTGGCGATAGCGGCTCGGTTTCGGATATTTTGATTTTCGATAAAACAAGTTTGTATGAAAGAAATGACAGTTTGTTTTTTGCAAAATCGGACTCGCTAATAGGTGTAGTAGATAAAATAGAACGTTATTACGGAGAAAGGCGATTGTTTGTGAAAGATTTGAAAGGAAACGTTGGTAGATATTGCGAGCAGTAGCTGGTTGTTTTGTAAGGGCTTTGCTCATTAAACCCGACAGACGCGGATACCGGCCTTTGCGCTTAAGGCCTGCAGGCGTATGAGCAAATGGCGGGACTAACATTAATAGTAGCTGGGTTTTTGCTTTTCAAATAAATGGCAAACCATAAAAATCATTAAATCTTCAAAATAAAGCGCAACATCCTAAACTCCAATACTTATTTGTATTTTTGCCAGCAATGGGAACAGCAATAGATTCGGGGATTAAAGGGTACAGAAGTTACGGTATATATCTGCGTGAAAAATACAATGGACAACGTGTATTTAAAACGATTGTAGATGGTGGTTTTACCTGCCCTAATAGAGATGGAAGTAAAGGTTATGGTGGTTGTACTTATTGCAACGTAGATTCTTTTACGCCAGAGCCTTCTAGGAAATTGCCGACCATTAAAGAACAGTTAGACGAGGGCATGCGCAGGGCACGGACTTCGTACAAAGCCGATAAATTTATTGTTTATTTTCAGCCAAATACAAATACCTATGCGCCAACGCATTATTTGAAAATGATGTACGATGAAGCACTTTCGGTAAATACCGAAGATGTGGTAGGTTTTTCTGTGGGCACCAGGCCAGATTGTATTGATGCGGAGAAAGTTGCGCTATTGGAAAGTTACACCGATAGGTATGATGTGGATTTGGAAATGGGAATGGAGTCTATCTACGATGAAACCTTGAATCAAATTAATAGAGGTTGTAGCCATGCTGAATTTGTAGAGGCGGTGCAACTTTTAGAAAACAGCAAATTGGATTTGTGCGTACATACCATTTTCGGCTTTCCTTGGGAAACAAGGGAAATGATGCATGGCTATATTCATGAAATTAACCGTTTTCCGCAAATTAAATTTGTAAAATTCCATCACTTGCACATAGTGGAAGGATCTATAATGGGGGTGAAGTATAAAAAGAACCCGTTTCATCTGTTCACTTTAGAAGAATACACGGATTTGCTTTGCGAATTGATTCCGATGTTGCGACCTGATATCGTAATACAGCGTTTGTTTGGTATTTCTGACTGGGATTTGCTTATTGCGCCAAACTGGGGGCTAAATAAATCTGCTATTCAAACTTACATGGACAAGGAGATTGAACGCAGGGGCGTAGTGCAGGGTTCGGCTTATTTGCAAGTATAGCGTCAAAAGTCCCAGTCTCGAAGCGAAAGTTCTAAACTAAAGTCTTCCGTATAAAGTATAATGAACAGTTTTTCTGTTTTTAGTGGTGACTTATTAATAAGTTGGCTAAGCAGTAAACAATAGTTCAATTAAGCAACGCAACAATAAAACAACTATCCAAAAAGCTCCTTCACTTTTTCCTCTCTAAACTTGAATATCGATTTTATTTTTTTGCCTACCAGTAGTTTATGGGCAATGGTGCCAAGAAAGCCGAGCGGTAAGCCGTAGGTTAATATATCTGTCATTTCTACACCGCCGTCAATAGCCTTAAAGTGATGTTGATGGTGCCAAAAGCTAAATGGACCGAATCTTTGTTCGTCTATAAAATATTTACCTTCCTCAACTTGTGTAATTTCAGTCATCCAGTTTAATTTTATTCCAAATATTGGCGATACCTTATAGGTGATAATCATGCCAGGGTACATTTTAGTGTTCTTATCTAATTTCGAGGTAACTATAAACGCCATTTCATCGGGTGTAATTTCTTCCAAGTTTAATGGAGAAGAAAAAAAGTCCCATGCCTCAACTAATGATATTGGTAGATTTTGCTTGAATAGGAGCTGATACGATTTCATGGCATAATATACGAGTTTGTTTTGATATCAGTTTTTTAAGTAAATCTGAATGTTTTTGAGTTTGCTTAATGTTGTATTCTTGTATTCTTGAGGAAATATCTCTAATCTTTATCTTATTTTCTTCTATTTTTAGTATTTTTTTAGTTTAAAATTTGAAATAGACTATATTTTTTTAAGTTTTATTTTCGTTTTTATGATTTATTGTTTCTAATTAAAGTTTTTATAACGTTGTTTTTATAATTATTGAAAATAATTTATAGTTTTGGTGGATTATTTAGATAAAAATAACATACAAAAGAAAATATGGCAAAAGTTTTATTCAAACAGTGGGGTCCATTTGCGGTTTTAATGACAGTTGCAATTACTGCATTATTTGTTCCTTTGTCTGCTAACTTCGATAATGGAAACTATAATGCCGCCGATATCGCATTTATTTTAATTGCTACTGCGTTGGTATTCTTAATGACTCCAGGACTTGCGTTTTTTTATGGTGGTATGGTGCACCGTAAAAACGTATTATCAACAATGATCAAAAGTGTGGTTGCAGCTGGGGTAATTACTGTTTTATGGATTGTTGTAGGTTTCAGTTTAGCTTTTGGTGAAAGCTGGAACGGATTTATTGGCGATCCGAGAACATTTCTGTTTTTTCAAGGCGTAAACTCTGGTCCGGCTTGGGGCACTATTCCACTTTCTTTATTTGCGGTATTTCAATTAATGTTTGCCATTATTACGCCAGGTTTGGTGGTAGGTGCGGTGGCAGAACGTATAAAATTCACATCTTACATTTTGTTTATCGTGCTGTTTGCCATTTTTGTGTATTCTCCATTAGCCCACATGACTTGGTCGCCAGAGGGAATATTATTAAAAATGGGTGTAATAGATTTTGCTGGTGGTACAGTAGTTCATATTTCTGCGGGTATGGCCGCTTTGGCTGGTGCATTGGTTTTAAAGCGAAGAAAATCTCACTTAGAGCATAAAGAAGTTCCGCCGGCTAACATCCCTTATGTATTAATTGGCACCGGTTTATTATGGTTTGGTTGGTTTGGCTTTAACGCTGGTTCGGCCTTAGGTGCAAACAGTTTGGCAGTTTCGGCATTTTTAACTACAAATACTGCCGCAGGTGCTGCGGGTTTATCTTGGATGTTTTTTGATGTGGCGAGAGGTAAAAAGCCATCGGTTTTGGGCTTTTGCATAGGTGCGGTTGTAGGTTTGGTTGCTATTACACCAGGTGCGGGTTTCGTTAGTATTCCATCTAGTATTTTTATTGGTGCCTTTGCAGCCGTAGTTTCTAATCTAGCTGTTTCTTGGAAACAAAAAACCAGTCTTGACGATACGTTGGACGTGTTTCCTTGTCACGGTGTTGGGGGCATAGTGGGTATGTTGTTAACGGGCGTCTTTTCCACTAAAACCGTAAACCCACTTGGAACCGACGGTTTGCTGTATGGTGGCACAGAATTTTTTATCAATCAATTAAAAGGAGCGGTGCTTGTAATCGTCTTTAGTTTTGTGGTTTCTTATCTAATCTTCAAACTCATCAATTTGTTCCAACCAATTCGCGTAACTGCAGAAGAGGAAGAAGAAGGACTAGATGCTTCGCAACATAATGAGAAATACTCTCAGGGCACACTGATAGTTGCAGGTCAGGAAGTAGAAAACAAATAAAAAAAAGCGGTTTAAGTTAACATTTAAACCGCTTTTTTTAAGCTTCCAGAAATAATCATTAGCACTCAGTGTACCATTTTATCTGCACAAGTGCTACTTGCAAAAGCTTCTGGTTTAGCTTTAAAAATAAAACCCATGCTTAAAATGTAACCCATTGCCTCGTTAAGTGCTTTGTTGCTTTTAAACATTGGATTAGTATTGATGTCTGCATGAACTTCCAGGTCAACATCGTACAAATCCAATAAATCGCAAATAGAATAAGCAGTTTCAATAGATTTTTGAACTTCTACAAGCATACGTTCTTTAATGCCCATTTTTAACGATGATCTTTCTTGGGCGATGTACATAAACCCGCCATGCTGCTCTCTAAGCAAAACAATTACCGTTGCAAAATCAGTTAGTGCTCCTTTTACTTGAGAATCTGTGCCTATGCACACTTTTAATTTGTAGCCATTTTCAGTTTCGCGAATAATTGCACGCTCTACTTCTTCTAAAATTGGCAAATGGATCAATTCGCCACTAAATTTCTTCCAAGTCATACGTAATGGTGTTAAGGTTAACAACCCGTAATCAGGTTTCCTAAAAATAAAAGCTAAACATTAAATAATAGTTAATTTGCGATTGTTTATTTGTCAACATTCTTTTGGTTATCAACAAGATACGATTATTTGTCTTAAAGTAATTCTTTTAAATCCTAAGTCTTATTTGGGCGCTCGAGCGGGCTTTCCGCTGTATTCCCGATGAAAATCGGGAGATGCCGCTCCAATCCCTAGCGCAACACCTTACTTAAACCCGATAATAACGAACACCCTTTTAGTATTATATGTCGAGTAGTGGCGTAAGAAATATAAATAATCAAAATATAAAAACCACCTAAGGCACTTTAATACACTTTATATTTATTTCATCGCAATTTAGTATTGTTCGGTGGGTAATAACTTAAAATTTACTAATCATAACTTACAACTTCCAGCATTGCACTGCCAACTCAAAACTTATATCTACCTTTGCGCTATGACGCTACAGCCCATATTAGACAACTTAAAGATTGCTGCTTTAAATGAAATGCAGAAACAAACGTTAAAAGCCACAAAAAATGGCGATGATGTGGTTGTGCTTGCACCTACCGGATCTGGTAAAACGTTGGCCTTTTTGCTGCCTGTTTTAAATAATCTAAAGCCAAACATCAAAGGAGTTCAATGTTTAATTTTGGTGCCATCCAGAGAGTTGGCCTTGCAAATAGAGCAGGTTTTTAAACAAATGGGCACTGGTTTTAAAGTCAACTGCTGTTATGGCGGTCACCCGATAAAAACCGAAAGAAATAATTTAGAGCAACCGCCCGCTGTACTGATAGGTACACCCGGCCGAATTGCTTACCACCTCCGTCACGAAAATTTTGATGAATCTTTTGCCACTACTTTAGTGCTCGACGAATTTGACAAAGCATTGGAATTCGGTTTTCAGGAAGACATGTCTTACATCATCAGAGCGCTACTTTCGGTAAAGCAACGTATTTTAACTTCGGCCACGCAAATGCCAGAGATACCTGGTTTTACTGGTCTCAAAAATCAAAAGGAAATAAACTTTTTGCAGGATATAAAGGTTGCACCAGATTTAAAGCTCAAAAAAGTTCATACTACTGCCGAAGATAAATTATCAACTTTGTTTAAGCTGATTTGTAAGATTGGAAGTAAGACTACATTGATTTTTTGTAACCATAGAGAAACGGTTGATAGGATAAGCGATCTGTTGATAGACCAGGATTTGGCGCACGACATTTTTCATGGTGGAATGGAGCAAGATGAGCGTGAACGTGCTTTATTGAAATTTAGAAACTGTAGCATTAAAATTTTAATTACTACAGATTTAGCGGCCAGAGGTTTGGATATTCCAGAAGTGGAATATATAATTCATTATCAATTACCTTACACAGAAGATGCGTTTTTACACCGCAACGGGCGTACAGCTCGAATGAACGCTAAAGGTACTGCCTATTTGATTTTGGCCGATGAGGAGAAATATCCGTTTTTAAAGGAGAATATTGAGGTTGAGGAGTTGCAAGGAAAGTATCAACTGCCAAAAGATAGCGAATGGCAGACTTTGTATATTAGCGCAGGAAAAAAAGACAAGGTTAATAAAATTGATATTGTTGGTTTGCTACTTAAAAAAGGTGGTTTGCAAAAAGAAGATGTTGGTTTAATTGAGGTAAAAGACCAGGCATCGTACGTAGCCGTTAAGAGAAAACTTGCACCGCAGGTGATAAAAGCATTAGCCAACGAAAAAATAAAGAATAAAAAAGTTAAGATAGAAACGGCAATGTAGCTTGAGCTGAAAGGCGAAAGCATAAAGCTTGATTAGTCTAAATACTTTATACTAACTACTAAATACTAAGAATGAGCAATAACGATATAATGAAAAAACTAAGGGTAGCATTATCCTTAAATAGCGATCAAATAATAGAAATCTGTAAACTAGTTGGCTTTACGGTAACTAAAAGCGAGTTGGGTGATATTTTTAGAAATGACGAACATCCCAACTTTAAAAAATGTGGCGATCAGATTTTACGTAATTTTTTAAATGGGCTGGTTATCTACAAACGCGGACCTAGAGAAGAGAAAAAATAAATTTGTCATTCAGAGCGAAGCGAAGAATCTATTTCAGGAATTAACAACAGATTTTTCGCTTCACTTACTACTGGAATTACGGTTTTGTATTAATTAATATTGTATCGGTGTACTTTGTTAAGCAATTTTTCGATTTTTTCTAAAAGTATGTCCATCTTAAAAGGTTTAGACATAAAATCGTCTGGAGCACATTCCATGTCCTGAACTTCCTTAAGGTCGTACAAACCAGACATCATTAAAATAGGAATGTATTTGGTATCGTCGTGAGATTTTAATTGCGAACATACCACACGCCCGTCAATCTTGCCTAAAACAACATCCAATAAAATTAAATCGGGCTTAAATTCATCTATACTATCAAAAATAAGCTCCGCGTCGTTTAGCGGCTCTACATCGTAACCGCCAATTTCTAAAATCAGTTGAATGGTTTCTAAAACATCATCGTCATCGTCAACAACAAGTATCTTCTTCATAGGGCAAATATATAAGATTGTAATATAAATATATAACAATGGAAATTCATAACAGTTTATTTTAGTTTCAAAGTTATTTTTTAATATGTTTGGCCACTCGTAACAAGGCTTTAGGAATAAAATCAATTCAAATTTCGAGCGTAGTTACATTTCGTACCTTACATCTTACAACCTGAATCACTATTGTTTGGTAGATTAATTTCCGAATTTATTTCATTCATATCCATAAAATGAAACACTACACCTTACAGCTTTTAGGTTTAATCCTGTTATGCCCAGTTCTATTAGTACAATTTTTTAGATCTCAAACAGCATTTTTACAGCCTTACACGCCGTATTTAACCATTGCTGGTTTGTTGCTTTTGCTAGTTAGCTTTGTTTTGAGGATGAAGACTAACGGTTTTAAACAATACAATTTTAGGCTAGGATTTTTGCTGATTTTCTTTTTATTACTTGTATTGGGTTTAGTGCTCATCTACAAACTCACAACCTAAAGCAAAAAATAGTTTAAATAAAGTTTCAAATATTTTTGAAAGTTTAAAAACATGTTGTACATTTGATTATGGATTTTAAAGAAGCAAAAGATAAATTTGTACAAACCTGGGGCGTATTAGGCTCTCAATGGGGTATAAACAAAACTATGGCTCAAATCCATGCGTTTTTAATGGTTAGTTCTGCCGCTGTTTCTATGGAAGAAGTTATGGAAGAGCTAAAAATCTCCAGAGGCAACGCAAGTATGAATTTGCGAGCGTTGATGGATTGGGGAATTGTTTACAAAGAATTTAAGGCAGGGGAGAGAAGAGAATTTTTTACCGCCGAAAAAGATTTAGACGAATTAGCTATTAAAATTGTCAAAGAACGAAGTAAACGAGAGATAAAGCCTGCGCTAAAAGTTTTAAAAGAGGTTTCTTCAATAAGTGACAATTCTTCTGCGGAGGCAAAACACTTTAAAGAACAGACTACAAAATTGTATGATTTCGTAGCAAAAACAGATACGATGATTGATAAAGTAACAGAATACAAAGACAATTGGCTAACGAAGTTGATTGTAAAAATGATGAAGTAAAAAAATTTAATTATAAGTTTCAATAATTTCTGAAAGTTTAAAATACAAGGTTATGAATTACAATTTAATCGGTTATGGCGTCTTCACTTTAATTATTGTATTTATCATCGTGGTAGTGGGCAAAATCTGTTATAAAAACGGAAATATTTTCGTGGCATCGCTTATTCCAGATCATTTAGCGCTTTGCCAACAGATTAATAAAACCTTATTGGTGGGCTATTATTTAGTAAACATCGGCTATGCCTCAATGACTTTGGCCAGTTGGGAGCATATCATTTCCTTAGCTCGTTTGGTAGAGGTTATCGCCTTTAAAACAGCAGTTATCGTGTGTATTCTTTCTGTTTTGCACTATTTGAACATTTTCATCTTAACAACAAGCATTCAAAAATTGATAAAAACCACATAAAATCTAGAAATCATGGAAGCAACAACAAAAATTTTAATCGGTTATGCAGTTTATGTTCCAATAGCTTTAGGCTTAACTTTTTACGTGTCTCGCACACTTTTCAAAAACAGTAAAATTTATATGCTCGATATTTTTAAAGGCAGAAATGAAATCGCGATAGCAACCAATAAATTATTCGAAACAGGCTTTTATTTGCTTAATTTGGGTTTTGCATTAATGATTTTAAAATTGAACCCTTACATTACAACTTATCAAAGTTTGGTAGAGGCTTTGAGCTATAAAATCGGTGGTTTTGCCATATATTTAGGCATCATGTTATTCATCAATCTCTACTTCTTTTTTAGAGGGAAAAGAAAAGCCAACCAAGGACCAAGACCTTTGCCTACGCCACCAACATTTGTAGGGCAGTAACTCCTAGGTCGTCACCCTGTCCCGTCACCCTAAATTTAGTTCAGGGTCTGACATGCAAAACAGATGCTGAAATAAATTCAGCATGACGAATTGAGTAAGAAATTGAATTTTGAAAAACAATGTCAGTATTTCATAGCAATTGCATTCCCGCTTTCCGTTACAATCTTTTTTGTTTTCAAACATCGTGGTTTTTTTACACGTACGAGGTTTACAAAAAAGTATTTTCACTGCAATACGGGTTTATGATACAACGGTAAGTTTAAACATAACAAAAATGGAAAAGAAAATAGTAATTGCAGGTGGTACAGGCTTTATCGGTAAATACCTTGCCGAAAAGTTTAAGACGTTGGGTTATCAAGTTATTATCATCTCACGAAATAGAGCCCACATTCAGTGGGATGATAAAGACAGAATTGAAAGTGCGCTAAATTGTGCTGAAATGCTGATTAACTTAGCTGGAAAGTCTGTTAATTGTAGGTACAACCCCAAAAACAAAGACGAGATTTTAAGTTCTAGAACAATAACCACCAAAATTTTAGGCGATGCAATTCTGAACTGCGAAAATCCGCCAGCACTCTGGATTAATTCTAGTACAGCCACCATTTATAGGCACGCTATGGACAAGCCCATGACGGATAAAGATGGCGAAATTGGCACTGGTTTTTCTGTTGATGTAGCTACCAGTTGGGAAAATGCTTTTTTCGATTTTCAGTTACCAAAAACAAGACAAATCGCTTTGCGAATGGCCATAATTTTAGGTAAAGGTGGTGGTGTAATGGAACCTTTTGTTAATCTGGTGCATTTTGGTTTAGGTGGGAAGCAAGGCAGTGGTAAACAAATGTTCAGTTGGTTGCATGTAGAAGATTTGTTCAACATCATTCTGTTTTTGCAAAAGGAAAAAGAGTTAAGTGGAGTTTTTAACTGCTCTGCACCAAATCCGGTAGATAATGCTACTTTGATGAAATCGCTACGCAAAGTTATGAAAGTAAGTATTGGTTTGCCATCGCCAGAATGGATGTTAAAAATGGGAGCGGTGTTAATTGGTACAGAGACAGAACTTATTTTAAAAAGCCGGTGGGTTTTACCCGACAAGGTTGAAAATGCAGGTTATCAGTTTAAGTTTCCAACTATTAATGAAGCTTTAGAGGATATTTTAGGTTAAAAAATCGGTTGTCATGCTGAGCTAGTCGAAGCATCTCAAAAAGGTCTTCGACAGGCTCAGACTGACATGACTACAAAAAAAAGCTTTGACAAAGTTCTTCGCAATCTGCTAAAACTTTATCAAAGCTATATTTGGAATACAAACAGAAAATATACCGACATTTCGAACGAGATTTTTCATCGAGGAGAACTCTCATTCATAATACAAATACAGCCTCTGCATATCCTCAATACAGATTTCTCGTCACTTTGCTCACTCGAAATGACGGTAAACTACTATACTATTTTCTTGTACTTAATTCTCTTAGGTCCCACATCACCTAATCTTTTCTTGCGGTTTTCTTCGTAATCAGAATAGTTACCTTCGAAAGAGTAAACTTCAGAGTTACCTTCGAAAGCTAAAATGTGTGTACAAATTCTATCTAAAAACCACCTATCGTGACTAATCACCACTGCACAGCCACCAAAGTTTTCTAAAGCTTCTTCCAAAGCACGTAAGGTATTTACGTCGATATCATTCGTAGGCTCATCCAGTAACAAAACGTTGGCGCCTTCTTTTAAAGTTATGGCTAAGTGAACACGATTACGCTCACCACCAGAGAGCACACCAACTTTCTTCTGCTGATCGCCACCGTTAAAGTTAAATTTAGAAACGTAGGCTCTTGAGTTTACCTGTTTGTTGCCTAAAAGCATATTATCTAAACCATCGGTAATGTTTTCGTAAACCGTTTTTTCAGGATCTAAATCATTGTGCATTTGATCTACATAACCCAATTTTACCGTTTCACCAACTCTAAAAGTTCCTTTATCTGGTGTTTCTTGCCCAGTAATTAAACGGAATAGAGTTGTTTTACCCGCACCATTTGGCCCAATAATACCAACAATTCCGGCAGGAGGTAAAGAGAAGTTTAAGTTCTCGAATAAAATTTTGTCGCCGTAAGCTTTGGTTACGCCAGTAGCTTCGATAACTACATTACCTAAACGCGGTCCAGCCGGAATAAATAATTCCAATTTATCTTCACGCTCTTTTCCATCTTCCGAAGCCAATTTATCGTAATTGGCCAAACGAGCTTTAGATTTTGCATGACGAGCTTTCGGTGCCATACGTACCCACTCCAACTCACGCTCTAACGCTTTCTGGCGTTTGCCTTCTGTTTTATCCTCTTGCGCTAAACGTTTCGCTTTTTGGTCTAACCAAGTAGAGTAATTTCCTTTCCAAGGAATACCTTCTCCTCTGTCTAATTCTAAAATCCAACCTGCAACATTATCTAAGAAATACCTATCGTGGGTAACCGCGATAACCGTTCCTTTATAGTTTTGTAAAAATTGCTCTAACCAATCGATACTCTCGGCATCCAAGTGGTTGGTAGGCTCATCTAACAATAAAACATCTGGCTCTTGAAGCAATAAACGGCACAATGCAACCCTACGGCGTTCACCTCCAGAAAGTACACCAATCAAAGTATCAGGATCTGCACAACGCAAAGCATCCATCGCTCTTTCTAATTTGGTGTCTAATTCCCAAGCATTAACCGCATCAATTTTATCTTGCAACTCACCTTGGCGAGCCATCAATTTATCCATTTTATCCGGGTCAGAATAATTTTCTTCTAAACCGAAAGCTTCGTTAACTTCTTCGTATTCCTTAAGAATAGCGGTAACCTCTGCAACCCCTTCTTCTACAACTTCACGAACGGTTTTAGTTTCATCTAAAATTGGCTCTTGCGCTAAATAACCAACGCTATAACCTGCATTAAAAACTACTTCGCCTTGAAAAGATTTATCTAATCCAGCAATAATTTTTAATAAAGATGATTTACCAGAACCGTTTAAACCAACAACGCCGATTTTAGCTCCGTAAAAAAATGATAGGTAGATATTTTTTAAAACTTGTTTCTGTGGTGGATAGATTTTACTCACTCCAGCCATTGAAAAAATTATTTTTTCGTCTGACATAATGATTAGTATTTGTGCAAAGATGCTGAAAAGGAAAGAGAGTTGAAAGTTTAAGGTTAAAAGTTGGGAAGAATTAAGTTTTCGATTATTGGGGCGCTCGAGCGGGCTTTCCGCTGTATCCCCGATGAAAAATCGGGGGATGCCGCTTCAATCCCTAGCGCAGCATGTTGATTAAGGAACCCTGCAACTTAAGTTAGTTGCAGAATATTTTCATTCTAAACCTGATAGCAACGTAAATCTCCCGATTTTTCATCGGGAATTGTAGTGTATAGCAGGGCTGAATTATCCGATATAATTCTGTTATTGCTTTTCAAAAAAAACTGCATTTAGGCTGTGCAAAAATGAAGTTTATTCATCCATTCTTTCCATAAATATTGCGCTTTTACCTGCAGGTTTTCTGATGCCATTTCAAATTCCGTTCTTGTATCGGATCCATTAACGTTATAGTTGGTATAAAAACATACATAAAAAGCGTTTCGATGGGTTAGTTTTTTGGTTAAACCTAAAAAACCACTTACCATTTCCTGCCACTCTACAAGCTCGTATCTTATGCCTAAATCTTCATCTTTTAAATAGATGTAAAAAAAAGAATCGTAGATTTCGTCGATAGTATCTCTTTTTTCTCTAAGCTCAAAACTGATGTACATATTTTTCTCTACCCAAGCAGAAGATGCTGGCATTTTGCTATTGGTTACCAAAGCTAAAAGCGTTTTCAAGTACTTGATATTTTCTTCTTTCGCTTTTAGAGGATATTCGAATAAGCGGCTCGGGATAGTTTTATAAAGTGATACAATTTTCTCGTCGAAGTTTTCTCCTGCATCTATAATGTTTAAATTGGTTTTTGCATCGTTTACTAAGTCCTTTATGTAATGTAATTCTGAAGTTGCAAAATTAGTTGTAATTAGTTTGAAATACCTTTGCGCTTCAGTTTTGTCGTTTAGACCAAGATATGCTTTTGCCAAAAAGTAGTAATTAAAACCATCTGCTTTTTCGGGTTGCATCTTTTTGTAAACCGGATTATCAAACAAATCATTTACATAGCTAATGCTTTGGTTATGCATGCCTCTAGCTAATAAAAAGTTAAAATAAACTATTGCAACCTCCAAAACAAAGCTTACTATAGTTTTATTTTCATCGCCACTTTCTTCAAATTTGTTTACAGTTTTAAGGTAAACCTCTTTAGCATCTTCATATTTTTCGAGTTTTCTGTAAGCTGTAATGAGGTAGAACATAGTTTGGTACCATTTTTCTATTGCAACTACCTCGTGAAAGTAATCGAATTTAGCAATTACCTCTAAAGCGAATTTCTCTAAATTTTCGCCATTTTCATTTCGCCAAGAAATTTCCATTCCGTTATCTAGATTTTCCCAAAATGGAGAAATTTGATAGCCTTGCCAATGCGCATCTGAAGCGAATTTACATTCGTTATTAAGGTAATTGTTATGCTGATACCAAGAAACCTGTTTAATTATGATGCCTAAATTATTGCAAAGCATAGCGAACGTATACGGTTCGTTATTTATAGTTAAGCCAACTTTTTTACTAAAATAATCGTCGAATACCTGGTAGCCATGTAAGCCATATTTTTTAGCTGTTTCATAATACATTTGCGCCGAAAAATGATCGTCTCTGTCTTGCGCACTGTTGCCTTTTTCTAAATACGTTGTCAAGATATGATAACTATCTGCACCGTTTGTGTGGATGGCAAAGTCGATGCTTCTCAAATCAATATTTAAAGCTTCGGCTACATCATAATAACGTTCTATCGATAAATTGTCGATAGATTTAGTTATTTCGTAATATTTCGTTAAGTTTTCGAAAGCTTTTTTTGCGTTTTTATCAAAGTACAAGTAGTTGTTGCCCAGCATTCGCCAAGCTGTGGCATTAGTAGGGTTCGTTTCTGTTTCTTTAATAATAACAGGAAGGTATTTGGCAACAAATTCTTGTCGGTTTTTGTAGCCAAACTCTACAGGAATGTCAAATGCTGTTGGATAAAACAAACTGAATAATTCCAATGTTTGCCTAGTTTCCCATCGTTAAATAGCGTTTCTATTTCTTTTGCATATACTTTAGATTGTATGGGTTCGGCTAGCTCAAAATGTTCGGCAAGCAGTTTTGCAGCTTCGTCAAATCTTTCATGTTCTAACAAAAGTAAACCGCCGTCATAATTTCTAGCTAGTGTTTTTGGTGCGTAATTAAATGATTTTAGGTAATAATCAATAGCTTGATTTTCTTCGCCTTTTGCCTTGTAAATATGAGCTAGTTTATGGTAGGTGTCGCCAAACACCTGATCTTGTAATGAGCGATCGTCTTTAATATTTGCAACATCTATTAATTTATTTTGTAAAGTCTCAATCGCAAGTTCTGTTAACGAAAGCTTTTCTTCGTAGATGTAAACTAACCAATCGTAAGCTTTTAGTTTGCTAGTTATATCAGATGATGTGTTTATGATCAAGTTGCAATCTTCTTGTATAGACGAGGTATCCTCATAAATAGGCGTGCCGTTAATTTGCACTTTCCATAACAGTGCTATAGCATGAGTCGGCTCTATTTTTAAAATTGATTGTACAATCGCTAAAATGTTTTCGCAAGTATTTTTATTCGTAATTTCAGATAGAACGTTATTATCGTTAGAAAAATCTAGTGTATGATATAGTACAACTATCTGATCGAGTTCGTTAGCAAATTTATCCATGCATGTTAGTATAGGTGATGCAAAAGAGTAAATTAAAAATTAATTACAAAATTTTTAGCTTATAAAGTTATACTGGTTTACTAATGTTAAATAAGGATCGCGACAATTGGTTTTATTACATGTTTTTTTATAAACCCAATTTTCATCGGGAATTGTAATTGATGGCAGGGCTAACTTCAATAGAAATGGCAAACCTGCTCTTCAAAAAAATAGGCTAAATTCACAGAGTTGGGTAAATGGATAAATTGTCTGTCAAAATTTCTACTATTTCAAAGTAGCATGCGCAAATTGGCAGTTGCTTTAATAATGAATAAAACCTTACAATAGAACGACAATCGTTGTTTTTGCTGTGAATAGTCGTTTTTATATACTAAAAACCTGAAAGCATTTTGTTTACGTAAATGCATTAAACTATTATTGTTTTTAATTAGTCTAAAAATTTTGTTAATTAGAGTAATAACTGTTGCGCCTAATAAGCAAAATGGCGTAATTGTTGATAAAATATAAAAATTGGGAAGCTAGTTTATAAAACATTTTTATAGTTTAGTGTCATCCCCAATAACACACATATTATGGAAGCGAAATTTTCTCCACAAGTAAAAGACGTGATTTCTTTTAGCAGGGAAGAAGCCCTGAGATTAGGACACGATTATATAGGCGCAGAGCATTTGCTATTGGGCCTTATACGCGAAGGCGATGGTATGGCCATTAAGATTTTAAGATCATTAGGGGTTGATACGTCGAAATTGCGCCGTTCAATTGAAGATGCCGTTCGTGGTACTTCTAGCGTTACTGTTAATTTAGGCAATATTCCCTTAACTAAACAGGCCGAAAAGGTTTTAAAGATTACTTACTTAGAAGCTAAAATATTTAAAAGCGATTTAATTGGAACCGAGCATTTGTTATTGTCTATTTTAAGAGATGATGATAATATTGCATCGCAAATTTTATTGCAATACAGTATTACTTACGAAGTGTTTAAGCAAGAGGTTGAGGTAAACAAAAACGGTTTTAGAGATGAAGCTCAAGGCGGTGGTACTGCCGGTGGCGATGACGATTACCAAGAAGAAGAAAGCTTTACAGCGCCTAAAAAGGTTTCGGACATTAAATCTAAAACACCTGTTCTGGATAATTTTGGCCGCGACTTAACACGTGCTGCCGAGGAAGGTCGTTTAGATCCTATTGTAGGTAGAGAAAAAGAAATTGAGCGTGTTTCGCAGATTTTATCGCGTAGAAAGAAAAATAACCCAATTTTAATTGGTGAGCCTGGTGTTGGTAAGAGTGCCATAGCCGAAGGTTTAGCTTTGAGAATTGTACAGCGTAAGGTTTCTAGAGTTTTGTTTAACAAACGAGTGGTTACGCTAGATTTAGCCTCGTTGGTTGCAGGTACTAAGTATCGCGGCCAGTTCGAAGAGCGTATGAAAGCGGTTATGAACGAGCTTGAAAAATCAACCGATGTAATTTTGTTTATCGACGAAATTCATACGATTGTTGGTGCAGGTGGCGCATCTGGTTCTTTGGATGCATCGAACATGTTTAAACCGGCTTTAGCCAGAGGCGAGATTCAATGCATTGGCGCAACTACTTTAGATGAGTACCGTCAGTACATTGAAAAAGATGGTGCTTTAGATCGTCGTTTCCAAAAGGTAATGATTGAGCCAGCTACGCCTGATGAAACCATCGAAATCTTAAATCGTATTAAAGAAAAGTATGAGGAACACCACGGTGTAACCTACACAGACGAAGCAATTAATGCTTGCGTGGCTTTAACATCTAGATATATTACAGATCGTTTCTTGCCGGATAAAGCTATTGATGCCTTAGACGAAGCAGGCTCTAGAGTGCATTTAACAAATATTCACGTGCCAGAAAATATCATCACTATTGAAAGTAAAATAGAAGATATTAAGGTTGAGAAGAACAAAGTTGTTAAGAGCCAAAAATATGAAGAGGCAGCAAAATTAAGAGATACTGAAAAGAATCTTTTAGAGGAATTAGAGCGTGCCAAAGCAGAATGGGAAGCAGAAACTAAAACTAAACGTTATGAAGTTTCTGAAGATAATGTTGCAGAGGTAGTTTCTATGATGACTGGTATTCCGTTGCAACGTGTTGGACAAGCAGATAGCACCAAGCTATTAAATATGTACGACAAGGTTAATGAGAAGATTATCGGTCAGGATGATGCTATTAAGAAATTAACCAAAGCTATACAACGTACCAGAGCTGGATTGAAAGATCCTAAAAAACCAATTGGTTCATTTATTTTCTTAGGCCCTACAGGTGTTGGTAAAACAGAATTGGCTAAAGAGCTTGCTCGTTTTATGTTTGATAGCGATGATTCGTTGATTCAAATTGACATGAGTGAGTATATGGAGAAATTTGCGGTATCTCGTTTAGTAGGTGCGCCTCCAGGATATGTGGGTTATGAAGAAGGTGGACAGCTGACGGAAAAAGTTAGAAGAAAACCTTATGCGGTAATTTTGTTGGATGAGATAGAAAAAGCGCATCCAGATGTATTTAATATCTTATTACAAGTGTTAGATGAAGGTCAGTTAACCGATAGCTTAGGTAGAAAAGTTGATTTTAGAAATACAATCATCATTATGACATCTAATATTGGTGCACGTCAATTGAAAGATTTCGGAGCAGGTGTGGGTTTCTCTACATCGGCAAAGGTTAACCAAAATGACGCACATAGTCGTGGTGTTATAGAAAATGCTTTAAAACGTGCTTTTGCACCAGAGTTTTTGAACAGGGTTGATGATGTGGTTGTATTTAACAGTTTAGCAAAAGATGATATCTTTAAAATTATCGATATTGAGTTAAAAGCTTTATTTGGTAGAGTACACAGCCTAGGTTACGAGGTTAAGTTAACCGATACTGCCAAAGAGTTTATTGCCGATAAAGGTTATGATAGTGCTTTTGGTGCTCGTCCGTTAAAACGTGCAATACAGAAATATTTGGAAGACCCAATTGCTGAGGAGATTTTGAAAGGTGACATCCATGAAGGAGATATCTTGGAAATCGACTACAATAAAGAGAAAGAAGAAATTGTTGTAGTAAACAAAAGCAACGGTAAGAAAAAGAAAAAAGAAGAGGGAGCTTAATTCCTAAATCTCTTAAAAGCGATTTCTAGTAAGTGAAAAAGACCTGTAATTAATATTGCAGGTCTTTTTTTGTTTTCGTTATTTCGAGCAAATACGGCGAGGAGAAATCTATTGTTTAAATTTGCGGAGTGAAAGTTGTGCTACTATGTTAGAGATTTCTCCGCGATGAAGATCTCGTTCTTGATTAAGGTAGAATTTAGATCAGCTCCGTTAAAGCTCTATAATAATTGTCAAGTGCATTTTCATCTTCATTCAAAAATAAAAATGGTTCAATAAGTTCCAATTCCATTAACACAAATTCATTGTTTATAACAGTCCCATCAACTCTTGCGTACAAACAACCTTTTGCAAATTGATGAACATATTTTTCAGCATCAGTTAATAGATGAGTAGGTGCTTCTTGCGGATGTATTGTTCCTCCAAAACTATGCTGTACTCTAAAATCTCCAGGCTTTGCTTTTTTTAGTAATGAGTGACTAAATTTTCCTCCAAAAAATAAAAATGACCACTCTCCATTTTCTTCAATTTCATTTAAAAATGGTTGTACTATAAAATCCTCTAATGCTAATAAAGGAGTAAGTTTCTCAATTATTTCTTCTGTATTTGTTGCGGCAACTTTAAATGTATTTTTAGAACCACCGCTAACCGCTGGTTTTACAATTAGTTTATCAGAATTAAACTGTTCAAAATACTTTTCGAAATTAACATCATCACCTTTGGTTAAAAAACTGCTAGGTGTAACTTTTAAGCCGGCGTTTTTTATGTCTTGTAGATAATGTTTATCGGCATTCCATTTAACAACATCAACTGGGTTTAGCAACTTTATGTTTTTTTGTTCAATCTTTGCTAACCAATCGTAAAAATCGTGAATCAAGTCAAAATAATCCCACGGAGACTTAAGGATAGCCAACTGATAATTGCTCCAATCTACACTCGAATCGTTCCAAATTACTTTTTCAATAGATAAACCCTTTGTTATTAAGAATTTTAAAAGTGTATCATCCTCGTTTTCTGCCGTAGGCGATGTATATAAACCCTTTTCTTTATAGGTTACTAGCGCTATGTTCATCTTTTTTTATTGAATTTCTAAGGTAGGGAATGACCATCAAACTTTGAAAAAAATGGTAATATAAAACATTTTTAGTCGCAAAGTCTTTATTGAAACGCTTCGCAATTCTTTTTTAATGAAGATTTTATTAGAACATACTTATTTGAGCCTGTGGAACTTTAAACAAACTTCGGTTTAGCTCTACTTCTTCGAGGTTTAATTTATTTAACCTGCAATGAAGTTTAAAGGTATCTCGAATCATTTCTGCAAAATTACCCTCGCCACGCATTCTCGTCCCAAAACGGCTGTCGTTAACGTTTCCGTTATGGCAGGCTTGTATCTGGTGCCATACTTTATCAAATCTATCGGGAAAGTTTTTTCGTAACCAATCTTCGAAAATTTTGTTAATTACGCCGTTTAATCTCACAACGGTATAACCAGCACTTTTGGTTCCGTTATTGGCGGCTTGTTTTAAAATTGCTGGCATCTCGTAATCATTTAGTCCCGGAATTAAAGGGGCAGTCATTACTCCGGTAGGTAAACCTGCTTTACTTAAATCGTTTAATATTTTTAGTCGTTGTTTGGCTGTGGTAGTTCTTGGCTCAAGCTTTTGCCTTAATTTTTCATCTAAACTTGTAATAGATACAAAAACCCTTACCAAATTGTATTTGGCCATTTCTTGTAAAATATCTAAATCTCGTAAAATGAGCGAGTTTTTGGTAATCATCCCGATAGGTTGTTTATGGGCCAATGCAATTTCTAAAAGCTGTCGGGTAAGTTTGAATTTCCGCTCTGCGGGTTGATAACAGTCTGTGTTGCCCGATAATGAAATAGGGGTGGCATCCCAGCCTTTTTTGCCTAAAAACTTTTTAAATAATGCTGGCGCATCTTGCTTTACAATTATTTTTTGCTCGAAATCTAAACCTGCACTAAAACCCCAATATTCGTGGGAGTTGCGGGCATAACAATAAATACAACCATGTTCGCAACCTTGGTACGGGTTTACAGAATACCACATGCCTACATCAGGACTATCAACTTTGTTAGCAATAGTTTTTGATGAACCCATGATGTAAGTAGTTTTGTGATTTGCTTCTTCCCAATCATCAATACCTTCTGGATGTTCTTTGGCTAAAGAATTTTTAAGGAATTTATTGGCTGTGTTTAGTTGTGCACCACGCCCATATTTGTAATCATCAAAATTTTCTTCAGCCACATTCATAGATTAAAATTACTAATATTTTTAGTAATTTTGACGATGTGTTTTCAACAAATTGTTTGTTATTGCTTAATCTCTAGCAGTAACAAATTAAACTGATATTAAAAGTTACTGGATACCACTGACTATTTTATACGACCATTTTCATTTTCTAAGGCCGAATTTCGGGTTCTCGGACCTTTCGCTTTACTATCAGCAAATTTATAGGTAAAGTTGAGCCTAACTTGTCGGGTTTCGTAGTAACTGTAATTTTTCATGTAAAACCCTTCAAAATTTTGTGTTGAGTAAGCTTGGCTACCTTTATAAATATCTGTAAACGCTAGCCTAAGTGTGGCATTATTATTTAAGAAGTTTCGCTGCAAACCTAAATCTATTTGGCTAGTTGGTTTCATAACTTGGTTAGCCCCAATTAATCTTTTCGAGTTTAAAAACCCTAAAACTTCGCCGGTAATATTGTAAGGTAGTTTAAACCTTTGTTGAATATTCAATCTTCCGGCAAGCTGTTTTAAATCTAAGTTTCGGTATTCATCAAATGATACTTTATTTTGAAGATGGTAAAGCGTGCCGTTAAAGGTAATATCCCACCACGTGGCTGGTGCGTATTGCTGGGTTACGGAAAGCGAAATATTTTGCTGTGTTCCCAAATTTCTAGGTATCATTACGATACTTGTATTTGCCACTGTATCGGTAATGCTGGCGCTAAAATCGTTGGTATGGGAAAAGTTTAAACCAATAATGGTATTGCTTTTATAAGCATATTGCAACGTAAAACGATGACTTAACTGAGGTTTTAGAAACGGGTTTCCCTGCCAAAACGAAAGTTCATCTAATAAATAAACAAAGGGGTTTAAATCATTATATGCCGGTCTATCTATTCTCCTTGAGTAGCCGAAAGAAAAATTATGATTTGCAGAAGGTTTAACAGAGGCACTAAAAAATGGAAATAAATTGGTGTAATTTCTTTTTATGTTTTCTAAAGAGTCGCTATTATTTATTTTATAAGCTAATTCACCTTCGGATGAAGAATTTTCTACACGTAAACCACCTTGTAAAACCCATTTTCCAACTGTTTTTTTATAATTTGCGTATGCACTTGCAATTTTCTCATCAAATTTAAAGGTATTTGATCTGCGTTTGTCAAATACTTCTTGATTAGTAAATACTTGAAAAAATCTTGAATTATTATTGGTTTCAATGGAAGAATATTTTGCGCCAGTTTCTAATTTCCCGCTCCAAAGGTTAGTGCTGTAGTCGGCCTTTATAGCTCTTAAATGAATTTTTGCGCCATTAAGCGTTCTGTAATAGTTCTCTTGTGTAGTGGTATTTTGGGCTGTATAAATGTTGGATTGGAAATTGCCAGCACTTTTTTCATAAAAACCGTAATCTGCATCTATATTAACTATTTTACCGAGCGTATCTTCATATTTATAGTTTAAATTTACGTTGTAACGTTCCGTATTCTGATGGTAATAGTCGTTAATAGCATTTAATGTTTGATCTATAATCGAAGAGTTTGGCAAGCCAATGTCGGTTTTTGTGTCTGTGATCCCACCGCCAAAAATGAAATTCCCATTTACTAAAAGTCCAACTGTGTTTTTATCATTTATATTATAGTCGGCACCTAACCGAGCCCCCATTTTTTTCCGCTTATCTACATCGTCGGTAAAGCTATCGTAAGTTTTGCCATTTTGAATTCTATCTGAGCCATATAGGTAGGAGTAATAGCCAAAAAAGTGATTATAGCTACCATAAACGTTAAGTTTATTATTGCGGTAATTAAATGTCAAATCTTGGTTTTGGCGTAAATAAACGCCGTAAGAAATGCCTGCAGTTGTGGTTCCGTTAAAACCTTGGATTTGCGATTTTAAAGTCTTGATATTGATAATTCCCGAAGAGCCGGCAGCATCATATTTAGCTGTAGGGCTGTTAATAATTTCGATGGATTTAATGCCAGATGCGGGCATCGATCTTAATAAATCTACTATTTCTTTGCTAGTAAGATAAGTTTGCTTGCCATCTAATAAGATCATGGCTCCTTGTTTGCCATTTAAGGCGATGGAATTATTATTGTCGACGAAAATTCCTGGCGCATTTTTTAAAGCATCAAGCGCATTTCCACCCTGTGCAGTTATACTTTTAGCAACATTGTAGGTAATGCTATTAGCATCTACCTCTATTAAGTTTTGCTTAGATTGAACTACAACTTCATTTAGAGTTTGCGAGTTGCTTACAAGATAAATTGTGCCGAAATTTTTATCGTCTAGCTCAAAGGAAACTTTAAAGGTTTTATAGCCGGTGTGCTTAACTACGAGTTGATATTTTCCTTTTAGGGGATAGCTCAATTCAAACATTCCATCTGCTTTTGAAACAGTTTTTGCAACTTCCTTATCATCAGGATTTAGGAGTAAAATAGTGGCATCGGAAACTACTTGTTGGGATTCATTAAGTATTTTACCGGTTATTTTAAAAGATGAGCTTTGCGCAAACAACGTTTCTGTGGTTAAAAAAAACAGTATCAGAAATAGTGATCTAAAGGTGTTCATCGAAAAAATTTACCTAAAATGCAATTAAATTTATACAACCAGTAAATTGTAACTGTAATGCTGTATTTGCTTTATGGCAATCGCTTATTAATTGGTATGTAATCCATTGGCACCATGTCTGCAACTTTTTCGTAAGCCCAAAAACCCTGGTAAAGCAAAGACCGAGAATCGAAAATGCCACCATTTTCGTAAAAACGTACTGGCCCTTCGGTAAGCTGCGCCAAAGACATTTGGTAGTTAGGTATTGTTAAAGGCCTTCTTATCCAAGATCCAGATCTATCGTATTCTAACGATTCTCTTTCTTTCGTGTAGATGATGCAAAGCGAATTATCGTAATTCAGATACTTTAAATCTTTATTGTAATAATGGAGCAATGTATCAACAAGAACATCCGCTTGATTTAATTTGTCGATGTATTTTGGCATGTCTCGTTGCTTAATCCAAAAGGCAAGTTGTGCAGTATCTACAACTCCAGCGTTTTTTCGAATGCCCGTTTTCTCAGGTGGCGTACGTAATTTGGTAATATTTTGATTGATAATAACCTCGTTTAACCGATATGGATTTGGGACTTTTTCCATTTTATTAATGATAAATCCTTCGTCTTTTACATTTCCTTTGTATAACGATTTGAAAAAATGTTGAGCAGAACCATAATATGCAGTTTCTCTCATCTCTATAAATTTTTTCTTTTTGCTACCGGATGCTTTTAATTCCTCAAAAAAAGGTTTGCCCGAATAATAGATAATATTTGTACGACTATTAAATTCAAAGTAATCTAACATATACTTTAAACGATAACCCAAGGCTTTGTTTTCTACAATTAAAAACTCATCCGTTTTAACGGTTAACGTGCTTCTGGTTATGTCAAAATCTACTCTTAAAACCTGTGGATTAAGTATTTTGCAAAGCTTTGCATTTGGAGATCTGCCAATAAAATATTCGGTAAACTGATTAATGTATTTCTGTCGGTTCGGGTCTACTCTAATTACAACTTCATTCAGTGTTGTTGTACTTTCCTTTATTAAAAAATCTACCTGTACAGATTTATCCGAGATGATAATGTTTGTAGAGAAAGGCAGATAACCAATCATTTGCACCAAGATATCGTAATTGCCAGGCTTTAGGTTTGGCAACGTAAAACGTCCGTCGTTATTGGTAACCGTAGAAATTTTATAACCACTGATGTAAACCGCTGCTCCAGGCAATGTTTCTTTTTGATCTCTAACTACACCGCTAATTGAATACGTACTTTGGGCATTAACTTGAAGAATTGTTGCAAAAAGAAAAAAAGACAATAAGAGCGCTTTAAACATATCGTCTAAAAATAACAATTAGGCATTTAAAAGTGAATTATGTCGCAGATTTTAACATTATTTAATCTCCGCTCTAATGTAATCCATTGGTACCATATCTGCTACTTTTTCGTACGCCCAAAAACCTTTGTATAATACGCTCCGCGGATCGAACACGCCTCCATTTTCATAAAATCTTACAGGTGGCTCCATCATCTGAATTACAGATATTTGAAAGTTGGCCAATTCCGTTGGTCTGTTTTGTTTTAATCCAGAACGATTGTAAGCTTCAGATTCCTGTTCATTCTTATAAATTACGTAGAGCTCGTCTTTGTAATTCATCATTTTTAAATCGCTATTAAATGGTTTAACCAAGGTGTCAATCAGCACATTTTGTCGGTTTAAAACAGCAATCTCTTTATGTTTTTTTCTTTCGTTCAGCCAAAAAGATAAGGAGTCGTTGCCGTTAAAAGTGATGAGATTATTTAATCCGCCCTGCCCCATAGTGAGTCGCCTAACATTTGCATTAATTAAACTGTCTGGAGCACGATCTTTGTTTGGTATTTTACTCAGCTTATTAATCACAAATCCTTCTTCATCAATCTTATTTGCATATAATGATTTGTAAAAGTGTTGCATAGAACCGTTATAGGCAATCTCTCTGTTTTTTTGCCACTGTTTTTGTTTGGCTTTACTACCTTTCATTTCTTCAAAGTGCGGATGCCCACCATAATAGAATATTTTGGTTCTGTAATCGTACTCAAAAAATGACAAGAGATATTTGATGTTGTAGCCAAGTGCTTTATTCTCTATAATTAAAAAATCGCTAGCATTTGTGGTTAGCATTTGCGTTTGCTTATCATCGTTAAAAGTTAAAACTTGCGTGTTTAATATTTTACATTGTGCAGAATTGGGCGTTTTTCCGATAAAAAAATCTTTAAACAAGGCAAGATGATAAGCTCTATCGGGATCAGGTTTTATAACAACTTCTTTCAGCATTGTTGTATTTTCCTTTAACAATACATCAATACTTACAGATTTATCTGAAATTTCTATGCTTTTAGAATAGGGGATGTAGCCAATCATTTGCACTAAAACTTCGTAAATTCCAGGGGCAAGCCTAGGAAGATTAAACTTGCCGTTGTTATCTGTAATGGTAGAAATTTTATAGCCACCTAAATAAACTGCTGCGCCGGGCAAGGTCTCTTTTGCATCTTTAACGGTTCCACTAATGGTATAGGTGTTTTGAGCAAAAGCAAAAAAACTGGATAGAACGAGTAGAAGGGTCGCGAAAAATTTATTAGTCATCTGGTAAATTTAACTAATAAATTAGGTGATGGAAATTAAAATTTAAATTACTTGGCAAACTTTGCCTCTATACTGTGTGTCTCATTTTGCAGATAACGAAAATTTCGGACTAGCCCAACAACTCCTTCGCGTTTTGTAATGCTGAAGCGCCCGGATTTTTACCACTCAGCATTTCTGCAATAGCATTAATACGCTCATCGTCTGAAAGTCTTTTAATTCCAGTTGTTGTTTTATCGGCTTTTTCGCTCTTAAATACAAAGTAATGAGATTTACCCTTTGCAGCAATTTGCGGTAAATGCGTAATAGCCATTATCTGCATATCATTAGCTAATCCATCAATTACTTCTCCAACCCTAAGTGCGGTTTCTCCAGAAATACCTGTATCAATTTCATCAAAAATTAAGGTTGGTAATGCAGTATGTTTGGCTAATAAAGCTTTTACTGCTAACATTAATCGAGATAGTTCACCGCCAGATGCTACCTTGCCCACTGGCGCTAATTTTTGACCAGCATTAGCTGTAAACATTAGTTGTACTTCATTTATACCATTTTCATTAAGCTGCGGTTGCATAGTTAAATTAAAACTCAACATAGCATTAGGCATACTCATTTGCTTTAGCGATTTGCCAATTTCCTTTTCGGCAAGCGTAACTGCTTTATTTCTGTTAGCGTTTAATTCTTTTGCTTTTTTTAATAAGGATTCATTCAGCTTGGCAATATTCTTTTGGAGTTTTTCCAATTCTTCATCGCTATTTAAAATTGCATATAGATTGGCAGAAAGCTGATTTTGGATTGCTAGCAAGGCGTTGTTATCACTTACACGATGTTTTTGCTGTAAAGAATAGAACAGATCTAAGCGCTCCTGTATTATTTCTAAACGATTGACATTGTGTTCTGTATTTTCTTCTAAATTACTAACTTCTGCAGCTATATCCTTTAATTCAATTAACGTAGATTTTAGTCTCTCGTTTAGCGTTGCAATAGTCGAATCAAATTTTTCAACCGCGTTAAGTTGCAAACTTGCTTCTTTCAATAAATTAGTGGTTGCAGTTTCGTTTTCGCTAATCAAACCCAATGCATTAAGTAGGGAGCGTTTAATGCTTTCTGCATGCGTAAATTTTTCAAGTTCTAATTCCAACTCTTCCTGTTCGCCTTCTTTTAATCCGGCAAGTTCTAATTCATTGAACAAAAATTGCTCGTAATCTTGCTTATTTTTTGCCTCTTCGGTTTGTTGTGTCAAGGTTTTAAGTTGCTGTTCTATAAGTTTCAGTTGCCTAAATTCTTGTTTGTAATTTTTAAGCAGAGGCTGATGATTGGCCAACGCATCCAAAATCAACAATTGGAAATCTGGGTTACTGATTTCTTGCGTAGCGTGTTGCGAGTGTATAGCAATAAGTTGTTCGCCCACCAATTTTAAGGTAGCTAAATTTACGGGTGTGTCGTTAATAAAAGCTCTCGACTTTCCATCAATAGCAATCTCACGTCTTAACAGAGTTTCTGTCTGAAAATCTAAATCGTTACCTTCAAATAATGGTTTTAGTTGTTCATCTGCCAAGAAAAAACCGCCTTCAATTACACATTTTTTATCCTGATTAAAAAAATATTTGCTCTCTGCCCGTTGACCTAAAATTAGCGACAAGGCGCCCAGAATTATCGATTTACCAGCACCAGTTTCACCAGTTATTATATTCAACCCTTTATCAAATTCAATATCTAGGCTGTCTATTAAAGCGTAATTACGTATAGAAAGTTTTTGTAGCATAATGTGATGCTAAATTACATAAAATGAATTTGCTTTTTTTAACGAATGCATTAAATAAGAAAGGCGGAATTTAAATTCCGCCTTTCGTAGTGTGTTTGGTTTTAATTAGCTGTTAGCCTAATACAGTTTATCTTTTTAGTTTTTCAGAGTTTTTAATTTTACCTGCATATTATTAAGTTTCAGTGTTTTGTTAGGCGATTTTTCTACTAAAGACTTTAAGTCATCAAGATTTAACTTAGAATCCTTTAAATTAAGTTCTAATGATTTAAACTGTAGTGGCGCTATTGATGCAAAAACATTTTTTAAATCTCCAGCCAATGGTGTAAATAAGTTATCTAAATTTCCGCCGTCAAATAATAAAACTGCTTTATCGTCTTTAATTCCTTTTTGCTTTTTTAGTTCTTTAACTTCTTTTTCAAATTTTTGTTGAAGCTCTTTGTATTCTGGAGAATCGTGTAGCTTTTTATATTCTTCAATTTTTTGCTTCCATTCTGGCGAGTTAAACTTTTTCTCCATCTCTTTGGCATTAAATTCCATTTTTGTCATTTGATCATTCCATTCCTTCGAATTGAATTTCTTTTCTAATTCCTTTGCATTGAATTCAATTTTAGCGAATTTATCATTCCACTCTGGGGAATTAAATCTTTTTTCCATTTCTTTCGAGTCCAATTCAATTTTCGCCATCTTTTCTTTCCACTCCGGAGAATTGAACTTTTTCTCCATCTCTTTGGCGTTGAATTCGATTTTTGTCATTTGATCGTTCCATTCCTTCGAGTTGAATTTCTTTTGCATTTCCTTAGCGCTAAATTCAATTTTAGCCATTTTTTCCTTCCATTCCGGCGAGTTAAATCTCTTCTCCATTTCTTTAGAGTCCAATTCAATTTTAGCCATTTTTTCATTCCATTCTGGCGAGTTGAATTTTTTCTCCAAATCCTTGGCATTCAATTCAATTTTGGCCATTTGGTCTTTCCATTCTTTTGAATTGAACCTTTGTTCCATTTTAACTATCTTTTCTCTTAAACTATCTGGCATTTCATCTAAGGTGGCGTAAACTGTCGTTTTGCCGTTAGTTTTAATTACATATTCTTTTTTGTGTTTTCTTTTAACCGTATCGGTATCAGTTCTACTAAAAAGATGTTTGTTTAAAGGTTTGCTGTCTACTACAGATGGTTTTTCTAATGAGTAGTTTTTAGCAGACTTTTTGTTTTCTTTAGTAGGATTAATCCATGCTATAGAAAAAACAGTGGCGATTGTTAAAGCAAGAATTACAACTTGTTGCTTAACATTGATGTAGTTTGTTTTCATTGCGGTTATTCTTTTAATGCGTTGGTATAAGTGTTGATTGTTTCCTGTTGCAGCCATAGCTAAGGCTGGCGATTTTTCTTTAAGTATTTCTAATTTTAATAGCGCATGCGCATAGGTTAGGGGAGTATTAGTTAGTTCAATTACTAAATCATCGCATGCGTGTTCTCTTTCAATATTTATAAACTTGGTGGTTAACCACACAAATGGATTGAAGAAAAGGATAGTTTCGATAAAAGTTTTTAGCAGGTTTAATAAGTAATCATTTCTTCTAATATGTGATAACTCGTGTATAAGAATTGCTTCAACTTGTTTATGGTCTAGTTGTGTAGCTAACGCTATAGGGAATAAGACCACCGGTTTAAAAAAGCCAATTACTAAAGGAACATTAACGCTTGCAGACAAATAAAAAGAAACAGGCTTTTTAATTTTAAGCTGAAAAACCGTCATCGCGAATATAGCTTTCCAAGCCTCGGGAATTTTAATGGTACTTGCTCTCTTAATTTGTTTAAGTTTTGCATAGCCCATTAAAAGTATACTAAGTTGAAAGATTATACCTATAAGATAAGTGCCTACTAAAAGGGGGAAATAACCCTCGGTTTTAAAACTAAGACTGCTATTTGCCTTTAACCAATAATAAGCGGTGAGGTTTTCTAGCGTTGCATCGGTAGTAGCTTTTGTTGCCGATGGCAATTCAAAAAAGTACACGAAGTTTGTGCAAAACGCTAAAAAAATTAAACTCAATGCGCCAAAGGCGATATCATGCCTAACCCTTGCATTAGATTTAATGAACAAGAATAGCACAAAAATTACAGCATAGATTAATGCACCTTGCCATAAAGAATGAAGAATGCTCCATCCCGTAGCTTTTATTAAATTACTGAAAATAGCTTCCATAATTATTTGTTTTCAAGATTGTTCAGGTATTCTTTAATTAAATCAATCTCCTCCTTGCTAGCATTTTTGTTTCCCAAGGCTTGCATTACTAGTCTTGCAGCAGAGCCATTAAAAACATTGTCAATCATTTTATTAACCATTTGTTGCTGTGTTTTTTCTTGGCTAATTATCGCACGGTAAACATGAGATTTTGAACTCGCATCGCGGTCTACCAATTGCTTTTCGTGCATTATTTGCATCAGCTTAAGGGTAGTTGTGTAACCAGCGTCTTTTTTATTTAAGGCTTCATGTACCTCGCGAACTGTGCAGAGTCCTTTTTGCCAAAGAACCTGCAATATTTCTAATTCTCCTTCGGTTGGTTTTATTGTGTTGCTCATATCAATTTCGTTCTACGAATTATTTCGTATTCAAATGTACGAATGTATTCGTATAAAACAAATGTTTTAACAAAAATTTAACGAATTAAAAATTTAACGTTGATTTTATGATATTGGAGAGGCTTATCTGGTTTTTTTTAGCGCTTCGTATTTGCCAATATTTGCAGGATCTATTTCACTCAACAGGTTAAATGCAACCATTCTGTCTTGCAAATCGGTTGTAGAAAGCACATTGGTAATTTCATCAGCTTTGCTTGCAAAATAAGCATTCGGAAAAATAGAGCCTAGCTTTTGCTTATCCATTTTCTGTAAAGCTGGGAGTAAGGCAATAATATTTTTTGCTCCAACCGGAACATTTTCCTGCAATTTGTCCAGTCCATTTAAGTGGTAATCGTAAATGAAAGTTCTTAGTTCTCTAAAACTAACATTCAGCAAATTTTCGTTTATCCAGAATCTATTCCGTAAGCCGTCAACTGCTCTCCAGCCTTTGTTACCTCCAGCTTGAGCGATGTTTAACAGATTTTGAGCTCTTAAATAATAAGGTGTACCTCCATGTTTACTAAAGCTATCCTTATCCAAGCCAATAATGGTATAAGCATAAAAACCAAATAACGAGCTTAGGTTAGATATAAAGTTCTGATCAGAAAAGTCTAGCGTCTGTCCGTCGTTATAGTTAAAGTCAAAATCCTTATCGCTCATATTTAGCAAAGTACTATAATACGAACTTCCGTAAACTGGTCGACTAGATTGTATTTGCGCTTCTGCAGAGTAGGCAGAACTGCCATCCCATTTGGTTATAGTTATAACGAAGTTGCATTCAATACGCTCTTGCGGTAAATAAGTATCATTTGTCCACTTGTTATTATTTAAAAAATCTCGAATAGTATTTTGCAAAAGCTCTACGTTTCTCTTATTTATATTCGAAATATTTGGAGTTAATATTTGTACGCGAGCATTTAACTCTTGCGCAAAAGAAACGCTTGTTAAAAACACTAATAATACTAAACCTATAATTTTCTTCATTTGGTAGTTAACTTTAAAATTTCAGCACAAATATCTTTGGCAACGTCAGTCTTAAGCTTTGTTTCAAAACTTGTCTTAACCATGTCGCTATTAAATATAGTAATTTTATTGGTGGGAGTTTTAAAACCAGAGCCTTTATCGTTTAGAGAGTTTAACACAATAAGATCAAGGTTCTTTTTCTTCAGCTTTTCCTTTGCATAATGCTCTTCATTTTCGGTTTCTAATGCAAAGCCAACCAATATTTGGCCAGATTTTTTCTGTTTGCCTAAACTCGCTAGTATATCGGTTGTTTTTTTCAGATCGATAGAAAAATCCGAATCGTTCTTTTTTATTTTTTGTGGTGCAACTTCAATAGGGGTATAGTCGGCCACTGCTGCGCTCATCACCATAATATCACTATTATCAAAATATGCGTTGCAGGCATCTAACATATCTCGCGCACTCACTACATCAACCCGATTTAGTTTATTAGCAGATTTTTCTGCAGTTGGCCCAGTTATCAAGGTAACATCAGCGCCAAGTGTAAACATCTCATCGGCAATAGCAAATCCCATTTTGCCAGAAGAATGGTTGCCTATAAATCTAACTGGGTCTATAGCTTCATAAGTTGGTCCGGCAGTTACCAAAACGCGTTTTCCCAAAAGAGGCATGCCACTTTTAATGTCAGCTGTCAAGAAAGAAACAATTTCTTCCGGCTCTGCTAGTCTGCCCTCGCCAACCAAACCACTTGCAAGTTCACCACTGTTAGGAGCTATAATCGTATTTCCGAAATTCTTTAACTGACTAATGTTTTGTTGTGTGCTTTCATGCTTCCACATGTCTAGGTCCATAGCTGGGGCAAAGTACACAGGGCATTTAGCAGACAGATAAACTGCGGTTAGCAAATTGTCGCATAATCCATTTGCCATTTTGCCTATAGTATTGGCACTTGCTGGCGCAATTATCATGTAATCAGCCCAAAGACCTAATTCAACATGATTGCTCCAAACGCCAGTTTCGGCTTCGAAATATTGGGTATAAACAGGATTTTTAGATAATGTGGCAAGCGTAAGAGGTGTAATAAAATTACTCGCATCTGCCGTAAGAATAACCTTAACGTTTGCGCCAGCCTTAATGAGTAACCTCACTAACGTAGCCGATTTGTAGGCCGCTATACTGCCACAAACGCCAAGGATAATATTTTTGTTGCTAAGCATACTACCTTTGTATAATTACAAGGCGCAAGTTAAGCAAAGGCATTAATTATTTCTGCTCTTTAGCAGGATTTCTGTGATAAACTTTATCATTCAAAAATTCATCGATTGCAATTAGGCTAGGCTTAGGCATACGCTCATAGTGCTTGCTAATTTCAATTTGCTCCCTGTTTTCAAAAATTTCTTCCAAGTTGTCGTTAGAAGAAGCAAACTCAGCTAACTTGCCGTGTAATTCTTCTTTCATATTGTTAGAAATCTGATTCGCCCTTTTAGCAATAATTACTAACGACTCATAAATGTTATCAGTAGATGCATCTAAATCATGTACATTTCTAGTTACCGTAGTATTCGGAATTGCTGGTTTTGCTGTGTTCATTATTTTTGTGTTTTAATAATTTCTACTTTGTTACTCGTGGTATCAGGTACCTTTTCGCCTCGTTTCATTAAGGCTAATTGTCTTTGGTATTCTGCAGTATCTTCTGCAATCATTTTCTTAGCAGCAATAATTCCTGCTTCGCTATTTTCTTTAAGCGCAACAGCTTCCTTCATATATTTGCTAGTAGGGTGTGCCTCCGCAAATTCGTTGTAGTAGCCAATAGCTTCGTTAAAACGATCTTCTTGTCTAATCGCATAACTGTTTTTAGCAAACATATACTGGGCTTTTACAATCAATAAATCCATTTCCTCAGCGTACTTAATATCCGGAAATTCAATTTGAGCATTTTTCAATGCCACAACTGCCGATTTGTAATTGCTTACATCATAACCTCCCAAGGTATAATAAAGTTTAGCATTATCAAAAGCCTTAACTTCTAGCTTATTACGCAGGTTTGCAATATATTGCGCTGCTTGTGTAGCCCTATCACTTTTCGGATAAAGGTTAATAAATAATTGAAGTGCATCTATAGCCTTATAAGTATTCGCTTGGTCCAAAGAAGACTTTGGCGAATCTAAATAATAACAATAAGCACCCATATAACGGCACTCCTCAGCATTTTTACTTGCCGGATAAGTGTCGGCAAATTCCTTAAATTTATATCTCGCAGTTGTATAATCCTTTAAACGGTATAAAGTAAAAGCGTAATAATAGTTTAAATCTTCGGCCTCCGCCGTTCCTCTGTATTTTTGAGCCAGCCCTTCAAATAAAATTAAGGCTTTAGAATAATCTTTTTTATTATAAAGCCTAATTCCTTCCTGGTATTTTTTTGTAACATCATTACTCAAGCGAAGCTTTTCAAAACTGCTTTTACAGCCAGCCAAGCCCAATATCACAACGGTAAGACTTAAAATAAGTAAGTGTTTAATTTTAAACATTCTGCAAAGATAAGTTAATAATACGATAACGTCAATTAAAAATAATAACTGCGAAGCTAAATAAACGCTTTTAACGCATCAAACACTTAACAAATTTTAACATTAGATCGTAACTGCAATACAATCTACAATTTCAATTCACCTAAGCACCATTTTTAAACACATATATATACTATATGCAACTTTGCAAGTAGCCAATTATAGGTAACCAATAGTTATATATATAATATGCAACTTTAATGTTTTTTCGAAAATCAAATTCTGTGCATATAGGTAAGTGCAGCCCCGCCGTCCGTTCCAATCTTTTTGCGCCGCGGTCGTTGTGGATGGTCGAGGTTCCGGCGTCGCAAAAAGTATTTCCGCTCCCGTCGGGTTTAGAAAGCACTGGCTGTGCCTTCCGCAAGGTTTTTTCCGATAGCCGTCCGGAAAAAGGGGCGCACTGCCCATCACTTGGCTGCGCTTCGGCGCCAGCCTCCTCCTTTTTCCGGTCGATCACTTTATTTTTTTTTGGTCGATATCGTTTTCGCTGGCCGGCAGAAACGGGAAGTCAGCTTCCATAACCGCACCCGTCTGGCTTTTTTTACGTCCATCCGCATTGCGCAGGCCGTGCCGAAGAGGCTGGCACATTGCCGTCGTCGATTTTTTCCCGCTGTCGGCCAGTAGATTACGCATTCCCTTCAAAACAATTCCGGGGTTTGTTTGTTCGCACATGTTTTTTTGCTACCTTTGCATCCCGCTTCGGAGGAGGCGTGGGAAGTAAAAACGGGAATAGGGGAAGCGAAAAAAAAAAACTTCGAAAAAAGTTTTGGGGAGCGGAAAATATTCCTACCTTTGCAACCCGCCACGGAGGTGACGGCGAAGGGAAGACGGAGGGATGTGGCGATAGGGATTTTAGATAGCGGAGCTGTAACGGGCAAACAGACGGAACGAAAAAAAAGTTTCGGAAAAACTAAAAAAAAGTTTGCAGGTTCAAAAAAGTTTCCTACCTTTGCAGTCCCAAACGAAACGGGGGCCGACGGACGGAGTCCGGAAGGCTGAAAAAAAGACTGAAACAATGTAACCTTGAATTAGGCGA